>Ga0207652_10000177_pt1 | contig 67555 bp, 61 predicted proteins | sample KBSC63BmetaG_FD_184334 | JGI IMG/M metagenome (GOLD analysis project Ga0207652, IMG submission 184334) | Corn rhizosphere microbial communities from Kellogg Biological Station, Michigan, USA - KBS C6-3B metaG (SPAdes) (version 2) | ecosystem: Host-associated > Plants > Roots > Rhizosphere ... | reverse complement strand
GGTGTTCGATCTCTTCCTGGGCCCCGTGGTTGCCGGTCCTCGACTCCGCCAGGGCCACTCCTGAGTCCGGGCAGTAGGGGGTGCCGGCGAGCTTCGCCGTGATCCCCGGCGGCAGCTTGATCGAGAAGCGGGTGAACTCCTGTTCGGTGTCGGTTCTGAACAGCCTCACGTTGAAGGGGGAGAAGTGACCGGCGGCGTTGTTGATCGAGCCGGCGATCAGGCCGGGGCGGAAGGGAGGCAGGCCGCCCGAGGGGCAGGGGCCTCCGGCCGAGCCGGCTTCGATCTGAAAGGAGCCGGTCCTTTGAATCGCTTCGGCATCGCTCGAAGCGGAAAACGGCGTCAGCTTGGCCGTGGTCACATATTCACCGCAGGCCCGCGGGGTCGCAAGCGGTGCCCTCGCGCCTTCGCGGAAGTGCAGCGCGAAGGTCGAGAAGGGGATCGGCGGCAGGTCTTCGAAGGTGGTGGTGATCTGGCCGTTGGATTCGTTCAGGTCGATGCGACCGGCCTGCTTGACGAAGATGCCTCTTTCCGGGGCCCTGGCGACCATGTAGAGGGCGGCGAGGGTGCCGAACTTGTTTGCGTACGGTGCTGCCAGATACAGGGAGCCTTCTGCTGGTTCTTGCAGCAGCGGGGTGTGGACGATGACACTGCCGAGCTTCGATGCTTCCGGGCAGCCTTCGCCCGGTTTGGATTCGAGCTTCTCGGCGGCGTACTGGGCCGCCGAGCAGACGCCGATGCCTTCGGCCAGGGAGGGGTTGACCGTCACCCCTTCGGGCAGGGTGACGACGACCTTCTTGGGCTCGGTTTCCGCTGTGGCGCCCGGCGATTCGAGGCCCTGGTCGGGCAGCTTCAAGGTGAAGTCCAGGCCCGAGGGGCTGGAGGCGAACCTGGAGGTCGCCTGGGAGGCGATTTCGGGGTTGAAGGGGACCGCGTCGCAGCCCACGAGGGGGGACGGGTTGGCGCCGGCGTCAAGCGATTCGACCGTGTCGGAGACGTAGTTGCCGGGGTCGAGCTTGGAATCGACCGACACCGTGGTCTTGCCCGGCGAGTCGCAGCGGGCGGGCAGGGTCAGGTAGGGCTTCAGCGGCGCCGTCAATTCACAACCCGCCGCCAAGGTGCCATTGCCTTCGGTGCAGAAGCGTTCGTCGTCGTTGGCCGGGTCGGCCGGCACCCCCCAGATCGTCTCGGTGGCTTCGGTGATCGGCACCGGCACGTCGACCGAGGAGACCCTCAGGATGTAGCCATCTTCGCTTCGCACCGAGGCGTACTGCAACACGTTGTGGCCGGTTAGGCTGAAGCCGAACATCGTCGGCGAGCCCGGAGGCGCGGCGATGTTGTAGATCGGCAGGAAAAAGTGACCGATGCCGGCCACGCTCGCCCCCAGGGTGCCGACCTGTGTCTCGACCGGGCATTGCGGGGCGAAGCCCTCGAAGCTCTGGCGCGAGCAGGCCGGGATCGCCGAAGGGTTGCCGACCAGACCCGCCGGGGGGTCGACGAGGATGTCGCGCGCGTCCCCTCCTTCGAGTTCACCCGAGCCATTGGTGTTCAGTTCCAAGTGAACTACAAAGGAGCCCGGGTGAGAGCCCGCCTGTTCGTCGATCGTACCGTTGGCGTTGAGCGCAGTCGCCGAGGTCGTGTTGGGAACAAGGCCAAAGTCGGCCTGGGCTGTGGCCGGGAGAACGAGGGCGACGCAGAGGCCCACAAGGGCGATCAGCTTCTTGGCGGGACTCACTTGGCACCTCCGTGGTTGCGCTTGGCGGCTCGGCCCTTCCCCTTTGCCTTCTTGTGCTTCTTGGAATGGCGCTTGTGCTTCTTCTTGGCGTGCTTTTTGTGCTTCTTGGCGGCCGAGGGTTCCTTGACGTTGCCGGCGCCTTCGAAGCTGGAAGAAGCCGGGGTCGGGTCATTCGGCGGCGTTACCGGCGCCTGGCAGTTTTCTCCCTGGCATTCGGCTCGTGAGATTTCGGTTTCGGCCGCGATACCGCCGCCTTCGCGGGCGTCATAGACGTCGAGCAGCTCGTCTTTGTCCTTCAGCGCGAGTTTGTCTCGCGTGTCGAAGAAGACGTTCTTACCGGTTTCGTCCACTGCGATCAGGTTGGAGTCGACCGGTTCGGTGCCGGCCGAGATCAGGCGGACGCAGCCGCCTTCTCGTTCACAGGTGCCCAGCGCGCCCGCGCCCTGGGGGGAGAACTCATAGACGTCTTCGACCCCTTCGTTGGTGTCGCGGGCGTTGAGCGAGTCCTGGCTGTCGAAGTACAGGCGGCCTTCGTCGGTCAGGTAGCGGGGCTGGGGGAGTTCTTCGGCCGGGCTAGGCTGCCCGATCCGCCGCAGCGTCGTCTCGCCCAGCGGCGCTTCGCCGGTCGGGTTGCACGAGGCGCAGACGAGCTTGCCGGTGGCGGAGTCATAAAGGAAGGCCTCGCTGCAGGGAATGGAGATAACTTCCGTGCCACCGTCTTTGGTGGGCACCGACTCGCACGGCCCGACGTTGTCATAGCCTGTAAGGCTCGCGCTCGAGGAGAAGGCGAGGAAGCGCCCGTCAGGGCTGGCCTCGGCTTGGCGGGCAGCGGGGCTGGCTGCCCAGTCGTTTGGGGCTTCGACAGTGTCGGAGCCATCAGAGGTGAGGAGGATCGCAACGAAGCGCGCTTCTCCCCCGCTCCAGGAGTAGAGGTTGTTCTTGCCAGCTTCGGCGACTTCACCGGCTTCGTTTGCTTCCCCGCCACCGAGCGCTTCGGTGTCGACGAAGTAGGCGTGCGAGAGGTCCTTACTCTGTCCGACCAGTCCTTTGAAGCCGCCCTTGCCTTCGGTCAGGTCGGTGCAGGATTCGCTTTCCAGCGAATACAGGCAGCCGTCTGTGAGCAGCACCCCCGAGCCGTCGGGAGAGGCGCTGAGGAAGCGGCCGGGGTCGGCGATCTGCCTGGTCGCTTCTCCGTCTTCGCGGACGTAGAGGTTGCCCGCTTCGTCTTCGAAGAAGACCTTGGAGCCGTCCGCGGAGACCGCGTTGGTGTCGGGGCTCGTCGAGGCGAACTTGGCGCCTGTGGCTACCGTCGCGTTGCCCGGTAGGACGTCGACCAGGGTCAGCTGGCCTTCGTGCCATTCATAGAGGTCGTTCTTGGAGGCGCCCGGATCGGGTGGTTCGGGCGCGAAGGCAGTCCCTTCGGTCAGCGAGTCGTTGGCGGCGAAGAAGATCCGCGAGAAGTTGGCTGAGTGACCGCCGTAGGCGACGCGGAAGGCGTCCGGCCCGGTGGTCCGATTGGGAGGCGTCTCGGTGAAGAGCGGAGTGCGCACGCCCGGTTCGGAGGTGGGTTGGAGTTCGAGCGCGGAAAATCCGATGCTGAGCAGGCCCTGTTCGAGCCAGGAGTCGAAGGCCACCTGGCTCGATCCCCCAGGCGGCAGGGCGGGGATCAGCGCCGTCGACTGCCACCCCGATGCGGTGCGCCGCGAGACGTAGGAGTCGTAGTTGACCGCGCCTTCGAAGGGGTTGAAGGGCTGACCCTCGTAGGCGAGCGCTTCCCCGTCGGGGCTGCTTTGCATCGGGAATTCTATGCCGAAGGCGTTGGGCTTGCATTCTCTGCAGCTACCGGTCCGCGGTTCGGCCGGGATCACCTCGCCGCCGTGCTTTTGCGCCGGGGAGACCAGCTCATAGGCACGGTGATCGGGTAGGCCCGGAGGGAAGAGCGGGTAGGTGGCGAAGCTGAGCGCTTCGCCTTCGGCGAGGCACGGTTCGCCTCCTTCGCCGTTGCATTCGCTGCTCGCGACGAGGCGGAAGCGGTAAGCGGTGTCGGGCGCGAGGCCGGCAATCGATACGCCCACTTTGCCGACCCCGCCGCCTTCGATTTCCCCGCCGCCGGCAGGGGCTTCGCTCGCCCCAGCAAAGCGTTCTGAGGGTTCGTTTTCCTCGTATGCGGCCTCGGTCAGATACTGAAAGACGTAGCGGGTCGCCTGGCCGTTGGGGTTGATCTCCGCGTGCAGGACCGTCGAGGTCGTGCGGGTGTCGGATACCGACTCGGCGAGGACTTCGGGCGAGTGCGCTTCGGCGGGGGCGAGGATGTAACCGAGGCCGTTGTAAGGGGGGGTTTCCCCCCGATGCGATGCGCCGTCGGCGCCATAGAGAGCGCCGGGTGGGCGGTTGGGGCCCCAGGAGAGGGTCGGGTTGATCGCCAAGGCCCTCACTTCAAGCGCCGGCGGTGTGCCTTTGACCGGCGCTTGCGCGGCTTCGAATTCGCCTTTCGCCGGATCGCAGGGCTTCAGGCGATAGATCTTTCCGTTGTTGCTGTTGAAGTAGAAGAGTTCGCCCGTCAGCGGGTTGACGGTCATCGCGTACGCTTGACCGCTTGCGTTGGCGGTGCAGAGGGGCGGCGCGGCTGGTTCGGCCAGCGAGAGCTCCTGGAAGGCGCCTTCGCCGCCGACGTAGATGTGGCCGGCGTTATCGAGCGCAAGCAGGCTGAGGTAGCTTGCGCCCAACAGGCTCTCTTTGATGTCCTGCGCGCGCCCGCAGTAGGCGTAGTGTTCGTAGTCGCCCGGGCTTTCGGGCGCGAAGCACATCACCCGGTATTCGCTTCCGCCGTTGCCGATGTCGGTGAGATAGAGCTTGCCGCTTTCATCGACGGCGATGCCACGGTTGACGGGAGGAAGAGGGTGCAGCTTCGCGGGGCCTTCGTCGAAGCTTTCGCCGTTGAATGTGCCGGCGTCGCCGAAGCGGGCAATCGATTCCGAGCCGTCGGCGCTGAAGACTTCGATCAGGTTGTGTGTTCGTCCAAAACCCGGCGTGTAGACCACGTAGACGTAGCCGGTGCTCTGGTCGATGGCGATGGCTTCGAGTCCCGCGAATTCGCCGACTTCTTCCCCGGGGATAAAGCTAGGAGATTCCTGCGTGCAGGTGTCCCCGTTGGCCGGCCGACATCTCTCAAAGCCAGTTGACTGATCGGGACCCGAGGCGATCGTGTTCTTGCCCCAGACTTCCTTGATTTCGCCTTTGGCGTTGTAGTGGGAGACGCGGTTGAGAGAGGCGACGTAGACGCTGCCTGCTTCCACGCCGCCCGCGCCGGTGATGTTGACGGCGATGCCCCTGGAGCCCTGGAGCTGCGCCCCGTTGCCTTCTTGGGCAAAGAGCCCGACCTGTTCGTAGTCGGCCTGCGCCGTGGCCGACAGCGCCAGGGCGGCAAGTGCCGCCAGGGCAGGGACCCAGAAGCGCAGGTATGTCCTGGCGGCGGCGCTCATCGAACGGCTCCGCGGTTGCGATCGCTACTGGGCGCGACCACGATCGAGGTGCTCTCGCCTCCCGCGTGCAGGGTGTAGTGGCCGGCTCGCAGCCGGCTGAGGTCGAGGCGCAGGGCTCCCCTGGAGTTGCCGTGGGAGATCGTGCGCTTGCCTCGCATCAGCTTCCAGCGCAAGCGCCGGCTGCTCGAGCTCGACTTGGCCTGCTTGACCGTGCAGGTGACCTTGACCTTCTTGCCCTTCTGCTTGACCTTGCAGATCACCTTGCCCGCCGGTCCTTGGGGGCCGGTGGCTCCCTGGGGGCCTTGGGCTCCGGCGGCTCCCGCTGAGCCGGTGTCGCCCTTGGGACCCGCCGGGCCCTGGGCGCCGGCTTCCCCGGCGCTGCCTTGTTTGCCTTCTTTGCCCTGTTTGCCTTCGACGCCTTCCTTGAGGAAGATCGCGGTGGCTTCCAATTCTTCGCCTTCGGCGTTTGGCTCTACCGAGCAGGACGTAGGGTCGCCAGTCTGCTTGCAGCCGATCCAGCCGGCAATCGTGTAGCCGGAGGCCGGGTGAGCGGTGAGGATGGTGCCGCCCGCCAGTTCGGCGGCGCATTCTTCACCGGTCGAGCAGTCGATCCCGGCCGGGGCGGAGGTAACGGTGCCGGCACCGCTTGGACCGTAAGTGTGGAGGGTGAGGTTGAAGGGGATGGCTTTGAACTCAACGCCTACTTCCCATTCGATCCCTTCGCCGTCTTCTCCGTAGAGCTGGCAGCTAGGGCTGCCAGCGCCCCCAATGGGACATTCTCCCGGGGCTCCCCGTTCGACCGTCCAGCCGACCAGTTCGGAGCCGGGGGCGGGTTCAGCGAACAGTTGCTCCGCGTAGGGTGGTTCTTCTGCGAAAAGCAGATCGGGGGCGTTTTCGCAGGTGCCGCTCTGGCTTGTGCCGTCGTAGGAGCAAGCGATCGGCGGGGTACCAGATTCTATCCCGAATTCTGGGTAGGTTTTGCTTTTGACTTCGCCGCTGCCGCTACCGACGATGTTGAGTTTGAGGCTCGGTGTTTCCCCGAAGGCCTGTGCAGCCGGCACGAGGAGAATGGCGACTGCCGTGAGCAGGAAAGTAGTAAGACCTCTTCGCAGTACGGCGGGGCCGCTGGCCTGGCGCTGGTTCGGTCGCGCGGACGATTCCTTCGCGTGGCGAGTCACGTAGCTCTCTCCTTGTCCCGTGAGCCCCTCTGCCCGCCGCTCCCTTAGCGGCTTCCTCGAGGCTCGGTTATGTCCCTGTGGTGCGTCCCTGCGCCGTCTTTCAGAGACGACGTTCAACACCGTAAACGAAGACTTTCATAAAGTCAAGAGAGACGTTTTCGGTAAAAAGAGAGCCGTTTCAGCGCAGGCGCAAGCGCACCCGATCGCCACAAAAGGCCTGGATAGTCCGTCTTTAGAGTTGGGCTGCGAGCGCTTCGAGCTCGGTGGCGGCGGGCGTCTCGCCTTCGGCCGCGCGCTTGCCGACCCGCGCGAAGACGGCGGCAGCGACGGCCCAAGCGGCGTCCGGCAACTCCGGCTCCCGCGCGCCGCGCAACAGCGCGGCGAGCCGCTCGATCGCGTCCTGCTGGGCCCGCACTCCCCGCTCTCCGCAGGCGAGGATCTCGACGCTCAGCAGGCGCGCCGTCGGCGGGTCGCCGGCCAGCAGCTCAGCCGCGGCTCGCGCCGCCGAACGAGCCCTATCGCCCTGCCCAAGCTCGCCCTCACAGGCGCCCTCGATCCCCTCGAGCAGCCGCCCGAACAGCTCCGCGAAGCTGGCCAGCATGCACTCGCGGCGGTCCTTGAACTGGCGGTAGAAGCTGGCCGTGGAGACGCCGGCGCGCCTGGCCACCTGTGCGACCGAGGACTCGGCGTAGCCGCGCTCCCCGCAGAGCTCGGCCATCGCCGCGATCAGGCGTTCGCGCTGGTTGCGCTCGACCAGCTCAGGCGGGAGCCCGTGCGGACCCGGGGGCAGCCGCCTCAACCGCTCAAGCCTCTCTTCCTCTTGCGTGCCCCATCCTCGCCTGAGGTTAGCGGCGGGTGGCGAGCGTTCCTATCGCTTGTGCTTGTGGTGCCTCTTTACCTTCACGCACCTCAGCTTGCCGTGCACGCGCCTCTTCTTCTTGCCCTTGCGGCACTTGAGTGGCTTTGGTGCGGGCTTCGGGACCGTCACCGGTGGTGGTGCCGACACCGGTGGGGTCGTTGACTGTGAGCCCCCGCCCGCGGGCGGGCAGAGCGCCGCGTTTTCGCTGCAGGTTTCGGCGACCGTGACAAAGCCTTGGTCGATCGCCGTCCCGGTTCCCGAGTTGTTGGTCGCGACCACCCGGAAGCGATAGGCGGTACCGGCGGCGAGGCCGCTGACCTTGGCCGTAACGGGAACGGGACCGTTACCGCTCGGCAAGGGGGAGCATGCTTTCGAGCCGGCCCCACTGAACCCGGTCGCGCTGAAGGTGGCTTCGGTCACCCACTCGAAGTGGCAGTTGGAGATCGTCCCCCCCTTCGGGTCAACCGACCCGGCGAGCGTCGCCGCCGTCTTGGTCAGCGCCGAGGCGGACCCGGTAATCGCTTCAGGAGGCAGCGGCGGCAGGGTTTCGAAGGCCTGCGGCCCACTTTCGGTCGCGCCTCCATAGCTGTCGATCTTGATCCGGTAGTCGTAGCTTGTGCTGGGCATGAGGCTCCCCACCGCCGCGGAGATCGGCGTGCTCGCGTCTTCGCCGACAAGCGGCGGACAGGAGGCAGTTTTGGCCCCGGCGAAGCCGTTGGCCAGGAAGCTGGCGTGATCGGTGTATTCGAACGCGCAGCTGGTGAGCGTGTGTCCCTTCGGATCTACGGTGGCGCGCAGCGTCGCCGTCACCTGGCCCACTGGAGACGGCGCAGCCGTAGAGGCGCTTGGCGCCGGGATCGAGCCAACCGGTTCGAAGACCCAGAGCTTCTTGCCGGCGGGGTCGCTGAGGTAGACCTCATGCGTGGTCGAGTTGACGGCCAGCTGACCGGTGACGATTTCGAGTTGTGAGGGGGCGACCAGGCCCTCGCCAAAATCGTCGAACTCGACGCCGGACGAGTTGTAGGCGACGAGGTGGTACTTCCCGCCTTCGAGGTCGCCGACGACCACGTCGCCGTTCGAGACGTCAACCGCCACCGCCACCGCGCCGGCCCCACTCTGCAGTGTCGACGCGTACGCGTAGGACCCCCCCGAGGGCGCAAGCTTGATCACCCGACCGCCGGCGACGTCGACGACGTACAGGTCACCAGCCGAGTCGAAGGCGGCGGCCCCCGGGGCCGAAAATGAGCCACCAGGACAACCGCTACAGGTGATGGTGCCTTCGAGCGTGCCGGAGGCGCTGAAGATCTGCACGCTGCCGGTGACGCTGTTGGGGAAGAAGAGGCGCCCTGAGGAGTCGGCTGCCAACGTTCCCGTCTTCGCGTTTGAGGGGATGAACGATGCACCGAGGACGCCCGAGGAGGAAAACGTGTTGACCTTCGGTTCGCCTTTCTGGCCGAACGGGGTCGACCCTTCGACCTGGTAGGCGTAAATGCCATGAGTGGCGGGGTTGACCGCGACGGAGACGAAGAAATCCTGCCCGCCCGTGCTGAACGGCGAGCTTGCCGTCGGCGTCCCAGACGGGTTCAGCTGCTCGATCTGGCCGGGCTGAACGTTGGCGAGGCCCTTGCTTGCCTCGGCCACGTAGATGATCTGACTGCTCTGGTCGATCGCGACCCCGATCGGGGCTTCAGCGGCTGTCGGGATCGAGGGAGCGACCGAGTCCAGCTGATAGCCGGGGCCGGCCAACGCTCCCGGCGCGGCAAACGCCATCGCAATGGTGGCGACGGCCGTGATCTCGGAGATCGTGCGCGGCCGCGTAAAGAGTGGTCTCGACATTCCAGCCTCCCCTACCTTGAATACTGGGACGTTTACGGGACCACCCGTCAAGTTAGCGCAAGGCCGAGGCCTCTCCTTTAAGGATCGATGGCGCTGCCGCTCAATCGCCGAGCTCGGCGCGCAGCGCGGCAAGCTCGGCGCGCAGCTCCGCCACCTCGCGCTCGAGGCGCGTGAGGCGGTCCTCCGCCGGCTTTAGCTCGGCCGCGGGGGACCCGCCCAAGCCGGGGGCTGCGGGAGAATCCGGAGTTGGCGGAGTGGGAACCGCGCTCGGCGGGGCGAGCTCGCCGCCGAGCAGCTGCTCGTAGCGATCCTCCTTCTGCCCCGGCTGGCGCCCGTGACGGGCGACCTGGCCGCGCTCGACGAGCCGCGCAAGCGCCTCGTGCACCGCGGCGAGGTCGGGGAAGTCGTGCAGGCGCTGGCCGCGCTGCTTCAGCTCACCCGGAGTCTGCGGCCCGCGCAGCATCAGCACGGCGAGCAGGGCCAGCTCGGCGTCGTCGAGCCCGAAGGCCTGATCGAGCAGATGGCGGTACTTGCGAGCGCGACTGCCGGCGCCGCTGGCGAGCCGGGTCCACCCACGCAGGGCAAGCCGGCGCAGCGCCTCGACCACGGCCTGCTCGTCGTAGTCGACGACCGGCTCGCGGTTGGTCGACTGGTTACAGGCGAGGCGCAGGGCGTTGAGCGAGAGTGGGTAGGCGTCCGGCGTGGTGCGCTGCTTCTCGATCAGACAACCGAGCACGCGGATCTCTACAGCGTCGGGCTCCAACTCAGTCGCGGTCCGGGCGGTCCGGGTAGATCTCGTCGATCGTGACCAGGGCACGGCAAGGGACGCCCGCGGCTGCTGCGATTGCCTCCACGCCGCCGGCGAGGCGATCGACGACTACGAGTGTGCCGGCAATCTCCAGGCCCTGCTCGCGAATCCGTTCGAGCGCCTTGATCGTCGAGCCGCCCGTCGTGACCGTGTCCTCGATCACCAGACAGCGCGCGCCCGCTTCAACCGGGCCCTCGACCCAGCGCTGCAGGCCATGCTGCTTGCGCTCGCCGCGGACGAAGAAGCCGAGCAGGTCTTTGCCGGCCGGCACCGCGAGGGCGGCGCAGGAGGGCGGGATCGCCGCCGTCGCCGGTCCGCCGACAGCGGTGGCGCCGACCTCGGCGGCCATCGCCGCAATCAGCTCGCCGGCGGCGAGAAAGGCGGGCGGGCGCAGCAGTGCCCGGCGCGCGTCGATGTAGTACTGAGCCGTCGCGCCGCTGGAGAGCGTCACCTCGCCGAGGATCAGCGAGTGCTCGCGCAGCTCGGCGAGCAGGGTCCCCCTGGCGGCATCGAGGTCAGCCATGCGGCGCACATCCTACGAGTCGCCGCGCCGGGCGGCGCGGCCGGGCTACCCGCGCGCCGTAGGGTCCGCGAACCCCTCGCGCCAGCTCGCGTAGCGCGGCTGCCAACCGAGCTTGGCCTTGGCCTTGGCGTTGGAGGCGCCGCGCTGATCGGTCATCATGCCGACCGCGGCCGAGCCGGCGACGAGGCGAGCGAGCCAGACAGGGACGCGGCGCGGCTTCTTCGCTCCCACCGCCTGGGCGAAGGCCGGCGCCCACTCACTCAACGGCGCCGGCTCGTCGTCGACCACGTTGTAAACGCCTGGCTCGCCCCGCTCCACCGCGGCCACGGTCGCGCTCGCCGCGTCCTCGACCTGGATGAAGGAGAAGACCCCGGCGCCCTTGCCGATGATCGGCATCCGTCGCCTGTGGAAGTCCTCGGTCTGCGAGCCGTCGCGATCGTAATAGGTACCGGGGCCGTAGAGCCAGCCGTAGCGCAGCACGACGCCCTCCAACCCCTCGGTTCCGGTCACCTGTCGCTCGAGCTCGGCCAGCGCCTTGCCGGCCTCGCCGAACAGACCGGCCACCTCGGCGAAGGCCGGAGCATCCTCGTCCTTCACCCAGCCGCCCTCGGGGACGTAGAAGAAGGCGACGCTCTCGGCAATCAGGCGGCGCGCCCCCGCTGCCTTTGCCGCCGCAGTCAGGTTGCGCGTCCCCTCCACACGCAGGCGGTTGGTGGGCGCCAACGCATCCTTGGATTTGGGATCGAGCCGCGGCGGCAGCGAAGTCAGCTCGTGAATCACCACCTCGGGAGCCGCCGCCCGCACCACGCCCTCCAGCGCCGCCGCGTCGAAGACGTCGCAGACGACGGCCTTGGCGCCCGCCGCGCGGATCGCCGCCGCGTTCTCCTCGCGCCGCGTCATTCCGGTCACCTCGTGCCCCGCCGCCAGCAGCTGACGCACCAGCGGCCGGCCGATCGCCCCGCTCGCCCCCGCGACAAAGACCCTCATTCCCGTACCTCCTGCTCGTCGCCCTTAACGTTCAGCCTTTCCGATACCCGCGCCAGCCATGCGGCAGCCACACCGCCGAAAGCGATCAGCAGCGTGTCACTCCAGCCCCGCGCGTCACTCTTGGCTTCATCGGTGTCGAAGGCGTGGTTGATCGCGTGAAAGCCGTACCAAAGCGCTCCCAACCAGAGCACCGGCGCTCGCCACGAGGGGCGCCAGATCGAGATCGCCACCGCGGCGCCGAAGGCCAGCATGAAGGCTCCGACGTCGCCGACGTAGTGCGAGTTCTCGATCCCGTAGTGACCAATCTGGTCGAAGAAGGTGTCCGGGACGACCAACGCCATTGCCCCAGTGACGATGTGCCAAACGGCGATGACTGCCAGAACCGCTTTTAGCGCCTTCTCAGTCACTGAGGCGGTGTATGGCCAAGCAGATCAAGGACGCAGGGAGCGCGGCGTGCTTCTGCACGCAAGCGACCGAGGACGCCGATATGCGCCGCGCCCCACACCGCCTCAGAAGACGAAAATGCTCTCGCCGAAGTGCAACTGTTCGTAGATCCGTGGCTGGTCGGCGATGAAGGTGCGCACGCAGCCGTGACTGGCGGCGTAGGTCGGCACTTCGTGGTAGCCGTGGACGGCGTAGCCGTTGTGCCAGTAGAACGAGTAGTACATGCCCTCTGAGTTGTAGCCCGGTTCCTGGCGGTAGAAGCTGTAGTGGCCGGTCACCGTCGGGGTCGAGGGCTTACCGGTCGAGACCGGGTAGATCGCGAAGGGCTTGTCGCCCTTGCTGAGGACGAGGACCTGCTTGTCCAGCGGCACCTCGGCGTGTTCGCCGGCCTTCGGGTAGCGGACCTTGTAGCCGCCGCGGCCGCCGAAGACGTTCTTGACCAGGCCCTTGCCGGCGCGCTCGGTGCGGGCCATGCCGTTGACCTTGCGGTAGGCAAGGACCTCGCGTCCGGTGCGACCGTCGAAGCACTTGCCGCCGCCGGCGTTGTAGCCAAGCTTCGCCATCGCCTGCTTGAAGCCCTTGACCACCTTGCTGCACCCGCCCGAGTGCAGGGCGGGGAAGCTGACGCGCCAGCTCTTGCGCACGGTGGCGTCGCCGCCGAGCGCAGCGGTGGCGACGTGCTTCGCCGCCGCTGCGTACTTGCCGTCCTCGCGGACGACGATCGAGGCACTGAAGCTGCCGGCGCCGCCCTTGCCGGGCTGCACCGCAGCCCGGCGGGCGAGCAGCTTGTGGCCGTCGAGGTAGAAGGTCACCTCGACGTGCTGGCCGGGGACAAACGGCGTGATCGTGCCGTTGACCGGCACCGTGTCGTAGATCCCGGCATTGCCGCCGTGCAGGTGCCCGACCTTGATCGAGACCGTCGCATCCGGAGGGCCGGTGGGTTTCGCCGGCACGGGCGCCGCTTCGGCCGTGACCGGTGCCGCTGCCAGCGCTAGCAGGACAAAGACGACGAGGGCGGGACCGAGACGGCGACTCACGGGCCAGATTCTTACCTATCCCCGGTCGAGGTGACGAAAAAGTCAATTCTTTTGTCAAATGCCCACTACTGGCCGAGCAGCGCCACCGAGTTGTTCAGCATGTGGAGCAGGATTCCGGGCCAGATCGAGCCGGTCTTCTCGTAGAGCAGGGCGAGGATGAAGCCGAAGACCATCAGCGGCGGCACGGCGCTGACTCCGGTCGTCGCGTGCAGGCCGCCGAAGATCAGGCCGCTGAGGAGCGCCGCGGCGATCCTGGGCCAGCGCTCTCGCAGGCCGCCGAAGAGGAAGCCGCGGAAGCAGACCTCCTCGCTGATCGGCGCCGCGATCACGATCAGCAGAACCTGCACCGGCACCGTGCCGAAGTCTTCGGCGATGTCCTTCTGGTGCGGTTCGCCGAAGATCGCCGTGTAGGCGATCGCGAAGGCCAGATAGGCGCCGATCGCGGCGAACACCCACTTGATCGCCCTCGGCCGGAACTTCCGCAGGCCGAGCCGGGACAAAGCCTCCCGCGCGGTCGCGCCCCGGCCGACGGCGATCGCGATCGGCACCAGCAGGAAGCCCAGCGCGGTGGCCAGCTGCACGAACGCATTGGCAACATCGCTCAGTTCCCCCCCCGACGGCGGGTGGTCGATAACCAACGCCGGAACCGAAAGCACAACCCCCGTGCCAAGAGCGAGCAGGACCCCGAGCACCGCGGCCCATGGCCCCCAGTTGGAGTATGGAAAGGGAGTCGGGTGGCCCTCCCGGTGGCTTGTACTTTTTTGCCCGTTCATCCTCGGATGGCGAGCGAGGCCTCACCAAAAAAGTTGAGCCGGGAGGGCCACCCGACTCCCCCCACCTCTAGGTTGGTCGCCATGAGCCCCGCAGTTTCCCAGGTCTCCCGCTCGACCAAGACGCGCCTGCGCTTCCTGCGCCGCCTCGTGATCCTGATCGTCTTCCTCGTCCTGCTCGCGATCGCGCTCAGCCAGTTCACCGAGCTGAAGCGACTGGCGACCGGGATCCTCGCCTCCACCGCGGTGCTGGCGGCGATCGTCGGCTTCGCCGCCCAGCACACGATCGCCAACATGGTCGCCGGGGTTCAGCTGGCGGTCTCCCAGCCGATCAAGATCGGCGACCGCATCTCCTTCGAGGACGTCGCCGGCCGGGTCACCGACATCACCCTCTCCTACACCTACGTCAGCCCCGGCGACGGCACGACGATCGTCATTCCCAACCAGATGCTGGTCGAGGGCATCATCCACAACCTCTCGACCGAGGACACCCAGGCCTGAGCGGCGCCGGGACCGAAGTACCCTCTCCCCATGGCGCAGCGCAATCGGCGACGTCAGCGGCGGCGCGGGGGGATCGGGGGCAAGCTGGCCCTGCTCGGCGGCACCCTCTTCGTCGTTCTCGTCTTCGGCGTCTTCGCGATCGCCTCCTGGGTGCTCAACGTCGCCGCCGACGCTCCCTCGCTGGCGGCCTGCAAGCAGGTCGACCGCACCGGCAACTCGGTGATCTACGCCGGCGACGGCAGCAAGCTGGGGCTGATCTCCTCAGCCGAAGCACGCGACCCGGTCTCGATCGAGCGCATCCCCAAGCAGCTGCAGCTGGCCACGGTCGCGATCGAGGACCAGCGCTTCTACGAACACGGTGGCGTCGACCCCGAGGGCATCCTCCGCGCCGCCCTTAAGAACCTGGAAGCGGGCAGGACCGTCGAGGGCGGCTCGACGATCACCCAGCAGCTCGTCCGCCACCTCTGTCTGCGCAACCCCAAGCGCGACCTCGAACGCAAGATCATCGAGGCGAAGCTGGCGATCGAGTACGCCGAACGGCACTCGCGTAAGGAAATCCTCGACCAGTACCTCAACACCGCGACCTACGGGACGGTCGAAGGGGCGACCACGGTCGGGGTCGGCGCGGCGGCACGGATCTACTTCTCGAAACCAGTCTGGAAGCTCTCGCTGGAACAGTCCGCGCTGCTCGCCGGCCTGCCGCAGGCGCCCTCCGAGTACAACCCGATCCTCCATCCCGGCGAAGCTCGGCAGAGGCGCAACTCGGTGCTGGCCAAGATGGCCCACCTCGGCTACCTCTCCCCCGAACGTGCTCACCAGGCCGAAGAAAGCGGCCTCGGGCTGGACGTCTCCGGCTCCTACTTCGCCCACCGCGAACCCTTCTTCTTCGACTACGTCGAACACGAGCTGATCGAACGCTACGGCGCCCAGACCGTGCGCGACGGTGGGATCAAGGCTTACACGACGCTGCAACCGCGGCTGCAGGAAGTTGGCCTGGAAGCGATGCGCTCGGCGCTGCCCTACTCGACCGATCCCTCCTCAGCCCTGGTCTCGATCGATCCCAGTAACGGCGAGATCGAGTCGATGGTTTCAAGCTCGAGCTATGACGCCAACCAGTTCAACCTCGCCGCCCAGGGGCACCGCCAGCCGGGGTCGACCTTCAAGGCCTTCGTCCTGACCACGGCGATCAAGCAGGGCATCGACCCCTATACGACCTATTACATGTCGAAACCGCTCGACCTCAACCTGCCCAAGTGGGGCCACTGGGAAGTCCACACCGCTGACGAGGGCTACCTCGGCAAAGTCAATCTCCAGCAGGCGACCGTCGCCTCCGACAACACGGTCTTCGCCCAGCTCGATCTCGACGTCGGCCCGGAACGGGTCGCCGAAACGGCCAAGTCGATGGGGATCACCAGCCCGCTCGACGGCATCCCGGCCGAGGGCATCGGCGGGCTGCGCGTCGGCGTCTCGCCACTCGAACTGGCCGACGCCTACGCGACGCTGGCCGATGGCGGCATCCGCCACGACCCGGTCGCGATCAAGCGCGTCGTCTTCCCCGGCGGCAAGAGCGAGCGTCCCAACCGAAATCCGCCGCGCCGGGTCATCTCCGAAGCGGTCGCCTACGAGGTGACCCGCCTCCTACACGACAACATCACCGAAGGCACCGGCACCGCCGCCTACACCGGTTGCCCTGGCCAAGCGGGCAAGACCGGCACCACCGATCGCGAGACCGACGCCTGGTTCGCCGGGTACCAGCCCAACCTGACAACGGTTGTCTGGGTCGGCTACCCCCAGTCCAACGCGATTGAAATGACCGACGTGCACGGCATCACCGTCTTCGGTGGCACCTTTCCGGCCGAAATCTGGCACTCGCTCTACTCGGGGGCCGAAATCCCCTGCGAGGAATTCGACAAGCCCAAGCACCCGATCAGCTGGGCCCCGTACTTCGGCCACTTCACCGCCTCGGCGCCGCGCGGCAAAGGCGCCGGCGGTCCGGGGGGCGCGGCGCAAGCCGAGGCCGACCGCGCCCGCGAAATCGGCGAAGAAGTTACCGGTGGCTACAACCCCGACGCCTATGCACCCGGTGCGGGACAGAAGCCCACACCGGTGCCGCCACCACCCCCCGCCGCGAACGTCGGTGGCGGCGGCGCGGCGGAAGAAGCCGGGGGCAAGTAGCTGAGTCTCGCGCCGGGGGTTGCCTACGCTCTGATGTGGGCCGGCTTCGCCGCCTACCTCGGCGCGCTGGCGCTGGCACCGCGACTCGACCGACGGCTGGCCTGGGCGGTGATCACGGGGCTCGTCGTCCTCTTTGCCTGCCTACCGCCGCTGCTCTCACACGACGTCTACAGCTACGTCGACTACGCTCGCCTTGCGGTCCGACACGGCCTCGATCCCTACGTTCACGCTCCCCAGAGCGCCCCGGGGGACCCCGCCTTCGCCCGCGTCACCTGGACCGAAACCACCAGCGCTTACGGGCCGCTCTTCACGCTGGCGACCTACCCGCTCGCCTGGCTGCCGGTCAACGTCGCCGTCTACATCCTCAAGGCAGCCTCGGCTGTCGCGGTCCTGGCAATCGCCTATCTCCTCGCCCGCCTCGCTCCCGCACGCGGCGTCGACCCCTCTCGCGCCGCCGCCTTCGTCGCCCTCAACCCACTTGTACTCGTCCACGTCATCGGCGGGGCCCACAACGACGGGCTCGCCGTCCTGCTGATGACACTCGGCATCGCCGGCGCGTTGACCATGCGCGAGACCTCGGCCGGCGCCGCGCTCCTAGCGGCCGGCGCAACGAAGGCCTCCGCCGCGATCGCGACCCCCTTCGCCCTCCTGGCCACCCTCAATCAACCGCCGAGGGGACCAGCGGCCTATATCTCTGCTTTTAGTCCCGTCGGCCGGTTTCTGGTGGGGGCCGCCGGGGCGGCGGTCTTGATTGGTGGGGTGGCTTGGGTTGGGTTTGGGTGGGATTGGCTGCACGCCTTCACCCTGGCCGGCGAGAACCAGGGCCGCACCAGCCACATGAGCATCCCAATCACCACGGCCCGCCTCACCGGCTTCGACCCTGACCTGGTCCGCGGCGCCTTCCTCGCCCTCTACGCCGCCCTCGTCATCTTCCTCCTCGCCTGGACCCACCGCGGCGGCGACTGGCTCCGCGCCGCCGCCTGGGCAACCACGGGGCTGCTGCTGGCCACCGCCTGGCTCCTCCCCTGGTACCTCCTCTGGCCCCTACCGGCGGCTGCCCTCTCAAGGGATCGTCTGCTCAAGCTCTTGCTCCTCGGATTGACCGCCTACCAGCTAGGAGCTCGCATCCCGCTGTGACGAACGGGGCGGCGAAGGGGGAGAGAGCATCCCTCGAACGGGCGCATGGGCGAGGGATGCTCCCTCATCCTTCGCCGCCTCTTCCTCCTCGGGGGAAGCGTGAATCACCCCGGTATGTATCGACCACCCCTCCCTCCGCCCCAGTGCGGTCACGATCCCTACATAGAGGACCTCGACCACCGTCTGCACGCCGCGCACGACGATCGCGATCAGCGAGGCAACCGCAAAGCTGTCGCCCGGTGCGGCGACCTTGAACGACCAGGCGAAAGCCGCGTCGCGAATGCCGAGGCCGGCGGGAGCAACCAGGGTGGCCAGGGCCGCCACGTAGCCAATGGCCTGCGCCGCGCCGGCGACGAATATATGGCTGGGCGAGATCGAGCTGACCGAACGAGCGACGCAGTAGATGCCGACCGCGATCACGCCCCAGTTGACGATGTAGAAGGCCATCACCGCCATCACCCCGCGCAGCGACATCACCTCGGGCAGCGGCTCGCGGCCGAAGGCCCGCAGCGCGCGGTTGGCCAGTGGCCCGAAGACGCGCGGGTGCAAGAGCACGATCAGAAGCGGGATCAGCAGCAGGATCCCCCAGCGCAGCGGCTGCCCCTGCAGGTCCGGATGGACGATCAGGAAATAGGCTGCGACGACGATCGCCGAGGTCGCCTGCAGGGCCTGTTCGTAGACGATGCTGGCAACGGTCAGCCGCCGCGGCACCCCGGCGCGCTCGGAGAGCAGCACCCGGCCCAATACATAGAGGACGCTGCCGGGGACGTAGCGGGCGAGCAGCGGCTGGCCCCAGGCGACCTGAGCCCGTCCCGCTCCCAGCTTGTAGCCGAGGAAACGCAGGATCAGGTCCCAGCCAACCGCATTGAGCGCGTAGAAGATCGGCAGGATGACGAAGGCCGGGATCAGCCAGAGGACGTGGAAGTGAACGCCCTTGGCCTGGATCTCCGACCATTGGTCGACGACGGTGAGGACAAGGAAACCGAAGACGACGACGGCGATGCCGAGTTGGATCGCGAGGCGCACGCGCTTGCTGCGCGGCGGCTTGGTTCCAAATTTCGCCCCGGCCTCGCCGATGCGGTGTAGAAGGGGCTGACGGTGCTCCACTTAGCATCGCACCTTAGTGACGGGGGAGGCCGGAGGGACAATGGTGCGCATGGGCGAGTTCGAGCTCTTGGCGCGGATACGTGAGCGGCTACCCGCGAGCGGGTCTCGTACGCATCTCGGCAGCGGCGACGATGCGGCGATCACCTTGCCCGCCGGTGCAACGGCGACCTCGGTCGACGCCCTCGTCGAGGGCGTGCACTTCCGCCGCGACCTCGCCAGCCCCGCTCAGATCGGTCACAAGGCTCTCGCCACCGCCCTCTCGGACCTCGCGGCGATGGGCGCGGAGGCCGGCGAGGCCTACACCGTCCTTGGCCTCCCCGCCGACTTCAGCGAGGAGGAGTGCATCGAGCTGCTCGATGGCATGGCCGCACTCGCCGCCGAGACCGGCACGGATCTCGCCGGGGGCGACCTCACTCGCTCCGACCAGCTTTTCCTCGCGATAACAGTGGTCGGGCATGCGGCGTCCCCGGACGCCTTCGTCACCCGAGGCGGCGCCCGCCCGGGCGACGCGCTGGTGCTGACTGGCGAGATCGGCGCCGCGGCCGCGGGCCTCGAGCTGCTCGACAACCAACTCCCCGAGGCTGACCTCGCCTTTAGGTGGCCGATGGGAGGCAAAAGGGCGAAGTCAGCGATGGAGGAGCTGGTGGGACGGCAGCTCGAGCCCACGCCGCGGCTCGCGGCCGGACGAGCGCTCGCGCTCGCCGGGGCGACGGCGATGATCGACGTCAGCGACGGGCTCGGGGCCGACGCCGGGCACCTGGCGCAGGCCAGTGGCGTCAAGCTCGAGATCGAGGCCGAGGCGGTGCCGTTGGCGGGCGCCGCCGTAGCGCTGAGCCAGGCGACGGACCGGGACTCCTGGTGGCTGCTCGGCGGCGGCGAAGACTACGAGCTGCTGGCGTGCGTTCCACCCACCCGGCTGCAGCAGGCAGCCGCTGAGGTGCTCGGCAAAGGGGGGCTGCCGCTTACGCGGGTAGGCGGGGTGAAGACGGGTTCCGGGGTCGAGATCAGGCTGCCCGGTGGCGAACTTCTGGAGCCGAGGGGATTCGACCAGCTCGCATGAAGCTCTCGCTGGTGAGCAGCTCCCTCACGCCGCGCCGCTGCAGCATCGCCGCGGCAACCAGCGAGGGCTCGGGCTTGTAGTGCCCGGTCTCGACGAGGCTCTTCAACTGTCGGGGTTGCATTCTGCGCTTCATATCGGCTCTCTACCCAGCAACCTTAGTACTTGGTACTCGCACATCTGTCCAACGGTTGATTCGATGCGGCCACCACAACTCCGCTATGTGCGGGTTTATCGAGCGAATACCCTGTACCCATGCCCAACGGGTCCACGCGCATCCTCCTCGTCGATGACGAGCAGTCCATACAAACGCTGCTCAGCTACCCGCTGCGCAAGGACGGCTACCACGTCACATCCGCCCAGGACGGCCGTGAAGCGCTGCAGCGCTTCGAGGAGGCGCGCTTTGACCTCGTCATCCTCGACCTGATGCTGCCCAAGCTCGACGGCGTCGAAGTCTGCCGCGAACTGCGCTCGCGCAGCCAGGTTCCGATCATCATGCTCACCGCCAAGGGCTCGGAGACGGACAAGGTCGCCGGCCTCGAGGTCGGCGCCGACGACTACATAACCAAGCCCTTCTCGATGCGCGAGTTCCGCAGCCGGGTGAAGGCGGCGCTACGCCGCTCACGAATGACCGGGCGCCCGGCCGAGGAGGGCACGATCGACCACGGCGACCTCGTCATCGACTTCGAGCGACGCATGGTCACCCTGCGCGAGGAGGAGATCAAGGTCACCTACGTCGAGTTCGAGATCCTCGGCGCGCTAGCCCGTTCGCCCGGTCGGGTGCTCAGCCGCGAGACGCTGCTCGAGCATGTCTGGGGCGACTCGGAGTACCGCGATCCGCGCACGGTCGACGTCCATATCCGCCACTTGCGAGAGAAGCTCGAGAGCGATCCGAAGGACCCCGAGTTCCTTTTCACCGTGCGCGGCGTCGGCTATCGCTTCAGGGAGTAGCCGGTGGCTCGCGTCGACGAGACGAGGCGCTGAGGTGCGACGGTTCAGGCCCACCCGGCTCGGCAACAGGATCGCGCTGATCTGCGTCGGGATCGCCACCGGCACCTCTTTCTTGATCTACGTCTATACCGTCGCGATCGGTGGCGCCGCCAGCGGGATCGGCTCAGTCAAAGGCCAGATCGTGCTGGCCGGGTTGCTCTCAATCGTGATCGCCGGTGGCATCGGCACCTACTACGCGCGGGTCGCCAGCACCAACATCCGCCGCCTCCAGGACGCCGCTCGCAAAGTCGCCGACGGCAACTTCGAAACGCCGATCCCGATCTCCGCCGCCGGCCAGCTCGGCCAACTCGCCCGCACCTTCAACGAGATGCAGCGGCGCCTCTCCGAGCTCGACAGCGCCCGCAAGCAGTTCATCGCCAACGCCTCGCACGAGCTGCGCACACCGATCTTCAGCCTCGGCGGCTTCGTCGAACTGCTCGAGGAGGAGGACCCGAGCCCCGAGGAGCGAGCCGAGTTCGTGCGCACAATGCGCGAACAGATCGTCCGCCTGACCAAGCTCACGGCCGACCTGCTCGACCTCTCACAGCTCGATGCCGGCGCCGTGGCGATGAAGAGCAGCAACGTCGACCTCGGCTCGCTGGCGCGCGAAGTCGCGCGTGAGTTCGGCCCGCGAGCCGACCGGCGGGGTTCGCGCCTGGAGCTGCGCACCCCAGATCTGCCGGTGATCGCCAGCGCCGACCCCGACCGCGTGCGCCAGGTCATCCGTATCCTGCTCGACAACGCCCTCACGCACACGCCTGAAGGCACCAAGGTGACCGTGACCACCTACTCCGTCAACCGCCGCGCTGAGCTGACCGTCTCCGACGACGGTCCCGGCATCCCGCGCCGCGTCCACAGCCGCATTTTCGAGCGCTTCTACACCGCCGACTCGGCCGGCGGCTCCGGGCTCGGCCTGGCGATCGCCCGCGAGCTCGCCCAGCGCATGGAGGGCCGCGTCGCGATCGCCTCCAGCAAGCGCTTCACCGCCTTCACGCTGGACCTGCCGCGCTCGCGCGCGGTGGCCGCTGAGCCGGCGCCCCCGGCCGTGCCCAAGGCGACCGCGTGAGAGGTGCAACGCAAAGTCCCCCGATGAGGGGGATAAAACGTTGCGGCGTTGCTCTGCTGGCGCTGGTGATCGCTCTCGCGATCGCGGGCTGCGGTGGAAGCGACGGCGACACCGCGAGCCAGACGACAACGGTCACCCAGACGGCGCCGCAGGTGGCCGTGCAGACTGCCGAACACGGCTTCGACGCCGCGCGAGTCTTCCGTGAAGCCTCACCGGGGGTGGTCACGATCCGCTCGGTCTTCCGCGGCGGCGGTGGCGGGGCTGAGGGCTCGGGCTTCGTGCTCGACAGCAAGGGCCACATCGTCACCAACGCCCACGTGGTCACCGACGAATCGGGCGGCACGCGCAAGGCCGCCAAGGAAGTCTTCATCGAGTTCCCGGACCGCAACATCGTTCCCGCGACGATCGTCGGCTTCGACCCCTTTGCCGACGTCGCCCTGCTGGAGGTCAAGCCCGACGGCTTCGAGCTGCACCCACTGAAATTGGGCGACGACAACGACCTCGTCGTCGGGCAGCCGGTGGCGGCGATCGGCAGCCCCTTCGGCGAGCAGCAATCGCTCTCGGTTGGCGTCGTCTCGGCGACCGACCGCTCGGTCGAATCGCTGACCAAGTTCCAGATCGAGGGCGCGATCCAGACCGACGCCTCGATCAACCCCGGCAACTCCGGCGGGCCGCTGCTCGATGCCGGCGCGCGCGTGCTCGGCATCAACGAGCAGATCGAGACCGATTCAGGCTCCAACTCCGGCGTCGGCTTCGCCGTGCCGGTCTCGGCGATCAAGCGCTCCGTGGCCCAGCTGGAAGAGAAGGGCGAAGCCGAGTACGCCTACATCGGTGTAGCCACTCAGCCGGTCTATCCCCAGCTCGCCGACAAGCTTGGCCTCGATACCGACCACGGCGCCCTGCTCTCGGAAGTCGTCCCGGGCGGTCCGGCCGACAAGGCGGGACTGAAGGGGCCCGACGGCAAGATCACCTTCCAGGCAACTCCCTACGAAACGGGCGGCGACGTGATCCTGGCGATCGACGGCCACCCGGTCATACAGCCAGACGATCTCGCTCGCTACATCGCCGCCCGCCAACCAGGCGAAACCGTGAAGCTCGAGGTGCTGCGCGACAACAAGCGCGAGGAGGTCAGTGTGACGTTGGGCAAGCGACCACAGGGCTAAAGCACGGGCGACCGCCGGGCGATGTAGAACTCCCCGATGCTTCAGGAAGTCTCTCTAGGTCACAAGTCCCTCGCCGACTACACCCACATCGCCGGCAAGGAGACGATCGAACGGATTCGCGAGCTGGCGGAGCCGATGAAGGGACACCGCGTCCTCCACGTCAGCGCTACAGCTTTCGGCGGTGGCGTTTCGGAGATCCTCTACACGATCGTGCCGCTGATGCGCGACATCGGCATCGACGCGCACTGGCACGTGATCTTCGGCAAAGAGGAGTTCTACAACGCGACCAAGCTGCTCCATAACTCGCTGCAGGGCGCCGAGGAGACGCTGAGCGACTCCGAATGGGCGCTGTTCGACGAAATCAACTCGATCAACGCCGAGGGCCTGCAGGGCGAGTGGGACACGGTCATCGTCCACGACCCCCAGCCGATCGGCCTCAAGCGCGGCGCCCAGGCGAAGAGCCGCAACTGGATCTGGCGCTGCCACATCGACCTCTCCGAGCCCAACCCGGCGCCGATCGCCCGCCTGCAGCCGATGATCGAGGAGTACGACGCGACCGTCTGGCACCTGCCGAGCTACGTGCCGAAGGGGGTTGCCGCGCACAACGGCGTCCGCATCATCCCGCCGGCGATCGACCCCCTCTCGCCGAAGAACATGGCCTTCTCGCCCGACGACGCGGCCTTCGTCTGTCGCCAGTTCGGCATCGACGTCGACCGGCCGCTGATCACCCAGGTCTCCCGCTTTGACCCCTGGAAGGATCCGATGGGGGTGATTGACGCCTACCGCGAGGTGACCAAGGAGGTGCCGGAGGCACAGCTCGCCCTGGTCGGCTCGATGGCAACCGATGACCCAGAGGGCTGGGAGTTCTTCCAGCACACCTTCGAGTACGCCGACGCTGACGACGACATCAAGATTCTCAACAACCTCAACAACGTCGGCGCGATTGAGGTCAACGCCTTCCAGTCGCAATCCGACGTCTGCCTGCAGAAGTCGATCCGCGAGGGCTTCGGCCTGACCGTGACCGAGGCGCTGTGGAAGGGCCGGCCGACGATTGGCGGCAACGTCGGCGGCATCCCCCTGCAGATCACCGACGGCGAGACCGGTTTCCTGGTCGACTCCCCCGAGCAGTGCGCGCAGCGCTGCCTCGAGATCCTCGCTGATCCCGAGCTGGGCAAGCGGCTCGGGCGGGCGGGCAAGGAACACGCCCGCAAGGAGTTCCTCTCACCCCGCCTGCTGCGCGACTGGGTCGAGCTGCTGTCCGAGCTCGATACCTGAGCCGAGCGCCGGCGCTAGCCGACCGCTTCGCGCAGCTCGCCGATGTCCTTGAGCTGATCGTCGACCCAGTCGCCCGGGTTGCGCGAGAAGACCAGCTCCTTGAGGTGCACGGCGCGCAGGCGCCGCTCCTCGGGGTCCATCGTCAGTGCCCGGTAGATCGCGTCGGCCTGCTCTTGGATGTCGAAGGGATTGACCGTCAGCGTGCAGTCGGAGAGCTCCTCGTGGGAGCCGGTGTTCTCGGAGAGCATCAGCACGCCGTCGCGGGTGTTGACCGCCGGCGCCTCCTTGGCGACCAGGTTCATGCCGTCGAAGAGCGAGTTGACCATCAGCAGGTCGAAGTGCTTGTAGCGGGCGACGGCGTCGTAGAAGTTCTCGTAGATCTTGAGGTCGATCGGCATCCAGTCGGTGGTGCCGTGGCGGTGGTTGACGACCGCGACCAAGGCCTCGATCCGCTCCAGGTACTCGGCGTACTCGGGCACGTCCTGGCGCGAGGGCTGCAGGTGGGCGATAAAGGTGACCTGTTCGCTGAACTCGGGATGCTGGGTCAGGAAGGTGTCGAAGGCGGTGAAGCCGCGCAGCACGTTCTTGGAGAGGTCAGCGCGGTCGACCCGAATGATCAGGTGCTTGCGGCGGCGCTCGAGCACCTCCCGCTCGGCGGCGGCAACCTCCGGTGTCTCCGCCGCACGCCGCAGCCGCTCGGCGTCGATCGAGAGTGGGTAGGCGCGGGTGCGGGTCTCGCCGCCGGCGTGGCGGACGATGCCGGCCTCGTAATCGACTTCGACCTCGAGCAGTTCGTCGCAGCAGCGGATGAAATTGATGCAGTAGGCGTGGGTATGGAAGCCGATGATGTCGTTGGCGAGCATGCCGCGGAAGAGTGCCTCGCGGATGCGGCCCGGCAGGATGCGCCAGCTGTCGGGCTGTGACCAGGGGATGTGCACGAAGTGGTGGAGGAAGGCGTCGGGCCGGGCCTCGCGGATCATTCCCGGCGCCGTGTAGAGGTGGTAGTCGTGCAGCATCACCAGCGGCCGCTCGCGACCCTCGATCTGGCCCAGCACCGCGTTGGCGATATCGCGGTTGACCGCCTGATAGCCGAAGTCCCAGGCGTCGAGCTCCTCCTGGCGGATGTCGGGAGCGTTGGAGAGATCCCAGAGGTAGTGCTGGATGAACCAGAGGATCGGGTTGGCGATCACGTTGTAGAAGCGGTCGTAGGCCTCGGCATCGGAGCCGACCAGCAGGACGCGGTAGTCGATGCCGTCGATCGAGAGCTCGGCCGGCCCTCCGCGCTCCTCGCTGACCGCGACGTCCTCGTCGGTCATCGCCGAGGCGATCCAGAGCGCATCGCGGTGGGAGACCAAGCCCGAGAGCGCCGTGACCAGGCCTCCCCCGCCCCGTCGCACCGTGCGCTCCCCGTTCTCATCGCGCTCGAACTGAGCGGGGCCCCGGTTGGAGACAATGATCAATGGGTCGGAGTCGGGCACGGGTTCACCCTACCCGGGGGCGGGGGAATGCTGACCGAATGCGGTCGGTTTGGACGGAGGGTGCCCTTGGTCAAAACGCGCGGCAGGAGCCGCGCTTGAGTGTTTTGACCAAGGGCACCCTCCGTCCTCTTCGAAAGCTTTCGGGGAGACATCCCCCGGCTGCGGGACTTAAGGGTGGATGCGTGTCCGGATCCGTTGGTCTCAAGCTGGAGTGGCGCTCCTTGGGGTCGCCGCGGTGATGCTCGCGCTGCGGGTTGCACCAAGCTTTTTGAAGCCGCCGGCGCCGGCTCCGCTTCCCGCCGATGTGGGGCTGCCACGCATTGAAATTGCCACGGAGCCTCACGAAGAGCGGAAGGCGAAGGAGCAAGCCCCAAAGCCGCAGCCGCCGGCACTCCGGCCTCAACGAAAGCCAAAGCGCAAGCGCAGCGCCCGCCCCCAGCGGCGGGGGCCAAAGGCTCCGACAGCACCCCCTCGGCCGCCCCCCGTCCCGGAACCACCGCCTGAACCCCCAACCAGCTCGGTCCCCGCCCCGGAAGTCGTCCCCGCTCCCCCACCGGAACCAGCTCCCGTCTCGCCGCCCCCCAACGATGGCTCGATGGAGTTCGCGCCGCATTGAGGAGAGCGCCTGGTACCCGGCGCTCTGCCCACTGCCGCTATAGTCCCTCGCCGCCTTGGCAGCACCACGCGAATACGAGCTTGTCCTGATGTTGGACCCAGGCCCAGACGAGGCCGGGCGAGACGCGCTTGCGCAAGATGTGCGCGGCCGGATCGAGGGTAAAGGGACGCTCAAGCACGAGAACAAATGGGGCCTGCGCAAGATGGCTTACGAAATCGGCGGGCGCAACGAGGCCGACTACCGCTGGCTCCGCTTCGAGGCGCCGACCGAACTGCTTGACGAGCTCAACCACAACCTGAAGATCGCCGACGGCGTGCTGCGCTTTCGGATCTTCAAAGTCGATGCCGACGCGCCGGTAATGGTGCCGCCTGCAGTCGCCGCTCCGGCACCCGGCGCTTCGCGCGATCGCGGCTCCCAGGGCCCGCCCCGCCCCGCTGTCGCCGCGGCGCCGGACGATGAGTCGGCCGCCGAGCCCGACGAGAGCGCTGCCGAGAGCGCCGACGTTCCCGTCGCCGCCGACGAGTAGTCGGTTTCCTGCGCAGATTGCGGGGGCAAGGGGGTGAGTCGCGCCGCCGACGCTCTTAGACTGGACTCCAGACAACGATCCAGAGGAGTTGAGAGCTGTGGCAGCGTCGAACGTGAACGTAGTGGTCATCACCGGAAATCTGACCCGCGATCCGGAGCTGCGCAGCACGCCGGGCGGAACCTCGGTCTGCAAGCTGCGCGTGGCGGTCAACAGCCGTCGCAAGGACGGTCAAACGGGCGAATGGGTCGACAAGCCCAACTACTTCGACGTCACCGTCTGGGGAGCGCAGGGCGAGAACTGCGCCAACTACCTCGCCAAGGGCCGCCCCGTGGCAATCGAGGGTCGGCTTGACTGGCGCGAGTGGGAGAAAGACGGCGTCAAACGCCAGAGCGTCGAGATCATCGCCAACTCGGTCCAGTTCCTCGGCTCGCGCGACGGCTCCGGCGGTGGTGGCGGCAACGAGGGTGGCGGCTTCAGCCCGAGCAGCGACGTGCCCGCCGACTCGTCTGATTTCGCCGGCGCCACCGCCGGCGCCGGCGACGACGACATCCCCTTTTAAGTCCTGCCTGGCCGCGGCGGATCAAGCGGGGCAAGGACGCAGGGAGCGAAGCGTGCCCCGCACGTGAGCGACTGAGGACGCCGCACCGCGCAGCATCCGCCGCGGCCAGGGGATATCTGTAGGATTCCGAGCCCGCCATGGCCAGGACTAACGACTCAACTTCACCGACACCCCGCCGCGGGCGGCGCGACGATCGCACGCGGCCGCGCAAATACACGCGGATCAACTCCGAGGCGGTCGATTACAAGGACCTCAACCTCCTGCGCCGCTTCCTCTCCGACAAGGGGAAGACGCGCGGCCGCCGGGTCACCGGGCTCTCACGCAAGCACCAGCGCCAGCTTTCCGTCGCGGTGAAGCGCGCACGAGAGATCGCCCTCCTGCCCTACGTCGGAGAGCGCTGATGACGCAGGCCATCCTGCTCGAGGACGTTGAGCAGCTCGGCCAGCGCGGTGAGCCGGTCGATGTATCGCCCGGCTACCTGCGCAACTACCTGATCCCGCGCAAGCTGGCAGCTCCGGCTACACCCGGGGCCCTGGAGCAGGCGCAACGTCGGCAGGCCGAAATCGAAAGGGCCGAGAAAGCCCGGGCCGAGCGTGAAGAGCAGGCCGCGTCACTGCTTTCCAAGACCGTCTTGACGATTTATCAGCGCGCGGGGGAGGACGGCAAGCTCTTCGGTTCCGTCGGCGCCAAGGAGATTGCCGACGCGATCCAGGACGCCCGCGATCTGCGTATCGACCGGCGCAAGATCCGCCTCGAGCAGCCGATCCGCGAGATCGGCACCCACATGGTTGAGATCGAGCTCGCCGATGGCGCCATCGCCACGGTGAAGACGATCGTCACCGAGGAACGCTGAATCGATAGCTAGGCTGCGAGGCATGGGCTCGCCCCGCCTGCCGACCCGCCTCAGCCGACGCGCCAGGGCCAGGACCCACTTCCGCTGGGCGCGCTCCGAGCAGGCGACGATTGGCCTTGCCACGGTTGCCCTGGGAGGAGCCGGCGTCGTCCTCGCCGGCCAGTTCGGCCGCATGCTGCAGCGCCGCACCCATGAGGAAGCCGACGGCGAGCGACTGGTCGAAGCGGCGCCGGCCGCGGCGCTCGACACGGTCAGCGTCGCGGTGGGCGGCTACGACGAGGCCCCGCGCTCCGAAACGGTTCTCTTCAACCTGCTCGCCGGTTTCCTCGGCTCCTTTGCCCTGGTCCGCCTCTCGACCCTCGGCATTCGCGACGAGTGGTGGCCGTTCCGCAACGTCAGCGTCGGCGGTCGCCACATCCACCACTTCGTCCCCGGCATCGTGCTCGCCTTCGCCTCGGGCACCACCGCCCTGCTGACCGACAACGAGGCATTGGAAGAGCGGCTCGCGGTCACCGCCGGGGTCGGCATGGGGCTGACCTTTGACGAGGCCGCGCTGCTGCTCGACCTGCGGGACGTCTACTGGACCCGCGAGGGCCTGCTCAGCGTGCAGCTCAGTCTCGGCGCCACGGCGATCCTCAGCATCGCGATCCTGACTCAGCGGATGCTGCGGCGCGGTGAGCGCCGGCGCGAAGCCGAGGGCCTGATCCCACCGGCCTAGCCCTTCGGGGTGCAGGTACGAACCAAGCTGCCGGCCAGGCGAACGTTGCCGCTGAAGATGCCGACGCCCTTCGCTTGCAGGTGGCCGTCGGGGCACTTGGCCAGCAGGTAGCTCTGCCGCTTGCCCTTGTAGGTGAATTTGCGGCCCACCTTGACGCTGAAGCTAAGCGGCGAGCCATAGCCGCCGGCGATCTTGGGAACCTTGGCGACCGTTTTCAGGCCATAGCGGCCGTGGTGGATCCTCGAGACGGTGACCGGGACGACCACCGCGGCCGAGACCGGTGAGCTCAGGTAAGCGTGGACGAAGACCTTGGTCTTGCCGCCGCTTACGCCTCCGTTGAAGACGAGCAGTTCGCTTTTGATGACGAATGGCCGCTGTTCGGGGAAGGCGACCTCGACCTGGGTCGTGCCTTCGCCGACGATCGCCGGTTTGCAGATCGCCCTGGCCTTGGCCGTGGTCTGCGCCTGCAGTTTGCCCGAGGTGCATACGGGCAGGCCCTTTGCGTTGATCGTCCCGTTCTTGTCGGTTTCGATGATGACTTCCCGAACCGCCGGGGGGTGGGTGTGGTCGAGGGTTTCGATCTTGCCGCTGAGGTTGAGGGTGATCGGCGCGAATTTGCTCCTCGGCAGCGCCGTCGGGCTGAAGTTGCCGTTGGCGGTAAGCCTCAGGTTGCCGACCGTGACGACGATCGGCTTTTCGCCCTTGGCGAGCGCCAGGCCGACCACAGTCAGGACGAGCAATGCCGCGACTGAGAGGACGAGTGTCAAGCGCCTGCCCACGAAAAAAACCTAGCAGTACCGAAAGGTGGCCAACTATTTAGTTCGTGTTGAGGCAAAGAAAGGGCGGCCACCTGGGCCGCCCTTTCTTCCCCTTTTCGTCCTGAGACTTAGTGGCTGACTAGCCCTTCGGGGTGCAGGAGCGGACAAAGCTGCCGATCAGCTTCGTGCCGTCGGAAAAGACCGAGGTGGCCTTCGCGTTGAGGTGACCGTCCGGGCAGTTGGCGAACAGGAACGGAGTGTTCTTGAAGCCCCGGGTGAAGGTCAGTTCGAATTCCTTCGCCGAGCCGTAACCACCGGCGATCTTCGGGATCGTGGCAACTGACTTGGTGCCGTAGCGACCGTTGTGGATTTTCGAGATTTTGACCGTGGTGACGACCGCCGCCGAGACCGGCGAGCTCAGGTAGGCGTGGATGTAGATCGTCGTCTTGCCGCCGCTGGTGCCGCCGTTGAAGGCGAGCAGCTTGCTCTTGGCGATGAACGGCGCCTGTTCGGGGAAGGCGACCTCGACGTTGGTCTTGCCTTCACCGATGATCGCTTTTTCGCAGATGGCTTTTGCGTGCTTGGTGTCCTGAGCCTGCAGTTTGCCGGCGGTGCACTTGGGCAGACCCTTGACGTTGATCGAGCCGTTCTTGTCGGTTTCGACGATGATTTCCTTCACCGCCGGGATGTGGCTGCCGTCGAGCGTCTGGATCTTGCCGCTGACGTTGAGGCTGATCGGGGCCGGCTTGCCCTTCTTCGGCAGCGCCTTCGGCGAAAAGCCGCCGTTCAGGGTCAGCTTCAGATTGCCCGCCTGGACGACGGTGGGCTTATCTGCCGTGGCGATTCCCGCCACAGCGACGGCGAGCGCCGCCCCCAATGCCAATGTCGTAATCAAACGCTTGCGCATGTGCTCTATCTCTCTCCTTTGCGGCCTGGCCGTGTCAGCCCCGGCCATTAGCTAAGCCTTGGACAATCCCTCGAATGCCCAAATTATCAGTATCCCAATCTAGATAAACCCGAGCATTCACCAAATGGAGCGCTCTTCCCACCGCCGCTAGCTCTCCAGCATCGAAAGCCGCGTGCGCTCCCGCTCCTCTGCCGCGCCCTCTGGGCCCAGGAAGGGCAGGGTGATCCAGAACATCAGGTCGGGCAGGCGGCTCGGCAACCGCGCCGCGGCACCGTGCAGGATCTCGCTGTAGAGCAACTCGTTGATGCCGCCGGCCAGTGAGAGCGAGGTGATCCCAGGCAGCTCGACCGAGGTTTCGGCACGGCCGGCATCGAGGAAGCCGGTGAACTGGCGCAGGGCCGCGTCACGGCGAGCCAGTGCCTTGGGCCCGGCGGCGAGGACCTCGACGATCGCGAAGCGGGCCTCGTCGGGATGCTCGGCGAGGTGTTTGAGCAGCTCGCCGAGGCCCGCCGCGACGCGCTCGGCCCAGGACGAGCCCGGCTTGGACTCAAAGCCGCGAGCGGTGTCGCCGAGCAGGTTGCCGAGCAGCACGTCGTAGGTGGCGAGGAAGCAATCCTCCTTGCTGGAGAAGAGTTCGTAGAACGTCTTGCGGGAGACGCCGGCGACGCCGATCACGTCGACGACCCGCGTCTCGGGGTAGCCGCGCTCGGAGACGACCTCGATCATCGCCTGGAGGATGCGGATGCGTTGGGACTCCGTCACGGCCTCCCGCGGCAACCCGTGCCGGCCCCTTGGCAGCCGCTCGCTCAGCCTAGCCGTGCGTCTACCTGAAGCCACATCGGAACTGTAAAGCAGAAAGAGGGGGAGCGTGACTTTCTGTACCCACGCGTCTCCGCGATCAGAGCGCCAATACAATCGTCGCCCTTGACCGGGGCGAAAGCGAAATGGTTGCCGGCGACGCTGATCGCCGCTGCCCTCGGGGTAGCTCTCCTCAGCGCCTGCGGCAGTTCCTCTGCCTCGGGGTCAGAGCAGTTCCGCGACAAGACCGGCAGTGCCCTCCTCGATTTCGGCGAAGAGAGCAGCGACGTCGAACTGGAAGAAGCGACGAAAGCCGTGCAAAGCTTCTTCGGGGTCCGCTCAAAGGAAGACTGGCCGGCCACATGCGCCCAGCTCTCGCGCGCCCTCCTGGAGAAAATTGAACATCTCGCGGTCTCCTCAACCAGCTTGGGGGAAAAATCCTGCCCCTCCTTTCTCGAAGCGTTCCTCAGAATCAGCGCCCCCGAACAGCGGGAAAGCACGGTCATCGATGCCGGCAGCTTGCGGCGGCAAGGTGCGCAGGGGTTCCTCATCTACTCCGGAGCACAGGAAACCGTCTACGCGATGCCGCTGAGCCAGGAAGGCGGCACTTGGAAGATCGGCTCGCTCTCCCCCAAACGCCTGAGCTAGTCACCGCGATCAAATACAATCGGCTGCGGTGACCAGGGCAGGGACACGGTCGATTGCGGCTCTCATCGTCGCTGTTCTCCTAGCGGCGCTCTTCTCTGCTTGCGGCGGTTCGGGCTCGGAGTCGACGGCGAGCAACGAAGCAAGCGGCTCGGCCGCGCCCGACGCAGCCGCACGGGGCGGCTCTTCCTCTTCCACGAGCCCGCCGGGGCAAGGCGGTTCCCGGGCGCAAAACAGCGGCCAAGGCCAGACCAACAAGCAGAGTGAGCGCTCGCAAGCCCAGCAGAGCGGCAGCGGCGGAAAGGGCGACAAGAACGTCTCAACCCCACTCAAGGTCTCGGGCGGCGGCTCCGCACAGTTCCGCAGCAAGGGCGGCGATAACAGCATCCAGGAATTCGGCGACGAGAGCGACGAATCAGAACTCCGGGAAGCGGCAGAAGTGGTGCACGACTTCTACGTGGCCCAGGCTCAAGGGGAATGGAGCAGGGCCTGCTCCTACCTTGCCAAGTCAAATATCGAACAGCTCGAACAGCTCGGGTCGCAGTCTCCCCAGCTCAAGAACGCCGGCTGCGCGCCGATCCTCAAGGGCTTCACCCGACCGCTGCCCGCATCCGTCAGTCGCGAAGTCACCACGGTCGATGCCGGTAGCCTGCGCCACGAAGGCGAACAGGGCTTCCTGATCTACTACGGCGCCGGCCACGTCACGTACGCGATACCGCTCAAGGACGAAGGTGGTACCTGGAAGGTCGCGGCTCTCTCAGGAACCACTCTCGGCTGAGCCACCGAGCCAGACGACCTGATCACGGCCGGGTCCGACGCCGACGAGGCGGATCGGCACGCCGACGAACTCGGCAATGCGGTCAAGGTAGCCGCGAGCCTCGGCCGGTAGGTCATCCTCGCTGCGGCACTGCTGCAGATCGGCACTGAACCCCGGCAGCTCTTCGTACTCGGGCGTGGCCGAGTGCAGGATCGACTGGTGGTAGGGAAAGCTGTCGAGCAGGGCGCCCTCGCGCGAGCGGTAGCGCACCGCCACCCGCAGGGTCTCAAGACCACTGAGCACGTCGAGCTTGGTGATCGCCAGCGAGCTCATCCGATTGAGTCGCACCGCGTAGCGCAGCGCAACCAGGTCCATCCAGCCGCAGCGCCGCTCACGCCCGGTCGTGGTGCCGTACTCGTGGCCCTTCTCCAGCATGTGGCGCCCGGTCGCGTCCTCGAGCTCGGTCGGGAAGGGCCCGGCACCGACGCGGGTAGCGTAGGCCTTGGCAACACCCCAGACCTCGTCGATGTCAGTCGGGCCGATGCCGGCGCCAACCGTGGCCGCCCCGGCGATCGGGTTGGATGAGGTGACGAAGGGATAGGTGCCGTGATCGAGATCGAGCAGAGTCGCCTGGGCGCCCTCGAAGATCACCGTTTTGCCGGCGTCGAGGACGTCCCAGCAGAGGCGCGAGGTGTCGGCGATGTGGGGCTCGAGGCGGTGGCCGTAGTTGACGTGTTCCTCGGTCATCGCGTGCAGATCGAGCCGGGGGTCCGGCGCGTCCTCGATCGCGCCCTCGGCAACGCTGCCCTCGCCCGCCTCCTTGCGCAGCTTGCGGCGCTGCACCGAGAGTTCGCGCAGGGCCTGCTGCTTGGGCCCCAGCGCGGTGCGGATCTTGGCCCTCAGGATCTTCTCGTCGAGCAGGTCTTGGACCCTGATGCCGAGCCGCAGCGCCTTGTCGGCGTAGCAGGGGCCGATGCCGCGGCGGGTGGTGCCGAGCGAGAGCTTGCCCAGCTTCACCTCGCCCGCCGTGTCGAGCAGCACGTGGTAGGGCATGATCAGGTGAGCGTTGGCGGAGATCTTCAGGTTGCTCATGTCGACGCCGCGGCGTCGCAGGCCGTCGATCTCGCCGAGCAGGATGCGCGGGTCGAGCACCACCCCGTTGCCGATCACGCAGGCCTTGTCCGGGTAGAGGATGCCCGAGGGGATCAGGTGAAACTTGAACTCCTCGCCGTCACGGACGATTGTGTGGCCGGCGTTGTTGCCGCCCTGGAAGCGCACGATCGCGTCAGCGCGCTCGGCGAGCAGGTCGGTGACCTTGCCCTTGCCCTCATCGCCCCACTGGGCGCCGACTATTACGAGTCCCGGCATGACCGAGGCATTGTGGCGGGTCGGGCGGCTAGCCGTAGCTAGAGCTAGGCGACCTTGCCGTAGCGGCGATCGTCGCCGAAGAGCGGCACCTCGTCGCAGATCTGGCTCAGCCGCGAGACCGTGCGACTGCCGATCTGCTCCTCGAGCTCCTCGTGGGGCAGGTTGGTCGTGACCAGGACCGAGCGCTGCGCCTCGTAGCGCTCGTTGATCAACGCGTAGAGCTGCTCCAAGACCCAATCGCTGCGTTTCTCCGCTCCCAGATCGTCGATGTGGAGCAGGTCGACCGAGGTCAGTCGCTCGAAGAAAGCGAGGTAGGAGTCCCCGCCGGGTTCTGAGTCGTAGGTGCGACGGATGTGGGCGAGGAGCTTGGGCAGCGAGTAGATCGCCACCGAGTGGCCAGCCTCCAGGGCCATCTTCGAGACCAGCATCGCCAGTGTCGTCTTGCCGGTGCCCGTGTCGCCGAAGATCCACAATCCCCGCCCCGCCCCGAGCCCCGCCTCGAGGTCGTCGACGAAGCCGCGTACCGCGCCGACGGCGGCCTTGGTCTGCAGGTCGCGCGCCATGTCGGAGACCGGCGGGCGGTCAAAGGAGACGCCGCGGTAGCGGGGTGGGATCACCGAGGCGACTCCGCGAACGCGACCGCGTTTGAGCCGCTGGGCGCGACACTCGCATTCGCGCGCCACGTCTTCGGGGCCGAGGATCCAGCCGGAGCCGTCGCAGACCCCGAGTGGGCAGGCGACTTCGCGGAATGGCTCGCTGCGGGCGCCAGGCACCTAGAACTCCGGCCCCGAGGCGACGATATCGTCGATCGGCGGGCCCTCGCCGGCGGGCTGTTCGATCGGCTGGTCCTGGCCGGCGAAGTCGGCGAACTTGGGAAAGCGATCGAGGAAGACCAGCTTCGGCGAGGCGATCGGGCCGTTCCTGTGCTTGGCGATGATCAGGTCGGCGAGCCCGTCGGGCTCTTCCTCGGGGTCGCGGTAGTAGTCCTCGCGGAAGAGGAAGGCGACGACGTCGGCGTCCTGCTCGAGGTTCCCCGATTCGCGCAGGTCGGAGAGCATCGGCTTGGGCGGGTGCCGCTGCTCGGGCGCGCGGGAGAGCTGAGAGATCGCCAGTACCGGCACCTCGAGCTCGCGGGCGAGGATCTTCAGCCCGCGGCTGATCTGACCCACCTGCTCGACCCGGTTGGCGCGGGGATCGTCGGTGCGCATCAGCTGCAGGTAGTCGACGATGATCAGCCCCAGCCCACCCTTGTCCTGTTCCTGGGCGTGCAGCCGGCGTGCCTTGGCCCGCAGGTCGAGCACGCCGAGGTCGGAGGAGTCGTCGAACCAGAGCGGCGCCTGCTCGAGCTCGTTGCAGGCGCGCACGACCTTCGGCCAGTCCTTCTGGGATACCTGGCCCTTGCGCAGCTTGTCGCCGGAGATCCGCGCGCGGCAGGCGATGAAGCGCTGGGCCAGCTCGACCTCGGACATCTCGAGCGAGAAGAAGGCGACCGGCTGGTTGTGTTTGACCGCGACGTTTTCAGCGATGTTGGCGACAATCGCGCTGTTGTGGACGATGATGTCGTCGGCGACGAAATTGCGCAGCCCCGGCACATCGAGGTCATACGTCTCTTCTTCGCCGGCATACTCGACCGACTCGACCTCGTCCCACCAGATGTCGGAATCGCAGAGCTCCTCGAGGGCCGGGGAGACAACGGCGGTCGTGAGTTCACCGACGAGGCCCCGAGAAGGCGCCCGGACACCGACGTGCCAGTTGTGATTACGAGGACGGCCGGTCAGCTCGCTGACGTCCGCCCAAGACCGATCGCCCTTCGCAAGAAGAACGTCGTCCCAGATCTCCGTAGGCAAGGTGTCCGTATTCGTCGAGCGAGGCGCAACAGCGAGGCGCTCCAACACCTCGGCTTGCTTGTCTCCCTTGCCGGGGACCGAGATCAACTCACAGAATCTGCGCAGGCTGTCCTGCGACGTAATCCGCATCTCACGCGCGATCTTGTCGGTCCCGTCGTAGACCGGCCGCTTCAGCGTTCGGATCGTCGCCACGATGCCGAGCCTCAGCAGCAGATGCTGAACGTCCCGGGCGAGCCGCTCGCTGATCGTCGTGTAGCCGATCTGCGCCAGTCGGTCGCTGCAGTAGACGTGGCCGTCACAGGCGTACATGACGCCTAGGAAACGCGCGATCTGCTCGTCGCCGAGACCAAATACCGCGTCGGGTACGAACTTCTCCGCCGAGCGGAGTCCCATCAATTCGTGGCGCCGCAGCATTGCCGTGACCGGGTTCCCACCCGGTCGATTGTCAGAGGTGAGATACGAGGCTCCCCTGGCGTCTCTACGGGACGGCTTGAACCGGACACCAAAATCCTCGGCAGCCTCCTCCACCAGCGAGACGACGCCGGAGTCAGCGCCGTAGCAGTAGGCGGGTGTCCCCCCTCCGATTGATCCGTCGGCGATGAGCGCCGCGAGCAAAACCACCTCGGCATCTGGAAGCTCGATGCTCTTGGTGGGCGGGGGAAGGCGACGCGGAACCGCAACCCTGTCGCCGGGTTCGACGTCGCCGAGCTGTTCCCAGCCGGAGCTGGTCAGTACCGGATGGTTCGCGGTGGCCTCAGTCCACCTACCGAGGCGCGTCGTCAGCCGGTAGATCTTCTTACGACCGTTGCTCTCTATAGCGAGCACCTTTGCGGGCCGCATCCGAAGGTCGGGAGCGAGGGACGCAACCCACACCTCCTCGCCGCGACAGTGCGCCTCGAAGAGCTCGTCGACCCGGTGACGAGCTCCCGTGGTCGGGTCATACAACAGACTTTGTGCGGCCTGGCACTTTCCCATCGCCGGCCTCGCAGCGACGATGATCAGGTTCCCCGGCTGGAAGCCGCCGGTAACCGCGTCGATGTCGCGGAAGCCAGAGGGCGTGCCGGTCAGTTCCGCCTCGCCGGTGGAGAGCTTCTCGAGCCGGTCGACCTCACCATGGAGGATCTCGGAGAGCAGTTTGAAATCGCTCGCCTGCTCTTTGTGCGCGACGTCGAAGAGCAGCTTCTCGGCTCGCTCGGAGAGCTCGCGCGGCTCACCGTCGCGCTCGTGCACCCAGCCCTGGATCTGCTGGCCGGCGCCGAGCAGGCGGCGCAGCAGCGAGTTTTGCTGGACGATCTCGGCGTAGTGCTTGGCGTTGCCGGCGGCGGGAACCTTGGCCGCCAGCTCGGAGACGTAGTGCTTGCCGCCCGCCGCCTCGATCTGGTTGCGCTGGACCAGCGCCTCGGTGACCGAGAGCTCGTCGACCGGCTTGGAGGCCGCGTAGAGGTCGTGGACGCAGGTGAAGATCGCCGCGTGCTTCTCGAGATAGAAGTCGGCCGAGTTGAGCTTGACCTCGTCGATCACCCGGGTCAGGGTCGGCTCGGAGACAAGCATCGCCCCCAGCACCGATTCCTCAGCCTCGATGTTCTGCGGCGGGACGTGGGCTGTGGGAGCGGAGGCCATCGTTCTAGTTAAGGGCCCGAAGCGGCGGCAACCGCCGGGGATCTCAAGAGAATCAAACGCCGGGCTCACGTCCGAGAGGCGTCCTTGCAAATTAAGAGAAACGATCAGGGGTGGACTTGCGAAACTGGAGCGGATCGTCAGTGCAGGTCGAGGACCAAGCTCAGCGCATCGTCCGCCGATCTCAGCTCTTCAAAGCAGAGGTGCCCCACGTGGTCGCCCAAGCGTCTGGCCTCCGCCGCGAGGTCTCGCCGTGCTTGCTCTCGCCCGAGACACATGCTCAGCCCGAGCCGATGGTCGGCGCCGGCTATTCGCTCTGTTCGAACGTGTGCTGGTAGGTCGTTCCTGCGCCGCCGCGGCCGATCGGGTTGAAGGGCGCCTGCTGGAAGCAGCCGGGGGCACCGATCGCCGCGGAATCGGTCTGTTCAGCGAAGGCGTACTTCTTCAGGTCTTCAAAGAAGACTTTGGCGAATTTTTCGTTTTCTTCCGCCGTGCCTTTGCTCCGTTTGGTGCGTTCTGCAAAGGCAGGGTCTTTGTAGGCTTCGGGGCTGAGAGTGGCGGTAACGCCCGCCGTGCAGCCGCGTACGTCGAAACTGGGCAGGCCGGTGGCGAGGCTCTTCATCGACAGCGGCTGCGGATAGGCATTGGTCCGGCCGGTGGTCGTCCGGCTCGGGTAGGTCGCCAGCGATTCCGGGTTGAACGGTCCCATCGCCCGCAGGTAGTGGAGCTTTTCGCCCTCGGCGTTTTCTGGGACCAGCTTGGCGTTAGAGACGGAGGCGAGGTTACCCATCGTCGCGGTCAGCTCGTGCTTGTATAGGCCGAGGCCGGTGATCACCGGGTTGAGGTTGCGCAGGAAGGGATCGACGGCGCGCAGCAGCGGCGGGAACTCATCGCGGAAGAACTTGCGGGCGGCGGGAAAGCCGCTCGGGGCGCGGTCGATCACCGGTTCGAGGCCTTCGAAGAAGCCCTTTGCCTGCGGCGCCAGCTTGGAGAAGGCGGTCAACGTCGGCGAGAGCTGTTCGGCAACCGGGACCAGCTGCTTCATCACCGGGTCGGCGTTGATGGCAAAGCCCTTGAGCCGGTTGAGCGTGAGTTTCGACTCGTCCTGGAAAGTTGGGAAGGCGCGGAAGAGCGCTTCGATCTCGCGGTCGCGGGCAGCCGTGGTGCTGAAGAGGGCGTTGGAGTTTTCGATCAGGCTGGCCAGCTCGCCCTGGCGGCCGCGGAGGGCGTTGAGCGCGGTGGCGCCGTTGCGGAAGAGCTGCTTGACCGCGAGCCGTTGGCTGTCGAGCACGCGGAAGACGTGATCGAAGCCCGTGAAGGCCGGTTCGAGCTCGCCGAAGGCGTAGGAGAGGCTGGCGCCCTGGCCCTCGATCGCCACGGCCGCTTCCTGCTGCCAGGTCTGGAAGGCGGCGCGGGTTTTGGCGTTGAAGGTGCGGAAGATCTCGTCGAGCTGGACCGATTCGGCGATCTGGGCTTCCGGCAGGGTGCCGCCGTCGGCGAGCTTGGGGCCGTTGCGGCTGCCGGGGGTGAGTTCGATGTAGGTCTCACCGAGCAGCGTCTTGGTGCGCAGCACCGCGCGCGTGCTTGCCGGCAGCGGCCCGTACTTGTCTTCGATGTCGACCTTGGCCATCGCGTCTTTGCCGTTGGGGGCGAGGACGATGTCCTGCACCTTGCCGACCGAGACACCGGAGATGCGCACGTCGGACTGCTGGGCGAGCTGGGTCGCCTCCTTGAAGGGAACGTTGATCTCATACGGGCGCGCCTTGAACGGGGTCGGGCCGCCGAAGGTGATCCAGAGGAAAAGCAGGATGCCGAAGCACGACAGGGCGAAGCCGGCGATCACCAGGAGCTGAGTTGTGCTGGGGGCGCGCTTGCTCATTCTGTTTCGGGACCGCAGCCGGTCGCTTGTTCGGTCGATTTGTCAGGTGGAATCGGCGGCAGTTCGCCCTTGCGCGGCACATTTGCTCCCCTAAGCAGGGACTGGATGTAGGGCTTTTCGACGGCGAAGCCGTATGCGAGTTCGGTGCCGTTGCAGGAGATCATCACCAGGCTGCGGCTGATCGGCCCTGCTGGATCGCTGAGGTTGAAGGTTGCGTTGGTGTCGTGGTTTAGCCAAGGCAGGTAGAAGAGGTAACTCTGCTTGCCCTTCGGCTTGTAGGCAAGCTCGTTGAGGAAGCTGTTGAAGGCGCCCAGCGAGTTGCCGAAGCCGCGCACCGACTTGTTGAGAGCGGCGGAGCCCTGATTGGCGTGGGTCAGGACCGGGCGGACTTCACGTGTGAAGGGACGGATCTGGGTGCGGATCGGTTCAACGGTCTGTTCAAAGAGCCGCTGGTTGGCCTTCAGCGCCGGCTTCAGCGCCTGCGCCTGCGGGATCAGGCCGAGCAGCGCCGGACGGGCCGCCTTGGAGAAGGCGTTGGCGCTGGCGAAAGCCGATTCGGCCGCGCTCAGGGTGGAGGGGAATTCGGTGAGGATTTCCTCGATCGAGCTCTGCTGGTTGGCGAAGTTGCCGAGCGCCCCCTTGGAGGAGGTGACCCAGCGTTCGATCGCGGCGTCGTGGCGGCCCAGTTCTGTGGTCAGCAGGCCGAAGTCGTGGATCACCTGGGCGAGCGCCTCGCGCCGGCTCGCCACCGCCTTGTTGAGGCTGGCGATGTAGTGCGAGAAGGGCTGCAGGCGGCGCAGGGCGTTGCCGAACTGATGGCCACGGCCGCCGATGCCCTGGGCGCCACCGGCGACAAGCAGCTGGATGTACTGGCGGGTGTCGGCGTCGAGGGTGGCGAGGAAGGCGTCGAGGTTGACGTTGGGTTCGGTCTGGGAGAGCGGGAAGTTGTGGCCGTCCTCGATGTGGCCCTTGCCGCTGCCGGGTTCGACCTCGACGACCATGTCGTTGAGGTTGGTTTTGGGCCGCAGCAACAGGCTCGCGTTGGGGTGGATCAATGCCATGTACTTGGGCTCGATGTCCATGCCGACGACGGCGTGGCCGTCTTCGAGGTCAACCGAGGTGACCTTGCCGATCTGGATGCCGGCGACGTCTACCGCCTGGCCCTGGCCGGGCGTGACCGCCTGAGCGGTCGTGAAATCGCCGGTGATGTGGTCGAATTCTTCGCCGACGATCGGCACCCAGTTGGGCAGCGACGCTTTCTGCTGGGTGAAGATCCAGAGCGTCATCACCACCCCCACCGCGGCGAGGGCGATGATCGCGATCGTGTCCTTGCTGCGCCCGCGCGACTGGCGCGAGAGCGAAGCGCGGAAGGTTGTCCAGCGGCTCATGAGCCTGGCACCACCGATGGGCTGGGCGCGCCAACCTGGCCAAGCCCCGCGTTGAGATCGGGGACCGGGTCGCTGTCACAGCGCACTTCGGGCTTCAACGGCCCTCTTCCGCCGAGCTGTGGCTGGGTGCCGAGCGGCGGCGCAATCGTGTGCGCGTAATCGCGCTTGTCCGTGCTCAGGTTCCCTTCCGAGTTCTTCTGTTCGACGAGCAGGTTTCCGCCGCCGGGCTGAACCCGGAGGAAGGGACCGTTGCCGTCGAAGTTCTGGCCCCAGCCGGAGAAATCGGTGAGCGAGTAGAGGAACTCGCGGTAGTTGGGCTGCCCGGTACTGAACTGATCGTTGATCACCTGGTTGCCGGTGGGGACGAGGACTTTGCTCGTGCAGAGGCTGATCCGGTTGAGCTGGGGCAGCGCCACTGCCTTGCCGGCCTGGGCGGCGCCGGCGAGCCCGGGGGTGGCTTCGCGCAGCAGCTTGGCCGTGCCGCCGGCCTCCTTGCCGGAGAGCAACGGCCGTGCCTGGGCCAGCCAGGGCTTGCCGGCTTTGATCACCGCGGGCAACTCGGCGACGGCCGGGGTCATCTCGATCGCCCAGGCGCGCAGCGGCGGCAACGCCTTGTTGAGGCTGACCAGCGAGCTGTGGAAGTTCTTCAGGGTCGGCGCCAAGCGGTTGACCGTGGTCGAGAGGTTGGCCGACTGCGCGGCCAGGGCGCCGGTGAAGACATCGAAGTTGACGATCAGGCCTTTGAGGTCCTCCTCATTCTTGGCCAGGGCGGCGAAGGTGCGCCCGGTGCCGGCGACTAGGCGGGAGAGGTCGTGCGGCTGGGTGCCGAGCAGAGCATTGGTGACCTGGGCGCTGTAGCGGCCGGCGTCGCCGCCGTAGCGGAAGGCGCCGTTGAGCGCTTCGCCCGCGCTCTTGCCCCGCACCTCGGGTTCCTGCGTGACATCTTCGGCCGCGGTCGGCTTGCTGGTCAGGGCGGTGCCGTAGCTCTCGAGCAGGTGGCTGAGGTCGGCGCGCACCGGCGCCTGCAGGGCGGTCAGCACCTGGTCGATCTGGACCCAGGTCGAGGTGCGGCTGACCGGGATCGTGTCGTCGCTGTGCAGTTCCGGCGCGCTCGGGCTACCCGGCGAGAGGTCGATGAAGAAGTTGCCCTCGAGGAAGATGCGGGGCCGGATCGCGGCGAAGGCGTCGTCGTGGATCGGCCGGCCTTTGCCTTCGACCGTGAAGGTGACCGTGGTGGCGTCGCCGTCGCGTTCGGTCGAGATCACCCGGCCGACGTCGACGCCGGCGATCCGCACCGGCGAGTTGGTGGCGATGTTGACCCCGTTGCTGAAGGTCGCCTTGAGCTCATACCCGTAGCTGGTGAAGGGGACGTGACCGGTGAATGCCAGGTAGGGCCCAATGGTGAAGACGAGGATGAAGATCACCGCGATCATGGCGTTGCTCGGCCGCCACCCGAAGCGGCTGTTGGTCGCCCCCGCCCTCGTGTCTCTCTCCGGAAGTCGGCCCATTACTTTTCTTCGCCAAGCTGTTTCTTGGTCTGACTGGCGGTTTTGATGCCGTCGTTGCGCGAGGTATTGCCGATCGTGGTCTTGCCGAGGGTGCTTTCGTAACGCTCGTTCCCCGCTTCGCACTCTTTTGGCTGACCAGGAGAGGCAGTGTTGGGGTAGGGGTCGGAATGCAGGTGATTGAGTGGTTCCCCCTTGTTGGCACCCGGAGCTTCGCCGCCGTTTGCGGGCGCCGAGGCCTGGCCCCCCTCGTTATTGAGTCCTTCCGGAGGCTGGAAAGAGATCGCGTTGATCCAGCCGCCCAAGCCGTTGTCTTCGCTGGAGGCGTTGGCGAGGTTACGGAAGGTAAGGCTGAGATAGTTACAGGTGGTCTGGGCCGGAGCGATGAACCTGATCGCCGGGCTGAGCAGTTCGTTGGTGTCGATCAGCAGGTCGAGTCCGTTGAAGACACCGGTCGACTGCTGGAAGGCGAGCAGGGCATCGGCGGTCGGCGGGATCTGCGCGTTGAGGACGGGGGAGCGGTTGAGCGCGGGGACGCCTGCCCGGAGGGCCGCCGCGATGGTCGGAGATGTTTCGCCCAGCACCTTCGCCCCGGGCCTCAGCGCGGCAAAGAAGCGTTCGGAGTCATGTAGGAACGGGTTGATCGCCGGCAGGTCTTCGGTCACCGAGTCGAGTGTTTCCGGGCCCTTGGAGATCGTTTCCTGGATGTAGGGGCGGGAGACGCGGGCGAAGGCGGCGAAGGTGCGGTCGAGCGCGGCGAACATGCTCGCCTGCTGCTCGGCTACCGGCGCCACCGTCGCCGAGAGCGCCTCCAGCGCTTTGAAGAATTCACCGAAGCCGGTGCTCGGCGCAACCAGGTCAGAGAGGGCCGGCTCACCGCTTTCGGCCAGCATGCGCAGGGCGACGAAGGCGTTGTTGAGCTGCGGTCCACGGCCGGCGAGACCGTTGCCGAAGCCGGCCAGGTTGCGCTGGATCGCCTTGCGCGTCTTTTCGTCGAACATGTCGAAGAACTGGTCGATGTCGACCGGTTCGGGCCGGGCCGCCTTGACCGGGATCGTTTCCCCGGCGGCGAAGCCTTCCTTGGAGTCGCCGGGGACGATCTGCAGGTACTTGAGGCCGAGCGGCGACTTCGGCCGGATGATCATCGTCGAGTTCTTCGGCAGCGGCTCGACGTTCTTGTCGAGGCTGAGGTTGAGTTCGGCGGCGATCTGGCCGTGGCCGGTCTGCACCGGCACCACCGACTTGACCACGCCCACGCGGGCGCCACCGATGCGGACCTCGTTGCCCTTGACCAGGGCATCGGCGTTGGGCACCCGGGCGTGCAGGTTGTAGGTCGAGACGAAGGGCAGGCCGTTATTGGCGTTGTAGGCGAGGAAGACGGCGACGATCACGACCAGCACGGTCACCGCTCCGACGATCACCGGGCTGCTTGCCACCCCCTGTATGCCGCTGCGATTTCTCATGGGCCGAGGAGGTAGTCGAGGAGGGCGCGCTGACGGGGAGCCGGCACGGCGGCCTTCGCCCCGAGTTGCCGGCCCTGGGCGATTTCAGGAGCTTCGGGAGCGGTGGGCTCCGCGGGGGCGAGAGTGGCGGAGGGGGCGCCCGGACGCGCCAGCGTGCCACCGATTTTTCCCGCTTCCCGTTCTTCCAGGCGCTCAAGCAATGAGTTCAGTTCGGCCTCGGACGCTCCCGCTTCAGCGTGGCCGGGACCAGTGAACTTTGCCGAACAGCCGCTTTCTTCGACCTCGTATTCGAGGCAGTTGGTCAGGGTGACGAGCAGGCGCGAGTAATGACCGTATTTGTCGAAGCCGTTAGAGGCGGCGGTGAAGTTGTAGATCAGTTCGGTGAGGGCATCGAAGCCCTTGGTTTCCTTGGTGCTGGCAAGGAAACTGGCGAGGGTGTTGGTCGGGCTGACGCCGGTGCGGGCGAGCTGCGTCGTCTTGCGCACGACCGGGTCGGCGGCACGCAGGGTCGGGCCGGCTTCTTCGCCGGTGGCGCCGAGCGACTTCAGGGCCACGGTCGAGGCGGCCGAAAACGGGGTCAGCAGCTGGGTGGCTTCGGTGAACGACGGAGCCGCCTTGCCGAGCGCCGCGAAGGTCGGCGTCGCCGCGGTGGAGAAGCCCTGCAGACTGCGCATCGTGGTGCGGAACTGGCGCAGGAAGGCGGGGAACTTCTGCAGCGATTCTTCCAGCGCCTTGCCGCGTTCGGTCGTCGCCTGGGCGGCGGTGCCGGAGTTGGTGAAGAAGCCGGCGACCTGGGCGCGTTCGCGCGAGAGCGGCCCGAGGATCTGCTCCGAGTCGGCGGAGAGCTGGGTCAGCTGGTCGCGCTGTTCGTTGAGGATGCCGAGCAGGCGGTCGACGTCGCGCAGAACAGGGTTGGCGCGCTTCACCGTCGCCTCGATGTCGGCGCCGCGGCCGGCGAGGCCGGCGCCGAGTTCGTTGAAGATCAGGCGGAAGCGCTGCGCGTAGGGCAGTTTGTTGATGTCGTTGATCAGGTCGGGGTCGACGCTGGTGCTGTTGTTCTCCAGCGGCAGCAGGTACTGGCCCGCGCCGGGTTCCCCGGAGGGGATCTTTTTAAGCGGCGGCGCCTCCTTGGCGCCCGGGGCCCGGGGCAGGGTGGGGCGGCAGTCGACGAACTTCTCGCCGATCAGTGACTGCGGTCGGATCAGGCAGGTGGCGTCGCTGCGGAAGTCCTGGAAGCCGGGGTCGGTGATCTTCATCACGATCACCGCCTTGCCGCTGATCGCCCGTTCCTTGCCGCCTTCATAGCTGTCCACTTCGCCCGGCAGGGTGACGCCAACCGACTCGATCTGGCCGACGTTGGCGCCGGCGACGCGCACCTGCTCGCCTTTGACCATGAAGCCACCGTTGTCGAAGATCGCCCGCACCACGTAGCCGCTGCTTTCGCCGCCGCCTGAGGAAATCAGCACGATCACGACGATCACCGCCGCGACCAGCCCGCCGATGACGATCGCTCTCCTCATGGGCCTGGGGGCGCGTCGGCCGGGTTGCAGTCGGACGTGGTCACGCCGGAGCCGCTGTGCGGCGGTTCGACGAAGGGGCTGGAGCCGTCGGCGGCGGGCTGGCTGGCGCCCCCCGGGCAGCGAGTCTTGACGCCGGCCGAGGAGCCGAAGGCGTCGTACTGTTCGGAGGGCGCGATCGGTTCCAGTTCGCGGTTTTCGCTGTTGTAGTTGAAGAGGTTGAGGTCGCTGAAGCTACTGCGTATGTAGTGGCCGTTGCCGTCGTAGGGAGCGCTGACCTGGCCAAGGCGCGCGAAGCCGTTGAAGAGGTCGGGCGTGTAGGCGCGGATGAAGTTGAGGTTGGGCTGGAAGGCGGTGATCGCGTCTTCGGAGTGGGGGAACGCCCGCGAGGCGCGCTGCTGGACCGCGGGCAGGAAGCCGAGCAGTTCGGCCGAGTCGTTGGCGAAACCCTTACGGCGCACGGTCAGCCGCAGGTTCTTGAAGACCGGGACCGCCTTGGAGAGGAAGGGCCGCAGTTCGCCGAGGAAGGGCGCGAGGTTCTTGGTCGCCGTGCGCGAGGTGTCGATCAGCGGTTCGACGTCATCGAGAGCGGCGCGCAGGTTGACGAAAGTGGTGTTGGCCTGGCGGAAGGTCGGCGGCAGCAGCTTGAGGCTCGTGTCCAGAGCGGTGTTCTGCTTGGCGATCGCGCCAAAGGCGGCGTTGGCGTTGGCGATCGCGCTGGAAAGCTCGGCGCCGCGTTCGGAGACGGCGGTGCCGAGCCTGCTCGAGCTGACGAGGAAGCGAGCGAAGAGCTTTTCGTCGGCGCTGAGCTCGTGGGCGAAGGCGCCGGCGCGGTTGAAGCCGACGCCGATGTATTTGAAGGTCTTGTTGGCCGGCTTGCCGGCGCCGGCATAAACTTCGGAATTGCCCTGGATGAACTGGGCGAGGCCGCGGCGCACGGGGGCCGGGAAGGTGTTGAAGAGCTGGTCGATGTCGATCGGAGTCGTGGTCGAGGCGAGCCCGAGCGTGGCGTCGTTTTCCAGCGGGGGGCTGCTGTTCGGGCCCGGGCTGATCGAGACGTAGTGGTTGGCGACGCCGGAGAGCGAGGTGGCGCGGATCGTCGCCGTCGTGCCCTCATGCAGTTCCTGTTCGACGCTGACGACGACCTTGGCCAGGTTGTTGTCGGTCAACTCGATGCTTTCCACGGTGCCGACCGGCTGGCCGCCGATCAGGACCTGGTTGTCGGGGACGAGCTGGCTGGCGTTCTGGAAAAGCAGGTTGTACTTGTGTTCGCTACCGCCGCTGAAGATCACGTAGCCGAGCGCGATCACCGCAATTACCAGGACCGCGATCACCGCTGCGCGCGCAGGAGTGACCCCCCGGCCTTGCGCCGAGCTAGCGTCCTCGCCTGAGGGATTAGCAGCCACGGATCGTCGCTTGCGGTTACCCCGGCCTCCGATCCGGGGGAACGGCTGCAGAATCGTATCCGAGCGACCCGCCGCCACGGGTGCCGCGGGCGGGGACTTAACTGGAATTCAACGCGCTGGTTTTGCCACGAAATGCAGCCAGAAGGCTGCTGCGATTGCTCAGACGTTAAGCCGCGGCAGCGCCCGCTCCAGCGTGCGGGGCAGCCACCACACCCTGTCGCCGATCAAGAGCATCAGGGCGGGCAAGAGGACGACGCGAACTACGGTCGCGTCGAGAATGACTGCCACGGTGAGACCGATGCCGATCTGGCTCACCGTGGCGATCGGTGCGCTGGCGAAGGCGATGAAAACGGCCATCATGATCACTGCGGCGCCGGTGATAACCCGCGCCGTCTTCTCGAGGCCGAATTCGATCGCCTTCGCGTTGTCGCCAAACTCGTCGTAGTGCTCGCGCATGCGCACGAGCAGGAACACCGCGTAGTCGATCGAGAGCCCGAAGACGACGCCGAAGATCATCACCGTGCTGACGGCATCGACGTAGGTGTGCCCGCCCAGCGGCCAGCCTTCGGGCACGTTGGTGAGCAGCATCAGGACACCGAAGGCGACGCCCACAGAGGCCATGTTCAGCGCGATCGCGAGCGCGGCCAGGGGCAACGAGCGAAGGACGAGGACGAGGACGAGGAAGGTGGCGAGGACGATCGCCCCGATCTCGATCGGCAGGCTGTCCCTGGTGACCGAGCTGAAGGTGTTGACGATGGCCGGACCGCCGGTGACCCCGGTCTTGAGGCCGGATTCGCCGCCGAGCGCACTCGCGTCGTGATCCAACTTCTTGTTCAGCGCGATCGACCCCGGTGAGTTGAGGGGGTCCTTCGGGATCACCAGCAGGGTTGCCGCCTGGCCACCGTGCTTGAGGGCGACGGCTTCGTCAGCGCGTTCGTGCAGCTCCCCACGGGTGCCGTCGAGGGCGGAGAGGACGAAGTAGCCCGAGTCGAAGATGCCCGGAGAGGTTCGTTTCAGCCTCTTGACCCGATTTTGAATCGATTCGTTCTGGGTTTCGACCCGCACCGCGATCCGCCGCGCGCCCGATTCCAACGGGTAGGAGCGCGAATAGAACTGGGCTAGACGGTGTTCGAGTTCAGTCGTGCCACCAGTCAGCCGAGCCAGACCGGCGACGAGTTCTTTGGCTCCCGTCTGGGAAGGGCCGAGTTGACCCAGTTCCTTGGAGGCTTCGCGGTCGAGCCTCGTGCTGCCGGCGGCAAGCTGCTTGCTCCCCGTTTCGATTTGCTTCAATCCGTCGGAGAGGCGCTTGGAGGCGGCCGCCAGTTCTCTCATCTGCTTCAGCGTGCTTCGGAGATAGAGCTTTATTTCGCGCGCTTCATGGGCGTCAGTCGCGAGACGTTCCTGCAAGAGCGCCAGTTCAGCGCCGAGCGCCGAGGCTGTGCCCGACGCTTCCCGGAGCGCTCCCAAAGTCGCGGCGTAGTTGGGGTCGGACTTGCCGACGGTCATCGCTTCGAGTTCTTTCAGCGCCTCGTTGAGCTTGTCGCCGGTTGCGGTGGCCGCCGCTTGGGCCTGAGGCATGGCTACCGTCGAGTCTTCGTCCAGGGAGCGCTGAAGCCGCTTTGCTCGAGGCACCCCGTTGGCATTGAGGATGGGGATCAGGTCGTGGCTTCCGAACTTGATCTGCAGGGCGCCGACCGCGGCTCTTTCGTTGGCTTTGGCGAGTTCCCTGTTCCCCTTTGCCACCTTGTCGATCGCTTCGATCGCTTCCTCGCTGCCGGCTGCCGCCTGGGTAAGGCCGGAGGCGAATTCGATCGCTCCTTCTTCTATCCGGCCGGAGCCTTCGGCCAGTAGGCCCACCCCCGCGGTGGCACGCGAGAGACCGTTTCGAATTACGCTGACGCCGCCGGCGAGCCGGTTGAGGTTCTTGCCCAGGCGGTTGAGACCCGCCAGCGGCCCGACGTTTTCGTTCGACGCCAGGAGCCCAGAGAGACCCTTCTGCAGGGGCTTGACCGAACGCGAAAGCTGCCTCGGCCCGATCACGCTCTGCACCCCCGGCGTGTGGGCGATGCGCCGCTGCCAGCGACCCAGCGCTTCGAGCTTGTCTTCTTCGGTGATCGGCCCTTCGGGTGAGGCGGCGACGAGAACGAACGGCGCTTCCAGGCCACCCCCTGCCGATTCTTCGATCAGTTCGGCGCTGTGGCGAGCCGGATCATTCTTAGGCAGCTGGCCGATGCTGAACGGGCCGGTTTTGAGCGCGAGAGCGGGCGCGGCAAGCAGCAGCACGACCGCGCCGATTGCAGCTGCGACCGGCGCAGGGCGGCGCAGGGCGGCCGCGACCAGCGACATCAGGCGGGAACGTTCGCCATTGGGCGCAGCGCCGATCCGCCAGCGATCGATGTTCGTGCCGACGAGGACCAGCACCGACGGACCGAGCAGGGTCGCGATCAGGACCGTGAGCACGACCACGAGCGCCAGGGTCCCCGCCAGCGAAGCGAGCAGGGCGCCGGGCACGACGAGCAGGGCGACGACCATCGAGAGGACCAGCGTGGCCCCGGCGAAGGCGACCGTCCGCGCCGCCGTACGACGCGTCGTCCAGGCCGCTGTGACCGGGTCCTCTCCTGCCGCCAGCTCCTCGCGAAAGCGGGAGACCATCAAGAGCGCGTAGTCCACCCCAAGGGCCAGGCCCAGCATCGAGCAGACGACGAGGGCGATCGCGCTGACGTCGAAGAAGCTGGTGAGAATCGCCAGCAGCCCTCGCGAGGAAAGCACCGATAGCGCGCCGAAGCCGAGCGGGACCGCCGCCGCCACCGGCGAGCGGAAGACCAACAGCAGCACGACCAGCAGGACCGGCAGGGCGATCAGCTCGGAGTGCTCGGTGCTCGAGATCGACTTGTCCTCGATCGCCCGCGAGAGGGTGGCGACACCCGTCTGATCGGCACGAACCGGAGCATGGATGGTTTCCTCGAGGTACTGGTTGAGCAGGGGGACCTTGTCGTCGACCGCTTCGTTGTTGTTGACGTGGAAGTCGAGCAGGATGAAGGCTCGGCGGGGCGACGGCCGGAGGCGGCTGGTCGCGCCTCGATCCCAGGGTGAGAGCGTCGTCACCCTGGGGTCCTGACGAAGCCTGCGGATCAACGCCGGACCCTGTTCGTCGATCGCGCGCCGCGGGCCGCGGAGGAAAACGACGAAGGGGGCCGAGTCGCCGAAATATTCGTTCTGCATGGCCGTGGTGCGGCTGGTGTCGGTGCCGCTGATTTCGATCGTGCTCGGGTTGAGCCTGCCCTCGAGGCTGAAGCCAAAGATCGATAGACACGCAACCACCAGCGCGCCGACAACCAGCGTCCGACGCGGGTGACGCAGCATCACGGGGGGGCGTCGCTCGCCATCTCGCTCAGCGCGCGCATCATCGCTCCGCCCCCTGCTCCTCCTCACAGGCACGCCGCATAGTTTGGCGGTCCGGACCCCCGAGCGGGGGCTACGTTGCAGAAGACTGTGTTAAGGAACGGGGCCCCAGCCGGCTTGAACGGGTCGCTAGCCTGATTGTCGAGGAGATTTTTGAAGCGGCTTCTGGCAGCTGGGGCTTTGATCTGCTGCGTCCTCTTCGCGGGCGCGGCCAACGCCGCCCTGGTCAGGGTCGGCAACCTGGTGCTAACCGCGGACGGCGGCTTCAAGCCGTCGGCCCTGCCGCGCACCACTTACGCGCCGATCAACTTCGACGGCGAAGCGAACCTGCGAGCGGTGGACGGGAGCGCACCGCCGGCGCTGCAGCAGCTGATCCTCGACTTCGATCGCGACGGCAAGCTGACCACCGCCGGGCTGCCCGTTTGCCAGCCCGCTTCCCTGGAAGAAGTGACGCCTAAGGAAGCGCGAGCCCGCTGCCCCGGCGCCATCGTCGGAACCGGCCGCGCCAGCGCACTGGTCAGCGAGGACGGGCTGCCGCTGTTCGTCGTCAGCTCGCCGCTGACCTTCTTCAACGGCCCGCGCCTCGGCGGCAAGCCGACCGTGATCATGCACGCCCGCATTACCGCCCCGGCGGTGCAGAGCTTCGTCATCACCATCCCGATCGAAAAGCGCCACGGTCGCTACCGCTACCGGGCAACGGTCGATTTCCCTCCGATCGCGGGCGGCCACGGCTCCCTTACCCACCTCAGCGCCTCGATCGGCAAGCGCTACCGCTTCGGCGGCAGGGAACGCAGCTACGTCTCGGCCCGTTGCGGCGACGGCATCTTCAGCACCCACGGCCGCTTCACCTTCGCCGACGGCACGGTCATCGACGGCAGCGTCGAAAAGGCCTGCACGGTTCGCTGAGCGCGTCGCCTTCCTATACTTGCCGACCGCGGGCCGTTAGCTCAGTTGGTAGAGCAGGAGACTCTTAATCTCAAGGTCGCTGGTTCGAGCCCAGCACGGCCCACTTCCAGACGGCGCTACCCGCCCAGCGAGCCGGAGCTGCCCGAGAGGCCGCCGAGTGGGTTCTGCAGGCGTTCTTTGCCGAATTTGGCTTCTTCTTTTTCGGCTTTCTTCTTCACTTCTTCGAAGGCCTTGCCGCGCTTGCGGTATTCCGCCATCTGCTTGCCGATTTCTTTCGCTTCAGATTTGCTCGGCGCCTTGGCTTCGGCTTCGCTGACCGCCTTGTCGCCGGCGCCGAAATTGCCCGCGTAATATTCGAAGATCGCCAGCGTCGTCAGCGAGTTGATCGTCGGCTGGGCTTCGGCGGCAATGCGCTGCGCTTTGGCTGCGCCTTCGATGTTTTCAACTGTTTCTTCAAGGCCCGACGACGGCACCGTGGCGAGACTGAAGTAGCCCTGGGAGACGAGCAGCGCCGTATTGGGCCTCGGTTCCTTGGTCTGCTTCAGATAGCTGCCCCAGGCTTCGATTCCCCGTTCCAGTTCTCGACGCCCTTCCGTGGAGGGTTCGGTCACACCGGTTTCGGAATTGACTTCCGTGAGGCTGTTCGCGGCCGAGATCCTCTGCCTGGTCAGGGCCAGGAGCAGGGTTTCGTTTTCCGGTTCCCGGCGCAACTTCTCTTCGGTTCGTTCGGCCTGTTCCTGCAGCACCTTGGCGGCACTGGTGGTGCCGCCGTTACCGATCAGGTTGCCGATGTTGAACGGCCCGACGACGAGGAAGAGGCTGGCGCCCATCAGCAGCGCGAGGATCGCGTAGACGACCCGGACGACGTGCTTGCGTCGTCCCCGGATATCGAACAGCATCCGCCGCTCGCCGCTTTCCGCCAACTCGAATCACCGCTCCTGGGTTGAGGGTCTTGCCAAACCTCCCGCCTCCCCCGGCCTGCCGAAGGCACGAGCGATCAAGATACTCAACTCGAACAAAACAAGCAGAGGAACCATCTCGAGCAGCATCGAGATCGGGTCGACCCCGGGCAGGGCAGCGGCGACGATCGCGATCACCAGGTAGGCGTAGCGGCGGTTCTTGGAGAGCTGCTCGACGCTGACGATGCCGAGCCGGACGACGGCGAGGATCGCCAGCGGCAGCTGGAAGATGACGCCGCCGGCCAGCATCGTGGTCGAGAAGAAGCTGTAGTAATCGCGGGCGCGAACCTGGACGTTGAACTGGTTGACGTTGAAGCCGAGCAGGAACTTGACCGCCGCCGGCATCACGACGAAATAGGAGAAGGCGACGCCGGCGAGGAAGAGGATCGGGGCGAAAATCAGGATCGGCAACACGACCCGCCGCTCGCGCTCGCTGAAGGCGGGCAGGATGTAGGCGTAGAGCTGGTAGAGCAGGACCGGCATCGAGAGGATCAGCGCTCCGTAGACCGAGACGGTGAGGGTGACCGTGAAGGGCTCGGTGATGCCGAAGGTGAGCAGCTTCTTGTGGTCGCTGGGCAGCGGGCCGGAGGCGATTTCAAGCAGCAGGTGGTTCTGCCAGAAGCAGAGGGCGAGAGCGACGCCGAGGACAATTAGACAGACGACGATGCGCGTGCGCAACTCGTCAAGGTGCTCGACCAGGCTGAGTTGATCCTCGTGGGAGACCGGCCTCATCCGGGCCATGATTAGTTCCTAGGGGCGATCGTGAGCGACCGTCTCACCCTCCTCGGCTCCCTTGCCAACAGGGGGCTTCGGTGGCTCGACGGGGTTCTTCGGTGGCTCGATCGCTTCCGGCCGCTCGGGCTCCTCGTGGCCCTCGCCGCTGACCGAACCGCGGAACTCGCGGATCCCTTTGCCGAGCGAGCGACCAAGCTCTGGCAGACGTTTGGGGCCGAAGACGACCAAGGCAATGATCAGGACGATCGCAAGCTCTAGTGGTCCGATATTTGGCATGGGTCCATGGTACCGGCCGCTAGCAGCGATCGGATCAGATTTCGCCTCACATGTAATCGAGGAGGTGGCCTACCCGGTAATCGGGTTTTCTGGCCTCTCTACGGGAAAGTGCGGATGGAGTGATCGTTTCCCGGGTTCGATAGTGCAGGCATGAGAGACGCGCACGCTCCTCAGACCAAGATCGCCACCGGGCTCCACGTCTGCCCGCAATGCGAGTCCTCGCTGGTGCAGCCGACCTGCTGGGAGCAGGCTTCCGATCGCGGCCACTGGCGGCTTTGGCGCCGCTGCCCGGAGTGCGAATGGCGCAGCAACGAGGTCCACGCTGAGGCCGAGATCGACGCTTTCGACGAAGAGCTCGACCTCGGCACGCGCACCCTCAGCGACGTCTTGAAGATGCTCGAGCACGAGAACATGGAGTTCGTGGTCGAGACCTTTGCAATGGCACTTGACGCCGATCTGATCACGGCTGACGACTTCCGCTGACCCGCAATGCGGCGGACGCCCATGCGAATTTATTGTCAGGAGTAGCGCTGCACCACGCCGTCGGCGACGAGCCCGAGCAACTGCCGCTGCTCGGCGTCGAAGGCGTTGCCATCGAGTCGGGCCTTGGCGCTCGTGACCAGATCCAGCGCGCGTGAGCGCACCCGATCGAGGGCGCCGGTCGCGGCTATGCGATCGCACAGGCGCTCGGCCGCGGCAGCATCGAGGGCGCGCAGGTTTGCTGCGCGGATCGAGGGGTCGACCGCGGCAGCATCGATCAACGGCAGGGTGACGGTGCCGTCGAGCAGATCGGTGCCCCGCGCCTTACCGGTGCGCTCGACCGGGCCGGAGACGTCAAGCACGTCGTCGAGGAGCTGGAAGGCCAGGCCGATCTGGGCGCCAAACTCGCCCAGCGCTGGAATATCGCGGCCGAGGAGGCAGGCGCATTCGAACAGGGTCGCGGTCTTGAGGCGGCAGCGGTGGAGATAGCGCTGCTCGGAGATCTCGGTGTCGAAGGCGTCGCGGCGCTGCGCCAGCTCGCCGTCGGCCAGTGAGACCGAGGCGGCCGCGAGCAAGGCGATGGCGCGGGCGTCGTCGTGCTCGCCCAGCAGGCTGAAAGCGCGCGAGAAGAGCAGATCTCCAACCGCGGTCGCGCGCGAGCGACCCGCGGTCGCGGCGATCGTCGGCATGCCGCGCCGCAAGGGCGCGTCGTCGAGGACGTCGTCGTGGACCAGAGTCGCCATGTGGACCAGCTCGATCGCGGCGGCGGCCCGCACCGCCCCCTTGCCACCGCCCGCGCCGGCGCAGAGCAGGACGAGCAGGGGGCGCAGTCGCTTGCCCCCGGCCGCCAGCGTCGCGGCGACGTCGACGGCGAGCAGCTCGCCGTAATCACCGCCCTGTTCGCGCAGCAGATCCTCGACCTCGCCCAGCCTTGTCGGCAACCAACGGCTGGAGGCGTCGAGCACGGCGGTGACAGGGGGCGGTACCGCCGAGGGCCGGGTCACACGCGGATGCCGCTGTGGATCGCGATGATCCCCCCGGCGAGCACGGTCCAGCGAATCCGCTTCAATCCGGCGCCATCCATCAACTCCGCCAGCCGGGCCGGAGGGGGAAAGTTGCGCACCGACTCGGGCAGGTAGCTGTAGGCGGCGGCGTCATCGGAGAAGCTGCCGAGCATGGGCACGATGCGGTCGAACCACAGGGAGTAAAAGGTCGAGAGCGGTGGCCGCGTCGGCTGGGTTATCTCGAGCACGACGAGGCGGCCGCCCGGGCGCAGGACCCGGGTCATCTCCCCCAGCCCCCGCTCCAGGTTGGCTAGGTTGCGCACCCCAAAGCCGACCGTGACCGCGTCGAAGCGCTCGGCGTCATAGGGCAGGCTGAGTGCGTCGGCCCACTCGAAGCGGACGCCGTCGGCGCCGCGCCGGCTCGCCTTCTCGCGGGCGAGGTCGAGCATCGGCTCGGAGAAATCGCAACCGATCACGTGGCCCGCCGGCGACACCCTGCCGGTCAGCTCGAGCGTCAGGTCGCCGGTTCCACAGCAGACGTCGAGCGCCGCGTCACCCGGCCTCAGCTCGGCCCGGTCGGCGGCGCGCTCGCGCCAGCGGTGGTGCAGGCCGGCGGTCATCACCGAGTTGAGCGCGTCGTAGCGACCGGCGACGCGATCGAACATGCGGTTGACCTGACCCGCGAACTGGGCGGAATCCCGCGAAGGCTTAGTCGTGCCGGCCATAGAGGGCCTCCCGGCTAGTGCCCCACCCTAGTCAAGCGAGGAGAGGAAATCGGCGAGCTCGTTGAGCTTCTTCGGCGGCAGGTCGCGGAAGGAGGGCATGATGCCCGGCCCGATCTCCACCGAGCGGATGATCGCCGCGCGCGGGATGCGCTGCGCGATGTGGGTCAGTTCCGGCCCGGGGCCGTTGTTGCCGTTCTCGCCAAGCTTGTGGCAGGCGAGGCAGCCGGAGCCGGCGACGACCTCCTTGCCGGCTTCGTATTGGGGCGCGACCTTCATATCGATCTCGGTCGGCGAACCACTGGTCGCGCCCTGAAAGGTGAGATACGCCATCGCGATGATGGTCAGAATGCCGGCCGTGGTCGCGATCGGGCGGCGGATCGGGTTGCGCTCCGGGCCGCGATCGTAGAAGGGCAGGAGAAGGAGCAGGACCATGCAGATGGTGGGGATGCCGATCGTCGCGATCGGGACCAGCTCGGGCGGCTTGATTACGCGCAGGAGCTCGAAGAGGAAGAAGAAGTACCACTCGGGGCGCGGCACGTAGGTGGTGGTGGTCGGATCGGCCTTCGGCCCCTGCTCGGCACCGAGCACGACCGACATCAGGATGATCACGCCAACGACGGCGAGCATCATCGCCGAGTCCTTCAGCACCGCGTAGGGGAAGAAGGGCTTGCCCTTCTTCTTCAGCAGCTCGTATTCCTCGAGGTATGCCTGCTTATCGGCTGGCTTCATGCCTGATCCCCGCGACCGGCGCATATCGGCGTCCTCGGTCGCTTGCGTGCAGAGCGCGCGGCGCTCCCTGCGTCCTTGATCTGCTTGACCTCGCGGATCACGTCGGGGACGCTCCGTTGCCCTCGACGCCGGCGTCGAGCTGGGAGACCGGTGCCGCTACTTTCGGCTTGGCGGCTTTCATCCAGGGCGGGGCCGTGGTGCCGAGCTTGACGACGAGGTAGAGATGGGCGCCGATCATGGCGATGATCGCGCCGGGAACGAGCAGCATGTGGATCGCGTAGAAGCGCGAGAGCGTGGTCGCGCCAAGCTCAGGACCGGCGCGCAGGAAATCGCTCAGGTAGGGACCGACGATCGGCCCGGTGCCGTTGATGTTGATGCCGACGACCGAGGCCCAGAAGGAGCGCTGGTCGAAGGGCAGCAGGTAGCCGGTGAAAGCCATCGTCATCGTCAGGATCAGCAGCACGACGCCGATCACCCAGTTGAGCTCGCGCGGGTACTTGTAGGCGCCGAAGAAGAAGGTGCGGCCCATGTGCAGGAAGACCAGGATCACCATCACGCTGGAGCCCCACTTGTGCATGCCGTGGACGAGCTGGCCAAGGAAGACGTCGTTGTTGATGTGGGCGATCGAGGCGTAGGCCTGGGTGGTCGACGGCGTGTAGAACATCGCCAGGAAGACGCCCGTGATCGCCTGCGAGATGAAGGCGATCAGGGTGGCCGAGCCGAGCGTGTAGAACCAGTTGGTCCCCTTCGGCACCTTGCGGTAGAGCATCCCGGTGAGGAAGCCGGTGGCCGCGGTGCGCTGATCGACCCAGGCGAGCACATCGGCGGGGGCGTCCTTGGCCCGCTCGCCGAGGCGCTGCGCGTCGGAGGGACGCTCCGGCGGCGCCGTCTTGAGGTCGGCGGGGGCCGGGCCCTTGGCACCATTGCTCGCGCCGGGCTTGGCCGGTTTGCGCAGCGGGGCGGGGATCAGGGAGTCGAGGTTCATCTTCGCTCAGCCGATCAAGGGGGTGGGAAGGTGGACGGACGGGGCGGATACAGATATTCCCAGACTCCGCCGGTGAACTCGCCGGGATCGCGGGCACGGACCGGCTCGAGCTGCGAGGTGACGCTGTAGCGCGGGCCGACCTCGACCTGGCCATTGCGAACCCGCGTCTGGAAGCGGTCGAGCGGGCGCACCGGCGGGCCGCCGATCCGCTTGCCCTGGAAGTCGTAGACGCCGCCGTGGCAAGGGCAGATGAAGTTGCCCGCGGCCTCGACGAAGCGGACCGGGCAGCCGAGATGGGCGCAGCGGTTTGAGACGGCGACGAACTCGCCCGGTTTTTCTTCGAGCTGCTTCGAGCTGCGGCGCACGTAGGCGGTCGTCTTGCCGGCGTCGCCGATCGACTCGGTTTCGGTGAAGACGACCTGGCGGTAGGTGTCTTCGACGAAGTCGCTGGTCGGGCCGACCGCCTCCCAGCGCTCCTTGCCGCGATGGAAGATCGGCGCCACGGCAAAGCCAACCGCGGGCAGCACGATCGCGGCGCCGGCGAGACCGCCGATGCCCTGTACCGCAACGGTAAAGGCCTTGCGACGAGTCATCGACTCGCCCTCGAAGTAGCCAGGCGGCTCGGGCGCTGGGCGCTCCGGCCGACCGCTTGCCTCGGCCCCGTTCTGCTTGTCCGATTCGTCGCTCAACAGCTCAACCTCAGGAGAACGGAGTCTATTGACTCACGCCGCCGCGGGGCGGCCGTGGTCCCCGCCGCCGACCGCAAGGGCGGCGGAGCGCCATAGCCCGGCTACCTCGCCGAGGCGCTCTTCAGCGTGCAACTGGGCGCAGCGACCGATCAGATCGCCCAGCACCGCAACCGCCTCGGTGTCGCCGAGGGTGGCGAGGCGGTCGATGCCGAGCGCGTAGAGGTAGTCGCCGGCAAGCAGGGCGAGGTCGTCGTCGTGCCCCACGAGCAGGCGCGGCGTGCCGTAATGGAGGAGATAGCCCTCGCGCACAGCCTCGACCACGAACGCGTACTCCCCCGGAGCCGGGGCCGAGCGGGGGCCGAGCGAGGCGAGCAGGCCGAAGACCGGGCGCTCCTCCGAGTCGGTTACGTGCGCGGCGAGGGGCGACTCGGCCTCGCGCAGGCGAGACGCGAGGAGACCCAGAGCATCCCCGGGACTCGAAGTCACGGCCGTCACAGGTGCCACGCCTTACGGCCCTGTGAGCGCCACAAAACGTTGCACCTCATCGAAGGGACTCCTCGAGCGAGTCGGCGGCCGCTTCGAGCGTGCGGTCGATCGTCGCCTCGTCGTGGGCGAGGGAGACAAACCAGGCCTCGAACTGCGAAGGGGGCGGGTACATGCCGCGAGCCAGCATCGCTCGGCAGAAGCGGGCGTGGGCGTCGAGATCGCAAGCCGCCGCGCCGGCGAAGTCGGTAACCGGGTCCGGACTGAAGAAGAGAGTCAGCAGGCCGGGGGCGGCGGCCACTTGCAGCGGGCGCTCCGTGGCCAGGACGGCGAGGCCGGCGCGGAGGCGCTCGGTCAGCTCCGCGAGGCGCTCATAGGCGGCGGGGTCGAGCTGGCGCAGGGTGGCGAGGCCGGCGGCGGTCGCCAGCGGGTTGCCGGAGAGGGTGCCTGCCTGGTAGACCTCGCCCGCCGGCGCGATCCGCTCCATCAGCTCGCGCGGACCGGCGAAAGCGGCGGCGGGCAATCCGCCGCCGAGGATCTTGCCGAGCACGGTGAGGTCGGGTTTGACGCCGTAGAGCTGCTGGGCGCCGCCGGTAGCGACCCGGAAGCCGGTGATCACCTCGTCGAAGATCAGCAGAGCGCCGGCGGCTCGCGCGGCGGCGGCGGCGTGGTCGAGGAATCCGTCAAGCGGCGGAACGACCCCCATGTTGGCGGCGATCGGCTCGAGGGTCACGGCGGCGACCGGGTGCTCGGCGAGCGCCTTATCGAGAGCCGCCCGGTCGTTCCACGGCACGACCACCGTGCCGGCGGTCTGCGCCGCGGTGACCCCGGGGGTCGCGGGCAGCGCCAGGGTCGCGATTCCCGAGCCGGCCTCGGCGAGCAGCCCGTCGGAGTGGCCGTGGTAGGCGCCGGCGAACTTGACCACGACCTCGCGGTCGGTGGCCGCGCGGGCGAGCCGAATCGCGCTCATCGCCGCCTCGGTGCCGGAGCTGGTCATGCGGATCATCTCGGCCGAAGGAACGCGGGCGACCACCTCCTCGGCCAGCTCGACCTCGGCCTCGGTGGCGGCGCCGAAGCTGGTGCCGCCGACCGCGGCGCTCTCCACCGCCGCGAGCACCGCGGGATGCGCGTGGCCGAGGATCAGCGGCCCCCAGGAGCCGACCCAGTCGATATAGCGATTGCCGTCGACATCAACGATCTCGCAGCCTTCTCCCCGCTCGACGAAAATCGGCTCCCGCCCGACCTGGCGCATCGCCCGAACGGGAGAGTTAACTCCCCCCGGCAAGACCTTCACCGCCCGCTGATACAGCTCGTGGGAACGCATGGGTGGCTAGATGTCAGACCCGGCAGGGGTGGAGCGTCTTGCACTTTTTCGGCAATCCCTCGCGGCGCCGGCCGGCGCGTTTCCACCGAAAAAGTTAAGCGGAACCCCTGCCGGACGCGACATCTAGGAGTGCTCTTCTTCCCAGCGCCGGTAGTCGTCGGTGAAGTAGTGCAGGCGGACCTTCTTGTACTCGGTCGAGGAGTAGAGGGTGGCGCGATCCTCGGGGCCCATGCCGCAGTCCTCGGCGATCGAGTCGAGCACCGCGTCGCACTCCTCTTTGGAGCGGCCATGGGCCATGGTGAAGACGCTGTAGGGCCAGTCCTCATAGGTGGGACGCTGGTAGCAGTGGGAGATGCCGCGGAAGGAGGCCATGCGGGCACCGGTGGCCATGACCTCGTCCTCCGGCACCTTCCAGACGCCCATCCCGTTGGCCGAAAAGCCGGCGCGGCGGTGGAAGAGGATCGCGGCGACGCGGCGCAGCAGCTTGCGGTCGACCATGCCGCCGAGGTGGGCGAGCAACTCCTCCGTCGTCATCCCGACCGCGGCCGCGGCAGCATCGTAGGGGCGCTCGATTGCCTCCATCGGCCCCTGCAGAGCGCGAATCACGGCGACGTCGCGTTCGTCGTAGGGCTGCGCCTCGAGCTCGCGCGGTGGTGCGGCCTCGACCGCGGCGGCGAGGGCGTCCGTGCCCTTCTCCATCTCCAGGTTCATGTTGATCTTGAACAGGGTCAGGGTCGGCAGCTCGCGCATCGACTCGGCGCCGGTCTCGCGCATCAGCGCCTCCAGGGTGCCGGTGAGGCCGAGCTCGGAGTCGGGCGGGGTGGCGATCGTGAACCAGAGGTTGAAGTCGTGGGTGCGGAGGTAGTTGTGCGAGACGCCGGGGTGCGAGTTGACGATCTGGGCGGCGCGGTGAGGATGCTCGCTGTCGACCTTGGCGGCGACCAGCATCGACTCGTAGCCCAGCGCCCGGGTGTCGAAGATCGGCGTGATCTCGCGGATGATCCGCTCGTCGAGCAGGCGCTTGGTGCGGGCGAGGACGTCGTCGAGCTCCAACTCCGCCTCGGAAGCAACGAGGGCAAAGGGCTCGGGGTCGAGCGGGAAGCTCGACTGCAGCAGGTTCATCAGCCGCTTGTCGGTCTCATCCAGCGGGATTGCCGCGCCGTCCTTGCGCGAGCGGGCCTTCGACTGGGGAACCTTCACTGAATCCACGCGGCCGCCTCCTTGGCGTAGTAGGTGACGATCGCGTCGGCGCCGGCGCGGCGGATCGAGGTCAGCGTCTCGAGCACGGCGGTGCGCTCGTCGATCCAGCCCTGCGCGGCGGCAGCCTTCAGCATCGAGTACTCGCCGGAGACGTGGTAGGCGGCGAGCGGGGCGCCGGTGGCGTCCTTGACCCGGCGGACGACGTCGAGATAGGGGGTGGCGGGCTTGACCATCAGCATGTCGGCGCCCTCCTCGAGGTCCAACTCGGCCTCGCGCACCGCTTCGGCGGCGTTGGCGGGATCCATCTGGTAGCCGCGCCGGTCGCCGAACTCGGGGGTCGACTCGGCGGCGTCGCGGAAGGGGCCGTAGAAGGCGGACGCGTACTTGGCGCTGTAGGCAATGATCGGCACCCCGGAGTGGCCCTCCTCGTCGAGCTGGTGGCGGATCGTGCCGATGCGACCGTCCATCATGTCGCTGGGCGCGACCGCGTCGGCGCCGGCCGCGGCATGGGAGATCGCGACTTTGGCCAGCAACTCGACCGTGATGTCGTTGTCGACCTCGCCGTCGCGGACGAAGCCGCAGTGGCCGTGCGAGGTGTACTCGCAGAGGCAGACGTCGGTGATCACGGTCAGGTCCGGGTGGGCCTCCTTCAGCGCCCGCACCGCCATCTGCACGACGCCCTCCTCGTCGTAAGCCCCCGAGCCCGATTCGTCCTTGGCCGCGGGGAGGCCGAAGAGCAGGACCGAGCCGACGCCGGCGGTGGCGATCTCGGTTGCCTCGGCCACCAGCTCGGAGATCGAGAAGCGTTCGATGCCGGGCATCGAGTCGATGTCTTCGCGGACGTTCTCGCCGGCTACGACGAAGAGCGGCTGGATCAGATTGCGCGGAGATAGCTCGGTCTCGCGAACCAATCCGCGCAAAGACTCCGTGCGCCGAAGGCGGCGCATGCGTGTGGCGGGGAACGGCACTGGGATCGAGTTTAAGGGAGGGAGAGAGGTGCCCCTATCCCAGACGCCCGGCTGCGCCGGTCTGAGTGTCTGGGATAGGGGCACCTCTCTCCCGTCCTCAAGCGCGGTCTAACAATCCGATTCCCGGCTACGGATAGCTTTCGGCGGCATGGATGCGGGGAGCGGGACTGGAGTGGCCGTGCTGGAGGCGCGCGAGCTGGTCAAGCGCTTCGGCGAGCGCGAAGCGCTGCGGGGAGTCAGCTTCGAAGCCGCGGCGGGTGAGCTCGTAGCTGTGATCGGGCCCAACGGGGCCGGCAAGACCACGCTGCTCTCGATACTCGCCGGCATCTCAAAGCCAGACGGTGGTGAGGTCCACGTCCCCGAGGGAGATGTCGGATGGGTGCCTCAGCAGGCGGCTCTATATAGGCGGCTGACCGTCGAGGAGAACCTGTTGTTGTTCGCTCGACTGGAGAAGCATCCGGATCCGCGCGCTTCCGTCGAGGAGATGCTGGATCTCACCGGGCTCGGAGGGCGGCGGGGGGAGATCGTGGCGCGGCTCTCGGGGGGGAATCAACAGCGGATCAACATCGCGATCGGGCTGCTGGCGCGGCCGTCGGTGCTGCTGCTCGACGAGCCGAGCGTGGGGCTGGATCCGCGGCAGCGGGCGCGGCTGTGGGAGTTCGTCGTGACGCTGGCCGCCGAGCGCGGGACGACGGTGATCTTCTCCACTCACGACATCCAGGAGGCCGAGCGCTACGGCAAACGGCTGCTCGTGCTCGCCGACGGCGAGGCGCTCTTCGACGGCTCGGCCGAGGGACTGCGAGCCGCCGTGGGCGAGGAGGCCCCTGAAGCCGCCGGCCAGGACTTCGAGACCGCCTTCGTTGCCTTCCTCCACCATCGGGGTCACTGATGCGCTGGCTGCTGCTCAAGGATCTGCAGATCCTCCGCCGCTCTCCCCTGCAGGCGTTCCTGCTGCTCGCCTACCCCGTCTTGATCGCGGTCCTCGTCGGCTTCGCGATCTCGCGCTCGCCGGAGAAGCCGCGCGTTGCTTTCCTCAACGAAGTGCCAGCCGAATCGCGGGTCTCGGTCGGCACCACCGAGTTGCCGAAGATCGGGGTCAGCAACCGGATCTGCGAACGGGTCGAGTGCGTCCACGTAAAGGACCACGCCGAAGCGGTGGAAGAGGTGCGCTCCGGCGACGTTCTGGCGGCGCTGATCCTGCCGGCGGACCTGGTCGACAACATCAACTCGCTCTCGACACCGATCCCGCGCACCCCCGAAGTCGAAGTGATCGTCAACGAGGAGGACCCGGTCAAGGCCCAGTTGGTCAATGACCGCATCAACTCGCTGCTGACCCAAGCCAACCTGGTGATCGCCCGGCAGATCGCCCACGAAGGCGGCAAATTCGTCGGCCTCGTCGTCCACGGCGGTCAGTTCACCGTGCTCGGGCAGGCGATCCAGATCCTCGGGCTCGGCAACACGGCCCGCATCCTGCACGCGGTGCGCGCCTCCCTCCCGGCCGGAGCGCTGCGCGACTCGCTCGACCAAGTCCTTCACTTCACCACTCTGACGAAGGGCAACTTGGGCACCGCGGCGACCCTGCTCACCCGGCTCTCCCAGCCAATCGCGGTCGACAAGCAGGTGGTCAACACCTCGACCCCACCGCTGGAAGTCTTCGCGATTGCCGTCGCGGCGACCTTCACCCTCGCCTTCGTCACAGTCCTGCTGGTCGCCGGCTCGTTGGCTTTGGAGCGCGAGGAGAACGCCTTCCCGCGGCTGACCCGAGGCTTGGTTTCACGCTCGGCGCTGCTGGGCGAGAAGGTCGCGCTCGGTGCCGCGGTCGGCCTCCTCGTGACCTTGCTGATGCTTGCCGGGCTGACCATCTTCGTGCCGCTGCACTGGGGTCGCATCGGCCTCTGGCTGCTGGCGATCGTCGGCGGTGGCGCGGCTTTGGGAACGGCCGGGGCGGCCCTCGGCGCCGCTGCGCGCGAGGTGCGCGCGGTCTCGCTGCTCGCCTTCATGGTCACCCTGCCCGTCGCCTTCCTCTCGCTGATCCCCTCCGGCACGGTCGGGCCGGCGCTCTACGACGTGATCAAGGCAATCGCCGCGCTCTTTCCCTTCAAGCCGGCGCTGCAGGCGATGACCGCGGCCCTGGACCCGGGTGGACCTGGCATCGGTGGCGCCCTGCTTCACCTCGGCATCCTGATCGTCGCCTACGGCATCCTGGCCCGGGTCGCGCTGCGGCGCTTCAGTGCGGTCTGAGCGAACTGCATCGATTTCCTGCCCCGGAATTGACGCAGTTCAAAAATCAGGCCGGGGAAAGGGGGCGGCGCGGAAGTTGCGCCGAGCGCGACTGGGAGAGGTTGGGGTCGGTTACGTTGGCAAGCACGAAGGACTCGAGGTCGGAATCGGGGCAGAGCGAGGATCTGACCAGCTCCATCGCCTCGGGCTCGGCGACGGCGGGGAGGGTCCTGCCATTCGCCGTGACCGCCCTGAGGGCTACCTCGGAGCCGTCGACCAACAGGCAGCCGTGGCGGCTGATGTAGGCGAAGACCTCGCTCAACTCCTCCCCATCTTCAAGCCGGCACTCGATGCCGCCGAGCAGCTCCGGTTCGTAGTTCGGCTCGGTTGCCGAGATGACGCCGATCTGGGCGCTGGTCATGTAGATGACGTGGACCCGCACCTCGGTGCCGGGGCTGCGCTGAAGCGTCGCGGGGATCGCGCCGTAGGGCGAGATGTGGGCGGAGTAGACGACGTCAAACTCGCGCAGCCGAGCGGGAACGACGAGCACCGGCTGGTCACTGAGGGCAAGCTTGCGCGAGAGGACTTTGGGGGCGGCGTTCGAGCCATAAGCCAACACCGGCGTGCGCGCGTCGCGGTCGATCTCGATCTCGGCCGGGCTCAGAGTCTGGTGGCCGAGTTGGACGAAGGGCCCGGACGGAGCTCCGTAGGGATAGCCCAGCGCGCGCTCGACTACGTCGCTTCGCTCGTTCACCCTGCACACCCTTTCGCAATTGCACGGATAGGGTCAGATCATGAAGGTCCTCTTCATCGGCGATGTGGTCGGCGGCCCGGGGCGCCGCGGCTTCGCCGCCGCGATGCCGGAGCTGCGCGAGCGTTTCGCGCCGGAGATGGTGATCGTCAATGGCGAGAACTCGGCCGGCGGGATGGGCATCACGGAGAAGACCGCCGAGGCCCTCTTCGATGCCGGTGCCGACGTGATCACCAGCGGCAACCACGTCTACCGCCACCGCGAGGTCTACGGCTACCTCAACCGCAGCGACCGGGTGATCCGGCCGGCCAACTACCCCTACGCCAACCCCGGCCGCGGCTACACGGTGGTTGAGATCGGCGGTAGGCGCTGCGGCGTGATCAACCTCAGCGGCGCGATCGGCCTACGGGTCGCGCGCTCCCCGTTCCACGAGGCGGACAACATCCTCGAGAAGATCGAGGCCGACTTCGTCATCGTCGACTTCCACGCCGAGGTGACCAGCGAGAAGGTCGCGATGGGCTGGCACCTCGACGGGCGGGTGGCCGCCGTGCTCGGTACTCACACGCACGTGCCCACGGCCGACGCGAGGGTGCTGCCGCAGGGCACGGCCTTCATCTCGGACGTGGGGATGACCGGCTCGCGGACCAGCGTGCTGGGGGTCAAACCGGAGCTCATCCTCGAGCAGATGATCACCCAGATGCCGGTGAAGTTCGAGACGGCTGAGGAGGACGTTTGGGTGATGGGGGCGGTGGTCGACGTCAACGACGAAGGGCTCGCTGATTCGATCACGCCCGTGATGGTTCCTGCTCCTACCGGCACGTCGTAGCCGGGCAGAGCGCCCGATACCCCTCCTCACTCAACTTTCGGTGGAGAGTGATCGGCTGGCCGTGGGCGAATCGCCGAAAAAGTACAAGCCGTTCGGAGGGGTATCGGGCGCTCTACTCAGGGACGCCATGGCCACAAGGAGCAACGGGTAGAACCAGACGATGTAGAGGTAGAACCAGTGGTGCATCGTCAGCTGCACGCCGATCAGGAGAGCCGCGCCCAGCGCCGCCACTTGGAAGAGCTGCTTGTCCTTGGGGCGGAAGGCGAAGAGCAGGGCGAGGCCGGCGACTCCGACGAGGATGGCTACGCGGAGAGGTTCCAGGGACGGGACTTGACCCCAAATGCTGAAGGGAGAGCTGCGGCCTGCCTGGTAGGCAATCGTGCGCTCATAGACGGTATGCAGTCCCGGGTCAATCGCCGGCCACAGGAGCAAGACGAACGCCGTCAGTGCGAAGGCGATGACGAATGTAGCTGCCGCGCGTGGTGCCGTAGGGGGCACCCACCCCCGAGGACGCTTTAGCGACCGCAGGGGGTGGGTGGTTCCTGCGGCGACAGGACCCGCGGGCCGATACGTAACGAGCATTGGCACCAACACCGCCGGGGCGAACTTGGCGAGGGCCGCCAGCGATGCCATCACCCCACGTGCTGCAGGGCGAGCCAAGACCAAGAGCGTGGCGACCAGAAGCATGGCCACCAGCGAGTCATTGGAGTTGGAGAGCAGGGTAAAGGCGGTGTACGGGTAGGCGGCCCAGCCGAAGGCGAGGGTCGCGGCCAGCTTGTTGCCGGCGGGGCCGGGACGGATGCGGCGGCCGAGGAAGATCAGCAGGGCGAAGGTGGCGAGGTCGAAGAAGACCGCGGCTGCGTGGGCGGCGGGGAGGTCGTTCCAGGTTCCCGACCAGGGCCAGATCCGCTCGAAGGGCACGTAGGCGAGGTAGTTGACCGGGCCGTAGGTATCGCCCTGGGAGACGTCTTGGGGGAAGTTGTCGTAGATCGGTTCGCCGTGGGCGATCCGATCCGCGCCCACCACCCCGGCGTAGCCGACGTCGATCGCCCCCGAGTCGGCCATGTTGAGGCCGACCCTGAAACCAATCAGGAAAAGAGCGGCGATCAGCAACCACGCTGCCGGCCAGCGGGGCTGTATCCCCTCTCCCCCACCCCGCACCCCGATCCACAGCGCTCGGCCGAAGAGGTAGGTGAGCGGGATGTACTGGAGCGGCACCGAGATGCCGATTTCGGCCCGGTTGAAAAAGAAGTTGGAGGCGCCGAAGCCGAGCAGGACCAAGAGGTCGAGGTTGGCGATCCGCCGCAGCCGGCGCCAGTCGAGTAGTCCGAGCAGGAAGATCGCGCAGAGCGGCAGGAAGACGTAGGGCGCGTTGAGCTTGTGGCCGAAGGCGCCCGAGTAGCCGCGAGCCATTTTCCAGGCGACCTGGTAGCCGGTCCAGGACTCGCGCACGAGGCCGGTCGCCGGGTCGACGATGACCAGCGCAACCTCCTTGTCGCCGGCGAAGTACCCCACTTCCCAGTTGCCGTCGACCTTGTTGACGGCGTGGGTCAACCGCCCGTTCTCACGCTGCTCCCTAATCACCTTCGCATCCCGGCTGGCCGTTCGAGCCGCTTCCGAAGCTCCGGTCTCCGCATGCGCCGTGGCCGGGATGAGGAGGAGGGCTAGGACAGACAGCGCAACTCGGATCACGTCAGTCCAAAATGCTCGCGCACAACCGGTGCCACGTCGCTGAGGGTCCACTGCTCACGCTCGCTCGCTGCCTCGGGACCGCAGCCGACGAAGAGCAGCGGACCGAGCGAGTCGCCGGCATGCAGCGAGCCGTGGCTGCCGCCGCCGGCGTGGGTGACCCCGCCCCAATCGACGGCCTCGAAGCCGGGTTGCAGCGAGAGCAGGAAGTCGCCGGCGTGGGGTGCGCTGAGTGCCGACCAGACGCGGGCGAGCGGATCGGGATAGGTCTCGCTGCGCAGGTGGCCGTAAGCGTAATCGCCGGTTACCTTGAACGTCGCGCTCTTGATACCGGCTTCTTCGGCCGGCGTCTCCTCGACGATGTCGGCCTTCCAGCCCTTGCGATCGCAGTAGCGGATCAGCATGCGCATGAGCATCTGCGCCCAGTCGCTCGCGTCGACGCCGCCGGCGCCCGCGGTGATCTGCACGATCG
>Ga0207652_10000173_pt1 | contig 69289 bp, 57 predicted proteins | sample KBSC63BmetaG_FD_184334 | JGI IMG/M metagenome (GOLD analysis project Ga0207652, IMG submission 184334) | Corn rhizosphere microbial communities from Kellogg Biological Station, Michigan, USA - KBS C6-3B metaG (SPAdes) (version 2) | ecosystem: Host-associated > Plants > Roots > Rhizosphere ... | reverse complement strand
ATAAATTGAAAGCAAGAAAAACTTCCATGCCTTTCCTTTCAAAATAGCTTTTCATAATCATGCAAAAATCTTCCTCGTCATCAATAATTAAAATCTTTACTTTTATCATTCATTAATCATTAGGATAGTGAGAATCACAAATATATATAAATGAGCACAGAAAACCGGCTAACAGAGCAAAGAATTATCGAGCTGGAAAAAGAACTGAAGCAAGCTTCTGAGGTTTTGCATTGCTCTAAAAAAGAAAAAGAAGAATTTATTTATATTGCTTCTCACGATTTGAAAGCGCCGCTAAGAAAAATAAACACTTTTACAGAACGGCTTATTCGCCTTGCAGGAGAAGATCTGAATCAAGATGCACTATCCTGCATTTCCAGGATTCAAAAAAATGTGTTCTCTATGCAATCTTTGATTGATGACTTATCAAAGTTCTCAGAAATCGAAGCAAAAGATTTTGAAAAATGTCAGTTAAATGACATTTTGAATGCTGTTTTAGAAGAATCTTCTGCCCGATGGAAAATCAATTCCGCCGCACTTCACATTTCTGACTTGCCTGTAATTTATGGCAACCCTTCACAATTGAAATTGGTGTTTAAAAATATAATTGATAATGCAGTAAAGTTTCAACCTGAAGGCCAGAGGCCTGATATAAACGTTTCAGCAGATTTATTAAAAGAAGAAGAAAAAATAAAGCATCATTTGCCTACTGAAAATCCCTATTATGAAATCAAATTTGCAGATAATGGAATAGGGTTTAATATCGAAGAAGCTGTGGAAATTTTAAAACCTTTTGTCCGGCTTAACGGAAAATCTTCTTATCCAGGCAATGGAATAGGACTCGCGATTTGTGACAAAATTATTAAACTGCATAAGGGAATATTGTATGCAAAACCAATTCAAAACAAAGGAAGTGTTTTTGTATTAATTTTGCCGGAATTTCTTCATTAAGTATATCTTGCATTTATATGCTCACGCAACGTCAAATTAAAATCCTGATTATTGATGATGATGAAGACGACTATTTTATTATTTCCGATTATCTAAAAGAAATCAGTGGCACCAAGTTTATAACTGACTGGTGTAATAACTACCCTTCGGCAGTACAGGAAATAAAATCGGGCACACATGATATTTATTTTGTTGACTACAAATTGGGAAATAATACCGGACTTGATTTATTGAAAGAAGCAACCCATCAGCAATCCGACAGGCCGGTTATTCTACTTACCGGAAAAGGCAACAAGGCCATTGACATTGAAGCTATGAAGAATGGTGCAACAGATTATGTCATAAAATCCGAGTTGAACAGTGAGAAATTAGAACGATGCATCCGTTATTCTCTTGACAGAGCTGCTTCATTGAAGGCGATTAAAGAAAGCGAAAATAAATACCGCAATCTTTTTGCCGGCTCTAAAGATTCTTTATTCATTGCAGACGATAATTTATCATTTAAAGAAGTAAATCATGCAGCCTGCAATCTGTTAGATTACAAATCGTGTGATTTGGAGAATATGACTTTATATGATTTTATTCCCGATGCAACAACAAGGGAAAATATTAGATCGATTCTCGACAGAAATGACAATGTTTATGAACTTGAAATAGAAATAGAAAGTAAAAACAAAGAAAGAAGAATTTGTATTCTTTCGGTTTTATTAGAATCAAATTCATCAGGCCAGCATTTATTTCACGGGATTATTCATGATATCACCAATATTAAAAAAGCGGAGCAAATAAATCTGCAATCCGCTAAACTTGCTGCAAATGAAAGATTGGTCAGGATCCTGGCCCATGAAATCAGAAACCCACTGAATAATATCCAGCTTTCGGCAGAAAACCTGGAAATAATGAACGAAGCTGATAAAACTCAAAAAGGTCTGATCAGCATTATTCAAAGAAACAGCATCCGCATTAATCAGATGATTACCGATCTGCTGGAATCAACCAAAACTTTAGATTTGGTTTTTGAAAAACATTCGCTTCAGGATATGGTTGATGAAAGTTTATCAGTTGCGGGGGATCGGATCAAATTGCAAAATATTAAGCTTAAAAGAGTTTTTATTCCGTCGCCTCTCTATATTTTTGCCGATAAATCAAAATTACAAATCGCTTTTTCAAATATTCTGGTCAATGCTATTGAAGCCATGGAAAAAGATAAAGGAGAATTATGTGTCGTGGTGAATGAAGCACGTGATAAATACCGGGTATTTATTAAAGACAATGGCAAAGGAATTCCAAAAGAACATTTATCTAAAATATTTGAGCCATTTTTTACCATGAAGAAGAATGGATTGGGTTTAGGATTATCTGCGGCTTATGGAATTTTTCAATCTCATAAAGCAAGCATGCATGTAGAAAGTGTTTTGAATAATGGAACCACTTTCATCATGGATTTTGACAAAAGTTTTGAATAAACCTTTTTATTCAAATTATTCTAAAACTGCCATGGATCGATCCATTGAAATTTCTTCAGTAAAGAAACAAATATCTCAAATTGTTCTTCTACTTTACACGGGTCTAAAATGCTGTTAAACGCTCCTACCCCTACAACGAACTACTTCTGCTAATGATTTGGATTCGTACTATCCTTTCCCATACTCTTAGCTGAGGTATCAGTAGTTGCGGGCTTTGTAATTGTAGAATCATGGCTGATTGTCTGAATAGAATCTTTATTGACGTCAGTATTTGAATGAGAAGTTGGATTATTACAAGCGGCAAAAAAAGAGGCTGCGATAACTAATAAAAATAACTTTTTCATCGTATTTTGTTTTAAGATTAAAAATTGCCTGTTTGTTTTTCAGCGAAACAAAAATGCAACCAAAAATGAAGCAGTTCCTGTTTTTACAAGATGATTATTTACTTTGAATCAGATCACAGAGTCATTTCAGCGGCAGTGTTGTACTCAGGTTCCAAAGAAGACTCCATGGTTTTCAAAAGTTCTTTTGCGCTCTCGCTAATGGAAATAAAAAAAATAAAAACTCCCTTTTCAACACGTTTTTTTATTTGTAAATTCCGCGCTTATATAATTGACCAATGCTGAATTCAAAAACGTCCACTCCTACAGGACGAGCTACATCATGCACATAAAGTTCAGCCAGTTTAGTGATCATTTTCCTGGTAAGCGGAGGCACCAATTTCCGGTTTATGTTCATTTTGTTTAATAAAAATTATTTAATAAAAATAAAAGCAGTTGCTATAAGCAGCATAACTTTGTTTCATTTTTACCACAAAATGCATGCTAATGTTTCTATATCCAATGCTTCCTTCACTGATCAAAGATTTTATAAGTTTAATACGTTCGCCAATGCAATATTCTGTATTGCTGAGTAGAAAAATTTACACGTTCTCCAGGGGTTGAAATTTATTTTAAATCAGGGCCGTTAATTCTTGTTGTCAATGAACAGGTTTTATAATAAAAGTTAATTTAAACTAATGGGAATAATATTTGTCCTATTGTTGCTAAAAATATTTTGTTCAAATTTTAAACCCATATTTATGAAAAAATTAATTTTATTTTCAGCACTTTCTTTTCTTATTTTTTCTTCATGCAAGAAAGAAACTACCCAACAAGTAAAACAGGCATTCTCAGCAGTATATACGATTGCTCCTTCAGACTGGAGTACTAACAACAACGGACAAAGTTTTACAGCACAATTGAATATTCCGGAAATTGATAATAATATCTATCAGAATGGAGCAATCCTGGTTTATATTTCCTTCTCAGGTACCAATTATTATGAAGCGCTTCCTGAAGTGTTTGACGGGATCGCTTATGGCGCCATTCATTCACCCGGCTATGTTGGCATTGACATCAGCGCAGTGTCAGGCGATCCGATCAGCGCTCCTACACAATCGATTTCTGCAAAAGTAATTTTGATCGATGCAGCTGCTTTGGCACTTCATAAAGATGTAAATCTGAATGACCTTGGAGCAGTAAAGAAGGCATTTAATATAAAATAAGAATATGGTTTTCTAAAAACGAACACCTTCCGGTTGCGATTAGCTGGAAGGCGTTCGCTTTTATACAACTGATATAAAATTTACTGTCTTGTCATATAAAGTACAATTGGTGCCGTACTTCCCCACGGTGCAAGTTTGAGAGTCGGGACATCTTTCTTTGTAAATCTCCAGTTCCGCGTCAGAAATCTGAATTCAGGAATCGAATCAGGCAAAGTAATGGTGAGTTTACTGTAATCATCATTGCAACTCCAGGTTCCGGTATATTTACTTGCTCCTTTTGTGGCCTGCAATGGCCCATGATAATAATCTGTTTTTAACAGAATAAAAGTGTATCCTGCATAGTTAGAAGTAAGATCGGTTGTGCTGTCTGTGGCAAGAGAAACAATAAAATTTTTTCCAATCAGGTTGTTATTAAAATAGTTTTCCGCTGCTGAACGTTCAATTTTTTCAATTGTTTTTTTACAGGAAAAACAAACAATTGTTGAAGTTAAAAAAAATAAGGCTATATATTTTTTCATAAAACGTTTTACAGGAAAATGTTTTTTTCAGCTAATATATATCAACGAAGCGTTTGAAAAAAAAGTATAATAAGTCAAAACAAAGAATATCGGTTATTTAAAGTTATAAGGTTTTTTGGACATTTAATTTTTTTAGTAAAAATAAAAAATTAAGTTAAATTTGCTCACCAGACCCTTTAGATATTTTTTACCTCTCTTCCCACCAGAATAATCTGAAATTTCTCGTTTCTCCAGTATCTTTTTATACCAAAACTTCTGTAGTAATTTTTATTGTACCAAAGAAAATAATAATAATGAAAGCCTTTTCGCCTCATTTGAAAACGGCATGTATTTATTTCCGAATCCTGCATTGCCGCAATGATCCAAAAAACTTCTGGAACAAAAGAGCCAGGTAATGGTTTTTCACAAGAAATGAGATTCATCTATTTTCCAAAATTTAAAATTGATGCAATGAAAACAAAACATCTATTTCAATTAATCTTATTTATTATTCCTACGCTGTTTTTTACAGCTTGTAAAAAAAATGCCGATCATTTTTGTAATGGTAGTGATCAGATCACCGGCACTTCACAGGTTTATGCCACTGGTTTGAACAATCCTCGCGGTTTGAAATTTGGGACTGATAATCAACTTTACGTGGCGGAAGGTGGCGTTGGTGGAACAAATACAACAAATTGCACCCAGGTTATTGCACCGGTTGGGCCGTACACAGGAAGCACCAATGGAAGCCGGATTTCAAGAATTAATGCATCCGGTAAGCGAATGACTTATGTGGACAATTTGCCCTCCAGTCAGACAAGTCCTGCACAGGGAAGTTTGATCAGTGGCGTTGCTGATGTGGCATTTATAGGACAAACCTTATACGCAATATTCGGAGGCGCCGGTTGTTCTCATGGCGTACAAGGTATTCCAAATGAAGTGATCAGCGTAAAAGCCAATAAAACCTGGAACTCGGTTGCTAATCTCAGCAACTTTTTAATGAATAATCCGGTAGCGAATCCTGAACCGGACGATTTTGAACCGGATGGTACCTGGTACAGCATGATCAATGTCAACGGCGACTTATATGCAGTAGAACCAAATCATGGTGAAGTGGACAGAATTTCGACTAATGGAAAAATCACCCGCATAATTGATGTGTCTGCCAAAGAAGGTCATATCGTTCCTACAGCTTTGGCCTATGATAATGGATATTTTTATCTTGGAAATTTATCAACTTTTCCGGCTATGAGCCAATCAAAAGTTTATAAAATAAACATGAACGGTCAAATAGTGGATAGCGTTGGCGGATTTAATGCAATTCTTGGAGTCGCTTTTGATGAATCCGGGGGAATGTATGTTTTGGAAAACTTTACAAACAATCCATTTCCAACCCCCGGAACAGGAGATATCGTAAGGGTAGATCGTTTAGGAAACAGACAGGTGATTATTTCAGGCCTTAATCTTCCTACAGCGATGACATTTGGTCCAGATGGTAAATTATATGTTTCTGAGTGGGGATTTGGCATGCCTCCCGGAGGCGGACAAATTTTGCAAATCACTTTATCATGTGATCAGATCCATGGCAAAATGCAAAATTTATAAGTTTAAAAGGATGAAGTTTTTTCAAAAAGGTTATCTGAAAAGATAGCCTTTTTTTATTTTAGAAAAAGATTATAAAGAATTTTTGTAGTGCTAAGAAACCAAAAAAAGCAATTATTTATTGGCTTACTGCAAACTGATTTTCAGATATGGTTAGATTTTTTTTCCTATAAATGCTACTATTTTTTTTTAAAATTGTCTAATATCATTCAAAACTCTTTAACATTCTCTTATCAAGGAATTTTACATTAAAATGATTTTGTTGAAACATATTTGCAATATCATTTTATCCGAACGCTGATGCAGAAAATTTTATCCTTCAATATTTTTAAGTATTTACTTCCGCAAGGCACACATCGTCAAACAGGCTTAATAGCAGGAAAATTATCTGACTCTACTAATAACGAAAAGCTGGACAATGGCAGGATGATTACTGAAAACTCCGCCTCCATCTATCAACGTTTGGGGGATTATCGTTTAAAAGGTTTAAATGAGTTTAAAAGAGTAATACATTTAAAATGGTCTGCAAGGATTGAGGATATGTTTTACCATTCACCATTCGGATCTACCACTCAGCATTACATGCAGAATAGAAATTTGAATTATTTGTTGCTTTATTGTGCCAATACAGAACTCTCCGAAGGTAAAGGTTACACGAATTAATTAAGGAAAAAATCGTCATGAAAAAGAGCAGTTACAATTGATTTTTCCTTTACCTAAAAAATTAGTTAACATTTTTTTTGTGAAATAAAAACTGTTTTGCATCCTATAAAAATCACTGGCTGGAAAAACCAGTTGGAAGTTATTTCTGTTTTCAAAAATATAAACGTTATGAAAAGAATCTTTACCGTTTCAGTAAGCCTCTTGCTGTTTCTTGCATCACATGCCCAATCAAAAGTTTCAGGAACGGTAACAGATGCCAACGAGCACAAACCGGTTTACAATGCGGTTGTTTCATTGATCACTCCAAAAGATTCCATTCTTTATGAATTTACCAGGACAGATTCGTCTGGTAAGTTTATATTAAAGAATGTACCCAAAGGCAATTATATTTTGATGGCTTCCCAACCGTATTATGGAGATCTCCTTGATAATATTTCTGTCGAAAAAGATGAACTAATTCCATCACTGAAGCTTATTTCCAAAGGAACTTTATTGAAAGAAATTATTGTAAAATCTGGTGCTCCTTTACGCATAAAAGGCGATACGACTGTATACACCGCCGATAGTTTCAAAGTGAGTGCCAATGCGAATGTGGAAGAATTATTAAAAAAATTACCGGGCATCCAAGTAGATAAAGATGGTACCATAAAAGCGATGGGCGAAACCGTGCAAAAAGTACTTGTTGACGGTGAAGAATTTTTTGGCGATGATCCGGGAATGGCGGTAAAAAACCTGAGAGCAGACGCGGTAAAAGAAGTGCAGGTTTTTGATAAAAAAAGTGACCAGGCTGAATTTACAGGAATTGATGATGGCAAAACACAAAAGACGATTAACCTGAAGTTGAAAGACAACGCCAAACATGGTTATTTTGGTAAAATAGATGTGGCAGCGGGTCCGCAAGCGCATATTGAAAACCGCTATAACGATAACCTTATGTTCAGCACTTTCAGGGGAAAACGAAAGTTGTCTGCTTTTCTGCTCAACGGAAATACCGGCCAGGACAGGCTTAGCTGGCAGGACGAACAAAAATACGGAGGCAGCGATTTCAATATGGAGATGACGGACGATGGCGGCATTATGTTTTTTGGTGGGGGAAACAACGATGATGAACCGTATGTGGACCCGAGAAACGGGTTCATGACCAACGTCAATGCAGGATTACAATATTTCAATAAATGGGATGATAAATACAGTTTCAATTTTACCCCTAGATACAATAACCAGCAATACACCAATTACACCCAAACATTTACTCAAAGACAGGTGGGTGATTCTGTTTTGAACCAGAATTCTAACACACAAAATGATGTCAACCGGCACAATATTAAATTAAAAGGCATCTGGGATTTGAAATTAGATTCAAACAATACATTAAAAATTACGGCCAACACCAATTTTTATCATACCGAAAGCGAAAACACCGTTCATTCTGTAAGCACCGGAAATACGGGAACTATGAAGAATTCCAGCGACCGGACGCTGAACACAAACAGCGATAAAGCGGCTATTTCAGGAAACATTTTATTTAACCATAAGTTTCATAAAAACAGAAGAACCTTGTCTGTGAACGCAGATTGGAATTTTTTAGATAACAAAGGAATTACTTTTTTACAATCAGAAAACCAATCATACCTGGATGGATTGCCGGCGGGAAAACAGGATCTGAACCAAAAGAAAAATTATGAGCAAGATACAAAAAATATAGGCGCATCTGTAATTTATACAGAGCCATTGACCAAAGAACTAAGTATGGAACTTGGATACAGGCTCGCTTATAATTACGGAACCAATCAGCAGGTTACCAATACGTATTCTCCGGTATCCGGAAAGTACGATGCTTTGATAGATTCATTATCCAATAATTTCAAACAACAGATCGTACAAAATATTCCTTCTGCTAAAATCAATTTTGCCAATAAGAAATTAAAAATGAATGCGGGAGCCGGCTTTGGTTTTACAGGCTTCAAACTCACTGATGTTACAGCCAAGCAGGATTATGACCGCAATTATGTGAATTTTTATCCAAATGCAACCGCTACCTACACTTACAAACCCAATCACAGCATCCGTTTCAGCTATAATGGAAACACCACGCAGCCGACGATCAATCAACTGCAACCGTTAAAAAACAACAATGATTATTACAATCAATACATTGGTAATCCTGATTTGAAGCCATCTTTTAATAATCGATTCTCTATTAATCATAATACGTACAATTTCTTAAAAGACATTTATTCTTATGTAGGAACAGGAATTAATTTTACAAACAATTCCATAACGAACAACCAGATCATCAATATTGATTCCGGTAAAACCACCACACAACCGATCAATGTGAACGGAAACGTTTCGGCCTACCTGTATGGAGGAATCGGTTTTAAAATTAAAAAGATCGATACCCGTTTTGGTATTAATCCTCAATTTAATTACAGCAAGTACGTAGGCATGATCAATAATGAGAAAACCGTATCCAAAACCGTATCGCCTTCGGTAAGTGTATATGCATCAAAAGAAAAACAAAAAAAATACGAACTGTCTATCAGCAACAATTTTGCTTATAACAGCAGCATCACTTCACAAAACAATACCAAAATTCAATACTTTACAAACGACCTTGGTTTTAACGGAACCATTTACCTGAAAAAAGTATGGTCGCTTTCTACTGATTACGATTATTATTTCAGGCAAAAAACTTTGCAGACAAACACCAATCTCGTAACACACATTTGGAATGCGCGTTTGCAACGCACGTTCAGAAATGACGAGTTCACCACGTATATTTCTGTAAATGATATTCTGAATCAAAACATCGGCATTGACAGAAGCTTTTATGGAACCACTTATACAGAAACAAGAAACGAGCGGTTACAGCGATATTTTATGATCGGCTTTACGTGGAATTTTAAAAATAAAAGTGCAAATTCTAAATAAATTTAAGACGATGAAAACAAAAATATTCTTTATAGTACTCAGCTTCTTTTTATTTTTTCAAAGTGACGCACAGCATTTCATCAGCAAAGCGGTGATAGAATATGAAGTGAAAGCTAATGTAAAAAAGACAATGGGTAACGGCGTTTTTGCTGACATGGTAAAAGATAAAATGCCTGAACTCAAAACCGCTTATTATACGTTAACTTTTGCAAACGATAGAAGCATTTACAAGTTTGATCGCTGGGATGATAAAATGCCTGAATTTTTGAAAAGATGGAACCAGGGTGAAGAAAACAATATCTGGTACTATAATTATAGTTCCGGCAAATGTGACATACAGAAAAACATTAATGGAACGAATTTGCCGATTGCGGATTCTATTCCAAAATTAAACTGGAAACTTTCGAATGAGAACCGCATGATCGCGGGGTTTAATTGCCGCAAAGCGCAGGCGATTCTTTTCGACAGTGTTTATGTTTTTGCATTCTATACGGAAGAGATCATGCTTCCTGGCGGCCCTGCTTCTTTTCATGGCCTTCCAGGAACAATACTTGGTGTTACGGTTCCGCGTCTTTACACTTCCTGGATCGCTACGAAAGTGAATGTAACGTCTGTAAATGAAAACGGGATAAAGCCATTAGTTCAAAAGAAGAGTATGGATTATAAACAATTAGAGGCTGTGATGAAAGAAAACACAAAGGACTGGTATAGCAGTGATGACCCTGACGAAAATAAAGAAATTCAGCAGCGGAAAATGATATTTATCTGGGGAAATTTGTTGTAAAAAGAACAACAATCTTGAATATTTGTTCTTTTACTGAATCAAAATAACTTCAACTGAATATCTTTCTTTAATTTTTTTGGTGGTTTCGCATCTCCAAAAACAGTTCTGCCTCCATATTTCCAGGATTCATCCCGCTCCTTTTGAATCAGGGCGTCAAAATTATTATTCGGAACAAAATCTTTTTCAGCACGGGCGGAAATCTCGTGCAGTTTTTTTAAGGCCTGCGTTTTATCACTGTTTCCCAATTTTGATTTTTCCACGGCATTTTTCAAAACGCCGATTGTTTCATCATACACTTTTAAGGGAACCGGAAAAGGATGGCCATCCTTACCTCCATGAGCAAAAGAAAAACGGGCAGGATCTTTGAATCTAACCGGGCTTCCATGAATAACTTCACTTACCAAAGCCAGCGATTGAATGGTTCTCGGCCCCATGCCTTGCAGTAAAAGCAATTCTTCAAAATCCTTTGGTTGTTGTTCATGAGCCAGCCAAAGTGTAGCGCCCAATCTTTTCAGGTTTACATCTTCGGCTTTTACTTCATGATGATCCGGCATTTTTAAATGCTGAAAAGTGCGAATGATCTCACCAGGATTTTGAGTACTGATATTTAAAATACCATTTCTTGATGAATCTGCTTCCCTGGCAGTAAGGTTTAAAATATTGCCCATATTAATTCCACAAATGCCTGTATGTGGTTCCTCAACAAATGATTTTATATTTTCAGAATGCCAGTGGTATCGCCTTGCGGTTTTACTGTCGGGGCGCATTCCTTGTTGAATTACAGTCCATTCTCCTGAACTACTTACAATAAAATTGTGGGTATATAATTGAAAGCCATCCTGTACAGCAGTGTTATCGACTTTTGCACTGAGTTTACTGCATCTTACCAATTCATTTCCATTCAATCCGGTACTTTCTGCCATTTGCAATAATTCTGCTGGTGTTTGTTTGGAATATTTTCCTTTGCCACCGCAGATATAAATTCCCAATTCTTTTGAATGTGGATTAATGGCTCTTTTTAAAGCACCCATTACGGAAGTAGTGATGCCCGACGAGTGCCAATCCATTCCCATTACTGCTCCCAGGCTTTGAAACCAAAACGGATCAGAAAGCCGGCGGAGCACTTCTTCTTTGCCATATTCGGTAATGATCGATTCGGTAATGAGAAAACCAAGTTTGGCCATTCTTTCTGCCAGCCATTTGGGCACATAGCCATAATGTAAAGGAAGGTCAGCCGAGCCGGAACGTTTCATAAAGTAAAAATAAGATGAAACGGCGGGGATTTTTAGTTAAAAAATAAGGGGGATTTTCTTTTTGCCTGCTCATTTTTTTTCAGCAAAACAACAAATAACAGGAAATCTTCTTTTTATTTTGAAAAAATAAAAGAAGATTTCCCCTTGCGATTAAAAGATGTGAAATACTTAGTACAATACTTTCACGGTTTCTGTATTGCCATTAGGTTTGGTAATTTCTAATTGATAAATTCCCTTTGCTGTTGAATGATTCCATTGAATGGTTTCGGTGCTGCTTCCTGCCACGTGAATTATTTTTTGAGAAACAATCACCTGTCCGAGCGGATTGATCAAACGCGCGTAATAAACTCCTGCAGCTACATTATTTAATTCAACAGAAACTTTTGCATCAACTGCCGGATTCGGATATACTTTGATTTCAGCAGCAGTTTGGCTCATTTGTACTTTTACAATGGAAGTGGTGTACGCTGTTTTTCCATCGAGATCCACACTGCGGATCCGATAATAATTGTAACCTTCAACGGGGTTTGCATCTGTCCAGTTATAATCACTTGCACTTTTATTATTAGCATCTACAGTCGCAACTTTTGTAAATTGACTACCATCTGTTGACTTTTCAACATCATATTGTTGCAGGTTGCTTTGATTTTCCACTTTCCAATCCACAGACACGGTAGTATTCTTTTGGGTTGCTTTTACAGAGGTAAATGTAACCGGCATTGCCCGCATTTCTTTAAATACGATCCTGAAGCGATTGGCAGCTTTAGAATCAGCAACGGAAGTAACGGTAAAGTTTACTTCGGTATTTCCATTCATATTTAATGGAGTTCTTGTTTTGGTGTAATTATCTTCTACAAAACCTGCCACAGCAGTATTTTGCAAACCAGACGCATTGAAAACAAAACGATAATTCTGACTCACCATGTTTGTGAGGCTATAAGCGATCGTATCAGCTTCAGTTGGTAAACTCCTTCTTTCTATCACCAATGCTTTTCCATTAGAAATAATTGAAAGATTCTCAGAAGAGTTAGAAATTTTCCTGGTATCATTTCCATCGATATCGTTGCTGAAGTCACTGCTGAATTGTTGAACAGTGCGATCCGTAATAAAAGTAGATCCGTCCGCAGCTACTCCATATAAGTTTGCCTGAAGAGTGGCCGTGCTGTCCGAAAAATCCTGTTGTCTCATTGCAATTCCTTTGGCTGCCTGCGGTGCTTTTGCAGCTTCTGTAAAATATACCTGGCCATCGACCTGATACGACTGAACAAAGAATGCCAGGCCGCTTTTGATATAATTGTTAACCGTTCCGGCAGGACCATATGCAGCAGAAGGAAACAGGTTTACATAATTTTGCCCGATTTTATAAAGAGTTTGATAGGCACCTAAGCCGTATTGACTACCAATTGTAAGGGTCGGATCCCAGATAATAATATCAGTCACAATCCCTGTACTATTGATCTTCCTGATATCCACATCCGCGGCATACGGATTTCCAACTGATTGAAATTTGCCGGCTTTTACTTTGATCGGTGTAGTGTTTCCCATTACTAAAGTTCCTTTGGTACGAAGCGTAGTATTATTATAATTTGGGAAACTGACACTTCTGTCGCCACGAACAAAAAGCATATAACCTACAGCGTTGTAAACCGGTAAATTTGTATTGGTAATACCAACCCAGTTATTCGTTGCATCATCATAATATTTAAGTGACGGAGCAGCAGAATAACTATCAAAACCGGTTCCGTTTCCGGTAATCTGCGTGCCATAACCGGTGGCTGTTTTATCACCATTTTCCATCCATGTTTCTTTAATGCTTTTCCCTTGTGTCGGTGTTGACACCATCACCCACGTTTTGTTGTGCTGTCCAGCCAAAGGACCTATATTGATAAACCGCTCTACGACCACATTTCCATTAATGGAATTTCCCGTTAAAGTTCCATTGTTTGTCAAATCTCCAACTGCTGCAGTACCCGCTGCTGTAGATTTTAAAGTGAGATTATCATTCGTATTAAAAGTCGCATTGCTTACGGTAAAAGATAAGAAACCTGTAAGATTTAAAGTATCATTCGATGTGGTAGAAAGATTTAGACCTTTTGCATTACTGATCTTTAAATTATTGATCGTTTTATTCAAAAATGAGCTGCCCGAAACTGTTTGAGTAGTAGCACCATTAAATTCAATTGTTCCGTTACTTGCATCGAAAGTACCGCTATTACTGATACTTCCTGCAATTTGCAAAGTACCATTTACTATTAAAGAAGCATTTTTATCAATACTAATATTATTTACAGTAGCAACTCCGGATATAATTTGTGGATGATTTCCTGCATTTGGAATGATTACGTTTGTTTTTGAATTTGGTATTACGCCACATGCCCAGTTAGTTGCATCATTCCAGTTGCTGTTTTTGCCGAACCATTTTCCAGGTTCACTAACGGTGATCTTAATCGTTTGAGTTGTTGAAAAGGAATTAGCGGACGCAGTGCAGGTAACCGTATAATCACCCGGAGCAGGCGAAATGCTGACAGAGGTTTTGCTTGAGTTATAAGAAAATGAACCGGATGCAGGTGAAATGGACCATTGATATGAATAATTCACACCAGAAACATTTGTAGCCGGAGCAACGGTCATAGAAACCGAAGTTCCTGTGCAAACAGGCGAATTGGAAGCCATTGTATATTGTGGCAATCCTCCAAAGCTATTAAACTGCTCAAAAGAAAACAGTGCCTTATTTGAATTATCACTCGATACGGCGATAACTGTGCTTCCAACGTTTAATGTTTGTGACCCGTTACCATTGCCTCCGGTAGGCTGAAGTCCGGGCGAAGTGTTATCAATACTAATTGTTGTGCCTTCACTAAAGGTCAGGTTACATGGATTGGTTGTCCAATAAATCTGTCCATTTCCCTTTATGAGTACCGAAGTAAAGTTTGGTAAAGTTACATTCTGTGTCAGATTAAGAGTTCCATAAATAGTCAACACACCTGATTGGCTGGTAAGAGTTTTGGCATCAATAGTTGCTCCTGCCGGAATGGTATAGTCTGCAAGTACAGTGGTTGCTGCAAATACATTCAGTACACAAAGCAGTAGTAGTTTTTTCATAATTCCTTCAGGTGAAAAAAAGATGTTAATTGGCAAACTTTTTACTTGAGTTTTCGATATTGAAACCGAAATCAATTTGAAACTAAAAGATTTCCAAACAGTTAGAATAACGCTCCTCATACAAAATTATTTTTTGTTTATTTAAAAAAAAATTAATGAGGTAATTACAAAGGATGAACGAATTAAACAGGATTTAATTCAAAGAAAACGGAATCAATATTTTCGAAGGATATAAGCAGAAAACCAATTCTATGGGAATTGAACCACTGTAAGGTGTGATTGTGTGTGTAAGTTTTGTTTTAGTACGCTTTAGGGAATGCAAAGATAATACGGGTTTTGATTATTCAAAACTTTTTAAAGTATTTTTCTAAAATTTATTAGTAAAACTGCTAAGTAAGTCTTCTGACTCTATAATTAATTTCTAATTGGCTTGCCGCTTTTCAAAACACTTTGCAATCTTTCCAGTGTTTTCTTTTCGCCGCAAAGGCTTAAAAATGCTTCTCTTTCCAGGTTTAATAAATATTGTTCGTTTACAAGAGTTGCTTCACTCAAATCGCCACCGCACATGACATAGGCAAGTTTTTTTGCAATAAACACATCGTATTCCGTTATGTAATTTCCACGATACATGCCATTGATACCCGCGTATAGCATTCCCAGGCCTGAACGTCCCAAAACTTTTATATCGGAGCGGCGACCCGGTGTCGCGTATCCACGATCATAAATATCAATAACGCTTCTTTTGGCCTCGGCAATTCTTCTGGATTGGTTCATAGAAATTTCGTCATGCCCTTTGCGCAAAATCCCTAAATCAAAAGCTTCAAATGCTGAAGTGGAAACTTTTGCAGTTCCAATAGTAATAAACCTGTTTTGCAAAGGAATGGTTTCCGGCTCGTTATGCTGAATCGCATCCGAAGCACGTAAAGTAAATTCTTTGGTTCCACCTCCTCCCGGAATCAGCCCCACTCCTACTTCTACCAGGCCAATGTAGCTTTCAGCAGCGGCCTGCACTTTATCAGCATGTAAACAAATTTCACATCCTCCGCCAAGAGTAAGTCCATGCGGTGCTACCACTACCGGAATAGAAGAATAACGTATTCTCATCGTAGTATTCTGAAACAAACGAACCGCCATATCCAGTTCGTCGTATTCCTGTTCGGCAGCCAACATAAAGATCATTCCTACATTAGCGCCTGCGCTGAATTGTGCAGCATCATTGGCTATAACCAGCCCTTTATATTTTTCTTCTGCTATCGCAATTGACTTGTTTAATGCTTCTAAGACTTCACCGCCGATGCTTCCCATTTTGGTGTTCCAATTGAGTGCTACAACATCATCACCCAAATCAGACAGGTTGCACGCACTATTTCTCCAAACCGTTTTTTCTTTTAAATCACTTAAAATGATGAATGAATCTCCGCCAGGAAGAGGAAAATATTTCTTGGTAGTAACGTCATAGTATAAACGTTTTCCATTTTCAATTTTGTAAAAAGAAACGTTTCCTTCAGCGAGAAAATCATTAACCCATGAAGCGACTTCATATCCAGTGTTTTTCATCGCTTCCGCTGTTTGCTTTACCCCCAAAAGATCCCACACTTCAAAAGGTCCAAGTTCCCATCCAAAACCGGCTTTCATGGCATCGTCTATCCGATAAAGTTCATCACTTATTTCAGGAATGCGATTTGAAATATAAGAGAAAAGGGCATAATGAAATTTTCGGTAAAACTCTCCTGCTCTATCTTTTCCTGCTGATAAAGCTTTCAGTCTTTCTTTAAGATCATCAATTGGTTTCCCGGTCTCAAGAGTAGCGAATTTTGGTTTCTGTCGTGCGCCGTATTCAAACGTTTTTAAATTTAAGGTTAGAATTTCTTTCTGCCCTTCCGCAGATTTTGTTTTCTTAAAAAAACCTTGTCCTGTTTTGTCGCCCAGCCATTTGTTGTCCACCATTTTTTGCAACCATGATGGAATGGTAAATATTTCTTTTGCTTCATCCTGGGGACAATTTTCAGAGACACCAACCGCCACTTTTACCAAAGTATCAATGCCCACAACATCAGCAGTACGGAAAGTGGCAGATTTTGGATGACCGATTATCGTTCCGGTAAGCGCTTCTATTTCATCAATATTCAAATCCAGTTCATCCATCAAATGAAAAATAGACATGATGCTAAAAACCCCGATCCTATTAGCAATAAAAGCAGGTGTGTCTTTACACAAAACAGTTGTTTTGCCCAAAAACAAATCACCATAATGCATTAAGAAATCAACCACTTCTTTGTCTGTAAATTCAGTTGGAATGATTTCAAGAAGTCTCAAATATCTTGGAGGATTGAAGAAATGGGTGCCACAAAAATGGTTTTTGAAATCATCGCTTCGCCCTTCAGCCATCAGGTGAATCGGAATTCCGGAAGTGTTGGAAGTAACCAGCGTACCGGGTTTGCGAAATTTTTCTACCTGTTCAAAAACCAGTTTTTTAATATCCAGCCTTTCTACTACCACTTCAATGATCCAATCAGTTGAAGCAATATCTTTCATATTGTCTTCAAAATTTCCTGTAGTAATATTTTTTAAATCGTCTTTGCTGTAAACCGGCGATGGTGAAGATTTTACTGCTGCAGCCAATGCCTCATTTACAATGCGGTTTTTTACAACAGGACTATCAGCAGATAATCCTTTTTTCTTTTCTGCCTCAGTTAACTCTTTCGGTGGAATATCAAGCAATAAAACCTGTACTCCAATTCCTGCAAACAAGCATGCAATGCGGCTTCCCATCACTCCGCTTCCCAAAACCGCCACCTTATTAATATTTCTTTTGTATAGCATAGAAAATTGGTTAGTTAAACAACTATTTAAAAATCTAAATTAAGGTTTTTAAAAATAAAACCAATTAAAAGATGCATTCTTTTGTTTGATATTTCGGACTACTTCAACCACAGAAATACTTTTTATTTTTTAGACAAATGAAGTAACTTGATCAGAATGAAAAATGGAAATTAAGATTTGATGCTATTTCTTGCTTTGCTGCTTTTAGCGTTCGCAATCTTTACAGCATTTTTAATATATTTTAGCCAGGTGTTTACGAAATAAGCATTGTTTTCATTATTGATTTTCGCATCAACCAAATGCATGGAAATCTTTACACCATCGCAGCTTGAGGTAATTACATAATCCAGTCTTTCACCCCGGGCAAGCGGAAAGGCTTCACCGGTAAATTTTGTACAGCCCATTTGGTATTGTATCGCTTTGCCCCTAATTTCTTTGGAAGATAATCTCTTTGCAATTTCTTCCAAAACTTCAATAAACTTCGGAAGCTCTTTTTCCTCAACAGGAAAAAATCCTTTAAATTTTTCCAAAACGGAAAGTTGGTTGCTGTAAAACGCCGGTTGCGACATCGCTTTATCCAGCAAAATATATTTTTGTGCTTCGCTTTGGTTTGCAGCGCTAATAAAAAGAAAAATAAAAATGTATTTCATAAAAAATCAACGGCCTTAATTAAACTCACTGTTTGTATTCTCCAAAAACTTTTCTAAGCTGGTCAGAAATTTCTCCAAGCGTACAAACATTTTCAACTGCATCGATTACAACAGGCATCAAATTTTGGCCATTCGCTGCATGTTCACCAATCTTTTGTAAACAATTTTCTACGTTAACCTCATTTCTTTTTTCTCTCAAAGCCATGATCTTATTTATTTGCAGCTGCCTGATGTTATCATCAACTTTAAAAGGAGGAGGCGAAATTTCATTGTCTGAAATAAACGAATTAACGCCAACAATTATTTTATCTTTTGTTTCAATATTGCGCTGGTAATTGTAGGCACTTTCTGCAATTTCATTTTGCATAAAGCCTTCTTCAATCGCCTTCACACTTCCGCCCATCGCATCAATCGTGTCAATTAATTCCAATGCTTTTTGTGCTAATTCGCCGGTAAGTTTTTCAACAAAATAACTTCCTGCCAAAGGATCTGCAGTGTCAGCAACGCCGCTTTCAAAAGCCACGATCTGTTGGGTTCTCAAAGCAATTTGAGCCGCTTCTTCTGTTGGCAAATTCAGCGCTTCATCATAACCGTTTGTGTGTAAACTTTGAGTGCCACCGAGTACCGCCGCCAGTGTTTGTAAGGTAACCCGGCTGATGTTGTTTAAAGGTTGTTGAGCCGTTAGTGTGCTTCCGCCTGTTTGTGTGTGAAACCGCATCATCATTGCTTTCTCATCAGTGGCGCCCAGGTCTTTCATTATTTTTGCCCACATCTTCCTGGCAGCGCGAAACTTCGCTACTTCCTGGAAAAGATTATTGTGTGAATTAAAAAAGAAAGACAATCTTTTTCCAAAAATATTAATGTCCAAACCCTTCTCCAGCGCCGCTTTTACATACGCTTTTCCATTGCTTAAAGTAAAAGCAATTTCCTGTGCAGCCGTACTTCCTGCTTCACGAATATGATAACCGGAAATAGAAATGGTATTCCACTTGGGAAGTTCTTTGCTACACCATTCAAAAATATCGGTGATGATGCGCATAGAAGGTTTGGGCGGATAAATATAAGTACCACGTGCAGCATATTCTTTCAAAATATCATTCTGAATCGTGCCTTGCAGATTTTTCAAATCGGCTCCTTGTTTTTTTGCGACGGCTACATAAAAAGCGAGTAAAATAAAAGCGGTTGAATTGATGGTCATGGAGGTGGACACATCTTTTAAACTAATTCCTTTGAACAAAGCCTCCATATCTTCAATTGAATCTATGGCCACACCGGCTTTTCCCACCTCGCCTTCTGCCATCGCATCATCGCTATCGTAGCCAATTTGAGTAGGAAGATCAAATGCAACGCTTAAGCCACTAACACCCTGGGAAATTAAATAATGATATCGTTTATTACTTTCTTCGGCAGTACTGAACCCCGAGTATTGGCGCATCGTCCACAATTTGCCGCGATACACGTCTTCCTTTATGCCGCGGGTAAATGGAAATTTTCCAGGCATTTCATCAGAAATATCTTTCGGTAAATCTGCTGAAGTATATACGTTCTTGATTTCTATCCCCGAATCTGTTTCTATCTTTTTCATGTTGAAAATGCATTTGCACCCATCATATTTTCACTATTTCACATCAATTTCTTTGCCTCAAAATTTATTGCATCCAATACAATTGTATGCAATGAAGCATTGGAATTATTGATTAAATAATCAATGATGTGTTTATTGAGATCCATCCCTGATGCCTGTGCAGGAAGCGTGGAAGCAAGCTGGTTAATAATGTAAATATTTTGTTCTTTTAAATTATTTACCGCACGCCACACTTCAGGTGAAACGTATATCTGCTGGCTGATGTTATAATCGTATTCCTGTTTGATAGAATCAATAAGCGTCATCTGCATTTGCCTGCATGTCAGGTTGGAATTTGTATTTCTTGAGAGCAGATTTTGCAGCGCGATCCTTTCAGTCAATAAAGTAATTCTTTCGTATGCCTGCAACCGCAACCTCAAAGTTTCGGGGTCATTGTTTTTTCTTTCACCGAGCTCTTTTTTTATGGATGAAAACTCAGTGAGCAACCAAATGAAAGCTAACAGCAAAACAAGAAAAAGAATTATAATGATCGTTTCAAACGTTGACATTTTTATAGTTTATAAGCAAAAATAATCATTCCCCTAGTAAAGGAATAATTTCCAAAGGTTAATAAACGTCATTTTTCAACAATTTATTTGCCAAATGTAAAATCTCCTTATTTCTTCTTTTGCTGCTTCATTAATGTGCTTTAGTCGTTTTCCACAGTAGACCCATGATTACAAAGACTGTAAAGTCCATCCAGTATTATCACCCTAACCTGTAAAGTTTTTTCAGTATAAGACATTCGCTTCTTATTCGGTTGTTATTCGGTTGTTATTCGGTTGTAATTCGCTTCCAGGCACCGAATAACAGCCGTATTAAATCCCTAATAGCGCCGTTGAGTATGGTAAGGAAACCTAATTGAATTATTGACAAGCCATTACTGATCTTTAAATTTCATGCCTGCTCGTTGTCGTCGATCTGCTGAACTGGTTGGAACTTCTCTTTAGGACTCAGACGCTTATTCTATTATTTTCAACGGTGGACAACAGCGCACAATTTATTTTATGCCAATTCATGTAATTTAGCATAATGGCTGGTGAGAAAAATCTACCCTCTTTTTATTCAGGATTTATCAAATTGTTTTCGGGACTGGCCGTTGTGCAAATTTTAAATTTGCTTTTTTCGCTGATCCTTCCACGTTATTATTCTCCGGCCGACTATGCGTTCTTTGGCATTTTTACTTCAATTGTTTTTATCCTTCTTGAAATCATTACTTTAAAACTGGAGATGACCGTTTATTTTCCAAAAGAAGATGAGCAGGCTTTAGAGATCGTTCATTCCATCTTTTTTATCTGTTTTTGTTTTGCAATCATCATATTTGTAATAATCCTGGCCATTTCTTATTTCATTGAAACGTTGTATTTATTATTGCCACTGAGTTTGATGGTATATGGAATTGTAGTGCCTTTAAATGCATGGTTTAACAGGAAAAAAGATTACCGGATCTTAAACACAAGCCGTATTGTGCAGGCGATTGCCATTCCATTATTGTCACTGCTTTTTATTATCGGGTTTCACTGGCATTTTGGTTTGGTATTGGGTTTTATTCTTGGACAATCTGCAGGCTTGTTATATTTATTCCTTTCTTTTAAAAATTTCGATTTTAAATTAGTCGGGTTTTCTGTTACCAGAAAATATTTGGTCAAATACAAACATTTTCCCAAATATGGCGTGATATCGTCGCTCATTGGAAGTATTTCAAAAAACAGTATTGTAATCTTTGTAAAATATTTTTTTGGGGATGTAAATGCCGGTTATTACACACTATCCACCCGCATTTTAAATGCTTCTGCAAGCGTTTACCAATCATCGCAGGCACAGGTTTTTTTGCAACAGGCAAGTCATTTGGATAATCCGTCATTAAGAATTTACATTAAAAAAATCGTGTGGTTTGGCTTTTTATTGGGCATTATTCCGTCAATACTTCTGTTGATTTTTGGACAACAGATCTTTGGGTTTATGTTTGGGCCACAATGGATCATGGCCGGAAAAATGACTCAATACCTGGTGTTATGGTTTTTTTCAATTGCGATAATAACTCCTGTTGGCCTATTGCTGGATATTAAACAAAAGTTGAGGTTTGAAGCAGGTTGGAACACAGTTTTATTGATCCTGAGAATTTCAGCTGTTCTGCTTTTTGCATTTTTAAATGATCTATACGTGATGTTGACCGCTCTTTCTGGAATTGGAATTTTAATGAATGTTTTTTTGTTGTATTATACTCTAAAGTTAACGAATGATCACGCAGATTGAAACACAATTAAAGTATCCGTTTTTGTATAAATGGCAAAAGAAAGGAGGTACTTCTATTCTTACAAATTCCTTTCACGAACCTTATTTCAATTTGTTCGGAAAAGATCTGTCCGTCGAAGATCCGGCGCCTTTGTTAAATAGTATTGCCGGCAATTTTGCAGTCGTTATTGAACGGGAAAATTACGTTTTAGCTGCAGTGGACCGCGTAAGATCCTTCCCTCTTTTTTATAAAATTCAAGGGAATAAAGTTCTTTTCACTGATGATATTTCAAGCAGCGAAAAAGAATTCATAGTTGATGAGCAATCAATAAGAAGCTTTACAAGAATTTTTTGTACAGAAGGTGACAATACATTGTTGGAAAACTGGAAACAAATACAAGCAGGCGAGTATGTTTTTATAAATAAGATCTCGGGTGAAATATCTGTAAATAAATATTTTACTTTTAGAAGCAAAACACCCGCGAAAAAAATAAACCTGGCAGAACTAAAGGATATATTTTTAAAAGTATTCAAATCTATCCTGGATGAGATCGGTGACAAAACCATTATTATTCCTTTATCGGGAGGCTATGATTCACGTTGCATTATCGCCATACTTAAGGGATTAGATGCTAAAAACATTTTTGCATACACCTATGGAACCGCCGGTAGTTTTGAAAAAGAAATTGCACAGCAAGTAGCACAAAAACTACATATCAACTGGCATTTCATAGAATACACGCCCAAATTGTTAGACTCATTTTTTGAAGAAAAATGGAAATCGTTTTCTTCTAAAAATCACGGATTTACCTCGCTGCCTAATGAACAGGATTTTTTTGCATTATTACATTTGCAAAACAATAATCTGCTTCCGCATAATGCAGTAATTCTTTCAGGCTATCTTGGCGATTACCTTGCCGGCTGCAAAATTAAATTCGATGGGATTGGAACAAATGAAGATGATCAAATCGAATACCTTTATTTAAACAGAGGAAGCAAATATATTGTGAACTCTATACGGCTGTATGAATATTTTGGCTTAGAATGGTTTATTCCTTTTGGAGCAGGCAGCATTTTAGATTATATTTTTCATGTACCCCTGGAGGAGCGACAAACGAAAAGCGGCTATAATAATTTTTTGTCGGATGCTTTTTTTAAACCTTTGGATATTGACTTTAAAAAACCGGATCATTATTTCAAAAAAGCTCCTTTCAAAAACATTTTAAAAAAATATTTGCCCCGGAAAATTGTATCATTAATTCAAAATCGAAATTCCTTCAATGAAAAAAAAGATCCGAACAATACAATGTATTTAAGGAAAAGGCTTTCTAAAATCACTTCCGCCGATCGAAAACAAAAAACTGAAAGCTTTAATGAAATGTATGCAAAATATTTTATTCATTGCCTTAAACAGGAAGTGGCATCAGGCGAAATTCTACAGCAAACAAATAAATAACTGTAATTCCTGTTTTTGCACACAGTGAGCAGAAATAACCGCTATTGCTGTTCTTAATTTATTTTATTTAAAGAGCATGTTTATGAAACCGATCTATTTCTGCCATCACTTTAGCCCACGCCCTTTTGGTATATTGAAATGCGGCAAAATGCCTTTTCACATTGTTGCGGTAATGAAATAATTCGTGCCTGATCTGTTCGAAGTGATCGGTATGAAAATACCTGCACAATTTAGGAATCGTTAATTCTAATTTTTTTTCTACATCCTGCATGATCTCTCCGTATTGTTCGCGTTGGGTAATATACACCATCAAAGGTTTGTAGCGAATCCATCCGATTGCAGCATTTGAAAATCTTTTTACGACTCCGGAAGAACTGGCATCAACAGGCTCTAAAACATTTGGAAGAATTCCGTTTAGAATATTTTTATAGGTTAAAAATCCATCGTGAAATGTATAACAAGGCACTTTTAGAACTTTCATATCAGAAAGCGAAGTGCTCATAAAAGTATCTTCGCCTCTCGCTCCCGGAGGGTTGTAGAATGGAGGAAGGTTTTTGATATTGTGTAAATTGAAACAAAGATTAGCACCCGAGATAAATTTCATCCCGTTCATTTCGTTCACTTCTTCTAGTATCCTTTTATTAATAATATCCGGATTTGCATAAGTAACGCCTTTGTTATCTATGATTGTTTTTTTAACCACATCCCACGAAACAATTTCATTGCTGATGGCTTCAATAAATAATTTAAAATCATGCTCACTCAATACATCATTAAAAGGAATGTATGGAATCGGAGAAATGTATCCGCAGTGATGTCCATGTGTAATATCCGCATCATCGTTGTATTTCAAATGTGTCGCCAAAACACTTTGCCCCATCCAGACCAGATTGTCATATTCATTTTTCATGGTGGCGACAGGATATTCATCATCGTCCAAAAACATCAACCGGTCCATCTTGTTTTTCTTGGCAAAATAAACAACAGCATTTCTTTTTTTCGCATAACCTTCACCAAAAAGTAACTCCGATTCTTCCCGGTTTATAATACCATTTTCCTCTAAAATTTTACGTTCTTCTTCTATCGATGATTTTCCATAATACCTTATAGAATGCACCATTTTCGCAAGTTCCGGATCGATATTTTTATAGTCGCTTAATTCAGTTTTATGATATTTTAAATCGTATGCGACGAGAAGATGCAGCCGGATGTCTTTATTCAATAACAAACCATGTTCCACCCAATTATTGATGTATGAAGTAAGTACATTTTTAAAATGTTTACGTCCCGTTACAAAACCAATTGCTATATCTAATGGCATAAATAAAATTAAAATGAAAGGCAACTAATGTAATAAAAAAAATTCAGAAGCAGCAGCAGTTAACGGTTTCAACCATCAGCAAAGCAATAAATCTAAGGATTTTTTATTTTGCAATTTTCACATTTGCCCATTTCCTTTTTGGCTTTCGTAATAATTCCTTTCATTTATTAAATCCGTAAAACACAAATCCGGATTATTTCTTCATTCGCTGAATTCAATCACATTAGCACATAGGCATACCAGCAAATCAGCACATTAAACGCTCACATTAAAATCCCTCAAGGCATCATTCAAACTCGTTTTTTTATCCGTGCTTTCTTTTCTTTTTCCAATGATCAAAGCACAGGTTACATTGTATTTGCCTGCAGGAAATTTCTTCGGATAGCTTCCGGGAATTACCACGCTTCTTGCGGGAATCACGCCCTTTGTTTCTATCGGCTCATTTCCGCTGACATCAATGATTTTTGTTGATTGTGTAAGCACTACATTGGCTCCAAGAACAGCTTCTTTTTCTACCCTCACTCCTTCCACAACAATGCACCGGCTTCCAATAAAACAACCGTCTTCAATTATCACAGGACTTGCCTGCAACGGCTCCAATACTCCGCCAATACCTACGCCACCGCTGAGATGTACGTGTTTTCCAATTTGTGCGCAACTGCCAACTGTAGCCCAGGTATCCACCATCGTTCCTTCATCTACATAAGCGCCGATATTTACATAACTGGGCATCAAAACAACATTCCTTGCAAGGTAACTTCCATAGCGGGCAATCGCATGAGGAACTGCACGAACACCGAGATCTTTATAATTTTTCTTCAACTTCATTTTATCATAAAACTCAAAAGGAGGCAAAGAATATGTTTCCATCTTTTGAATTGCGAAATATAACAAAATCGCTTGTTTTACCCATTCATTTACCTTCCACGAATCTTCAGGTTCTTTATTAAAAGAAGTAGCATGAACCGGCTCTGCAGTTCGCAAAATGCCTTCATCTACTTTGTCAATCACATTCCGTATCGCATCTGTATAAGTTTCATCCTTCAGCAATTCCCTGTTATTCCAAGCTTCATTGATCATTTTTTGCAAGTCCATATTTGATTATTTTTTGCAAATATAAATTAAGCACCAATGAAAGCATTTTGAAAAGGAAAATACAATTCCGGTTTATTTCTTTATTTACTAAAATGGTTAACAGAAAGTTGGGTATTTTTGAAGGCTATAATTTATGGACAAAAGAGAAGAGAATTAATGAAATGAAAATTAGCGGATTTACTTTTACTAAAAATGCGACGAAACTTTATTACCCGGTGAAGGCTTCTATCGAATGCCTGCTTCCTTTGGTAGATGAATTCATTGTGGTACTCGGTGATTGCGATGATGACGATCAAACAGAAGAAGAAATTAAAAGCATTGGGTCAGATAAAATTAAAATAATCCGTACAACCTGGAACCTGGAAAAATATCCCAACGGCCAGGAATATGCTCATCAAACAGACATTGCAAAAGACGCATGCACCGGCGATTGGCTGTTTTACATTCAAAGCGATGAAGTCATTCATGAAAAATATTTGCCGGTTATAAAAGATACTTGCGAAAAGTTCCTCAACGACAAAGACGTGGAAGGATTTCTTTTTAAATACAGACATTTCTGGGGCGATTATGATCATTTTCTTGTGTCGCATGCATGGTATCCAAGAGAGATCAGGATCGTCAGGAATGATCCGCAAATCCACTCCTGGCGCGATGCACAGTCGTTCAGAAGGATTCCGGACTTTGATGGAAAAGATTATTATCAGAAAGAAAATACTTTTAAATTAAACGTAGTTGAAATCGATGCCTACATTTTTCATTATGGTTCTGTAAGACCGCCTTTTTTAATGCAGAAAAAAAGAAAAAATCATAACACCAATTACGCAGGACAAAATTCTACAGATGTTTTATTTAAAGATGAAGCCGACGTTTTTGATTATGGTGATTTGAGCAAACTTAATATTTATGAGGATTTGCCTCCCTCTGTTATGAAAGATTTTATTAAAAAATTCAATTGGAAAGATCAGCTTCGATATAAACCTGGGAAGAAAAAGGTCAAAATGCAAAAGCATGAAAAATTCAAATACAAGGTGCTGACTTTTATCGAACAAACATTTTTTGAAGGGCGGCTGCTGTTTGGATTTAAAAATTATAACCGCCTTTTGAAAAAATAAAAAATTAAATCAGTGTTTAAAAAACTTGCAGGGAAATTTTTCAAATGAACGGTGCTAAACAAATACAAAAGATTCTTATCATTCAAACCGCTTTCACCGGTGACGTCGTTTTAGCAACAGCACTGATTGAAAAGATCCATCGCTTTTATCCGAATGATCAGATTGATTTTTTGCTAAGAAAAGGAAATGAAGGATTATTTAATGGCCACCCTTTTCTGCAAAAGGTTTTGATCTGGGGCAAGAAAAAAGATAAACTCAAAAACTTATGGAGGCTTTTAAAAAAGATCAGAAACGAAAAGTATGATAAAGTAATCACGCTGCAAAGATTTGCATCGACAGGACTTTTAACTGGCTTTTCCGGAGCTAAAGAACGGATTGGCTTTGATAAAAATCCATTCAGTTTTTTGTTTACCAAAAAAATTGATCATCATTTCAAGGAAGGCATTCATGAAGTAGAAAGAAACAATAAGCTGATTGAAGACTTTACAGACGATACATTTAACAAGCCAAAACTATATCCAACAGAAGAAAATGAACTCGAAATAATGCCTTATGCTCAAACGCCTTTTGTGTGTATGATGCCGGCCAGCGTGTGGTTTACCAAACAATATCCTGAAGAAAAATGGTTGGATCTGATTGATCATTTTCCTGAAAAATATTCCGTTTATTTATTGGGAGGAAATGCCGATGTAACGTTATGTGAAAGCATTAAAGCGAAATCGGTTAATAAAAAAGTCGAAGTTCTTGCGGGAAAATTAAATTTTCTTTCCTCAGCTGCAATAATGAAATTGGCAGCAATGAATTATAGTAATGATTCTGCGCCACTTCATTTTGCGAGCGCTACCGATGCACCGATAACGGCGATATTTTGTTCTACGGTTCCTGAATTTGGATTTTATCCCATCTCTGAAAAATCGTTTATTGTTCAAACTGCTGTAAAGCTTGAGTGCAAGCCATGTTCGCTTCATGGCCTCAAAGCTTGTCCGTTAGGGCATTTTAAATGTGCATACACGATTGAAACTGAAAAATTATTACAAACAACTACCGGATAATTATGGAAAATTTTGAAAACGACTTCAGTAATTCTTTAAAAGTTTTAAACGCCGGAGACATCATTCTATATCCGACAGATACCATTTGGGGAATCGGTTGTGATGCGACAAATTCAACCGCGGTTCAAAAAATTTTTGAACTAAAAAAAAGAGATGAAAAAAAATCAATGATCATTTTGGTAACCGACGAAAATATGATCAACAAATATGTCTCTAATCCTTCAGAAAAAATACTTACTCTCATTTCTAAAGCAGAAAAACCAACCACCGCTATTTTTAAAAACGCAGCTCATCTTCCTTCAAATCTTGTGAATGAAGACGGAAGCATTGCCATTAGGATTGTAAAAGATGAATTTTGCAGGCAATTGATTGAACAACTGAAAAAGCCTTTGGTATCTACATCAGCCAACATTTCAGGAGAAAAATTTCCTCAAAATTTTAATGAAATTTCTAAAGAAATAAAAAACGGTGTTGATTATATTGTTCAACACCGTCAAAATGATTTTTCAAAAAAAGCGCCTTCTTCTATTATCAAATTGAACGACCAGGATGAAATAGAAGTGATTCGCTAATCCAATTTACAAAGCCAATCCTACGCCAATTTGAATCATATTTGCTTTCCACGTATCGTTATTTCCAAGATTATTCAAATTGGTAAGACCTCCGATATAACGCCCGTACACCCGGAATTTTAAGAGGTTTAACTGCAACCCTCCGGCCAGGGAAAAATTACCCGACTTGAAAGCGTCTTTTCCGTTTTGAACCAGATTTTTACTTTTATCCATTAATATTCCGAATTGTGGGCCAAACTGCAACGAAAGAATGTTACTAATGTTGTAATTTACCATGATCGGAATGCTTAAATAATGAAGTTGAATTTTACCGACATTATGCAGTCCTGTAATGTCACTAAAACTGGTAGCGGTATCCGTATTTACCTGGTTGAATAATACCTCCGGTTGAATCCCCCATTTTTTGCCTCCAATTGTTGCAAAAGCTCCAACATGGTAACCCAGGTTATATTCATTTTTAAAAGATTGCCCATCAATTTTTCCCATGTTAGCCCCTGCTTTGATACCGAAGGTTAAACCTTGTGAAAAAAGTGACGATGACACGAATAGTAAAATAACTATTGACAAAAGTTTTGTTTTCATGATGCGAATTTTTAAATGATAGATTAAAAGTGACGTTGCTAAATATGTGCCAGTTATGATTTTATTTTTCTCAATAAGAGACTAAATGCAGAGCAGAAGTAAATTCTCATTTACTTAAAAATTTGTGAATATTTGAATCAGTGAAAGAAATATTTTTAAAAACTCTAAAAGAGAAATTATTTCCGTTCAATTAAAAATACAGAAGGCACGGCGCGTTGAACACCTTTAGTTGAAGGCGTATTTGTTTCTTTTCCATTAACGAGCATACAGCTGCTTCCGCCGCCATCAAGATTTAATGCTTCCACACAACCCAGATCTTTGAATATTTTTGACAGTTGAACCAATGAAAGTCCGGCAGCATTTGAGCTTCTTCCTTCACAAACCAAAATGATAATTTTCTGATCTTTGGTATAACCAATAGCAGTCCGGGGTTCAAGATTGTTTACTGCTTTACCACCAAACTTTCTTTCTTCATTGTTCGTTATTTTAATTTCTCCGTTTTGCACTAAAACCGGGCCTCCTCCAATCGCAGTTTTCATCTTCCATTTATTAAAATTTACTGATTCATCCCTTGTATTGCTTTTTATAGAATGAAGATTTACACGATCAACTGAATCGCTGAAAAAAGGAATGGGCATTTGCGAAGCATAAGCAAACTTTTTGGAAGAATCAGTGTAAATCCACGCTACATCAGCGTTTCGTTTTTTAGAAATTCCAAATGCTCCAAAAAAAGAATGAAAATAAGTCGAAGTATCGTGTCCTTTTGCAGGAATTGTCTCTTCATTGTAGCCGATTAATTTTCCGTTCTTAATAACTACATTCAGATTTTGATCGGTGGCGAAGGAAAAAAATGAACAATTGACGAGGAGCAATGGTTCATTGTTTTTGTGATAAAACTGTGTTGGCGTTAGTCTTCTTTTGTAAGTCGTATCTGTTGTAAAATTTAAACTTTTATCTTTCAGATCCGCAATCGCATAGTACATAACATTCGGCTTTCCATGAAGAGAATCTGAAGACTTATAAACATGCACAGAAGCAGGAAGCGGCTGGAAAAGTGAATCAATCTTCACCCATTTACTTTGAGCATCGGAAGAAAAAATACCGAGGAAAAATATGAAGCAGGAAATAATTTTTTTCATCCTTAATTTATTTTTTTTGCTGGCAAAACTACCTTTTAAATGGATACAACTTATGAAATACAATCCACTAATTTTCAGTGCCGACGAAAAAAAATTTTCAATGTATTGAGAAATGATTTTACATTTATTCTAAATCAATAAAGCTTTAATAAATTAAAAGCAAAGGCTTTTGTTGATCAAATAAAAATCTAAAAACATGAAAAAAAAGTTATTTATCTCTATCGCTCTTATCGCCACAGGAATCAGTTTTGCAAATGCACAGGAAAAAATGAAGCCTGAAGACACAGAATATTATTCCCCGGTTCCGGCTGTTGTTACACCAGGCAAAAGCTGTGGTGATGCGCCTTCTGATGCAATCGTCCTGTTTGGTGGAAAAGATCTAAGCAATTGGGTTTTGACAAATGACACCACGAAAGAAGCAGATTGGATTGTAAAAAATGGAATTCTTACGGTAAATAAAAAATCCGGAAATATTCAGACAAAAGAAAGATTTATGGATTATCAATTACATCTTGAATGGAAAGAACCAAAAGATATTCAAGGTTCCGGACAGGCACGTGGAAACAGCGGTTTATTTCTCGCAGGTACCGGCAAAGGCGACGATGGTTATGAATTGCAAATTTTAGATTCTTATAATAATTCTACTTATGTAAATGGTCAGGCAGGAGCAGTGTATAAACAATATCCGCCTTTGGTGAACGCCAATTTCCCTCCCGGTGTTTGGCAATCTTATGATGTAATTTGGACTGCGCCACGCTTTAACGAAGATGGCTCTTTAAAATCGGCTGCCAGAGTTACTGCTTTTTTTAACGGCGTTTTAATTCAGAATAACGTTGAATTAAAAGGCCAGACTTTGTATATCGGGCATCCCAGCTACAAAGCCCACGGCCCATCTCCTATTAAATTACAGGCACATGGAGATAAAAGCAAACCGATTAGTTTTCGAAATATCTGGGTGAGAAAATTGTAAAACGGAATTGAGAATATTTGTTGATTTACTGGCAGTTCCGATTTGAAATTATTTAAAAATGAGACTATACATCTCTTTCCATTAAAAATTCTGCAAGTTCTTCCAACGGTTTTTTTCTGACGGTGCGAACTGCAACTTCTTCAAGATGTTCCAGGGCAATGGAAAAATATTTTTGCTTTAATTCCTTTGCCCATTCATCTACATTGCATGATTTATAAATATCTAAAATTGGCTTTATTTTGTCTTCGTTCTCCAATGATAATAAATGCTTCAATTCCTTCTGTTGATCTGCCGGTGCTACTTTTATCGCTTGCAGCAATAAGAACGTTTTCTTGTTTGCCATGATATCGCCACCTGGCTTTTTACCAAATTTTTTCGGATCGCCAAAAGCGTCCAGATAATCATCCTGTATCTGAAATGCTATACCCAGATTTTTTCCAAACTCATAAAGGTGTTCCTGATTTCCGATTCCGGCGCCTCCTAAAATAGCGCCTAATTGCAAACTTGCAGCAAGCAATACGGAAGTTTTTAATCCAATCATTTTTACATAATCATCAAAATTCACATCCGCATTTTTTTCGAAATCCATATCAAATTGCTGACCTTCACAAACTTGTTTTGCGGTGGTATTAAACAGGTTTAAAACCGGATGAATGTATTTGACACTGATCTTATTCAGATACTCATAAGCGGCAACAAGCATTACATCGCCTGCGAGCAAAGCCGTTGGTTCTCCAAATTTCGTATGAACCGTTTGTAATCCGCGTCGCAATGGTGCTTTATCCATGATATCATCATGCACCAATGTGAAATTGTGAAATAACTCGATTGCAGCCGCTACATGGTAAGCATCGTCTTTTATTTGATCAAACAATTCATTTGCCATCAGGCACATTACCGGTCGGATACGTTTACCCTTCACTGTTAGTAAGTATTGCGAAGCATCGTATAATTTTTGTGGATCTTCAGGAAAATGGCGGACGTTAAATCTTCCTTCAAAAAAAACCGATAATTCTTTAAAAGAATGAAGCCGGTTTTGTTCTTGTCTTTTATCTTCAGATTTAGAAAGATTCGGGTGTTCTATTTTTACTTCTGCTAAATTCTCTTTATTCATTTCATCTTTTTTATTTATTCAACGGATTAAAATCCGTTGTTACAAAATACATCGTTCCTACGGAACTGCCATTAGCATATTAGCTATTTTTCTTCTTCTTCCCCTTTACTGCTTTTTGTTTCAAACTATTTACCCCTGGAATCCATTCAAAATCCAACTGTCTTTTTTCGAGGTTTGCCGCCACGAGTTTCACTTCTACTTTATCGCCCATTCTGAATTTTTTTCCGGTGCGAATGCCCACTAACGCGTATTCTGCATCATCGTGGCGAAAATCATCATAATCAGACAGATCCCTTATTGAATCCAAACCTTCACATTTTTCTTTTACGGTTTCTACCCAAAAACCAAAGGAAGAAACTCCACTGATCACACCTTCCATATCTTCTCCCAATTTATCCATCATAAACTCTACTTGCTTGTATTTATTTCCGGCCCGCTCAGCTTCCATTGCTGCCCGTTCACGCTCGCTGCAATGAACACATTTCTGTTCCATTTTCTTATCAGGCTGAATATTATTTTCTAAAATTTCATGGAGAATCCGGTGAACCATTATATCCGGATAACGGCGGATTGGCGAAGTGAAATGACAATAATCTTTAAATCCCAATCCGTAATGACCAATATTTTCTGTGGTGTAAACTGCTTTTGCCATGGTGCGGATGCCCAATTGCTCTAATACATGCTGCTCGGGCTTTCCATGTACATCTTTCATCAGTTGGTTAAAAGATTTCGCTGTTTCCGCCTCGTCTTTCATGTCGAATTTATAGCCGAATTTTTTTGCGAAAGCAACAAAAGGTTTCAGTTTTTCTTCGTCAGGAGTATCATGCACACGATACGGAAATGGAATAGGTTTTTTATCTATTTTAATTTTTGCAACATGAGCAGCAACCGTGCGATTTGCCAGTAGCATAAATTCCTCTATCAACTGATGAGATTCTTTACTTTCCTTTACAATAATTCCGAGAGGTTTTCCATTTTCATCCAGTTGAAATTTTACTTCTGTTGATGAAAAATTAATAGCACCATTTTTAAATCTTTCTTTCCTGAAATTTTTTGCCAATGAATTTAATATGGAAATTTCATTGCTGTATATTCCATTTCCGGATTCAATTATTTCCTGCACTTCATCGTAATTAAAACGATGGTCGCTGTGAATAAAAGTTTTGCCTATCCAGTAATCTTTTAATTTTCCTTTATTATTGATTTTAAAAATTACAGAGAAGGTATATTTATCTTCATGTGGCCGAAGCGAACAAAGTTCATTTGAAATTTTTTCAGGCAACATTGGATTGACCCGATCGGGAAGGTAAACACTTGTCGCTCTTGCATAACCTTCAGTATCCATTGCACTTCCCGGCTTAACAAAATGACTGACATCAGCGATGTGGACACCTATTTCAAATTCGTTATCATTCAATTTTTTTATTGAAAGTGCATCATCGAAATCTTTTGCATCGGCGGGGTCGATTGTAAAGGTGAGCACATCGCGGTAATCTCTTCTTTTAGCCAATTCTATTTCATCAATTGCTTCATTCAAATTCTCCGCTTCCTCTAAAACTGCTTTCGGAAATTCAAGCGAAAAACCATTTTGAATAATAATTTCTTTCATCGCAAGATCGTCCGCATTCTTTGCCTGCAAAACAGACACCACTTCACCTTCCGGCTTTTTAGCACCACTTTCCCATTTCAAAAATTTCACCACTACCCTGTCTTTATCCTTTGCTCCATTTAAATTTTTCAGGCTAATATAAAAATCCGGCAAAGGTTTTTGAGTGTCAGGAGTAAAAAATGCAAAATTTTCACTCACCAGTATATTCCCAATAAATTCAGTTTGTTTTCTTTCCAAAACATCTTCTATTACTCCTTCAACGCGTTTTCCGTTTGTATCTTTTACTTTAACGCTAACCGTGTCGCCGTCCATTGCCTTATTAAAATCGTGCGGCCGAACCAGTAGATCTTTTTCCCTGCCTTCTACGATTACATACCCCATCCCTGAACGCGTAATTTCGAGTTTGCCTTTCACCGAAGGAATGGGTTTTTTCTTTCCTGTTTTTTTGCTCATATATTTTTTAACTCTTATTAAAATAGTTGGCGCAATGTACAAATCAATTTGCTAAAATCATTTTGGAGAAGATTAATTGCGCGATGCAAACATCAAGGTATTTGTATCACAGCAGACGAAAAAATAATGCCATATTCTATTTTGGAAAATGATTAGCTTACCTACAAGGCAGAAAGCTTCATATAATATAATGCGGTTAATGAAAAACAGAAGAAATGCAACGAGAAAAATAGTTACCGAAACGAGGAATGCTGCTATTTATTCGTTTGCTTGAACAAATCCCATAAATCCAAGGATATTGCGTTCAAAATTATTCATTATTAAAATTATTATGCAAATTTTTTATAGATAATCAAGGAGTTATGAAGGACGTATTAAAAAAACATGGAAAAATTGAACTGTTTTCATAACCTTTCTCCTTACCTTCGCAATCTTTTAAAAAAATGCCGGGATAGCGGCAGATCACTAAACCGGTTTCTTTAGATAAAAACAAAATAAAGGAACCAATAAAAAACAAAAATGAGCAAATTACATTTCACAACAAAACATGCAAACGAGGCTACCGTGCAGCGCAACTGGTACGTTGTTGACGGTACTAATCAAACCGTAGGCCGCATGTGCGCAAAAATTGCGTCTGTTCTTCGCGGAAAGAACAAAGCCTACTTCACGCCCCACGTAGATTGTGGCGATTATGTTATCGTTACTAATTGCGATAAGATCAGGTTTACCGGAAATAAATTAGAAGAGAAAACGTACATCAATTTCAGTGGTTATCCCGGAGGTAAAAAAGAAGAAGCTGCAGGCGATCTTTTAAAACGCCGCCCGGATGTAATCATCGAAAGAGCTGTAAAAGGAATGTTGCCAAAAAATCGCCTGGGCCGCAAGATGTACAAAAAATTATTTGTTTATGCAGGTTCAGAACATCCACATGCAGCTCAAAACCCTAAACCTTTAAAATTCTAAAAAAGACTGAAATGGAAAATTTGAGACCTATTTCAAATTTTCACGTTTTCACACTTTCAAAATAAAATAAATGGAAAAACAAAAAAATGCAGTAGGCCGTAGAAAGGAAGCCGTAACAAGGGTTTTCCTGACAAAAGGTGATGGCAAAATCACGATAAACGGTAAAGATTATAAAACGTATTTCCCGCTGATGTATTTGCAAAACCAGGTGGAAGCTCCTTTAAAAACGATAGAGTCAGCTGACAAATTTGACGTAACCGTTAATGCTACCGGTGGTGGCGTGAAAGGTCAGGCTGAAGCCGTTAAATTGGGAATTGCACGGGCGCTTCTCCAGATAAATCCGGAATACAGGCCGGCTTTGAAAGAAGCAGGATTACTAACGCGCGATCCACGTGCTGTAGAACGTAAAAAACCAGGTAAGAAAAAAGCAAGAAAGAGCTTCCAGTTCAGTAAGAGATAAGAAAAGATATGCGATGTTAGTCTTAGGATGTAAGACAATACAGCTCTTTCTTACTACTTTCTACTATTTAAAACAATTTAATACAAAAAATAAATGGAAAATAATACTTCTTTACAACAGCAGCTTTTAGAAGCAGGCGTACACTTCGGGCATTTAAAAAAGAAGTGGAACCCAAAAATGTTGCCTTACATTTTTGCTGAAAAAAAAGGAATTCACATCATTGACCTCAACAAAACAGTTGAAGGGCTTGAGGAAGCTGCAGCAGCGATGAAATCAATCGCTAAAAGCGGTAAAAAGATCATGTTTGTAGCTACAAAGAAACAGGCAAAAGAAATCGTAACAGAAGCTGCCAGAAGAGTGAACATGCCTTTTGTTACTGAGCGTTGGTTGGGCGGGATGCTTACAAACTTCAACACCGTTCGCAAAAGCGTAAAGAAAATGCAGTCAATTGAAAAAATGCTGAATGACGGAACGCTTGACAGCATCACCAAAAAAGAACGCCTTACCCTTACACGCGACAAGGAAAAGATGGAAAAAGTATTGGGTGGTATCGCTGCCATCAGTCGTGTTCCCGCTGCATTATTTTTGGTAGATATTGGCCATGAACACATTGCACTTTCAGAAGCAAAACGTCTCAACATCACTACTTTCGGAATGGTTGACACGAATTGCGACCCAAATAAAGTGGAATTTTCTATTCCTGCAAATGATGACGCTACGAAATCTATTGCCATTATTACCAATTATATAGTGGCTGCTATCGCAGAAGGCCTTGCAGAAAGACAAGCGGAAAAAGAAGAAGAATCGGAAGAAACTGAAGAAACAAATACCCGTGCCATGAAATTTGACGAAGGCTCTGACGAAGGAAAAGACCGTCGTAGAGGAAGCGGAGCACCAGGCGGCGGAAAAGGACGTAGTGCGGCAGGACCACAAAAACGCAGAGTAGCTGGCCCTGGACAAGGTAACAGAGGACCAGGCGGCGCAAGAAGATAATTCAGCTAGAGTGAAAATTTTGAAAATGTGAAAATTTAAAAAAAATGAGTACAACAACAATAACAGCAGCAGAGATAAATAAGTTGCGGCAGCAAACCGGTGCAGGCATGATGGATTGCAGAAAAGCATTGGTGGAATCAAACGGCGATTTTGAAGCAGCTATAGATTATTTAAGAAAAAAAGGCCAAAAAGTAGCCGCGCTACGTGGCGATCGTGAAGCAAAAGAAGGTGTGGTAATTGCAAAAACTACAGAAGATCATAAAACAGGTTATATTATTAATGTAAGTTGCGAAACTGATTTTGTAAGTAAGAATGCAGAATACATCGCTTTTGCACAATCCATTATGGATGCAGCAATTGCTAATAATGTAGATAATCTTGAAGAATTAAATGCGGTAAAAATCGGCAATGAAACCATTGCTGATAAACTAAACGAACAGGTAGCAAAAATCGGCGAAAAGATAAGTGTTTCCCGTTTTGAAAAGATTGAAGCCCCCTATGTTGCTGCATACATTCATGGTTCATACCGCATGGGCGTTTTGGTTGGTTTGAATAAAGCCAATGAAGAAGCGGGAAAAGATGTAGCGATGCAAATTGCAGCAATGAACCCGATTGCGATAGACGCAGCGTTGGTGCCGCAGGAAACGATTGAGCGTGAAAGAAATATCGCCATTGAGCAAATAAAAGCCGAAGGCAAACCGGCAGATATGGCCGAAAAAATTGCTGCCGGGAAAGTGAATAAATTCTTTAAAGAAAGCACTTTGATGGCACAGGCTTTTGTAAAAGACGGCAACAAATCTGTAGGAGATTTTCTGAAAGGATTAGATGCTGATTTGAAAGTAATTGCTTTTAAAAGAGTTGCTTTGGGATAATTGTTTATAAAAATTGTTTGATAATGAGGAGCCGCAATTTGCGGCTCTTTTTTTATCAATAAAATGTTTCTGCAACTGGTTTTGGTAATCCGGGAAGTGCTTTAAAAACACCAGCAAACAAAGAAATATTGCGGATTCTTGTTTTCTTAAGTTGATACAACATCAAATGCATGATTCAAAACTTTTCATACCTTACATTCAAATTAATGTTTTTATGCAACCAAAAATCTTAAATTTCCTTGTGGGAATATTTATTTGTAGCAGTGTTTTTTCTCAAAGCACTTCGTTTAAAGTTGTAAAATCTTTTCCGATTAAAAGCAGCGGTGGCTGGGATTATATTGCAGTGAATGATGGGAAAGTGTATGTTTCTCATGGTACCCAGGTAAATATCATTGATGAAAATTCCGGTGATTCTGTTGGCGTGATTGGAGGAACAACAGGAGTTCATGGAATTGCATTTGACAATAATCTGCATCGGGGCTATACGAGCAATGGCAGGTTAAATAACGTTTTTGTTTTTGATCTTTCTACAAACAAAGTTTTGGATTCAATTGCTACCGGCGAAAATCCTGACGCGATCAGCTATGAACCTTTTTCTAAAAAAATTATTACCTGCAACGGACGCAGTAAATCTCTTTCAGTAATCGATCCTGAAAAAAATAAAGTAGTTGCGACCATTGAACTTGATGGCAAACCAGAAGAAGCAGTAAGTGATGCGAAAGGAAAATTATTTGTAAACCTTGAAGATAAAAGCCAAATAGCCGAAGTGGATATGAAAAACTACAAAGTGCTGAACCGCTGGCCGATTGCACCGGGAGAATCTGCTACCGGTCTGGCTTTGGATAAAAAAACAAATCGCCTTTTTGCTGGTTGCGATAACAAAATACTCGTCGTAGTGAATGCGGAAAATGGAAAAGTGGTTACATCCTTGCCGATTGGCGAAGGGTGCGATGGAGTTGTTTTTGACGCAAATAAAAACCTTGTTTTCGCATCGTGTGGAGAAGGAAATATGACGGTAATAAAAGAAAAAGATGCAAATAATTTTTCCGTTGCTCAAACAGTCCCTACACAAACAACAGCGCGCACTATAGCGCTTGATCCTGCAAATAATACGTTGTTTTTACCGGCAGCAACATTAGCTCCTGCAGATCCAAATGCTACTGCTCGCCGTCGCAGTTTTGTTCCGGGAAGTTTTAAAGTATTGGAGGTGAAAGAGTGATAAAAAATAAAAGGCAGGACTCTGATGCTAATTATGTTGCTATTGCTTTTTTTTTCTGGCGCAAAGGTTCATGTCTTTTTTTTTTTGAAAACAATTAATCCAACAACTCTTTCAATTTTTGAGTAAGTTTTTCTCCGAAAATATTCTTATCAATGATCACTCCCTTCCTATCGATCAAAACGTTTGACGGAATCGCTTTAATTCCATACTCATCCGAAGTTGCATTTTTCCATCCCTTTAAATCTGATACCTGGTTCCAATCGAGATGATCTGTTGCAATTGCTTTTAACCATGCTGCTTTTTTTGTATCGTATGAAACGCCAAAAACGGTAAAGCCTTTGTCCTTAAATTGGTTGAAAGCCCCTACAACATTCGGATTTTCCCGGCGACACGGGCCGCACCAACTTGCCCAAAAATCAATCAACACATATTTTCCTTTTAAAGAAGATAAACTAAGTTTGGAGCTATCAGGAGTAAATTGAATGATATCAGGAGCTGTTTTTCCAACCGCTACTCTTGCATAAGTATCGATCATGTTTTTGATCTCTTTTCCTTTAGCAGAGTTTTTGATTTTTTTATCCAATTCATTATACAAAGGTTCTACATCGCTTGCCTCCGCATAATATCCATAATTTTCAAGTATCGCCATCGCTGATCGCATAGATTTTGGATTTTCTTTTACAAATGCCGAAACTACTTTTCTTTTTGCCGCCAAAATATCAAAGTCAACCTCATCCAGACTGTCCATTACTTTTCGATTTTGATTTTTATAAGCTTCCTCATAAATTTTGCTATTTCCTGCTTCCCATTTAGAGATAGCTTTCATTCTTTCTTTCAATAATTTATCATCAGAATTAAGAGAAGAACCTCTCACGGTTAATAATGTCAACGAATCGCCGCGGCCTGTAACCTGCATGGTGGTTGGTTCTACATAAAAAGTAAAATAATCATTTTTTCTGTCAGGCATCGTAAGAGAAGCAAAAAAGGGAGAAGAAACAAATCCGCTAAATTGGAATTTTCCATCTTTAATGACTGCGGAATCCCTGAATGTTTCCGCATCTTTATAAATATTTAAAAAAATTGTTCCATCTTTTATTTTCTCCAGATTTCCATTGATTACGAAAGCAGAATCCTGGGCTTGTGCATGCATGTTCAAAAATAAAATAGCCAATAAAACAAAGAAGATTTTTTTCATCAATATTTTTTGCCGCGAAGGTAATGGAAAATGAAAAAAAACCGAGGGGATTGGAAGTTAAGTGTGGAATGCTTTTGAGTTTAGAATGTCAGAAGGGTTGCTTAAGGATTGCAACAAAATCTTTCTGCATCTAAATCCAATAACTACAGGTATCTTACCGGATTGCGCCTGGAGTTTTTAATATAATTTTTCACATTGAGCCAGAAAGCGAGGATGAGATAAAATATAACAGGTGAGCCAAAAGTTAGAAATGAGATATAAATAAAATACCTTCTGATTGCAGATGTGGCGATTCCCATTTTTTCGCCTATAGCGGTACAAACTCCAAACACCTGCCATTCTATAAAATGCTTTATCTTATACATACTCCAAAATTAATAAAAGAAGTGAAAATTATTAAAAAAAATCATCCTTAAAATTTTGTTATTGCACCTTCACAATCGGCTGTTGGGGCATTGCAGAGGCGCGAGCGTCACAACTATCTTCAATTAAAGTCATAAAAAGTTTATCATCTTTAACAGAAAGTTTATAACTGCCTTTTACGCCATCGCAAGGACTGATCCCGTTGATCTTTGTCATGATCAATGTGTCCCCTTTCATTTGATAATTCATCAGCTCTGCATTACTTCCATCTTGCGAATAATTTAATAGAAGCGTATCCTGTTTAAACTGCAGTACCATCTCAGCGGATCAGGTATATTGTAAATTCCTTTCCATGAAGTATTTTGAATTTGGGCGTTTGCGCTTCCAGCTGCCATCACAACGAGAAAGAGAAATAGAATCTTTTTCATACTTTTTATGATAATTTAAATAGAAAATATTTTAGAAAAAAATTCGAGATGTCTTTTTTAATTTTTATTGAAAGTTTTTTTTAAAATAAATGCTTTTAATAACTTTTGTCGCTCAAGATAAAAAATAGCATTTTGCTTTATTTATTCTTTTACTGCACGCGAATTGAAAAAAACTATAAAGAAGCAAGCGCCTCTTCCAAATCTTCCAAAAGATCTTCAACGTTTTCTATTCCTACAGAATACCGGATTAAAGTTTCCGGAATGCCCAATAATTTTCTTTGTTCTTCAGTCAGTTCCACATGACTTGTGGTTCGTGGTGGGCCAGCCAAAGTACCAACAGAGCCGAGGCTGGCAGCAAGGTGAACTAATTTTAATCGTTGAAGAAAGATTTTGACGAGCTCATAATTCCCATCTAATGAAAAACTTAAAATTCCTCCAAAACCGCGCATTTGTTCTTTAGCAATCTGATGGCCCGCGTGTGTTGACAAACCAGGGTAAAAAACGTTGCTCACTTTAGAATGTGATTTTAGATATTCAGCAATTTTTAGTGCAGAAGCATTGTGCCTTTCTATCCGCAACTCAAGCGTTTTCATTCCACGCGCAATGAGATATGCAGGATCCGCCTGCAAACTGGCACCATTAATTTCCCTGAACTGAAACACTTTTTGCACCAATTCTTTTTTTCCTGCAAGTACGCCGCCCATCGCGTCCGAGTGTCCGCAAAGAAATTTTGTTGCACTATGAATAACCAGGTCTGCACCCAGTTGTAAAGGATTCTGATTGACAGGAGTTGCAAAAGTATTGTCCACTACTACCATTGCCCCTACTCTTTTAGCAGCTGCGCAAACTCTTTTAATATCAATGATTTTCAAAGTTGGATTGGTTGGAGTCTCCAGATAAACGAGGTCACAACCGTTTGCAATTTCTGTTTCCAATTCTTCATGATTGGTGGTTTCGCAAAGTTTTACTTCAACGTTATAAACAGGCAGAAAATCCAAAAAAATCTTGCTGGTTCCGCCATACGTATCTTTTATTGAAACGACTCTTTTGCCGGGAGTGAGAAAAGCAAATAATGTATTGCTGATAGCGCCCATGCCGGTTGCAAAAGAAGTGGCAGCTTCTGCGCCTTCCAGGATGCGGATCTTTTCTTCAAGTACATGAACCGTAGGATTCGTATTTCGGCTGTAAATGTAACCTTCTGATTTTCCCAGAGCAACGTTGTGCCATTCATCCAGATCTTTGTAGGCAAATGTTACGCTTTTTACAATCGGAGATGTTATCGCGCCTTCATAGAAATTTTGATCTTCGCCGGCCCAAACTGATGCTGTTCCTTTTTTGTATTTATCCATATTCGCTCGCTTTTAATTAATGCAAAATATAAAGGCTCATTTATTATTTACTACATGATCGTAAATAATTCTGGAAACCTTCGCCAGTGTCTCATCTGCTGATTTTTCATCTTCAATTCCGCGGGATAACAATACCACTACATATTTTCTTCCATCAGGCAAAAAAACAATTCCTGAATCATGAGAAACTTTCGTTATCCAGCCGCTTTTCGTTGCAGTCTTTACATCTGCCGGCAGTTTGCCTGCAATTTTTTCTTTAAAATGCTGATGCATTAAAATATCAATCATCGCATCACATGCTTTTTTATTAACTACAGTTCCCATTGCAATGTGATCAAAAATAACCATCAGATCATTTGCAGTAACCAGATTATTCAATCCTAAATTATAGGCCTTATTATCTTCGACGCCACGAAGCACTTTGATATCTTTTGCTCCAATTTCATGCATCGTCTGATTGGCATTTTTTGCGCCAACCAGCTCAACAATCAGATCCGTGGCGAAGTTGCTGCTTTCGGTGATCATCCGATACAACAGATCTGCAATTGGCATTTTTGTTCCAATTCTTGTGTAAAGATCTTTTTCACTATCGTCGGCAGAATCAACTGAGAATGCGCTTCCATCTACGATACTCGTGAATTTGTTCTCAATTAAAATAGAATCATTCAGAGAAAATTTATGTTCGGCAGCCTGCTTAAATGTTTCAATCAATATAGCTGTTTTCATCGTACTTGCAGCATGGAAACTTTCATGAGCATTCATTAAAAACTCCTGGCCAGTTGAAAGATTTTTGAATGCAACTGCAAAAGTTCCGGTTGGTTGTTTTGCAAATTCTGCTAAAATTTCTTTTCGCATTTGTGCAGTATCTATTGGCTGTTGTGGATGTGGATTCTTCATGGCAATTACAGAAAGAAAAATTGAGAATATCGCAAACATAAAATAAATTGAAATGAAAATTTTTACTGCGATGAAGATAAAAAAAATTATTGGTGGCCTAAATTAAAAGGTTTCAAACCTTGATAGTTAATCACAACTTCGCTTCCATCGTTATGGATTTATTTTATATTGCACGCCAAGTTTAAAATACTCATTCCGGTATTCATGTTTGCTGTTCACACCATCCTGAACAGTAATCGTTTTGCCCGGAGCATAATAATATCCGGCAGAAAAAAGAAAACGGTTTTGTTCAAAATTTACTTCTGCCACAAACCGCGGTTCAAACTTTTTTATTTCTACTTTCTTTTGAAAGGCAGCAGCGGCAGCCATCGGTGTGCGGTTGTACTGAGAAACAGAAGCGGATGCAAGTGTATTATTATAATCAAAACTTTCCTTCTCCTCTTTGATACTTACTTTATACAATTTGGAAAATTGCAAACCACTCCCTACCGACCAGTTTTTACTAATAGAATAATGAAGCATAACTGGCACATCAAAATAAGAGGCCTTGATAATACTGGTCGTGTTAATGTTATAATAGACATTTCCTGCAAAATTATTTACCAGTTCTTTTTCTTTTGTAATCACTTCCTTTCCATGAATAGTAGAAAACGCCCACAGGCCGCTATGCAGGCTGAGTTTGCCCGAAAGAGGCAAGACAACAGTAATCCCAGGATGCACATTTAAATTACTAAAATTAAAAGAATTGTTGCTGTTATTTCCTATAGAAAGATTTAACCCCGCACCGGCAAACACCTGTATTCTTTTAGCAACCTTTTCAGCTTTCTTTTGGGAGGTTACAGATTTTGCTTTATCAATTTTTACATCAATCTCAATTAGCGAAACAGGTGTAGGAATAGAAATGGCTAATTTTTTTTCTTCAGAAAACTTTTGTAATAAATAAACCTTACGCCGTTGCAACAAATCAACTTCATTTTTTTTCTTTAATTGAGAAAGCTGCTGATTCAACTTTGCATGCAACAATTGTGGTTGAAAAGAAACAGGCGCTGTTTCATTTTTTTCAAGCTTGATCTCATCTTGCAAAAGTGGCTGTTTTTTATTTTTTTCAGTAGCAACATTTTCAGATCTTATTTTTGAAACGGAAGAGAATGAAACGTGGTCTTTCAGCAAATGTGGATAAGAAACAATCAGCATGAAGCATACAAGTGCTGCAATGGCCATCCATAAATTTCTTTTTTTGGAGCCAATCGATAATGCCGCTGGCTCTGCGCTCAATCCTTTGTCGTGCAGCATTTGATGCATTTGCTTCCAGCCTGTCTCAGCCAGTTTTTGCATATCGTTTATATCATTATCTGTTTCCTTCATCTTAATAAATTTTATGCGCCTGCTGCTTTAAATTTTTACGTGCTTCGGCAACATGCCATCTTGAAGTACTTTCAGCCATATTCAGCATTTCTCCAATTTCTTTGTGTGAATAGCCTTTAAAAATGTGAAGAGAAAATACTTTTTGTGTTACGGCAGGCAATCTTTTTATTAAATACAAAACCTCTTCCTCTACATAATTGTGCGGATTTTGATGCAATGCTTTTTCTTCAGTATGATCGGCTTCAACCTCAATGATCTTATTTTTATTTTTTTGCGAACGCACATAATCAATGGCGGTATTAGTGATTATTTTTTTTGCCCACCCTTCAAAATTTCCTTTACCAAAATCAAAACTGCTGAGGTTGGTAAAAATTTTTAAAAAAGCTTCATTGATAATGCTGATAATGGTTTGCTGATTATCAGAATAGCTTTTACAGATGGTGTACATCAGGGCAAAATAATGTTTGTACAGCCTTTCCTGGGCTATAGGGTTGTTTTTTTTACAGGCATTAATGATATCGTTTAACTCTTGTTGCCTCAAGGAAATAAAAAATTTTGCAAAGATTATAATTTCATCTGAGAATAACGCCGGAAGAAGTTATTTCCGGCGTTATTGCTTTATTATTTTAATGTGATCGTTTTTACTGAATGTTTTTCAGGTGAAATGCTGTCCAGGAATGTTGCCTTAAACAAGGTGTCATTTAACGTAACTATTTTCCATACAAACGTTCTTTTGCCTGTCAATAAAAGGCTGTCCTTACCAGCAGAAAAAGTCCAATTGCCTTTATCATATGGAACGATTGTGGTATCGCAACCCTCTTTGGATGCGTCAGCAAGCTGAAATAAATGGCTCATGTTAAAAGCCATCAGAGCGCTGTCGGAGCATGACTTTTTAATGGAACTATCAGCAGATGCGTCTGATTTAGGAACGGTAAGAGATTGGAGTTTCCAGATATGCCCGGTCAGTGCTTTTTCTTGTGCTGTCAATTGTGGCATGTCGGGAGTTTTATCGCATGATGCCAATAGAATACAAAATATTCCCAGGGAAAGAATCAGGTTCTTATTTTTCATTTTAAAGTTTTTGTTTTAATTATTTCTGTTTTAAAAAATCCAGTCCGCGCGTGCTGTTGTATCTGATACGTAGAAAAAATCGAAAACGTTGGGTGATTTGAAAAAAAAGTTGGACTGGAAGAAATTTTAAATAAAAAAATAATGCAATTTGCTTTCTGATATATTTGCATTATGCCATTTTTAGAAAAGCACCTCTTTATAAAAGAATCGACGATTCCCGGCGCGGGAAAAGGATTATTCACAAAAGTATTTATCCCAAAAGGAACACGGATAATAGAATACAAAGGACGGATCACTAATTGGAAAAATGTATTAAATGGTAAAAGATTTAATGCTTATGTATATTATGTAAACCGCAATCATGTGATAGATGCGATGCGGCGTGAGAAATCGCTGGGAAGATATGCCAACGACGCAGGTGGAGTTACAAAAATTAATGGAATAACAAACAACACAAAATATGTCGTAGAAGATAAGCGGGTTTTCCTGGAAGCAAAAAAAGATATTTCTGCAGGCGAAGAAATACTGGTTTCTTATGGAAAAGAATACTGGCAGGTGATTAAAGAAAACCAAAGAATAGAAGAAGCATCAAAAGTAACTGAGGCAGCAAAGCAATAAATAACGGCACTTCTTACTCACAGGAATCAGTATAAACTACTACCCATTTTACATTTTTCGCTGACTGTTTATCATGGATTCTGTCTGTGCAAGAGCAAGATTTGATAATCGCTATAATTGTTATCCTCAACTTTTAAAGAAGTATCAGAATTTCTTTTCAAAATTTTCCGTTTTGCAAAATGCCGTCAGAAATGAGTTGCTATGAAATGTGATTTTTCCAAGGAATTTAAAAAGCTTTTCCCGGGGAAGATTCTTCTAACCCTGTGATGAAAATCTATAAATATTATTTAATTATTTTAAATGGCTATTTATCTTAAAATAAAATATGAATATTTGTGATCTTAAAAATAAAAAATTAAAATGACAAAACGAATTAAACAGGTTGTTATAGGAATGGCGGTGGTGGCTTCATTGCCTTTTTACTCATTTGCTCAGACGGATTCGGCTTCTGCAGATACAAAAAAAGTGGCTCCGAATGACTGGCACGAACTCGATAGAGCAAGTACCGGTTATTATGGTATTAGTCTCAACAAAGCTTATGATTTTTTACAAGGCAGAAAAAGCAAAACCGTTGTAGTGGCTGTGATCGATAGCGGCGTAGATACTTTACAGGAAGATTTGAAACCGATCCTGTGGCACAATCCCGGAGAAATTCCGGGAAATGGAATTGATGATGACCATAACGGCTATGTAGATGATGTATATGGCTGGAACTTTATCGGCGGAAAAGATGGAAAAAACGTACACCAGGATTCTTACGAAGCAGCAAGGGTTTATTGGAAATTAAAAGACAAGTATGACAATAAAACTGTGGATACTACCACAATGAAGGCAGCTCAAAAAGCAGAATATGCAATGTTTCTGAGAGCAAAAGATGACGTAACTAAAGGTGTTGATCCGGCGGAACTTTTACAAATGCAAAGGATATTGCCGGTTTTGGAAAAAGGTGATTCTGTGATTCGCAAAGACCTTGGAAAAACAGAATTTACCGGTAAAGATGTTCAGGGTTATACTTCCCAGGATCCGGATGCAAAAATCGCAGCGGCCATTTATCTGAACATGGCGAAAGCGAATAAGAATTATGATATTTCGAACACAGATATTCTTGATTATCTCCGTGGGCAAATTCGTAAAGGCGAAGCCGCTTCTACCCCGCCGGAAGATTTCAGGGATGAAATTGTAAAAGACAATCCGAATGATATCAACGATCGCTATTATGGAAACAATGATGTAATGGCTGGTACACCTTCTCATGGAACACACTGTTCAGGAATTATTGCAGCGGTAAGAAATAATGGTTTGGGAATGAATGGAATTGCCGACAATGTACGGATTATGATGGTGCGTGCCGTACCTGATGGTGATGAGCATGATAAAGATATTGCTAATGCGATCCGGTATGCCGTGGATAATGGTGCAGAAGTGATCAGCATGAGTTTTGGCAAAGGTTTTTCACCACAGAAAAGCTGGGTAGATGACGCAGTAAAATATGCGCAAAGTAAAGGGGTACTGTTGGTACATGCTGCAGGTAATGATGCAAAAGATATTGATTCAACAGAAAATTTCCCGAATCCGGTTTTCCTTGATGGATCAGGTGTTGCAAAGAACTTCATTACTGTGGGTGCAAGCGGTGATCCTACCAATGGTGGCTTCACAGCAAGTTTTAGTAATTATGGGAAAAAATCGGTGGATGTATTTGCACCGGGTGTAAACATTTATTCTACTTTACCTGGTGGAAACAAATACGGCGCAATGTCGGGTACAAGCATGGCAACACCGGTTGTAGCTGGTGTTGCGGCTTTGATCCTTGAATATTTTCCTGACCTGAGTGCTGAACAGGTAAAATATGTAATTGATCATTCAGCTCAACCGGTAGCTGAAAAAGTAAAACTGCCGGGCACATCAGACAGTGTAAATCTTGCGGATATATCAGTAACAGGCGGCGAACTGAACGCATACAATGCTGTGAAACTCGCTTCTACTTTGAAAGGAGAGCGCAGTAAAGACGCTAACGGTTCTGAGAAAATGGAAAAGGAAAGTAAGAGAAAGAAAAGAAGAGCATGATTTTAGAAATATAAACAGTGTAAACCGGCAGATAAACCTGCCGGTTTTTTTGAGCACGCAAATGAATAAATAAGTATGATTCTTATTTTTTCAGAAAATTGCCAGAGATTTCGAAAACCCTTACTTTGCAAATTACCATTCGATAATTTTTTAACTGACAAGAATCATTTATGAAATTTCTTTCCTTTTCATTTTTTGCTGTTGTGTTTTCTTTTAATGCAATTGCACAGCAAACTCCGCCGTTAACTGCAAAAGATTATGATCATTCTGCAAGCTTTTTGGCTTTCAATACCCAAAAGTACATTGATCATTCAAGCGTAAGACCGCACTGGGTTTCCGGCGACAAATTCTGGTATAGAGATTTAAATGCAGATGGAAGCGAATTTATATTAGTCAATCCGGCGACTGGAAAACGAACTGCTGCTTTTGATCAGCAGAAGCTCGCTGCATCTCTTTCTGCCGCTACCGGGAAAAAATATGAAGCTGAAATGCTGCCTTTCGAAACCTTTTCTTTTTCAGATGACGGGCACGCTATTTTTTTTAATGCAAACGGAAGACAATGGAAATGCGAGTTGCAGAATTATCAGTGCACGCAGGATGTTTCCTTAAACAAGAATGATTATCGCGGTGATAGAAATGAAGTATTGTCCCCTGATGGAACAAAATCGGCTTTTATTAAAGATTATAATTTGTGGGTAAAAGATCTACCAACCGGAAAAGAAACGCAGCTTACAACCGATGGAGTGAAAAACTTTGGATATGCCACAGACAATGCCGGATGGAAACACAGCAACGCGGCCATTCTACGCTGGTCGCCCGATTCGAAAAAAATAGCCACTTTTCAGCAGGATGAACGTAAGGTTGGAAACATGTACCTGGTAACAACGAACGTTGGCCATCCGGAATTGAAACAATGGAAATATCCCTTGCCGGGAGATTCAAATGTGATCATGATTCAACGCGTGATTATTAATGTGGATGTACCAAAAGTGATACGCTTGCAAGTTGATCCTGATTTTCACCGCGGCACTTTAAGCGATGACATTTCCAGTAGCGGCACTTTCGACGATGTTGACTGGAATTCAAATGGTACTGAACTGGCTTTCGTTTCTACTTCACGCGATCATAAGATAGAAAAGTTTCGTATTGCCGATGCAAACACAGGCGCGGTTCGTGAAGTATTTGAAGAAACGGTTCCAACACAATATGAATCCGGGCAGGGAGCCGTCAACTGGCGTTATTTACCGAAATCGAATGAAATCATCTGGTATTCTGAAAGAGATAATTGGGGACACTTATATTTGTACGATTCACGTACCGGCAAGTTGAAAAACCGAATAACCAAAGGCGATTTTGTCGTTACTAAATTGCTAAAAGTGGATGAAGCAAAAAGGCAATTGTATTTTCTTGCTGATGGCAAAGATCCGGTAAATCCTTACTTCACTCATTTTTTTAGAATCGATTTTAATGGAAAAAATTTAACCCCGCTTTCTCCTGAAACAGGCAATCATTCTATTACTTTATCCCCTTCTGATAAATATTTTATTGACAGTTACTCACAGCCGGATGTTCCTGCTGTAACAGTGTTGAGAGATTTAAATGGAAAGTTGATTTCAACTCTCGAGAAAGAAGATGTGTCAAGGCTGAAAGCTACTGGCTGGCAGCCGCCAAAACCAATTACTGTAAAAGCGCATGACGGCACAACCGATTTATATGGAATCATGTTTACGCCAACAAAGCTTGACCCAAATAAAAAATACCCGGTGATTGATTATATCTATCCCGGCCCACAGGGCGGAAGTGTAGGAAACTGGTCATTTGTTGCTTCCCGGGGCGACCATCAGTCATTGGCAGAACTTGGCTTCGTGGTAGTTTTGATCGAAGGAACATGCAACCCAAACCGTTCGAAAAGTTTTCATGATATGTGCTATGGAAACATGGCAGAAAACACCTTACCGGATCAGATCACCGGTATCAAACAGCTGGCAGAAAAATATAGCTATTTAGATACCTCTCGTGTTGGCATCTGGGGACATTCAGGTGGCGGTTTTGCAACTGCTGCGGCCATGTTTCGTTATCCTGATTTCTTCAAAGTTGGCATTTCAGAATCCGGAAATCATGACAACAGAAATTATGAAGATGATTGGGGGGAAAGATATATCGGGCTCTTGAAAACCGGCGAAAATGGCGTATCAAATTATGAGCCGCAGGCGAATGAAATTTATGCAAAAAACCTGAAAGGAAAGCTGATGCTGGCTCACGGACTAGTGGATGATAATGTGCCGCCATCGAATACAATGTTGGTTGTAGAAGCATTGGAAAAAGCGAATAAAGATTTTGACCTGGTGGTATTTCCCAACAGCCGTCATGGTTATGGACCATTTTCCATGTATATGATGCGTCGCAGATGGGATTATTTTGTAAAAAATCTTCTGGGCACCGATCATCCTAAAGAATACGATTTTAAATTTTCGAGAGATCCGAGAAACCTGTGATTTTTGAAAATAAGAATTGGAGTTATTTGTTTGTTTGTTGAAGTTAAAAAAGACCTGACAGGTTTTAAAAATTTGTCAGGTCTATAAATGATAAGGCAGGAGAAAAACTCCTACTTATGTTGCCTGAATAACCATTCCATCATCATCGGATCGCTATAAGCAGCAATCCAGGAGAAATGACCTGTTTCGGGATACATGGTAAAACCAGGATGAGCACCGGCTTTTGTTAATGCATTCATCATATTGATCGAAAGTAAAGGATTTACCGCTGCATCTTCTGCGCCATGAAAAATCCAAATGGGTATATGTGCAATGGAAGCAGCTTTTGAAACGTCACCACCGCCGCAAACCGGAACAGCCGCCGCAAAAAGATTTGGATACCTTTCGATGGCATCAAAGGTTCCAAAACCACCCATGGAAAGCCCGGTGATATAAATCCGGTTTGTATCAATCGGTAATTTTTCAATCAGTTGATGAACAAGCGTTATCAGCATTTCCATTTGCCTGGAAGGAGTTGGCAGCAGAGACATTTCGGTGCTATTGGTTCGTGAAAAATTAGACCAGCCTTTTTTCTCCGGGCATTGCGGAGCAATTACAATCGCCGGATGAAGTTTCATCATTTCATCTGTTGCAAAATCCTTCACACCCCATTTCAATTGCGCTTCGTTATCATTTCCGCGCTCGCCGGATCCATGCAAAAAAATAACCAAAGGATACTTGCGAAGGGTATCAAAATCAGGAAACAATTCCCTGTAATTGAGTGTGTCTCCTTTTTCAATATATTTCTGATAACTAAAAACTGATGCCTGCGCATTTGTTTTATTGACACTTGCCCAACAAAAAAGCATTAATAATAAAACGGGCAGATTTGATTTTAATAATTTCATCTTGGAAGTTTTTGATTTTTAAAATGGATGAAAAAACAATTTACAGATTTAATTCTTTTTAGAAAAGTTACTTCACTATTAAACAAGTTTTCTCGCATCTCTTTCGTCCAGCAAAGAAATAAATAAACCCAAATCTTATTTTTTGTTAAAAGGAACGACGTTTTAGGAGACAGCCTCGCTAATAAAATAAATATTCAATAAAGCATACAAAACCAGCGAAACCTGCGCCGCTATCATATCAAATTTTCGCGCTTTTATTTCTTTATTTGTTTTAATCAATCTAAGCGAATAAGAAGTAGCGGCGATAATAGCGAAAATGAAAAATAAAGTAAGCCCGTGAAGGGTATCAACCAAAGTAAAAGAAGTTGTTTCGGGCAAAGAAGAATCAATGATATATTTATTACCAATCACCGCGAAAAGCGCGCCAACACTGAGTCCGAAGCGAGAGCCCATTTCATCGGGATCAATATAAAAACAAATGTACGCGATAAGAAAAGCGATATACATTCCAAGAAACATTTTCCAAAATAAACCGCCTGCATCCCTGCTAATATTTAAAACAACTTTATAAGAACTGTATTCACTATGAGGAACCGTAAGAGTTGGATCACCAAACGTGGTTTCATATTTTTTTATACCGATAGAAATTACGCAATTATTGATCGTCCAGCCACTAAGGGTAAAGCGCGGATCATAATTTCTGCCAACAGTATCGGGCACAAAAACCAGAGTTTTTGAATCAAATTGTGAGTTCTCTATTGAGAGGCGCAGCTTTTGTTTGTCGAATGGAAAATTTCGAATGCGCCAGCTATCTTTCATCACGCACTGCATTTTCATCAGAAGATAAACCTGGTTGTTACTGCTGTCGACGCTCGCAAATGACCTGGAAACAGACTTCGCCTGCGGCACTTCCAGGTTTTGCATAAAATCAAAATCTTTGTTTTTATATTTCAACCAAAGCCAAAAGGTAATCGCATATTCTTTTTGTTTAAAATCAATATCGTGAATGCTGGTAATATATATTCCAACTTTTACTGTATCCGGTCTTTGCTGTGCATGAATTTTATTTGTAAATAGAAATAAACAAAGGATATAAAAAACGACAACAGCAACAATATTCTTCATGTTTTCTTTAAATAAAAACGAAAGGTATTGAATGGAAATTATAAATGTTGGAGATGAGGAAAAAATTTTATTCGCAATTATGTAAAATAAAGTTCAGTAGAACTTTTATTCCATGGAAGTTTAGAATTAAGAGGAATTAAAATATAAATTCAATTTATTTCTTCCTTTACTGCAATGAATTAAAGCAGATTATCCAAATTTCATCCATGTATTTTAAGTAATTTTGCGCGCCCTGATCTTTCAAAGAAGGATCAACAAACAATTTTTCTAACTAAAAATAAAAAATAACAATGGTTTTTGATCTTGACATGATTAAGAGGTTTTATCAAGGATATGCAGCAAAAATAGAAGCTGCCCGTAAAATTGTTAATCGCCCACTAACGCTTACTGAGAAAATTTTGTACGCTCATCTGTGGAATGGCAATGCCACACAAGCTTTTGAAAGAGGAAAAGATTACGTCGATTTTGCACCCGACAGGGTTGCGATGCAGGACGCAACTGCACAAATGGCTTTGTTGCAATTTATGCAGTCAGGAAGGACCGAAGTATCTGTACCATCTACCGTTCATTGCGATCACCTCATACAGGCACAGATTGGGGCCATTCCTGATCTTACCAGGGCTAAATCACAAAATAAAGAAGTATATGATTTCCTGGCTTCTGTTTCTAATAAATATGGAATTGGTTTTTGGAAGCCCGGTGCCGGAATCATTCACCAGGTTGTTTTAGAAAATTATGCATTTCCCGGTGGAATGATGATTGGCACAGATTCACATACGGTAAACGCCGGCGGCCTGGGAATGGTAGCAATTGGCGTTGGTGGGGCAGATGCGTGTGATGTAATGGCCGGCTTGCCTTGGGAATTGAAATTTCCAAAACTGATCGGGATCAAATTAACCGGAAAATTAAACGGCTGGACATCTTCAAAAGATATTATTTTAAAAGTCGCCGGAATCCTTACTGTAAAAGGTGGAACCGGCGCTATCGTTGAGTATTTTGGGGAAGGCGCTACGTCATTATCCTGCACCGGAAAAGGAACAATTTGCAATATGGGCGCAGAGATCGGCGCTACAACTTCTATCTTTGGTTATGATAAAAAAATGGGCTATTATCTGCGTGGAACCGGAAGAGCAGAAGTAGCTGACGAAGCGGATAAATTGTATGAAAATCTTACCGGCGATGAAGAGGTTTATGCAAATCCGGAAAAATATTTCGACCAGGTAATTGAAATAAATTTATCAGAATTAGAACCACATATCAACGGCCCTTTCACTCCGGATCTCGCATGGCCTATTTCAAAATTTGCAGAAGTTGTTGAGAAAAATAACTGGCCTGAAAAATTAGAAGTTGGCTTAATTGGTTCATGCACCAATTCATCTTATGAAGATATTACCCGTGCTGCTTCTGTTGCGAAACAAGCGACAGACAACGGTTTGAGCACTGTGTCAGAATTTACCATCACACCAGGATCTGAGCAGGTGAGATATACCGTTGCACGTGACGGTTATTTGAAAATATTTGAAGAAATGGGTGGTGTGGTTTTGGCAAATGCGTGCGGCCCATGCATCGGCCAATGGGCTCGGCATACAAACGATCCTGAAAAGAAAAACTCTATTGTTACTTCATACAACAGGAATTTTGCGAAAAGAAATGATGGCAATGCAAATACTTACGCGTTTGTTGCCTCACCTGAAATAACTACCGCTATGGCTATTGCTGGTACTCTTAAATTTAATCCACTTACCGATTACCTGACCAATGTAAATGGTGAAAAAGTAAGACTGAAAGAACCTGAAGGAATTGAGCTTCCTGTAAAAGGATTTGCAGTGGAAGACGCAGGTTTTCAACCACCGGCAGAAGACGGAAGTAAAGTGCAGGTGGAGGTCTCTCCTACTTCTGACCGCTTGCAGTTGCTCGAACCGTTTCCGGCGTGGAAAGAGAATGATTTGAAGAACTTGAAACTCTTAATTAAAGCAAAAGGAAAATGCACCACTGATCATATTTCTATGGCAGGGCCATGGTTGAAATACCGGGGACACCTGGACAATATCAGTAACAATCTTTTGATTGGCGCTGTTAATTTTTTTAATGATCAAACGAATTTGGTAAAAAATCAATTAACCGGAGTTTATGGTCCCTTGCCTGATACACAAAGAGCCTACAAAGCTGAAGGAATTGAATCAGTGATTGTTGCAGATGAAAATTATGGAGAAGGGTCTTCACGCGAACATGCAGCGATGGAACCAAGACATTTGGGTGTAAAAGCAGTGATCGTAAAATCATTTGCACGGATTCATGAAACAAACCTGAAGAAGCAGGGAATGCTGGGCGTAACATTTGCTGACAAAGAAGACTATAACAAGATCCTGGAAGATGATGTGATTGATATTAATGGACTGGAGCAATTTACACCAGGCAAGCCTTTGGAAGTTATTTTGCATCATAAACACGGAAGCACTGAATCTTTTTTAGTAAATCATACTTATAACGAGCAACAAATAGAATGGTTCAAAGCCGGTGGAGCACTGAATATTATCCGGAAGGAATTTGAGAGCCGTTAATTTTCATTTCAATTATTGATCATGAGTTTCATTTCTGTTATACAATCCGCTGCAGTAAAAAGTTTATCTGACTTATCAGGACAGGAATTTTCTGCAAAAGATTTTCAGATCAATGAAACCAAACCAGAGTTTGAAGGAGATTATACAATTGTGCTTTTTTCTTTGGTGAAAACATTAAAAAAATCGCCTGAAGTTTTAGGAAAAGAACTCGGTGATCATTTAATAAAAAATTATCCTGATTTTTTTTCCGGGTATAATGTGATCAAAGGTTTTTTAAATTTGAGGATTGCAGACGGCGCACTAACTGAACTGTTGCAAAAAAGTTATCTCAACGAAAATTTTGGTAAAAAATCATCCAATCATGAAAAGATCATGGTGGAATACTCCTCGCCAAATACAAACAAACCTTTACACCTGGGGCATTTGAGAAATAATTTTTTAGGCTGGAGTGTTGCAGAAATATTAAAAGCAAATGGCAATGAAGTGATCAAAACTTCAATTGTAAATGATCGCGGAATTCACATTTGTAAAAGCATGATTGCGTGGCAAATGTTTGCAAATGGCGCTACTCCGGAATCTGCTCACGAGAAAGGCGATCATTTCGTAGGCGATTATTATGTAAAATTTAATGATGAATATAAACAGGAAGTTACTGATCTGATTAACTCAGGAAAAACAAAAGAAGAGGCTGAAAAAGAAGCGCCGATCATGAAGAAAACGCAGCAGATGCTTTTGGATTGGGAGAATGGAAAGCCTGAAGTACGGGCACTTTGGGCGAAAATGAACGGTTGGGTTTATGACGGATTTGATAAAACTTATGACAGGATCGGAAGTGATTTTGATTATACATTTTATGAGAGCAACACCTATCTTTTAGGAAAAGATTTTGTGAAAGTAGGCTTAGATAAAAATATTTTGTTTAAAAAAGATGATGGAAGTGTCTGGATTGATTTATCGGACAAAAACCTGGATGAAAAATTGGTATTGCGTGGTGATGGAACATCTGTTTATATTACACAGGATATTGGTTTGGCTATACAAAAATTTGAAGATTACCATTTGGATAAAAGCATTTATGTAATTGGTGATGAGCAATTGCATCACATGAAAGTGCTGAAAGAAATCCTACGCAAATTGGGAATGCCTTTCGCCGATAAAATTTTTCATTTGAGTTATGGTATGGTAGAATTAACGACCGGAAAAATGAAGAGCCGCGAAGGCACCGTTGTAGATGCTGACGACCTGGTAGATGAAATGGTAACAACCGCCGCCATGCATACAAAAGAGCTTGGAAAAGTGAAAGATTTTTCAGAAGAAGAATTGAATGAATTGTATGAAACGCTTGCTCTTGGCGCGATGAAGTTTTATTTGTTAAGAGTTGACCCAAAGAAACGAATGGTTTTCAACCCGGTCGAAAGTATCGATTTTCATGGTTTTACCGGGCCTTTTGTGCAATATACTTATGCACGGATTCATTCTATTTTGAGAAAAGTAAATCAGACTTCAGAAATCCAACATCATACTTCAAAAATCACCAATCTTCTTCCCTTAGAACGCCAGTTAATTATTGCGTTGGAAAAATATTCAAATATTATTTCTGATGCAGCAGAAGAAATGAATCCGTCTGTAATCGCCAATTATGTTTTCAACCTTGCCAAGTTATACAACTCATTTTACTCAGAACATTCTGTTGTCAATGCAGAGAATGAGGAGAAGAAAAATTTACGTTTGTGCATCAGCGTTATGACCGCAAATATCATTAAAAGCGGTATGAAATTATTAGGAATTAAAGTGCCGGATAAAATGTGATCATTTTATTGATTAGCCAATCTGCTAATCTATTGATGTGAAAATAAGAAATACTTCTATTTGTTTATTTGCTGTTCGTGCTATAATGTTTTATTCAGAAAATAGTACTTTTATTTTCAAATCTCCTAAATATGGAAAACGAAACATCAACAGTACCGCAGTTTTGGGACAATCGCTATTTAAATAACGAAACCGGCTGGGACATGAAGCAGGTTTCTCCCCCATTAAAAGCTTATATTGACACCCTTGAAAATAAAAATCTAAAAATTTTAATTCCCGGATGCGGCAATGCTTATGAAGCTGAATACCTTTTAGAAAAAGGTTTTAAAAAAGTTACGTTGGTTGACTTTTCTAAAGTAGTAACAGAAAGACTAAAAGATAGATATAAAGGCAAATCGATTTCCATTATACATGAAAATTTCTTTGATCTTCAAGGCAAGTATGATTTGATTTTGGAACAAACGTTTTTTTGTGCCTTAGATCCATCTCTTCGAAAAAAATATGTAGAAAAATGCTATGACCTTTTAAACGACGGAGGAAAAATTGCGGGAGTTTTGTTTAATAAAAAATTTGCTCCTACCGAGCCGCCGTTTATTGCAACTGATGAAGAATACAGGAAACTATTCGAACCGTTTTTCACCTTTTTAAAATTCGATGATTGTTATAATTCGATAGCTCCACGGATGGGATACGAATTATTTTTTGAGTTTGAAAAGAAACCGCGCGGACTTTGATTAGATTCAGATGAACCAATAGTAAGAAATTATTCACTTCTCAAACTTTCTACAGGGTTTGCAATCACTGCCCTGATGGCCTGAAAACTCACCGTCATCAAGGCAATAAATAAAGCCAGCAAACCGGCAAAAAGAAATACCGACCAGCTAATGCTTATCCGGTATTCATAACCCTGAAGCCAGTCGTTCATCGTCCACCATGCAATGGGAAATGCGATGAGGCATGAAAAAGCGACCAATTTTAAAAAGTCCGAAGACAGTAATCCTGCGAGGCCTTGCGCACTGGCTCCCAAAACTTTTCTGATGCCAATTTCTTTCGTCCTTCTTTCGGCCGTGTACGCCGCTAATCCGAATAATCCAAGGCATGAAATAAAAATCGCCAATATTGCAAAAACGGTTGCCAGTTTTCCAATCAAAGTTTCATTTTTGAAATACTGGTCAAATTGCTCATCTACAAATTTGTATTCAAACGGAAATCCCGGATTGTTTGATTTGATGACCTTTTCGACTTTTGCAATAGCTGCAGGCAGATCTGCTGTACGCTTTAACCGGATCGTCATGTAGTTCGTTCCTGATGTATCCGGAAAAAGAACGAGTGGGGAACTCGGAGAATACATATTGTTGTAAATAAAATCATTCATCACACCAACAACTGTATATTTTGAATCGCCTCGTGAAAGAACACTTCCCACCATATTTTTGTTACCCATCAGTTTTGACAGCGTTTCATTAATGATCACATTGTTACTGTCGGCTTTCACATCAGAATAAAAATCCCTTCCTTGTTTTATTTGCATCCCCATTGTTGAAATATACTCCGGACTTACTGCTTCAACAGTAATTAATATTTGTTTGTTCGGATCTTTTCCCTGCCATTGAAAATCGCCCGTGTTACTACCGAGTTGCAAAACCATACTTCTGCTTAAACTTGCATTTTGTACCACTCCGCTTTCCTTCAGATCATTTTTAATTGCATTGAAGTGTTGAGTCATGTTTCCCTGCAATTGCAGGTATATGAGGTTTTCTTTGTTGTAACCAAGATCGCGGTTTTTTACATGATGAATTTGCTGATAAATAAGAATCGTACTGATGATGAGAATAATAGAGATTGAAAATTGAAGAATCACCAATCCTTTTCTGATAAATCCCGCACTGGCGCTGGATCTGATTCTTAATCCCTTCAAAACTGTAATGGGATTAAAAGAAGAAAGATAGAAAGCAGGATAACTGCCAGCGATCAATCCAGACACCAAAGCGATAGAAAGTAAACCAAATAAGTGAACCGGATTTAAAAGGTCAATTGACAGTTGTTTATCAACCAAAGAATTAAATGCCGGTAATGATAAATACACAATTCCCAGCGATACTATTGCCGCGATGAAAGCCATGATCAGTGATTCACCAATAAATTGTGTGATTAATTTCCCTTTTCCTGCACCCAGTACTTTTCTCACACCCACTTCCCTGGCTCGTTGTTCAGAACGAGCGGTGGAAAGATTCATAAAGTTGATACATGCGATAATTAAAATGATCCATGCAATCAAACTGAAAAGATGAACATATTTTATTCTTCCTTCTATCTCTTTTCCATTTTTCCAACTATCGTACATCCGCCAGCGATTCATTGGATAGATTGAAAATTTCGCATTAAAGTCATGGCCTTTGGTCGCTAAATAATTGTAAAGCTTTTTATTTATAATGGGAATGTTGGCTGAAGCATCGGTTTCAACATAAGTGACCACAGCATTGTTTCCCCATTGCTGCAACCAGTTATTTTGGTCTTCGAAAATTTTAAAAGGCGACAGCCAATCAAATTTGAAAGAAACATTTTCAGGCAGATCCTGTATTACTCCGCTCACTAAATAATTCTGCTTATTATCTACCCGCAGCGATTTTCCCAAAACATTCGTCGATCCAAAAAATTTATTGGCCATTTTTTCGCTGATCACCACTGAGTACAACTGCTGAAAAGCGGTTGAAGGATTTCCATGAATAAATTTCAGCTGGAACATCGATAAGAATGAAGGATCAACGTACATTCCTGCTTCGTAAATGTTCTTATCACTTAACGTAAACAAGGATTGGTTTCCCCAGGTTGTTCGGGCTGTATTTTTAACTCCGGGAATTTCATTTTTAATTCCTGCAGCCAGCGGGCCAGGAGTGGCATCAAACGTAAACGTAGTACCATCGTAAGTTTGGCTGTCTTTTATTTTATACAGATTTTTCTGGTTGCTGAAATAATCATTATAGTTTAATTCATCTTCCACCCACAAAAAAATAAGTGCCGCACAGGCGATTCCGATAGCAAGGCCAAAGATATTCAGAAAGGAATAACCCTTGTTTTTCCAAAGATTTCTAAAAGTTGTTTTGAAATAGTTCCTGAACATTGTTCTAAAATTTTTTTGCAGTTAATTCCTTTAATATCACAAAAAATACTTCTTCTGACTGTAATTTCACTTTTTTATATTCTGTCCTTACTAAAGTGTTAATCACGTTTTTTTTCTTGAATAAAAGGTTTTTTTTCTCAAAGGCCTGCAATTACCTCGCTTTCCGGCAATTTGGATATGGCTGCTCTATGTAGGATCGCTTTTTCCGCATTTGTGTCAAAAGTGAGTTCGACCCAACCGTTAAACAGTTGGTTATCTAATTTTACTTGTACTGGCAAATAATTGTGGTTACAGGATGTCCACAATCCTTCCCAAAATGGATCGCCGGTAATTCCAGTCACTTTTTGTGCTAATTCAATTTGCGCTATTCCATACCATGTATATCCCGAAAAATTTTTCAAAGGCACCACTTCTCCTTTAAAAAGCAATGGCGCATTTTCATTGGAGTTTACAGGAAGCAGGCAATTGATTTTTGAGGTGACCAGGTACTTTCTTTTGTCTTGTTTAGATATCGGATCTCCAACAAGCAAGGTGTGAAACCGAACATCAGTCACTCCATCTTTATTAAGATCAATTGAATACGATTCATTAAAGCCTACAGTTTTATTATCAAGATCGGTATACATCATTTGAGGATGAACATTGATGGGCTCATCGCATGATGCGAGGAAAAAAACGACAATTAATATCATTGAAAAAAATTTCATCATCTTTTTGATTTTCGTTTATTCATTCAAGAGCATTTTTTTGCTCTTTCTCAGCAAACAAACAAATAATTATATTTTCAATTCTAAAACGCTCAATTCTAATTTTCAAATTTCTTAGTAACCGAAACAATTTAAAATTGTATTGAACATAAAGAAGAAAAATAAAACGCTTCAAACAAATCAACATTTGCCAGAAAAAAACAACTATTCTAAGCCCTTTTTTTACGCAAGCATTTTAAAATTTCTTCATTCTTATTTCACGGCTATACCAAAATATTCTCAGTAACCGTTTGTCCATCCAGCATCCGAATAATGCGGTGGCTATACCTGGCATCATGTTCACTATGAGTAACCATGATAATGGTAGTTCCGTGTTCGTTTAACTCAGTAAGCATTTGCATTACTTCATTACCATTGGATGAATCCAGATTTCCAGTAGGCTCATCGGCGAGAATTAATTTTGGATTATTTACAACAGCCCTGGCTACGGCTACACGTTGCTGCTGACCGCCGGAAAGTTGCTGAGGATAGTGATTTTTGCGGTGCATGATCTGTACTTTATCAAGAACTTCTTCCACCCGTTTTTTTCTTTCGTCCGCTTTCACACCAAGATAGATCAAAGGCAATTCTACATTTTCAAAAACAGTCAGTTCATCGATCAGGTTGAAACTCTGGAATACAAAGCCAATATTACGTTTGCGGAGATCAGCCCTTTTTCTTTCGTTGAAATGAGCTACTTCAATTCCGTTAAAAATAAAGCTTCCACTATCAGGATCATCCAACAATCCGAGGATGTTTAATAAGGTGGATTTTCCACAACCGGATGGGCCCATTACAGCTACGAATTCTCCTTCTTTTACAGAAAAAGTTAGTTTGTTTAATGCTACCGTCTCCACTTCTTCGGTGCGGTAGATCTTTTCTAAATTGGTAATTTTTATCATTGTTTGTTTTTTTTAAATTATCTGCTTTTGGCCTTAGCATTCAGCTTTCGTCCGTTAAATTTTTATCAGAAATCCTTCATCGGATGGGAATAAAGGATATTCACTCGTTTGATTTAATAGCTCAGATTGCACATTCTTTTTAATGAGGCAATTGAATTTTGAAATACAACAGGTTTCACTTTTAATTGCAATAGATGCTAAAAGAAAAACTATGATCCCAAATGTCCTGAGGAAAATATTCTGTTTCATAAAACGTGATTTAAAAATTTATGAATTGAACATTGGATTTTAAACACTGAATATTGGACTTTTAAACACTGAATATTGGACTTTTAAAGATTGAGCATTCTTTTAATCTTTCTTCAACACCAACTCCTGCATGTCTCCATAATTTTCATAGCTGCTCGTTACTACTTTATCTCCCGGTTTTAATCCACTCAGCACTTCATAATAATCAGGATTTTGACGACCAAGTTGAATATCAGTTTTATAAGCGGTTTTCCCGTCTGCGCTTACTTTAAAAATCCAGTTTCCGCCAGTTTGCTGATAGAATCCTCCCTTCGGTAAAAGCAGGGCCTGAGTTTCATCGCTCAATGCCAAACGGATTTGCAAAGTCTGACCGCGACGGATTCCCTGCGGCACATCTCCTACAAATTCCATGTCAACCTGGAAACGGCCGTTTGTAACCTGTGTATATACTTTTTTTATCTCGAGTTTGTAAGTTTTATTGTTGAAATCAAATTCTCCTTTCAGGCCGATAAATATTCTTGAAATGTAGTGTTCATCAATATCTACGCGAACTTTATATCCGCTCAGCACATCTATTTGTCCAAGCCTTTCGCCTTTATTTTTTGATTGTCCAATCTCTGCATCAAGAGAAGTTAATTGTCCATCTATCGGCGCACGTACGATCAGATCGCCTACTTTCTGGCGCATTACATTTAATGCGTTTTGAGAGCCTTCAAATGCCTGCCGCGATTGTTTTATTTGTTGTTCATTAGATAGAGAATCCTGGTGAAGTATTTGTTGAGTCAATCTTTCCTTTTGCAAATAATAATCATAATCATTTTTTGCTTTTTGAAATTCCTGCGAACCGATCGCTTTTTGTTCGTACAAGTGTTTGTCTAAATTATAGATCCTTTCAGCTTCTTTTAATTCACTTTCAACATCAGTCATTTGGTTCAATTTACTCACTGTATTTTGCTGGGCAGCATTTTTCGAAATCTGCATTTGAGTAAGCAAATTGTACACATTTGTTTGTTGAGTTACCAAGCCGAGTTGAATATCTGTGTTTGATAATCTTAATATCGGCTGGCCTTTTGTCATCATAGCACCGTCGTCCACATATTTTTCTTCTACACGTCCGCCTTCTACAGCATCCAGATAAATAGTAGTAAGGGGAAGCACCACGCCATTTACCGGTATAAATTCCTGGAAAGTTCCTTTTTGTATTTCACTGATTGTTACACGATCTGTATCCACATTGAGCTTGCTCTTACCGGAAGTGAAATAATAACTTGCTCCAATCAGCGCAACGACGGCCACTATCCCCAATATTGTAAGAATTCTTTTTGACGACCATTTCTTTTTTTCAATTACTCTGTCCATAACTTTTTTTTAAAACCAGATAAGAAAACTTTTTGTTTGTTTATTTAAAATTCCTTTTATCCCCTGATAAATACGCAAAGCCATGCCATTATTTATTCGCTTGTTTCTCAACGATTTAGAAAAGATAATTTTCTAAAAGTGTACGCTTTTGATACAGTTTCCGTTCATTTTTGATACAAGCGTTTGGCGATCTTTTTTAGGAAATTTCACAGATAACTTTTTTGAAAAGAAACATTTTTTTTGCGGCGCTGGATATGCCATAATTGAGCGGCACTGAAAACTTTTTTTCTATCGCTTTTGAAATCCATGCATAATGTTTCTTTCACTTCATTTGTCAGAAACTTTATTTCTTCATTTGATAATGATTTGAGAATACTGTCTGTTTGATTTAATTGAACTTTCACGATTTGTTTTTTTACAGTTATTTATTTTTTGAGTTTGATCTTTTCAGAAGTAAAATTTTTGCGCACCAAGATTCTTTTTGCGCCGTTGAATATCCCAAAGCTGGGCGGCGCTGAAAATTTTCTTTCTTTCGTTTTTGAGATGTGCACATACAGTTTCTTTTACTTCTGTGGTCAAAATTCTTAATTCGGTTCTTGTCAGATTTTCCAACAAATTGTTTGATTGAAGTTTCATGATTTTTGTTTTTTAAATGTTTAAGGTTTGTTTTTAAATACGGTTGTAATTCTTTTTTGTTACAGTTATTTTTCTTGTTTTTAGAATAAAACCGTTTTAATTTTTTTCTGTTTTAGAATATGTCAAAGCTGTGCCAAAACATAATGCCTTGATTTTGAACCAACTAATTTAGACAATCAAAATCTTACTGTTCGCTAATGATACAGTGCATATCCGGTTTTGTGACAGTAAGAGGCTTGGCGACATAATAAGAGCATAAAAAATTCGGGAAAAGAATTTTCAGCAAAGAAAGAAATAACATCAATTCTTATTTTTCATTCGAATGATAAATAAAAATCGATTGATTAGACAAACACGTTATAAAAAAAGAAAAGTTTGTAGTAAAAAGAATAGAAGGAATTTATGTTTTCATTAGTAAAAATTTAAAGAATTAAGTACTGAAAAAATCAGTGCATTTAGTTTGCCTGAATGCTGTAACACAAGGCGCAATCCGTGGCTAACATTTCTTTTTTTTATTCGCAAAAATTCGTGTAATTCGTGCACGATTATTTTTCCAAAAATCTTCTATAACAATGAACGTAAAAAACGCAACAGTATTAATCATTGATGACGATACAGATGTTTTAACAGCTGTAAAAATGCTGTTGAAAACAGAAGTGAAAGAAGTGGTGACAGAAAAAAATCCCGAAAATATCCGGCATCTTTTATCCAAAAAATCTTTTGACCTGATCCTGCTTGATATGAATTTCAACAGTTCGATCAACACCGGCAACGAAGGCATTTTCTGGTTGAAAAAAATCCGTGAATTCGGCTCAAATGCGCCGGTAATCATGATTACAGCTTATGGTGATATTGATCTTGCAGTGCGTTCTTTGAAAGAAAGTGCTTCGGATTTTATGGTGAAACCGTGGCACAATGAGAAATTGGTCGATTGCATCAAAAAGAATTTGAAAGAAAAAAGCAGATCTGATGACCGGCTTGTTTCCGACTCTTCTGTAATTGGTAAAGAACTTATTGGCAATTCCGATGTGATGAAGGATATATTTTTTAAAATAGAAAAAATAGCGCCCACTGATGCAAACATTTTAGTTCTTGGTGAAAATGGAACCGGAAAAGATTTAATTGCAAAAGCGATTCACGAAAATTCTTTGCGTGCTAAAAAACCTTTTATTAAAGTGGACGTGGGTGCATTGACAGAATCACTTTTTGAAAGTGAATTATTCGGGCATAAAAAAGGGGCGTTTACGGGCGCGGCAGAAGATCGGGAGGGAAGATTTGAAGCAGCAAACGGAGGCACGTTATTTCTAGATGAAATTGGAAATATTACGTTGCAGCAACAATCAAAACTATTGAGCGTGTTGCAAAACCGGCAGGTAATCCGGTTGGGCAGCAATGTTCCAATCAGTATTGACATACGGCTGATATGCGCTACCAACGTGCCTTTGAATGAACTTGCCAATGAAACTCGTTTTAGAAAAGATTTAATTTATCGCATTAATACGGTTGAAATAACTGTTCCGCCTCTTAGAAAAAGAGGTTCCGATATTATTTTATTGGCCAATCATTTTGTATATATTTACTCAAAAAAATATTTAAAACCTCAATTGGAATTTGACGCCAAAGCAATTGAAAAATTGAAACAATATCCTTTCCCCGGCAATGTGCGTGAATTACAATATACTATGGAAAGAGCCGTGATCATGTCGGAAGGAGAAATGCTTTCCGCATCTGACTTAATTTTTTCTCCAATAGAATCAGTAGCAGTAAAAGAAGAAGAACCAAAGGATTTAAATCTTAGCCTGGTAGAAAAGAATACCATTTTACGTGTGATAGAAAAACATGGCGGAAACATCAGCAAAGCTGCAAAGGAACTGGGTTTGACAAGAACCGCACTGTATAGAAGGTTGAGCAAATATGATATATAACCGAATGCTGAAGAAAGATCGTGAACGCTGAATGAGAAATAAAATGTACTAACATGCTAAAACGAATTGAATTTAAAATTTTTATCAGAATACTGCTGTTATTTATCACGCTCATTGCTGCCTCTTATTTATTGATAAACAAAACTTTTATTTATCTTTTGCTACTCACGCCAATTATCATTTATCAGTTGGGTGAGCTTTATCGTTTTCAATATAAAGCGCAAAAAGAATTAAAGCAGTTTATAGAGTCGATCCACTACAGGGATTTTTCAAGATTCTTCGATGTGAAGCACGCGCCGCTTGAGTTACAGCCATTGCGTGAAGGATTCAATCAAATCACCTCCACGTTTAAGGATATCAGTAAAGAAAAAGAAACGTCACACCAATATTTACAAAAAATACTCGAACTGGTTGATACGGGGATTCTATCGTATGATTCTGAAAACGGAGAAGTGATCTGGATGAATGAATCTCTAAAAAGAATGTTGCAATTGCCATATTTGAAAACCATTTATTCTTTAAACAGGCGTGATGAAGAATTGCACAATGAAATCGTTTCTTTAAAACCCGGCGAAAGTAAAATTGCGATGGTTCATTTGGAAAGCCGCTCATTTAAAATTCTGTTATCAGCAACCGCTTTTCAAACAGGAGGCAAAAAATTTACCCTGATCGCATTTCAAAATATTAATGAGGCTCTTGACGAAACAGAATCAAAGGCCTGGCAAAAATTATTAAGTGTGATGACTCATGAAATCATGAATTCTGTTGCTCCCATTTCTTCATTGGCGGATACTTTGAAGAACCGTCTTGAAAAATCTATTGTTCACCTCGACAATCATGATGGTGCTGTTCATGATCTTGAAATTGGAATAGAAACGATAAAACGACGAAGTGAAAGTTTACTAAAATTTGCTGAGACTTATCGCAATCTGAATAAAATAACCAAGCCAAATTTGAAGACTGTTTATGTACGCGACCTTTTTGAAAATTTGTATCAGTTAATGGAACCTACTTTAGATCAAAAAAATATCGAGATGGATATTGTTTTAAAAGATCCCGGACTGGAGGTAGAAATTGATCCAAGCCTCATAGAACAGGTTCTGATAAACCTGATTGTAAATGCGAAAGAAGCGTTGAAAGATCAACCGCAAGCAAAGATTACATTGACAGGAATGGTCAGTAGTAAAGGAAGGGTTTTGATAAAAGTTGCAGACAATGGCACGGGCATACCGGAAGATATTTTAGAAAATATTTTCATTCCTTTTTTTAGTACCAAAAAAACCGGAAGTGGTATTGGTTTAAGTTTGTGTAAACAAATCATGATGCTTCACAGAGGCAATATCACCGTGCATTCCGTGCCCGGACAGGGAAGTATTTTTACTTTACTGTTCTGATTTTTTCAAATCACGAATTACAGTAAAAGGAGAAATAACCATGATTTCTGTTTTGATATAAATAATCGATTTTTTTTAAAAAATCCTTGTTAATTAAACATTGCATAGATCTTATTAGCAAGGAAGCTCGCTTATAAATTCTTACTTTTGCGCCTCAAAAATCAGGACGCATGATTAGTGTAAATAATGTAACGCTCGCTTATGGTAAAAGGGTGTTGTTTGATGAGGTAAATCTCAATTTTGTAAAAGGAAACTGCTACGGAATTATCGGCGCGAACGGAGCAGGAAAATCCACTATTTTAAAAATTATCAGCGGCGAAATTGAACCAAATAAAGGTTCCGTTTCTATAACTCCGGGCGAACGAATGGCGGTACTAAGGCAAGACCACTTTCAGTTTGATGAGATTACGGTTCTTAACACCGTGTTGATGGGCCACAAAAAAATGTGGGATACCATGATCGAGAAAGATGCCATTTACATGAAAGAAGATTTTTCTGAAGAAGACGGAATGAGAGCTGGCCATTTGGAAGCTGAGTTTGGTGAAATGGGAGGTTATACTGCTGAAAGTGACGCTGCTACTTTGTTAAATCAATTAGGCGTACCTGAAGAATTGCACCAGATAGTCATGCGTGATGTGGCGGCCAATATGAAAGTGCGGATTTTATTAGCACAGGCACTTTTTGGCAATCCGGATATTTTGTTGTTGGATGAACCGACCAACAACCTGGATGTCGATACAATTTCATGGCTAGAAAACTTTTTAGCAGATTATCAAAATATTGTTTTGGTCGTCAGCCATGATCGTCACTTTTTGGACTCCGTTTGTACACATGTTGCAGATGTTGATAAACAAAAAATAAAGATCTACACCGGCAATTATACCTTCTGGTATGAAAGCAGCCAGCTCGCTGCCAGACAGGCAACAGATAAAAATAAAAAGATGGAGGAAAAGAAAAAAGACCTCCTTGAATTTATTGCACGATTCAGCGCCAACGCTTCAAAAAGTAAACAGGCTACTTCGAGGAAAAAAGCTTTGGATAAACTGGTATTTGAAGATATCACGCCAAGTAACAGAAAGTATCCGGGTATCATTTTCAAACCGGAAAGGGATCCGGGAAATCAAATTTTGAACGTACAAAAATTGCTAAAAACCGTTGAAGGGAAAACCTTGTTTAGTAATGTAAGCTTTGATGTAGTAAAGGGACAAAAAATTGCATTTCTGAGCAAAGATCCTGTAGCGCTCACTTCTTTTTTTGAGATTATCAATAATAAGATGAAAGCAGACAGCGGCGAATTTGAATGGGGAACTACTATTACCACTGCTTATTTGCCTAATGACAATAGCGAATATTTTACCGGAGAACTTTCTTTGCTGGATTGGTTGCGTCAATTTGTTCCCGATCATTTTACTGACGTAGATGAAGATTTTTTGAGAGGCTTCCTGGGAAAAATGCTTTTTAGTGGCGATGAAATAAAAAAGAAAACCAATGTGCTGAGTGGTGGTGAAAAAGTTAGATGTATGATCAGTAAAATGATGTTGCAAAATCCAAATGTGGTTATGCTTGATGAGCCTACGAACCATTTGGATCTTGAAAGCATTACAGCTTTTAATGATGGCAT
>Ga0207652_10000172_pt1 | contig 69878 bp, 71 predicted proteins | sample KBSC63BmetaG_FD_184334 | JGI IMG/M metagenome (GOLD analysis project Ga0207652, IMG submission 184334) | Corn rhizosphere microbial communities from Kellogg Biological Station, Michigan, USA - KBS C6-3B metaG (SPAdes) (version 2) | ecosystem: Host-associated > Plants > Roots > Rhizosphere ... | reverse complement strand
TCTGCACCTTCCACCACTGGCTCGTCCACGACGGCGGCTGGACCATGCGACGAGACCCCGACCGATCCTTCGTCTTCACCAGCCCCACCGGCGACGAAATCCGACGACATCCCTCGGCGGCCTGACCACCCCAGGACCGCCCACCCCAACAACACACCCCCGCACACCGCACCACAACACCCGGTAGGGCACAGCCCGACGGGACACAGCCATGCGCTCAGGCGAAATGGTGCATTCAACCTCGGAAGAAGACGTCCTCGTAGACGGCCCTTGCTCTGCGGGTGGCGCGGCGGTAGTCCTCGACCAGATCTTGCGCGTGGCCGGCGGGATAGCCCATCGCCCGTGACACCGCGCTGAGCGTCCGCGGATCGGCGGGAACGAGATCAGCTGCCTTCCCCCGGGCAAGGACGATCGCATTGCGCACTCGCATCGCGATCCGCCACGCGTCCGCCAACACATGCTCGTGTTCCTCATCGATCAAGCCGTGTCGGCGCGCGGCATCGAGCGCCGGCAGCGTCGCCGGCGTTCGCAGTTCAGCGATCGCGCCCGCGTGACGCAGCTGCACGAGCTGAATCGTCCACTCGACATCGGACAATCCGCCTCGGCCGAGCTTCGTATGCAATCCGGGATCAGCGCCGCGCGGCAACCGCTCGGCCTCCATCCGCGCCTTGATGCGCCGGATCTCCTTCGCGGTCGCGGCGTCGATGCCGGCCGCGGGATACCGAACCTCCTCGATTCCCGCGATGAACCGAGCACCGAGCTCCGCATCACCCGCCACCGGACGAGCACGCAGCAACGCCTGCCGCTCCCAGACGGCTCCCCAACGTCGGTAGTACTCGATGTATGACGCCAAGCTCCGCACCAGTGGGCCTTGCCGGCCTTCAGGGCGCAAGTCGGCATCGACGACCAGCGGCGGATCCGGCGCAGGTAACGCCAGCAGTCGCCGCATCTCGTTCGCGATGTCGTGCGCCGTTTGCGTGTGCGCGGGTGTGTCCTCCCCCGCCTTCCCGTCGACGGACATCGGCTCGTAGACGAACATGACGTCCGCATCGCTGCCGTATCCCTGCTCACCGCCTCCCAGCCGGCCCATGCCGATGATCGCGAGCCGGACGTCGACGGGCGCGCGCTTCTCGGCAGCGATCTTTCGGATCGCCGTCTGCAACGCAGCCTCAAGCGTCACGTCCGCTACGTCGGACAGAGCACTCCCGACGACTTGTAAATCGGAGAGCCCGAGCAGATCGGCGCAGGCAGTGCGGACGAGTTCGCGGCGTCGTAACCCGCGAGCAGCAGCAACGGCGTTCTCCCAATCGTCGTTGCGACGTACTGCCGCCAACACTTCCGCGGTCAACGCCTCCGCCGTCCGCGGCTGCAACTCGTCATCGCGACCCAACATCGCGACCGCTTCAGGAGCGCGCGCCAGCAGATCTGCGACATACCGGCTCGTCGCCAACAGCCGCGCGAGTCGTTCTGCCGTAGCGCCTTCATCCCGCAACACGCGCAGGTACCACGGCGTGCTGCCGAGCGCCTCGCTTACCTGACGAAACGCAAGCAGCCCGGCATCCGGGTCGGCGGCGTCAGCGAACCAGCTGAGCATCACCGGCAGCAGCGTGCGCTGGATCGCCGCCCGCCGACTGACACCTTGAGTCAGCGCTTCGAGATGCCGAAGCGCCGCCGCCGAGTCGACAAACCCGAGCGCTTCCAGCCGCTCGGTCGCTGCCTCCGCGGTCAGCCGAGAATGCTCGGCCGGTAACCGCGCGACCGCGTCGAGCAGCGGTCGATAGAAGAGCTTCTCGTGCAACCGGCGTACTTCGAACGTGTGCTTGTCGTGGTCGCGCCGCCACGACTCGACATCGCGATAGCCCATCGTCCGCGCGAGCCGGTGCTGCTCACCCGCATCCGTCGGCAGCAGGTGAGTGCGCCGCAGTTGCGCGAGCTGCAACCGATGCTCCTCGCTGCGCAAGAACCGGTATGCCGCCGCCAGCCGCGCCGCATCCTCGCGGCCGACGTAACCACCAGCAGCCAGTTCCCCCAGCGCAACTAGGGTCGTCGAGCTCCGCAACGACGCGTCGCTGCGGCCATGGACCAGCTGCAGAAGCTGGACGGCGAACTCCACGTCACGCAGGCCACCGGGACCGAGCTTCACCTCGCGGTCGACATCGGCAGCGGGCACGTGCTCGAGCACGCGGCGGCGCATCGCTTGTACGTCGGCCACGAACCCGTCCCGTTGCGCGGCGGTCCAGACCATCGGGGTGACGGTGTCGACATATGCACGTCCGAGGTCGACGTCACCGGCGACGGGGCGTGCCTTGAGCAGCGCCTGAAACTCCCACGTCTTCGCCCAACGCTGGTAGTACGCCTCATGGCTCGCGAGTGTCCGGACGAGCGGCCCCGACTTGCCCTCCGGCCGCAGGCCGGCGTCGACCGCCCAGATCGCACCCTCGGCAGTGGTGTCCGAGCAGACCCGCATCATCGCGGCGGCCAGGCTCGTCGCCCCGGCGTCGGCCGGTTCGGCGACGAACACGACGTCGACGTCGCTCACATAGTTGAGCTCACGGCCGCCGGTCTTGCCCATCCCGATGACCGTCAGCCGACTGTCGGTCGGGTGCTCGCGCCGCGCGATGTCGAGCGCCACCTGAAGGGTCGCTTCCGCGAGGTCGGCGAGCTCAGCCATGACGTCGTCGACTTCGACAGTTGCCGTCAGGTCGCGCGCCGCCAACGTCAGCAGGCAGCGCCGGTAAGCGACGCGCAGCGCGTCATACCCGGCCCGTCCGGTCTGCTCGCCGACGGCTTCGGCCAGGGCGTGCCGCAACCCCAGCAGCGTGGGTCGGGAAGCCACGACGGCGTCATCGGCCAACACGTGCCAGTGGTCGGGGTGGCGAGCAAGATGCGCGCCGAGCGCTGCGCTCGCCCCGAGCACGGCAGTGAGGCGATCCCGGAATCCGTCGCCGTCCGCCAACGCCTCCGCCAACTCGCGCGAGTCGGGCGCCGCGTCGAGTAGTCGCTGCAACGACGCAGCCGCAAGGTCAGGGTCGGCGGCGGAGCGCATCTGTTGCGCCGTGATCGGCGAACGATCCTGCGGCGCCGTCACGTCTATTACCGTAGATGCAGTGGACACCGCAGTCGGCCTTGAAACCTCCCAGCTGGCTGTAGACGTCCAGGGATTGACCAAGAACTACGGCGAGCTTGTCGCGGTGGACGGGGTCGGTTTCGACGTCCACGCCGGCGAGGTGTTCGGATTTCTCGGTCCGAACGGCGCCGGCAAGTCGACGACGATCAAGATGCTGTGCACGCTCACCGAACCCACGGCGGGTATGGCGCGAGTGGCGGGCTTCGACATCGTTCGGGAACGCGACGCCGTGCGCCGCAACATCGGCCTCGTCTTCCAAGACCCGACGATCGACGTCTACCTGACGGCGGAGCAGAACCTGCGGATGCACGCCGAGCTCTACGGCGTCCGACGCTCGTCACTCGACGAGCGGATGACCGCGGTCCTCGAGATGGTCGCCCTGGCCGATCGACGAAAGTCGCTGGTCTCGACGTACTCAGGCGGGATGCGGCGTCGCCTGGAGATCGCGCGCGGTTTGCTGCACTCCCCTCGGGTGCTGTTCCTCGACGAGCCAACGGTCGGGCTCGATCCGCAGACACGAACGTCGATCTGGCGCTACATCCACGAGCTGCGGCAACGCGAAGACGTGACGATCTTCCTGACCACGCACTACATGGACGAAGCGGAGAACTGTGACCGCATCGCGATCATGGACCGCGGCCGGATCGTCGCCATCGACACGCCCGAGGCCCTGAAGGCGGCGGTCGGCAAGGATCGCGTGCAGATCTCCACGGACAACGACGAGGCTGCCATCGCGACGCTCGCGGAGCGCTTCGGCTTTCAAGCGGCCATGGCGGAGGGACTGGTGACCTTCGCGGTGGCAAATGGCGAGCACTTCGTACCGCGGCTGTTCGCGGAGCTTGGCATACCGATCCGCTCAGTGAACGTGTCGCGGCCGTCGCTCGACGACGTCTTCATGAGCCACACCGGGACGACGATCCGCGACGCGGAGGAATCGGGGAACAGCCAATGGATGCGCATGGTCGCGCAGCGGCGGAGGTGAACGATGGCTGTCGCTGAGATCACGGCCCCGGCTCGGACTACGCAGTCGGGATTCGGGTTCCGCCATGATCTGCGTGCGGTTCGAGTCGTGTGGCAGCGCGAGATGATCCGCTTCTCCCGCGACCGGCTGCGCGTCATCACCTCGCTGATTCAGCCGGTGCTCTTCCTGTTCGTGCTCGGCGGCGGGCTGTCCTCGATCACGTCGGGTGCGGTTGCTCACGTCAACCTGAAGACCTTCATGTTCCCCGGTGCACTGTCCATGGCGGTGCTGTTCACCGCGCTGTTCTCCGCGGCGTCGATCGTGTGGGACCGCGAGTTCGGGTTCCTGCGCGAGATGCTTGTCGCGCCGATCAGCCGTTGGTCGATCGTCGTCGGCAAGACCCTGGGTGGCGCGACAACGGCGTCACTGCAAGGGCTGCTCATCCTGCTCATGGCCGGACTCGTCGGCGTGCCCTATTCGTTGCCGCTGTTCCTGACCGTCCTCGGCGAGCTGATCCTGCTCGCGATGACGTTGACGGCGTTCGGGGTGATGACCGCGGCGCGGATCCAGCAGTTCCAGGCCTATATGGCGCTCAACCAGATGTTGCTGATGCCACTGTTCTTCCTGTCCGGTGCGCTGTTTCCGCTCACCGGTCTGCCGACGTGGCTGCACATCCTCACGCGCGTCGACCCGATCACCTATGCCGTCGATCCGGTCCGACGCGCGGTGTTCGCGCATCTCAACGTCCCCGCGGCGACGCAGCACGTGCTGAACCCCGGCGTCACGTGGGGAAGCTGGCGAGTGCCGACTGCGGTCGAGCTGTTGATCGTCGCCGCAATGGGAGTCGTGATGCTGGCGATCGCGATCTGGGAGTTCCGCAAAGCGGACTAGCTCACGACTGCTCCGCCACAAGCAGCTTCCGCTCCGCCGCCTCGAGCTCTGCCGAGTCCAGCCGCTCGCGTAGCAGCGGAAACTCTTGCGTCTCCTCGCGCTGCGCGTGCGTCAGAACCGCCTGCGCGAACGTCTCGAAGGTTCGGGCGAACTCGACCGAGGCGATGTCCAGCTCTTGGAGCTTGGCGAGGAGCTCGTTGGCCTGGTTCTCCTCCTCTGTCCGGGCTTCGGCGACGGGCTCGCCGCCATCGATCTCGCCGGTCAGCGGATGGACGACCTGCTCTTCGGCCGTTTCGTGGAGCTTGAGCAGTTCGCGCAGGTCGTCGAACGCCTCTTGCCGGGTCTCGGCGGTAGTTGTCTCCGCAACGGCATAGATCGCAGCGCGGACCTGATCATGCTGGGCGAGCAGCTGCTCGACGAGGTCGCCTCGGGTGTCGTCGGTGTCGATCGCATGTGTTCGCGGCATTGGTTTGGCGTACCCGGATACCCGGAGGTAATGCCCCGCGTCGGTCAGCCGGTCACCAGTTTGGCGAAGCGCTGCGCGAGCGCCTCGCCGACCTCGGTGAGTGATCCTTCGGCGAACCGGACCTGCGACACCACGTCCGCCGGCTCACGGCCGCTCTCGCGGATCGCCGCCGCGTCGGCACCCGCCCAGTCCTCGACCATCGCGACCGTCGCCTCGACGTGGAACTGCAGCCCCCAGGCAACCTCTCCGATGCGGAAGGCCTGGTTGTACTTGTCCGACGTACCCAGCAGCTCTGCGTCGGGCGGCAGCCGGGTGATCGCGTCGAAGTGCCATTGCACGACGGGGATCGTCCCGGCCGTCAGCAGCTCATCGTCTGCCGTGATCTCTACCGTGCCGAGCCCGAGCTCGGGGCCCAGCGCGCCGCGTTCGACATACCCGCCCGTCGCAGCTGCGAGCAGCTGCGCACCGAGGCAGATGCCGAGCGTCGGCACCCCGTCATCGACCGCCGTGCGCAACAGCTGCCGCACCGCCGGCAGCCACTGTGCACGGTCGTCGTCCATGCAGCCCATCGGACCACCGAGCACGACCAGCGCGTCCCCCTCGACCGACGTGGGCACGCGGTGCCCGAGGTAGGGATGGATCGGATGGACGTCGAGACCCGCCGCGGGCAGCCACTCCTGGAACCAGCCAAGGCCTTCGTTCGCAGAATGCTGGACGACCAGGGTGCGGGCCACGATGCGCCCTAGAGCACCGGGAGGTAGCGGGTCAGCTCGAACGGGGTCACCTGCTGGCGGTAGGCCTCCCACTCGGCGCGCTTGTTGCGCAGGAAGAAGTCGAAGACGTGCTCGCCGAGAGTCTCGGCCATGAGCTCCGACGACTCCAGCGCCTTGATGGCGTCCGACAACGACCCGGGCAGCGGCGCGATGCCGAGCGCGCGACGCTCGCCGTCGGTCAGCTGCCACACGTCGTCCTCGGCGCCGTCGGGCAGCTCGTAGCCCTCTTCGATGCCCTTGAGCCCGGCGGCCAGCAGAACAGCGAACAACAGATACGGGTTCGCCGCCGAGTCGGGTGAACGGATCTCCACACGCGTCGAGTTGCCCTTGTGCGGCTTGTACATCGGCACGCGCACCAGTGCCGACCGGTTGTTGTGACCCCAGCAGACGTAAGCCGGCGCCTCTCCCCCGCCCCACAAGCGCTTGTAGGAGTTGACCCACTGGTTCGTCACCGCAGTCAGCTCCGCAGCATGCGTCAGCAATCCGGCGACAAAAGCCTTGCCGACCTTGGACAGCTGGAACGGATCCGACGCCTCGTGGAACGCGTTGCGGTCGCCCTCGAACAGCGACAAGTGTGTGTGCATCGCCGACCCGGGCTGGTCGGTGAACGGCTTCGGCATGAACGACGCGTAGACGCCTTGCTCGAGTGCAACCTCTTTGACGACGAGTCGCATCGTCATGAGGTTGTCGGCGGTCGTCAGCGCATCGGCGTAGCGCAGGTCGATCTCCTGCTGACCGGGCGCCACTTCATGATGCGAGAACTCGACGGAGATGCCCATGCGCTCGAGCATCGTGATCGCCTGCCGCCGGAAGTCATGACCGAGGTCATGTGGCGTCTGGTCGAAGTAACCGCCGGCGTCGATCGGCTCGGGCAGCAGCAGGTCGGCAGTCGGCCGCTCCCGCAAAAGGAAGAACTCGACCTCTGGGTGGACGTAAAAAGTGAAACCGAGGTCGGCGGCCTTCTGCATCACCCGACGCAGGACGTGACGTGGATCGGCGTATGACGGCTGCCCGTCGGGCAGCAGGATGTCGCAGAACATCCGTGCCGTGCCCGGTGCGTCGTCGCGCCACGGCAACACCTGGAACGTTGCCGGGTCAGGCCGCGCCAGCATGTCGGACTCGTGCACGCGCGCGAAGCCTTCGATGGCAGACCCGTCGAAGCCGATGCCCTCAGCGAATGCGCCTTCGAGCTCGGCCGGCGCGACCGCGACCGATTTGAGGAAGCCGAGCACATCGGTGAACCACAGTCGAACGAAGCGGATGTCCCGCTCCTCGATCGTCCGCAGGACAAATTCCTGCTGCCGCTCCATTGGCCAAGCCTAGAGGTTGACGTCTAGGTCAGGTGCAGCATCGCGACGAGCTGGTCGAGCGGCTGACCCTTCCCGACGACCGCATCCGCTCCGGACTCCTCGGCGGCCGCACGGACGTCATACGAGTCGTCGGAGGTGTGCACGACGATGACGGCATCCGGGCAGGTACGACGCAACGCGGGCAGGACGTCGATGCCGTCGCCGCCGGGCATCCGGTTGTCGAGCACGATCGCGCTCGGCTCGTGCTCCGCGGCGAGGATGAGCGCGCGGCCGGCATCCGGTGCGGTCAGGACCCGCGACCAGTCGCCGTGGCGGGACATGTAGGACTCGACGACGGACCGCACGGAAGCGTTGTCCTCGATGATGAGCAACGTCGAATCCCCCACCACCGGACAAGCGTCCCGCGACGACGCGTTCCGGGCCATCACACGAACGGGCCGTGACGATCAGCCGAACGGTTGGCCCCTTTAATCTAGGAAGGTATGCCTCAGCTGAGGGTTGCACTGGCGCAGTTCGACGTCACGGTCGGTGATCTGTCGGGTAACGCTGCGCGCATCCTCGAGCAGGTCCGCGCGGGTGCGGCGGCAGGCGCACACCTTGTTCTCTTGCCGGAGATGGCGCTGACCGGCTATCCGCCGGAAGATCTCGTGCTGCGCCGGTCTTTCGTCGCGGCCTCTCTAGCTGCGCTCGCTCGTCTCACCGGCGATCTTGCGGCAGCCGGGCTCGGCGACGTCGCGGTCGTGGTGGGCTATCTCGACGCCTGCCCCGAGGCAGCCCCTCGGCTCGGTCGACCCGCCGGCGAGCCGCAGAACGCGGCAGCCGTCCTGCACGGCGGTCGAGTGGTCGCCAAGTATGCGAAGCATCACCTGCCGAACTACGGGGTCTTCGACGAGTTCCGCTACTTCGTGCCCGGCGACACGCTGCCCGTCGTCCGGCTGCACGGCATCGACGTCGCGATCACGATCTGCGAAGACCTCTGGCAGGAAGGTGGGCCGATCGCGGTCGCGCGGGCGGCCCAAGCCGGACTCGTGGTGACGATCAACGGCTCCCCATACGAACGCAACAAGGACGACGTTCGTTGCGAGCTCGTACGGCGGCGCGCCGCCGAAGCTGGTGCGACGCTTGCCTACGTCAACATGGTCGGCGGCCAGGACGAGCTCGTCTTCGACGGCGACTCGATCGTCGTGACCGCTGATGGCACGGTGCTCGCGCGCGCCGCGCAGTTCGCCGACGAGCTGCTCGTCGTCGACCTCGACCTTCCTGCTGCGACCTCGGATGTGGCCGGCCGGGTCGACGCACTCGATGGCGCGGGGATGACGATCGTGCGCGCGACGATCAGCACCGAGGTGGTTCCGTCATACGAGGGTCTTGCGGGTCGTGTCGTGGAGCGGCTCGACGACTGCGCCGAGATCTACGCTGCGGTTGTCACCGGGACTCGTGACTACATCGCGAAGAACGGCTTCCGCTCCGTCGTGCTCGGCCTGTCGGGCGGCATCGACTCCGCACTTGTTGCCGCGGTCGCTGTCGATGCGATCGGCGCGGATCGCGTTCACGTCGTCGGGATGCCGAGCCGCTATTCGTCCGAACACTCGGTGAGCGATGCCGAAGAGCTGGCGCAGCGGATCGCGGTGCACTGGCAACTGGTGCCGATCGCGCCGATTGTCGAGGCTTACGAGAAGGCGTTCGCCGAGATCGGTGGCTTGCACGGGCTTGCCGAAGAGAACCTGCAGGCCCGCGTACGCGGCGTCATACTCATGGCGCTGTCGAACGAGGCCGGCCATCTCGTGCTGACGACCGGGAACAAGAGCGAGCTGGCGACCGGCTTTTCGACCTTGTATGGCGACAGTGCCGGTGGTTTCGCGCCGATCAAAGACGTGCCGAAGACGATCGTGTGGGCGCTGGCGCGTTGGCGCAACGCGGACGCGCGACGTCGCGGCGAGGTGGAGCCGATCCCGGAGTCGATCATCGACAAGCCGCCGAGCGCGGAGCTTGCGCCGGGACAGCTGGACGAAGACCGGCTGCCGCCATACGAATTGTTGGACCGGATCCTCGACGACTACGTCGAGCGCGACCGCGGCCGCGACGAGCTGCTCGCGGCGGGTTATGACGCCGAGCTGGTCGAGCGAGTGATCAGACTCGTCGACCTGGCGGAGTACAAGCGGCGGCAGTATCCGCCCGGCCCGAAGATCTCCCCCCGAAACTTCGGCCGCGACCGCCGCCTCCCCATCACCAGCGCCTGGCGCGAAACCACCTGACCGGCCGGTTGAGTGAGACGAAGATCGCCGTTAGGCGGCAATTAACGGCGCTTTTCGTCGCACTCAACAACGAGGTGCGACACTGGTGGGTGTCCGGGGACCCGAATGGGCCTCGAGGCTGAGAGGTGGTCTGTCATGACCGAAGTTGAGGGCGTCAGCCCTTATGGCTCGCCCCGGGGGGAGCCGATCCGCCGCATCCGGATTCATCACCTGCAGGCGATGAAGGAGCGCGGCGAGCGCTGGGCCATGCTCACCGCTTACGAGCAGTACGCCGCCTCGGTCTTCGACGAGATCGGCATCCCCGTGCTGCTCGTCGGTGACTCCGCCGCCAACAACGTCTACGGCTACGACAGCACGTTGCCAGTAACGGTCGACGAGCTGTTGCCGCTCGTGCGCGCGGTCACCCGCTCGACGCGACGGTCGCTCGTCGTCGCCGACCTACCCTTCGGCTCCTACCAGGAGTCACCCGGTCAGGCGCTGCACACTGCCGTCCGCTTCATGAAGGAAGGCGACGCCCACGCGGTCAAGCTCGAAGGCGGCCGGACAGTGGTCGAGCAGGTGCGAGCGATCGTCGATGCCGGCATTCCTGTCATGGCACACATCGGGTTCACCCCGCAGAGCGAGCACGGACTCGGTGGCTATCGCGTCCAAGGTCGCGGCGAAGCCGCCGAGAAGCTCCTCATCGATGCACACGCCCTTGAAGACGCCGGCGCGTTCGCGGTTGTCCTCGAGATGGTGCCCGGGGAGGTCGCTGCACAGGTGACGAAGGAACTGCGCATCCCGACTGTCGGCATCGGTGCCGGCGTCGACTGCGATGCGCAGGTGCTCGTCTGGCAGGACATGGCGGGGCTCAACAACGGGCCGAAGCCGAAGTTCGTGAAGAGGTATGCCGATCTCCGGTCCGTTCTCGCCGGCGCTGCGCAACAGTTCGCCGAGGAAGTAGCAAATGGTGCATATCCCGCACCGGAGCACTCGTACGAGTAGCAGGTTCACCTGATCGCACTAGCGCAAAACTGAAACGCAGGCATGCTCGCGGTCGATTAACAAGGTGAGCCCGCGCAAAGCGGGAACGCCCCTCCGACCGGGAGTATCCGTGTCTTCATTCAAAAGCACTCTTGCCGGCGCTGCTGTCGCAGCACTCGTCGTCGTCGCGCCGGCCGCGGCTGCACTCGCTGACAACCCGGGCCACGGCCACGGGCAGAGCAGCACGCACGCAAACCACGGCAAGTCGAAGGCGCACTTCACCGCCAACGGCAAGGTCACCGCTGTCGACGCCGACAGCTTCACGATGCACGTCAAGGGCGGGTCGAAGGACCTGCACGGCACCGACGTCACCGTGACCGTGACCGACACGACCAAGATGCGTCGCAACGGCGCCAAGGCGCAGGTGTCCGACCTTCAGGTCGGCGACCGCGTCAACGTTGTCGGCTCGCGCGGAAGTGACGGCACCATGACCGCCCGCCACGTGAACGCGCACGGCCCGGCCGCGACCGACACGTCGGGCACGGCCACCCCGTCACCGTCCGCCAGCCCGTCCCCGTCGAGTGACACCTCTGGCGACACGACAGGCGATGGCTCGACACCGACGCCGAGCGCGTCGCCGTCGGACTCGGCAAGCCCGACCGTCTGACCTACGCGAGCTGCTCAGTCAACCTGGTGCGGGCCTCGGCCAACGACGGCCCGTACCAGGTCAGGTCTCGGCCGCTGACGCAGCGCACGTCTGCATCCGGAAACATCTCCGGACCGTCGTCCGGTGAGAACGCGTAGGGCTCGTCCGGCAGCACCACAAGGTCGTACGTCGGCAACGCGTCGAGGTCGAACCGCGGATACCTCTCCGTATGACGACCGAGCACGTTGTCGACGCCGAGGCGCGCAAGCACATCGCCGGCGAACGTGTCGCAACCGAGCGCCATCCACGGCCGGCGCCAGATCGGTATGACGGCCCGTCGCCGCGGGCCGTCATACGACGTCCGCCACGACTCGTCGGCTGCATCGAGCCAGGCGGGTCGAGCCAGCCGACACGCAACGCGCAGCATCCGGTCGAGGCTCGCCAGCGCTTGCGGCACCGACCGCGGCGTCGTCACCCACACCGCACAACCCCGGGCGCGGAGACCGTCGAGGTCAACCGCGCGGTTTTCCTCGTCGTTCGCGATGACGATGTCCGGCCGCAAGTCGAGGACATGATCGACCTGCGGGTTCTTCGTCCCGCCGATCCGCGCGACGTCCAGGTCCTCCGGATGCGTGCACCAATCCGTCGCACCGACGAGCAGCCCCGGCGCGGTGACCGCGATCGACTCGGTCAGCGACGGGACAAGCGAGACGACGCGGGCAACCACCGGAGGAACAGCCACCGGCCGCCCCGTGTCATCGAGCACGGGGTCGTCGAGGTCAGACGTCGGTGACCCGTAGGCCGGCATGTGCCTTGTAGCGCCGGTTGACCGAGATCAGGTTGGCCGTGAGCGCCTCGACCTGACCGGCGTTGCGCAACCGCCCGGCATAGACCCCGCGCATGCCCGGGATCTCGTCGACGAGCGCCTGGACGGTATCGGTCGCATCGCGGTCGTCGCCGAGCACCAGAACGTCGGTGTCGAGCAAGTCCACCGCCGGGTCGAGCAGCAGCACCGCACTGACGTGGTGAAAGGCGGCCACGACGCGGCTGTCCGGGAGCAGCGCGGCCGCCTGCTCCGCTGCGCTTCCCTCAGCGACCGGCAGCGCGAACGCTCCCTGGGCGTCGAAGCCGAGCGGGTTCACGCAGTCGATGACGATCTTGCCCGCAAGCGCCGCGGCAACATCCCCCAGCAACGCCCCGTGCCCCTCCCACGGCACCGCGACGACGACCACGTCTGCCTCCTGGGCGGCCGCGAGATTGGTCACGCCGCGGACGTCGACGCCCGCCGGCAGACCCCCGGCGAGCTCGGACGCTGCCGCGGAGGCGCGCTCAACAGATCGGGATCCGATGAGAATAGGGTGGCCGGCGAGCGCGAACCGGCGCGCCAGGCCGCGGCCCTGGTCACCCGTACCGCCGAGGAAGGCTAGAGAGGTCGTCACCGCGACATCCTGTCAGCCGCCCAACCGCCGTCCGCGCGGCGGGAACACAGAAAAGACGTCTAGGCACCGTTGCAGGAGAAGCCGGGTACGACGCAGAACACCCGGGGCAGATGCTTTGAGCCGGGACTCGCAGAAGGGAGCGGAGGGGTGGGCGCGCTCTTTGGCCGGTCCCGGAAGGGTGCCGACGCTGCCGACCCTGGCGATCCCGCGCGCGCATATCCGCTCGAAGAGCTGCTCGAGAACATGCACGACCTCCGGATGACCCTGGCCGTTGACCTGACCGCGGCCGCCGGGGCAGCCGACGCCGGCGCGGATGATGTCGCCCGCGACATCATCGAGGCCGACCGGCGCGAGCTCGCCCGCTTCGCCCGGGTCGCCGGCCTCAAGCTCGCCAATCTCGATGGCGAAAGCCTCGCCGACGAACCTCGCCCGGTACGACGCGAGCCCTCACCCTGGCGTCGCCGCGTCGTGACCGCGCTGCCAGTCGTCCCCGTTGTCGGAGCCATGGCGTTGTCCGCGGCCGCCGCGACAGGTGTGCTCCAACTGCCAGGCACCGGTCCGGCGCCGGCACACCATGCCGCCATCGCGACGAACGACGCGAGTCCGGTGACGTCGTTCAAGCAGCTGGTCAACGTCCTCAACAGCGACCCGAGCGCTTCGCAAGTGATCGCAGCGGCATCCAAACTCCACCGTCAGCTGAGCCAGCTGATCGCCGTGTCATCGAACGATCCGTCGCAAGCGGCCGAGGTTGCCCGGCTGTTGCAGATGGAGCAGTCGCTGTTGATGCGAGAGCAGCCACCTGGCGTCTCCGTCGTACTCAACGCCACACGCCAGCTTGCAGCACGACTTGTCACGGTCGTCCCAAGCACTACTCCGTCGATTACGCCGACGTTCGTGCCCACTCCGCAGCCGTCGGCACACCACCCGCACCGCGCTGTTGCCTCGACTCCGCCAACTCCCGCGGCTCCCGCGCAGTCACCGTCACCGACACCAACAGCGACGGCAACACCGTCTGCAAATCCGAGCAACAGGCCCGACACATCGCCATCAGCAAACCCGAGTCAGTTCCCGCGCATCCCTCGATAACTGCGCTGCACAACCTCTGAACTGTGTTTTTTGGCGGCGTGTCGAAAATTTTTTTTCGCGCCTCATCGCACACTGAACATGCGCATCACGCACTTGTCGGCGTCGTTGCATGCATGCACATTTTTATTGCGTGACAACGCAACTGCGCATGTGTTGCTGCTCATGACGATGACGCGATGCGTAAACGAGTCGCGTTGTTGCATGCGACACGCAACGCGAAACCTTGCGACGGAACTAGCAATGCGTGCACTTTCGGTGTCACGATTGCGTGCAGCACAGTCCCGTTCCTAGAGAGGCTAGGGGGCACAGGTGGCACCAGCAGCGGCGAAGAAGACCGCGCGCAAGTCGACGGCCAAGCGCACGACCGCACGCAAAGCAACCGGCGTACGCAAGGCCGCGGCAAAGAAGACGACTGCTCGCAAGGCGGGCACCGCGCGTAAGACAACAGCGCGGAAGTCGACAGCAAAGAAGGCTGCACCCCGCAAGGCAGCAGCCAAGAAGGCGACCGGCGCACGCAAGACCACTGCGCGCAAGTCGACAGCAAAGAAGACGACCGCACGGAAGGCAACTGGCGCACGCAAGACCGCAGCAAAGCGGACCGCCAAGAAGACGACTGCGCGGAAGTCAACAGCCAAGAAGGCGACAGCACGCAAGGCAACTGGCGCACGCAAGACCGCAGCAAAGCGGACCGCCAAGAAGACCGCGAAGAAGACCGCGCGTAAGGCGACTGGCGCACGCAAGACTGCTGCGCGCAAGACGACCGGCGCACGCAAGACCGCAGCCAAGCGCGCAACCGGTGCACGCACCGCAGTCAAGCGGACCGCGCGCAAGACCACGCGCAAGGCAACCGGAGCGCGGAAGACGGCAGCTCGCCGAGGCCGCGCCGGCTCACCAGCGGTCCCGCCGATCGAGGTCCCGGCGCCGGGCCCTGACACGTCTGCGACCTCGTCGGCGAGCGGTACCGACGTCTTGGTCCCGCCGCCAAACGGATCGACCTCGGCTTTCTGAGCCGGGCCAACGACCCGAAAGCGCCGCGGAGGTTCTCCTCCGCGGCGCTTTGCTTTGCCGAGACGTGGGCATACGCCCCTGCGTGAGTGACGAATCAACTCCTGACGCTGAACCCACCGTCGGCGCGCTCCGGCACTTCCTCGACGGCCGGTGGGCGTGGATTCGCGACGAAGTCCGGCAGACGATCGCCCAGCCGTTGTTCGCGCCCGTCTACGGGATCGGCGTAGAGGAGCACCGCGAACGTGTCCTGGAGCAGGCGAAAGCGCTCGCCGACACCCCGGGCCCGCGATTGCTGTTCCCCAAGGAGCTCGGCGGCGACGGGGAGATCGGTGCTGCCGTCACTGCGTTCGAGACCCAGGCGCTCGGCGACTTGTCGCTGCTCGTGAAGTCGGGCGTGCAATGGGGACTGTTCGGCGGCGCGATCCTGCACCTCGGCACGGAACGTCATCACCGCGCCTACATCGCCGATGTCATCTCGCTGCGCCTGCCCGGCTGCTTCGCCATGACCGAGACGGGCCACGGGTCCGACGTGCAGTCGATTCGTACGACGGCGACGTATGACGCCGACACCGACGAGTTCGTCATACATACGCCCGACGACAGTGCGGTGAAGGACTACATCGGCAATGCTGCACACGACGGACGCATGGCGGTCGTGTTCGCGCAGCTCTGCACACCTGGCGCTGATGGCGAGGAACAGCGCAACGGCGTCCACGCCTTGCTCGTCCCGATACGCGACGACGCGGGTTCACCTTGCCCAGGCGTCTCGATCGAGGACTGCGGGCACAAGATGGGTCTCAACGGCGTCGACAACGGGCGCCTCGCGTTCAACCAGGTGCGCGTGCCGCGTGACGCGCTGCTGGACCGATACGGCACGGTCGATGCGGGACGGCGTCTACTCAAGTCCCATCGAGAACGAGACGCGTCGCTTCTTCACAATGCTCGGGACGCTCGTGCAAGGTCGCGTGTCGGTCTCAGGCGCCTCGCTGAGCGCATCGAAGGTCGCGCTCGCGATCGCGGTCCGCTACGCACTCGTCCGCCGCCAGTTCCATGCACCGGACAGCGACGACGAAGTGCTCATCCTCGACTTTCTGCAACACCAGCGACGGCTGCTGCCCGCGCTCGCCACTACCTATGCGCTGCATTTCGCCCAGGAAGAGCTCGTCGCGCAACTGCACGAGGTGTTCTCGAGCCACGACAATGCCTCGGCAGGCGTGGAGGCCGACGACGAGCTTGCTCGGCGCAAGCTCGAAACGCTGGCGGCCGGCATCAAGGCCACGAACACCTGGCATGCGACCGCCACGATCCAGACGTGTCGTGAGGCATGCGGCGGTGCCGGCTATCTTTCCGTCAACCGGCTGCCGCAGCTGAAGGCCGACACCGACGTCTTCACGACGTTCGAAGGCGACAACACGGTGCTCATGCAGCTCGTGGCCAAGACGCTGCTGACGAACTACCGCGACGAGTTCGGCTCGCTCGACACGTTCGGCATGGTTCGCTTCGTTGCTGACCAGGTCGTCGAGACCGTCGTGGAGCGCACCTCCGCGCACGCGATCGTCCAGCGGTTGATGGACGCGCTTCCTGGCCGGGACGAGGAAGTCAGCGTGCACGACCGCGGCTGGCATCTGTCCCGGCTCGCCTGGCGCGAGAAGCACATCCTCGAAGGTGTCACCCGGCGCATGCGCAAGGGCATGAGCGAGGGTGCAGACGCGTTCGACCTGTTCAACAGCGTCCAAGACCACGTGCTGCTGGCCGCCCGTGCCCACATCGACCGGGGAGATCCTCGAGCTGTTCGTGGCGGCCATCGACCGCTGCACTGACCCCGCCACGGCCGCCTTGCTGGACGACGTGTGCAGCCTTTACAGCCTGTCGTTGATCGAGCGCGACCGGGCCTGGTTCCTTGAGCACGGCCAGCTCACCCCCGCGCGCGCCAAGGCGGTCACCGCGGGGGTCAATGACCTCTGCCGCAAGCTCCGCCCGCACGCGGGACTGCTCGTCGACGCGTTCGGCATCCCGGACGGGGTTCTCGCCGCGCCGATCGCGCTCGGTTAGGCCCCGCGGCCGGGCAGCTGGCGCCCAGTCCGGCTTCAGGAACCATTCAGGCTGCGGGCCTGTCATATGAGGTGCAGGACGCGTCGCGCACCCCCGATCCGGTGTTCCGCGCGTCGACCCCCTGGCGCAGCCGGCGGCGCGTCCTGCATTACTCCTCCGGAAAGCTGAGGGGCGCCCGTTCGTCCTGGCTACGCCACGCCCACCCGAGCGGGCCATTAGCGGGTCATTTCCGGTCGGAAGCGCCCAATACCGACATCGCCGTCGCTACGGTCAGGGCCTCCACGCGACGAGGACACGATGAAGCGAACCCTGACCCTGGCTGCCGGAACCGCCCTCGCCGGCGCGGCGATGATCATGACCGCACTTGCCGGCACCGGACAGGCGTCCGCCGGCATCTCGCTGGCGACGCCGTACGCGCTGATCCCGGTGCAGCCGGACGCCTTCACCGGCCACAACGTCGTCGTTCGCTGGGCGCCGTGCATCACGACGTCGACCGGAACGCACACGCATGTGATCCATTACCGGATCAACCCCGCCGGCGTCTCGTCGCGGGTGACGCTCGCCCGGCAAGCTGTGGCGAAGCTCATGGCCGCCACTGGGCTCACCTTCAAGTACGACGGCAAGACGTCCTACATCCCGCACAACGCGGTTCGCAACGGCCAGACCGTGTTCCAGGCCCTCGACATGGAGCACAACGCAAAAGCGCCGTTCGTGATCGCGTGGGCCAACAAGGGCACCGGTCGCGGCGCGTCCAACATGCTCACGACGTCGGAAGCCGGCGTCGGAACCGTCAGCTGGCGCTCCGGCTCGAGCTCCGAGCTGCGCATTAACGACGGCGCCGTCGTCATTCGGCGGGATGCTGGTTCGATCCTGCGTGGCGGCTTTCAGGCCAACGGTTCCGTCGGAGCGTTGCTGCTGCACGAGCTCGGGCACGCCGTCGGCCTCGAGCACGCGGAGCTCGGCGAGATCATGTATCCGATCATCGGCACCGGCACGCCGGCCAACTACGCGGCCGGTGACCGCCGCGGCCTCGCGAAGGTCGGTCGCGCGGCCGGCTGCATGCACACGCCGCGCCTGCCCGCGGTCAACGCGTTCGGCTAGGGCGCTAGAAGGTCCAGGCGAGCGCTGTCCCCGCGCCGCCGGGCCGGAAGTCCAGCCGTCCATGCGTCCGGCGCACGTCGAAGGTCAACGGTGCGCTGTCGTGATCGCCAGGCTCGAGCTCAGTCGTGTTGAGCTGCCGGCTGGCCCCCGAGTACGGCGAGTTGCCGTCGTACGAGGTCACCGTGCCCTGACCAGGGATGCGCAGGACGAAGTCGCGCGGGTTGATCTCGATCGGCTGGCTGCCGGTGTTGACGAGCGTGAGATGGAACGTGACGTAGTAGCCGTGCTGCGGTGCATAACCGTATGACGGTGACAACCGCGTCCTGGACGTCTCCGGCTTGCTGACACCGATGCGGAAAGACACGCCCTGCTGGGCGTCCAGCGTCGCAGTCTCGCCGGCCCGGTAGGTCCGGAAGTCGTGGACGATCGTCCGCGCCGGGTGTGGCGACTGCGTCTCGATGATGGGTGGCAGCGTGTGCGTGATGACCACACGGTGGTGAACGCGTGCGCACCCGGCCAGCAGCGCCAACGCGCACCCGGCAGCGGCGAGCAGGCGTGCGGGCATCCGCCCAGTGTCACATCGGTTGGTGGCTTACTGCCGGTAGGCGGGAGCCGCGCCGCCCACCGCGTCACCGATGCGGTGCACACGCAGGGCATTCGTCGAACCCGGGATCCCAGGCGGCGAGCCGGCCACGATCACGACCGGCTCACCGATGCCCAGCCGCGCGATGTCGAGCAGCGCACCGTCGACTTGACGCACCATGTCGTCGGTGTGATGGACCATGTCGACAAGGAACGTCTCGACTCCCCAGGTCAAGGACAGCTGGCTGCGCACGGCTGGTGTCGGGGTGAAGGCCAGCAGCGGGATGGGCGACCGGTGCCGAGCGAGCCGACGGACAGTGTCACCGGTCTGCGTGAACGCGACCAGCGCCCGTGCCCCGACGGTCTCGCCCACCTCGGCCGCGGCAGCGGTGATCGCGTCGCCAACGGACGATCGCGCCAGCGGTGCCAGCCGCGGCAAGAACTCGCTGCCGCCGGCGTCGACGGTGCTGAGAATCCGTGTCATCGTTCGCACGGACTCGACGGGATAGTCCCCGACACTCGTCTCTGCCGACAGCATCACTGCGTCCGCACCGTCGAGCACGGCGTTGGCAACATCGGACGCCTCTGCTCGGGTCGGTCGAGGTGCATGCACCATCGACTCGAGCATCTGCGTGGCCACGATGGCCGGTTTGGCGGCGGCGCGGGCCAGATGCACCGCGCGCTTCTGCACGAGCGGCACATAGTCGAGCGGCATCTCGACGCCGAGATCGCCGCGGGCGACCATGATGCCGTCGAACGCCTCGACAACCTCGGCCAGCCGATGTGCCGCCTGCGGCTTCTCGATCTTTGCGATCACCGGAACGCGCCCGCCGACTTCATCCATCACCGCGTGCACCGCACTGACGTCGTCAGGCGAACGGACGAAGGACAACGCGACGATGTCGGCACCCAAGGCAAGTGCCCAACGCAGATCGACTGCGTCTTTGGCCGTGAGGGGCGGAGCGCTCACGTTGACGTCGGGCAGGTTCAGACCTTTGTGGTCGGAGAGCACTCCGCCGACGACGACTCGCGTCTTCACCTCGTCGCCGGCCACGGACTGGACCTCGAGGACGACACGACCGTCGTCGAGCAAGATCCGTACGCCTGGCCGAACATCGGAAGGCAGCTGTTGGTATGACGTGGACACGATCCGCTGGTCACCAAGGACGTCGCTTGTCGTGATGACGAGTTCAGCACCCACCTCGACGGCGACCGGGCCGTGGGCGAACCGGCCGAGCCGGATCTTGGGGCCCTGGAGATCCACCAGAATCCCGACGCTGCGCCCGCTGGCATCGCTCGCTTCCCGCACGGCCGAATAGGCGGATTCGTGATCTGCCGGGCTGCCATGGCTGAGGTTGAGCCTCGCGATGTCCATGCCCGCATCCACGAGTTCGCGAATGTGCTCAGGACAACTTGACGCCGGTCCGAGCGTGGCAACGATCTTCGCGCGAGTCACGTCACCACGCTCTCATTGCCCTAGGTGCTCTGCCTCAAGGCGTTGGGGAAGCCGGCTGCGCAGGCGTCTGTGACACGACGGCCGTTGCCGCGCCATTGCATCCGCTCATCACTTGCATTGCGGCCACGTCAGCGGGAGTGAACTCGTCGACCGACAGGTCCGACCCGATGCCGGAGTCAGTCCGGCTCGTGCTGATGATCCCCTGCGTCAATGCGATCAGATAGCGGACGGAGCGGCGAGCAGCCTCGGCTTGACCGTCAATGGTCTGCAACCACAGCGTCCCTTGCGCGTAGGTGACGTCCTCGTGATGTCCGTCGGGGTCGAGAGTGGCATCCCAACCCAGGCTGAGGTGCCGTGGCATGCCGTTGTCGAGGGGCGGTGGATCACCCCCGTCGGCAAAGACCGCCACTCGCGGAACCGTCGTCGCGCTGCCGCCAGGCGGGTAATACACCGAGGACGGCGCCCACTGAAAGTCCCGCGTCTCCAGCGTCACGTTGATGCCGTCGCGGCGCGCCTCGTCAACGACGTCGAGGACTTGTTGGTAGATCCAGTCGGGCACATGCGATTCGACGCTGAGCCGCACCGGCTGGCATGGATGGCCCCACGGCCGACCTACCGCGAGAAACTTTCCATGCGGACCGCCGAAGCGGTGATATCCCGAGGCACCGGCGATATCGCGCTCGTGAGATCGCACGAGGACCAGGACGACACCGGCCGCGACGACGACGATCGGAAGCACGACACCCAACGCGACCGCGAGCACCCGGTGACGTTGCCGCGACCGCTGAGTAGTTGGCGACGCATGCGCATCGAACAGGAACCGCGCTTGGGGCGACCACTGAACAGCTGGTGAGCTCAACCAGCCGCGCAGATGGTCCCGAGCCGCTCGCGGCATCACATAGCCCCGGGAACGCAGGCTCAGCCGGACGGGACTGGCCAGCCCAGGCACGGCCAATGCGATCGATGTCGTCGTCCCTCGCGTTCCGCCTGCATCGACCGCAGTGACCTGGTCGAGCCGCAGCTGATGCAGCCGACCCCACGTGCGGTAGTAGAGAACAGGCCCGTCAACCCATCGGTTGAACAATGCGGACACGATCGGCAGGAGCAGCAGGCCGATGCCGGCCCCCAGACCGCGACCGTAGACATGGAAGTGCACATCCAACCCAATGACGGCCGCTCCTGATGCGCCTGCCCACACGGTCTGTTGCAGCGGAACGCTGAGCTGGTGGCGGTCGCTGCCGGTGCAGGCGACCGCCGCGATCCAGGTCGCGGGATTGTTCGGATCGCGCTCAGCCTGCTGCGCGGGGAACGTCGGTGTCCACGTTGGTGCGACCGACGCAGCCGGGGTCGGGACGGGCTCTGCGGCCATGGGGGCCGCGGACGCCGGCTCGAACACGCGGCGCCGGATGACGATCGAGTGCCCGCAGGCGATAGCCGCAGTGATGACAGCAAGCACCGAGCCGGTGTCCGACAGGCTCTGGTCGGCCTGGTTGGCGAGCGTCACCCATGCCACGCACGCCGCAAGATAGGCGACAGCCTCGGCGGCCAGCGCGCGGCTGCGCAGCCGGTATGACGCCCATCCGAACGTAACCGGAGCCGGGAGCGCGAACGCCAACGGCAGCAGCGCCCAGATCCAGCTGATCCAGATCTGCATCCGTGGCGCGCGCGGCCGCTCCGTTCCCCGCAACGAGTAATGGGCCATCACCCTCGGATTGTGAGGGGCGATGGCCCGTTACTCAGGCGATTCGGGCGCTCGGTCGAGCGCGTGGAGTCAGGCGCTGAGAAGTTCGGACGTGCGCTTCGCCTTGCGGTTGAAGGAAGCGGTTGCTTCGGCCTTGACGGCACCGAGGGTGACCGGCTCGCCGTCGCGGAACCAGCGGCGGGTCTCGCAGCGCTGGCAGTAGACGAACGCGAGCGTCGAGTCGCTCATGGAGATCGTGATGTCGCGGGGAGTGGCGCCGCAGCAGGAGGAGGTCGTCATGACCTATTCATCGGACTGGCCGGGATTCTCCGTATCGGCCGATTCGCCCGAATGCCGCACGCCGATGGGCCACCCGATGTAGTCCGCAGGGACTAGACCCTCCCGTCGTACGCCCAGAACTGGAGCTCGTAGGGCACGTCCTGCTTCTCCTCGAGGTCCACGCCGTGCTCCCGAGCCCACTCGCGCATGCCTTCGCAGGCGGCCCGCATCTGCTCCGGAGTGAAGGTCCAGGTCCAGGACATGATCTGGCGCTCGAGGGAGTCGAGCAGCTCACCCAGGCTGACGCGGATGGGGATCGTCACGGTGGGCAGCTTCCGGAGCTGGGCCCGACCGTCGAAATGGCTTGCGACCTCGTCGGCGTCGATGACGCCGGTCCACTCACGCTCGACCCCACGCTCGCGGAACACCTCCACCATCGGCTCGTGCCATGGCCCGTTCCCATGGCGGCCGAAGTCGACGAGCAGCACGCCGCCGGCCGCGAGCATGCGCAGAGACTCGTCCGTTGCTGCCCGCCAGTCGGGAATGAGGTGGAAGACGTGACTGGCGATCACGGCGTCGTAGGAGCCGGATGCGAAGGGCAGTCGGGTGGCGTCGGCGACGATCAGCGGAAAGGGCTGCACTCCCCCGGCGTTGTCGACCAGGCGATCGAGCATCGGCGCCGAGATGTCGACGCCGACGAGGTCAACACCTCGCTCGTGCAGCGGGAGCGCCATCCGGCCGGTGCCGACGCCGATCTCCAGCACTCGGCCGCGGCCGGCGAGCTCAGTCGCCAACACATCGATCACCTGACCGGCCTGCTCAGACGGCAACGCCCGCGTCTTGTCGTAGTAGCCGGCGGCGCGGTCAAACGAGATGCTCACAGCCGGACCTTAAACTGGGCGCCCGTGACGAACTTGCCCGACGACCGTTGAGGCATCGCCGCTGAAGAGCCAGAAGCCGGTGGCGCCAGCGGATCGCGACGTGGTTGTCGTGCACGACGCGCACCTCGACGGCGTACGGGTGTGCGATCTGCCGCGGTCAGAGCTACCGGGCATGGTGCCTGGACTCGCGGACGGACTCGACGCGTGTGCCGGCATGACGGTGATCGTCGAGATGAAGAGCTTTCCCGAGGACGAATATTTCGATCCGAGCCAACGGCTGGTCCATCGGGTGCTCGCACTGCTCGACGGCCGCGGTTGGTCCGACGAGGTGATCCTGTCGAGCTTCGGCCAGGCCGCGCTGGACGTCGTACGGCGGGATGCGCCGCACGTGCCGACAGCCGCGTTGATGTTCGCGCGGGCACCAGAGCCGGAGCGGTTGGCGGCCGTCGCCGAGGCGGGCCACCGGTTGGCGCATCCGTACGATGCGATGGTCGACGCAGGGTTCGTTGCTGAAGCGCGGCGACAAGGTGTCGACCTCGACGTGTGAATGCTGGATGTCGCACCGGAGCGCTACCAGGAGCTCGCCGCATTCGGCGTCCGCGGAGTCATCACCGGCCAGGTGACGGAGGCGCGGGCCGCCTCACGCGACAGCTGAGCGGCGCACTCGACGGTTAGTAGAGCGACCGGTCGTCGTGCGACGAGTTCAGGTCGATCATCGAGCGTCCCGCCGGCCCGAGGGTGTCCACTCGGGCGGCGAATGCACGGCACTCTTCCGCCGCGACTCGTGCGCGCTTGGCATGCAGCAGGTATTCGCTACCGCGCTGCTCCGACTTGTCGTCGGCCATTTTCTCGAACGTCTCTGCAAGGAGCTCTTCAGTCAACGCAAGTGCAACGGTGACGCGATGAAGGCGGACATGCAGTAGCCACACCTCATCGATGAGGCGCTGCACTTCCCGAGGCTGGGCCCCGACTGTGCCTGCCATGCTTCTGACTATCCGCGTACTAGTGCCAACTGTCTAGCCCGCGCATGCCGAATTCGACGTACCGCAAGGGGGCAAATCGGTGCCCCGTCGGCGCTGGCATAACTGGCCACTTTTACGGGTATTACACCGATGTTTGCGGGGCCCGCCTGCTGAGCAGGATCGCCGCAGCACTCGAAGAGGCGACCGTCACCAAGGCACCAAGGATCAGCGCCGCCGGCTCTCCGGGGGCCAACAGGTGCTGTTGCGTGCCGAGTGCGACAGCCGCAATGGGGACACCGATCTGGGCGCTGGTGAGAACGCTTAGCGGCCGCGGCTGCTTCGTCAACGACATCGCCGCATGCGCGAGCACCGCACCAGCACCGAGCGCAAGGCCGAGCGCGACGTACTTCGGGTGCGAGCTGAATGCGCGCAAGTCGAGCGACGCACCGATCCAGACGAAGAAGAGCGGCCCGAAGAAGCCCTCGGTCAGCGCGAACAACTGCCGGGCAAGCCGGTGCGGCTCCCCGACTGCCGTGACGGCGAGGCCGAGGGCGAAGCCGGCCAGCATGATCGACACGTGTGTTGCGCGTGCCAGCGCCGCCAGCGCGAACAACACCAAGAGACTGACGCGCAGCTCCAAGGCGAACTTGCGCTGTTCGCTGATGTGATGCAGCCGTTTGCGCGCACCTGAACGTTCCGCGGAACGAAGGCAGATGAAGGCAACCGCTGCGGCAGCCATGACGCTGAGCGCGCCAAGGGCGGCGGTCCCCGCGCGGGACGGCTCGATCGCCAGCGGAAGAGCAACGATGCACACGGTGTCCGCCACCGCGACCTGCGCCAGCAGGTCGAGCAGATCCGTGCCGGTGAGGTGCAACGCGTCGACGAGCGGAAGGATCAGTGCTGCGGACGATGACGCGAGCAGAACGGCATACAAGGCCGGGTGTCCGGTGCCGAACGCCTGGGAGAAGGCCCAGCCGACCGGGACCGCGATAGCGCCGACGAGACAGGCACGGGTGACACCGCGGCGCAATGACTGCTTCAGCCGCGCGTCGCGCATCGGGACGTGAGTTCCGGCGACGAACATGACAAGGGCGAATCCAATGTCCGCGAGAAACGCGAATGTCGGCTCGGTTGCATGCAGTCGGTTGATGCCGGTCTTGCCCAGGACGACCCCCGCGCCGATCTCTCCGAGCAGCATGGGGACGCGCCAACCCTTCGGCGTCGCCAACAGTGGCCCAAGCAACCCGGCCGCAACGACCAGGGCAAGCGTGGCGAAGCTCACGGCGTCATCTACTGCCGGTCAGACCGAAGCCGGGCCGGCGATCAGGCACGGGATGTCGGTGTTCTCGTCAGTCAGATAGCTCGCGCAGACGCGGTGATAGCCGTCCGCAATCTGCAGCGCAACGTCTCGCGCCACGTCGCCGCGAACAAGCAGGACCGGCGCTAGTGGCTGCTTGAGCGCAATCTTCTTGAGGTCGGACGCCACGTGCGCATTGGTGCGTGGGAGAAAGGCGAGTCGGGCTGCGCGCAGGAGGTCTTTCGCTTTGTAGTGGACAAGCTCGCTCACCCTCCACTGCCCGACCAGGTCATCGATCTGCTTTTGGTCAAGGAGCAGCGACAGGTATGACGCTGCGGCCGGATAGTCATGCTCCTCCGGCGCGGTGAGCCACTTGACCTTGGCCACACGCAGATCGTCCCACCGCGCCCGCGACTCGCGACGTCAATCCGTGCAATTGTTCGAGCATGCGCAGCGTGTATGACGCCGCCGGTGGCGAGGAGGGTCTGATGCGCCTGGCCGACGCCTGGCATGCCCGCGTCATGGCGGATGACGTCGTCGCCCATGCGTTCAGTCACGGTTTCCATCCCGACCACACCGTTCGACTGGCTGCCTACTGGGCCGAGGCCTTAGGCGGTCCGCCGATCTATTCGGAGAGGTACGGCGACGAGGCATCGGTCGTCAGGATGCACAGCGGCAACGGCGAACATGACGAGATGGACCGCCGCGCCATCGCCTGCTTCGACCAGGCACTCGAGGACGCCGGTATCACGTCCGAGCCACTTCGCCACGTGTTGCAGGACTACTTCGCGTGGGCCACTACGACGACGATGGCTCGCTATCACCACTCGGCCGATGACGTCCCGGCAGGACTCGAGATCCCGCAGTGGTCGTGGCACGGCCTACTGCGCGCCGGCCCCGGCAGCGCCTAGAGCGGCGATGGACATCGCGACCAGCATCGACGCGAGGTCGTCCTGCTCCATCCCGCCATCGGTGAATGCAAGCGTCGCGATCAGGTTGTGCACACACATAACGGCCATCCTGGCCTCGGTCAGCGAGAGGTGTGGGTAGGCGTGACTGACGACCTTCACCCAGTCGTTGGTGAGCTCCTGCTGCTTACGCTGCACCGGGGCACGCATGTCGCGTGGCAGGTGTCGTAGCTCCCGGGTATAGAGGGTGAGCACCTGCCGCTCGGCGAGGGTGTTCTCGACGGTGTCACGCACGATCAGCTCGAGGCGCTCCTCCACCGTGGTGGCGCCATCAAGCACGTTGCGGAACTGCAAGCGGCGCTGGTCGAACGAGTGCATGAAGGACGCCGCGAGCAGCTCCTGCTTGCTCTCGAAGTGCCGGTAGATCGCCGGCCCGGAAACCCCAGCGGCCGCACCGATCTCGTCGATGCTGGTTTCCTGGTAGCCCTTGCGCGAGAACAGTTCGAGTGCCGCAGCAAGAATCGCGTCCCGACGACGCGGCCGCCGCGGCAGACTCTCTTCCTCGGAGACGTAGGCATCCGGCATGCTCGAAGGCTACGTGGTACGAGGGAGGCCTACCGCCGAACGATCACCCCGAACGGGCGACGCCAACCGGGGCCAGCCCAACCGATGATCGGCACAAAGTGACGACGCGGAACGGGGGCAGCACTGGCCAAGCGGTTCACCGCGCTCGTGGTCGCCGTTGCCGCGGCTAGCGCGACGGACATCGAGGAGGCGACACACAACCTCGCTGCCTCGAGGCGCTGGCTCGCCCCGCTGGCTTGGGCAGCTGGCGCCATCGTCATGCTCGTTCACGGCGTCAAGTTGTTGGTGCTGAACTGGCGGCTGTCACTCATCGAACTCGTGCCGGCAGCCTGGGTGTGGTTCCTGATGTGGGACCTGAAGCAGCACACGTTGCGCGGCGCGCCCTTCCGGCACATCACCACTGGCGGGCTGGTGTTGTTAATACTGTTCGCGATCGTCGCGACGACCGCTTCGTTCTGGTGCAACGCGGTCTTTGCCTTCGCTATCACCGATCCGCCGCCGCGAATCGCAAGAGCAGCAGGACAGGTGCGGCCTCATCTTGCCGCCCTTGTTCGCGCCGGGATCATCATCGGTGTGATTACCGCCGCGGGCGCGCTGACAATCCCGCGCACCGACTCATTTGTTCTCTACGTCCTCGCCCTCGGCGCCGTCCTCGCCTCGGTACTGATCAGCTTCGTGGCCGTGCCCGCTCGCATCATTGGCGTCCGAAAGCGCAAGCTTCCGGCGCGGGAAACTATCGGAAGGGCGGCAGTTGGCGGGACGCTGAGCGCGGTGGCCATGGCGCCGGGCTTCGTGCTGGACCGGCTCGGGCTGATCCTGCTGGGCATTGACAGCCTGCGACTACTGGGGTTCGTCGTGCTCTCCCTCGGGACCGCGCTCTACGCCGCCGGCATGTCATCGGTCCGAGCCGTGAAGCTCAGCATGAAGCTAGACCCGGATCAGCAACCGCGCCGCGCGTCGAAGAATCATTTGGCACCGTAATGCTCGCCGCAGGCGTGTCTAGGTACGACGTCAGCCGGCACAGATCGCGGCAAGCCGCTCGGTCGCGATGCATGAGGTGAGGCAACGCTCCTTGGCATCGGGCAGCAGCCTGGCTGTCCAATCCGTCAGGCCGCCGTCGCCGACTTCGATCTCTTCACCGTCATGGATCACGTCGATACGCAGCGCCAGGTCCTGGTAGTAGCCGCGGCCGTGTTGGCGTTCGCTGTCCTCGCTCACCTCGACGTTGGGCGGCAGCGGGTCGAGAGCAGGAACGACGGTGTCGATCAGTCGCTCCGCTCCAGCCGATGCCTGGAAAGCTGACAGCCGTACCCGCACCCGGTCCTCCGGGAGCAGCGCCGCGAGGGCAGACACGTAGAAGCTGAGGTGCGAGACCAACAACGCGGCCTCCGTTCGTCCGGAACCGACGTCGCGATCGCTCGACACAAGCGCGAAGAGCCGGAAGTGCTGCTGGAACGGCGGACGAAACCGCTGCGTTCTCAGCACGCGATGGCATGCCGCGAGGTGGACAGGACGATGCCGGTTCTCCTTCCGGCGCGCAGCGGCTGCCACCGCGAGGACCACCGTCGGGTCCGACAAGACTTCATTCGTTCGCGTCGTCGTCAGCACGCGGTTCTGGTCGACGCCGGCAACAGCCGAGCAGGCGCCGAACGGGGCGACGGGTGACAGTTCTAGACCGTCGAAGCCCTCTGGAAGTCGAGACCACAACGCCGCTTCGAAACGGCTCAGCCGGCGGGGATCGCTCGCCGACGGTTTGACGAACGCATCCTCCTGCCACCGGCGCAGGACACGACCGGGCGTCACGTGCTCCGCGCGAGCCTTCGCCATGCCGAGCAGCAGCGTCTGCAGGTCAGTAGGACTCAACCCCTGGTCCATGGCCAGCCGCGGATCGGCGAACGCTTCCGACCACACCCGATCCAACGCACCCTCAGCTGCCACCCCCGCAGCCTGTCAGCTCGGCGCTGGCCACTACACGTGAATATCCACTTGAACACGCATCCTGCATCAGCCGATCCTTTCCGTTGTCCGGTCTGCGTTCTCCCGCAATGGGCACGACGGTCAGCTCGAGATCGACGTCGTAGAGACGACATGGTCCATGCACGCGGCTGCGCCGGATCTCGAACTTGTGGCCGTCGAGAACAACCAGGTCTTCGGGCACGTCCTGGCTGCGCCGGGCGACCTTGCCGGACAGCAGGCGCTCGCGGTCGCGCCCTTGTCGGTGCACCCCAACTACCAACGTCAGGGAATCGGGTCGGCACTGATGACGGAACTGCTGGACAGAGCCGACCGGCGGGCCGGCTAGGCATCGTCTATGAACCGGTCGGCGAAGGCAGCCCGCACTTTCAGGCCCGCCGGCTGTCGAACTACGACGTTCAGTTGCACGGCGAGTTCCGCTATTGCTGGGAGATGGACGCGAACCTGCGTTGAAACCGCGCCAGCGGCTGAGGCACAGTGCGGGAGTGCCACGGTCTCTTGTCATGGTGTTCTGGCGCGTCGTCAACCCGATCACTCGGCCAGTCGCGGGATTCGCTCCGTGGTGGGTGCAGGTGCTCGTGGAGACGCAGGGTCGGCGCAGCGGCAAACTACGCCGTACGCCGCTGGCAGCAGGCCCGCGTGACGAGGACAGCATGGTGGTCATCGCGGTACACGGTCGCTGGTCCAGCTGGGTCTTGAACGCGGAAGCCAATCCGGAGATTCGGATCCGTCACAACGGCCGATGGCGTCGCGCCCGCGCGGAAATCATGCCGTGGGACGCCGACACGGTACGCAGATTCAACGTCTACGCGCGGACCGGGCCTTTGATCACGGCGAAGGATCCCGTGCTCGTCCGCTTCAAGTACACGGCGATCACGAGATCGCGGCTCGAGAGCGCCCGGCCTGGGCCATGAGCCGGTCAGTGTCGCTGGCATCTGACGCGACGGGAGCAACATCCTTGATCAGACCGGTTTCCCGCACGGCGTCGGTGCACGTTGCGTCGACGACCGCAGTCACGGCGGGGATCCACTCCGGCGGAAACTCCAGGGGACGACCCAAACTTGCCGACAGGTCCCAGGCGTGGCACAAGGCATCGATCGTCGGGAAGTTGATGACCACCGATCCTGGGAGTTCTCCAAACGGAGTGGGATGAAGGGCGGTCAACAGGCCCGGAGCACGCCACATTGCAATTGCCTGCTCGGCGACCTCGTCGGCATATATGGCGAGGTCGCCGTCATAGGGAACGGCGCCCATGGTGTCCTCGACGGACACGGTCTCCCGACCTGTCACGAGCCCGGCCCAGAGCAGTTGGTTGTTCAGGGCGTGGCTTGCCAGCCGGCGAACCGACCACGGCTGGCAATTGGTGACGGCATCTAACTCGGATTTGTCCAAGGCCGCGACCTCTCGACGCAATTCGTCGATCGCAAACTCCAGGGTCGCCATCTGGTCCATCGCAGCCTCCGCGAGCCGCCCCGAGCCACGCCCATCGTACGACCGGGTCGGTCAGGCTGTCCGGACTTCGCATTCCTTGGGATCGATGTGCCCGAGGTTCTCGACGACCTTGAAAGTGCCACTCTGCGCTCGGGCGATGTACATGTTCATCCGAGCGTGGTGCTCTCCCGGCACCATCTCGGCTGGCCCTCCTGGACCCTGCGGGATCCGGGCGTGGTCGAGTGCCGCGATGACGTCGTGCTGCTTCAGCGAGCCCGCCTCGTTCACTGCTGACTCCCACATCTTCAGCGCGCGGTAGGTGCCGGTGCAGGCCGAGCCAGCCGTGAACAGGGCGCTGCCTGGGTACCGCGCTTCGTATCGGTTCAGGAGGTCGACGCTGAAGGGGTCTTGCACGTCCCGGTAGTAGTCGAGACATCCGTAGAGCCCTTCGACGTGCTCGGCCGGCACCAGGTTGAGGAAGTTCTCGTCGAAGTACGTGCAGACGACCTGGCCACCTCGCGCCATGAAGCCGGCGTCATACAGCTGGGCGAGGAAGGGCGTGAGACCCGGCGGCACGATCGTGTTGAACACGACATCAGCGCCGGTCGCCATGATGTCGGCCACCACTGCCTCGTATTCGACGTGATCGAGCGGGAAGTACTGCTCGCCGACGATCTCGCCGCCCCGTGCGGTGACGACCTCGCGGAGCCGCTTGTTCATCGTGTGCGGCCAGATGTAGTCAGCCGAAGGCAGGTAAAAGGTCCTGGCCCCGGTCTTGTCCATGAGCCAGGGAAAGAACGGCTCGACCTGCTGAGCCGGCACCGGCCCCGTACAGAAGATGAGCGGGTGGCACTCCTGGCCCTCGTATTGCTCCGGGTATAGGTACAGTTTTTTCGCCTGGTCGACCACGGGCACCTTGATGGCTTGGCGCGTCGAGCTGTAGATGCCGCCAACGACGACATCGACGTCCGCCTCAACCAGCCTGGCCGCGGCGGCCCGCGCTACGTCGTCATCGGTGGCGCTGTCCTCGATGAACAGCTCGATAGGACGTCCCAGCAGTCCGCCCTTCGAGTTGATGTCGTCGATCACCATTCGCGCGACGTTGACGTTGGCAATGCCCATGAAAGACAACGCGCCGGTCTGGTCGGTGATGATGCCGACCCGGGCCGGACGATCGGTTGTGCTGGTCATCGTCACCATCTCCTATGCGTCGTACTGACCGAGGAGTGTCGCCGACTGAGGCTTGCCGAGGTGGCCCGCTTCCTTGAGGATCGGCGGAACCTCGGGGTCGGACACGAACGAGGCCCAGCCCTGTTCGTCCCACTCGAACAAAGCCCAGACGCGGTTTTCCTCACTCGGGTCGCGAAACACCGTCGAACCCTTGGAGCCGTGCACTGCCCGCTTGTCGGCACCGCTAGTGCCAAACACCTTCAGAAATCGGTCGACGTCCTCGACCGTCGTCGTCGCCAGGATCATCACGATCCCCTTCCCTTACGGATCCTTCGGATCCACCGAGCGCCTGCCGGTTAGCGGGCGTGCGGCAATGTTCGAGAAATGCCGTGACCGCGGCATCGGAAGATCTACCTATTTCCCGTGGGTAGTCGTCGATGGGCAACCGACAAGGCCGCAAAAGGTCGGCAATGTCAGCCGCTGACGACCCCGTTTGTCACGGCCCAGCGAGTGGCCGACGCGCGGTTGGCGACGCCGATCTTTGTGTAGATGTGCTGAATGTGATGCTCCGCCGTCCGGATCGAGATGAACAGTTCGGTCGCGACCTCAGCGGATGTCCGACCCTCTGCGACGAGGCGAAGCACCTCCAGCTCACGCCGACTCAGCCCACCTGGACGAACCTCGCGGAGCCGCGGTCGCGGATCACGTCGTGCGACATCGATCTGCTGGCGGGCGTAGTCGGCAGCGGCGTCTAGCCCGAAGTCAGCCCCAACACCGAGTAGCTCCTTCAACTGCGCGGGTTCGAGTTTCGTAGCGAGGCGATCTCCTAAGTCCGCGAGTTCGGGAACGTGACGGAAGCTCGACTCATGCAGTGACATCGCGCCGAGGAGCGTTGCGGCCGACTCGAACCGCTCCAATCGCTCGAACAACGCCGGCACGCTTGCGAGAGTGATGATCAGTTGCGGGACATTGCCGGCGCGATGAAACGATTTGATGGCGTCGCTGAACAGCACGAGCGCCGCCTCAGGCTCACCAGCGGACGTGTGAAGCCGTGCCGCGTCGCGCGCCATAAAGCCCTCGAAAAACTGCACCCCGTGCTCGCGCACGAACGCCACACCCTCGTCCCACGCCGCGAGAGCCCGGCGCGAATCCGACCTCGAGAAAGCCATGCCCGCGATCCACAGGGCGTAGGCGATCCAGTACGGATTGCCCAGCTCCCGAGCCGCCGCGACCGACTGCTCGGTGAGAGCGAGCGCCTCGTCAACGCGGCCCGCGGACTGGAGGCCGTCGACGTATGACGCCAAGCCGTAACCCCGCGCGGCGCCATACCGCTTTGCCACCTCGCCGGTCAGCTCGATGTAGCGGTCGAGGTTGCCGCAGTAGACCTCACCAAGCGCTTCGATGAACGTCGCGTATCCAGGCTCGCAAGAGTCGTAGCGGTCGTCGCTCTCGAGTTCGGTTGCACGGTGCGCGTTGCGCCGGGCCGCCTCCGCGCGGCCGGCGAAACACGCATAGCCGGCTGCGGCGTAGAGGCGCGGGAGTCGAGGAACGTCCGCCGTCGCCGCTGCGTCAATGAGGTCTTCAGCCCAGGCGACGGTCTCGAACAGCTGCACCGAGAAGCCCATCAGCGCAGCGTGGGCGGCGATATCGGTCGCAACCTTCATCTGGTTGCGGGCGGCGCTCCATCGGAAGCCGGCTCGCAGGTTCCCGAGCTCGACCTCCACCCAGTCGACGGTGTCGCGCCAACCGGGCCCATTCCATCGCTCCCATTCGGCGGCCACCCGGTGACCGAAGTGAGCAGCGTGAGTGTCTCGGGTTCGCTCGCGCTCGCCGGCCTCGGCCAGACGCTCCTCGGCGAACTCCCGGATCGTCTCGTACAAGCTGTAGCGCGTTGTGGTCGCGGAATGATCGGCGACGACCAGTGACTTGCGCACGAGGGAATCGAGCAGCCGCAACACCTCGATCTCATCGACTTCGTCGACGACAGCCCAGATGCTCGACAGGTCGAAGCCACCGGCGAACACTGACGCGCCACGCAACAGCGACTGCTCGTCGCGAGTCAGAAGGTCGTAAGACCATTCGACTGCGTGGTGAAGCGAGAAATGACGTTCCGAAGCGGTTGTGTCGCCTTGCAGGAGGCGGGCTCGATCGGCGAGTCGATCCCTCACCTCAACCGCGCTCATCGCGGCCATGCGTGCGGCCGCCAACTCGATGCCGAGCGGCAACCCGTCGACTGTCACGCAGATCTCTGTCACAGCGTCCGTGGTCCGCGGATCCTGGAGCTCGAAGTCGTGGCGGGCCAAGCGGGCGCGGTCGACGAAGAGCGCCACGGCATCAGAAGCCCCGCCGCCTTCCGTCGAAAGCGGACGCACAGTGGTGACGGACTCGCCAATCACGCCGAGAGACTCGCGAGAAGTCGCCAAGACTTTCGCGTGCCCGGCTCGCGCCACGATCGTGGTGACGGCGGCGGCGGCTGACAGGAGCAAGTGCTCGCAGTTGTCGAGGATGAGCAGCATCCGTCGTCCCGCGACCGTGTCGGCGACGGTGTCCATCACGGGCACGTCACCTTGAGGCGTGATGCCCAGCACCGTCGCGAGGGCAGCAGGGACGGCGTCCGGGTCACTCACGCCGGCAAGCTCGACCATCCAGACGCCGTCGTCGAACTCTCCGCTGAGCTCGGCACCGACCTCGAGGGCCAACCGCGTCTTGCCGACGCCGCCGACGCCGGTCAGCGTGACCAGACGCCCGGCCCGTATTAGCTGCACGACCTCATCGACTATGGCGTCACGCCCGACCAGCGAACGAACCCGGCGCGGAAGGTTTCCGACGGCGTCGTCACCGCTGCGCAAGACGGGAAATTCCGAGGGGAGATCGTCTGCCATGACCTGGAACACCGGGAGCGTGCCGCGGAGTCCGCGCAAGAGGTAGTCGCCGAGGGGACGCACGGTGACGTGGCCACGGAGAAGGACTTCGGCGGTGCCGGATACCAGCACTTGCCGCCCGTGGCCTAGGGCCATCAACCGCGCGGCGCGGGTCACCTCTGTTCCGCGGTAGCTGCCGTCATCCTCGACGGCCTCCCCCACATGCAGCCCCATCCGGACGTCGAACGGGATTGCGTCATCACGTCCGAGCTCCCGCTGCGACTCGACCGCGGCCGCGACTGCGTCCAGCGCGGACGAGAAGGCGGCGCCGAAGCCGTCGCCTCCCGTGGCGAATACGTAGCCGCCATGGCGCTCAATCGCCGATCGGATGATGACGTCGTGAGCCTGCACAGCGACGGCCATGTCCGCCGGCGCCGACTCCCATAGTCGCGTCGAATCCTGGACGTCGGTGAACAGAAACGTCACCGTGCCCGAAGGTGGCTTCACGGACACGGACGGACTGTACTGCCGCGGGAGATACTTGGGGTATGCCGTTGACGTTGTGGGGGAACCCGATCCTGGAGCTGCCGACTGCGCCACTGACTGATGCCGACTTCGGCGCGGATCTTGTTGAGTTGGCCGACCGAATGCTCAAGGTGATGTATGCCGCGCACGGCGTGGGGCTCGCCGGTCCGCAGGTAGGAATCGGCAAGCGGTTCTTCGTCTATGACTGCGAAGGACAGCGTGGCCTGCTGGCGAACCCTGTCATCGTCGAGCGCTCCCATGACCTGTCCGAAGATCACGAGGGATGCCTGTCGGTCCCGGGCTTCGCATGGCCGACGCCGAGAGCATCCCGCGTGGTCATCGAAGGTCGCGACGCCCATGGCGAGCACGTCAGCTTCGCCTCCACCGGCTATCTGGCGCGGTGCATGCAACACGAGACGGACCATGTCGACGGTCAGCTGTATTTGTCACGTCTCGGCGGACGGGTGGGCAAGCTGGCGCGGCGCGAGGCCAAGCAGGCGGGCTGGTACGGCGACCCCGATCGCTTCATCCCCATCGACTGAGTGGTCACGCAGGCGTGCCCTGCTGAAACCGGAGCCGCCACGGTCTGATCGCGCGCTGTGATGAGGTTGGTGCATGGATGAGCTCGCCCGGCTGGTCGAGCAGCTTGTCCCCAACGCCGAGGTGCTGCATGTCGAGCGACTTCGGGGAAGCCCTCGCGCCACGGTGCACCGTGTCCGTGTCCGCAGTGGACCGGGGCTCGTCGACAGCGTTGTCGTGAAGGCCTACGTGTCTGCCGGCGAAGGCTATGTCCGCGAGGCATCAGCACTGGCCACGCTCCCGCCGAACGCGCCCGCCGCTTCCCTACTGGGTGAGTCGGCGAGTCCGGCTGCGGTGCTGATGGGCGATCTGGGCGCAGGCATCAGCTTGGCGGATGTCTTGCTGAGCACCGACGCCGCACGTGCGCGCGACACGCTGTGTGCGTGGGCGCGTGCTCTCGCAATGCTGCACGCAGCAACGGCCAACTTGCGAGAGAAATTCGCCGCAGAACTTGCTGGTCGGCAAGCTGACGCGCCTGTCGCAACTGATTCGATGCCGACGCGTTTGCACGACGCGGCAATTTCCCTCGCTGAGCTAGGCAACGCTGCCGGACTTGATTGGCCACCGTCGGCAGGGCAAGAGTTGGTGGGCCTTTCTGAGCGGTTGCACCCGAACGCCACGGCGGCGCTCTCACCAACAGACGCGTGTCCGGACAACAACGTCTTGGTCGGTGACGAGGTGTACCTCGTCGACTTCGAGGGCGCGTCGTTCTGGCATGTCGCGTGGGATGCTGCCTATCTGAGGGTGCCTTGGCCGTCCTGCTGGTGCTCGTGGAACCTGCCGAAGTATGTCGCCGATGAGGCGATGGAGCACTATCGCGACATCATGGGCAGCGTCTTTCCCTATGTCGCCAGGCCGGAGTTTGAAGCCGATGTCGCCGCCGCCGTGGTCGGTTGGGCGTTTTTGTCTACGTCATGGTTCCTACGTTCCGCGCTCGACGACGATCCGCCACCCAAGGACTCGCGCGTAATCGCGCCGAGCCGGAAAGCGATGATTCTTCATCGGCTCGCAGGGGCCGCTCGTATGTCAGAACAAGCACGGTTGCCACTTCTCGGAGCACTCGCCGAGCAGTGGCGAGCACAACTCACACAACGTTGGCCGGAGTCCGCGCTGCAACTCGCGCCCGCGTTCCGCTAACTGCAGGCGCCCGGGCGCATGGAACTGGCCATCGGAGCGTCAGTTTCGCGCCAAAGTCGTCACGCCGCTGGATTCTCCCGAACCCGGCGGGAGCGCATGACGTGTCCGCGGTGGTAACAGACGAGACCGGCAACACGGTCGGCTCGTACCGCGAGAGGAAACGTCATGAACTTCCTGCCCCTCAACCGCCGGCAGCGGCTCGCTGTCGCGGCATCGGCAGTCACAGCGGTTGGTGTGGCCGTCGTCACACCGATGCAAGCCGCTGTGGCCGACGCAGCACAAACAGCGTCGGCCACTGTCAGCAACGACACGCTCGTCGTGACCGGGACGAACGGTCCCGACGACGTTCAGATCGGCGCCGGCGCCAATCCCGCAACACTCTCAGTCGATCTCGGGCCGCAGACCGCACCGCTAACGTTCGATCGCGCCACCTTCAGCTCGATCACCGTCTTTCTCGGAAACGGCGACGACAGCTTCACTGCGGCCGACCGGAGCGGGAACGTCACTGAACCGATCAGTGTCGACGGCGGCAATGGCAACGACACCCTCACCGGTGGTTCCGGCAACGACACGCTGAGCGGCGGGAATGGCGACGACAACATTCTCGGCGGCCCCGGTACGGACACCATCCGCGGTGGAAACGGCGCTGACACAGTCGATGGAGGCGTCGGCACCGACACCGAGATCTTGGGCAACGGTGACGACATCGCTGCATGGGACCCGGGTGAGGGAAACGACATCATCGATGGCGGTCTAGGTCGCGACACGCTCGCGTTCAACGGCTCAAACGGCAACGAGAAGTTCGATGTCTCCGCCAACGGCAGTCACGCCCTGCTCACCCGCGACATCGGCAACATTCACATGGACATGGTTGGTGTCGAAGCCTTGGCCCTCGCCACCCTTGGCGGCGTCGACCAGGTCACGCTGCACGACCTGTCCCAGACCGACCTGACACAGGCCGCTATCGACCTTTCGCTCGCCGGAACGGGTGACGACCAGCCGGACACAGTCACGGTCGAAGGCAGTGACCGCGCGGACCACGTCAACGTCAGCGCCGACGGCAGCGCAGTCAACGTCGCTGGTCTTTCCGTCAGCACGCGGATCACCGGTTCGGAAGGCTTCGACACGCTGCACGTCAACACCGGCGCAGGCGACGACTCCGTGCACGTGGACGACGCCATCGCGAAGCTGATCGGTGTGGCCGTCGACCTTGGCTCGGGACAAACCTCATGACCATCGTCGAACGCAACCAGCGCACTTGGAGCGACGAGTACGACGGGCAATTCTTCCGCATCACCTCGTCCTGCTTCTCCCGCTCGTTCTGCGACGGCGCAACTGCGCTGCTCGCCAGCTACGACTCGGATGACGGGTCCGAACCGATCCAGGCGGTCATGGGCACGCAGCCCCGACCGAAGCCTGAAGAAGTGTTCATCTTCTCACCGTCTACGTGATTGCAAAGACACATCTCGGAGGAAGTCATGTTGCACCTCACCAGCACCACCCTTGCCGGAATCGGGATAGCGGCAGCAATCGGCATCGGCGCCGGCGCCGCCGGCCTGGCTGATTCGCACGGCACCAGCCAAGCCGCAAGCTCTACCCCTTCGTCGACTGTGATCAAGACTGCGACAGCGACAGTAAGCGGAAAGGCTCGCACCATCTTGACGAACGGCCGCGGACTGCCGCTGTACTACTACGCACCCGACAAGCCGAAGCAGTCCCTCGTCTCCGGCGGCCTCGCCGGGTTGTGGCCTGCGGTGACGTCGACCACGCCGCCTGCCGCGCGCGGGCTCGCCGGCTCACTCACCATCGTTCGTGACGCGCATGGCAATCAGGTCGCCTACAACGGCCACTTGCTCTACACGTTCATCAGCGACCGACGCGGTGTCGTCACCGGCCAAGGTGTCGAGAAGTTCTTCGTCGCCACTCCGAACCTGTCTAGGAAGGCCGGCACGACGTCGCCCAGCACCGGCAGCGGCAGCGGCATGTACGGCGGCGCTTACTAAACGCCCCGGCAGAGCAACTGGCCGGCGCACAGAGCGTTATAGCGCTCTGTGCGCCGACCAGTTCGCGTGGGGGCCCGTCTCCGACCGCCCGTCACTGTGTGGGCGCGGCACAGTTGACGCATGTAGTAGCGGACGGCCTGGCCGTCAGTCGTGCGTCACCGATCCCGCGGCCACATCGGTCACATGTGGCGTAAGCGCCGGCGTCAAGCCGTGCGAGAGCGCGCCGAATGTCGGCGAGCTGATCCTCAGCCTGACGCACCAAGGCCATCACCTTGGAGCGCTCATAGGCGATGGTTGCGCCTTCGGGATCATGCTCGTCATCGGTAGCCACATCTCGTGATCCCGCCACCACCGAGCGAAGATCCCCAAGTAGGTCGTCGCGACGAGCGGTAGCCGCTTCGCGGCTCGCCAGGAGCCGTCGTCGTACACCCTCCTCGTCAGTCGCCACATGTCCACGGTATGTGCGACCCGGCAGTCCGGCATGGAGAAGCCGGTCACCGGCACGCACGAGGCGCTTGCGCGTCATGCCGCAGCGCGAAGCAGCTCACAGAGGTCGGGAAGGAGCGCGGCGTTTGCGGGCACCCACGGGAGAGCCGAAAGCTCATCGGCTGCAGTCCAGCGCAACTCGAGATGTTCGAGCGGTTTCGGCTCGCCACTGTGCAGGCGGGCCGCATAGGCCCGCAATATCCATCCATCCTTGATGAGCACATCGGAACCGACTCGGTCCCCGATCTCCAGTTCGACGCCGAGCTCTTCTCGACATTCGCGTCCTAGGGCAGCGAGCTCCTGCTCGTCGGGCTCCAGCTTGCCGCCGGGCAGTTCCCATAGCCCGCGGATCTCGGCAGGGTGAGCGCGTTGCGCGACGAGTAACCGCCCGCCACGGCAAATTGCCGCTGCAACGACCACCTGCATGAGGACATGGTGGCAGCGTCCGCCATACCTCCCCGCTGTTGAGCGGGCCGGGCTATGCGACCGGCTCCTCCGACGCCGCCTCAGGCGCTTCGACGCAATCTCCCGTCCCGTCGCAGCGCGGGCAGCTGACGAGGACTGCCGGTTGCTCCTCTATCCGACCGGTGCCCAGGCAGACCCAACACCTGCCGCTCCCGGCGCATCCAAGGCAACTCGGCGAGTGGCGGGGCGCCGCGGTGACCATGTGTCGAATTGGACCACTACATCGACGGGCGCCCTATCGGCTGAACGGACGGACAACTCGTGGTCCCTGGTGGTATGCCGCCCGGGGTGGTGCCGCTATAGCCGGGCGCGCACGTCGCCCGACGTCGCGGTCGCGATGCGCTCCGCGCAGGTACCGGGCATCTCTGGAAGGTCTGTGAGCGGGAACCACTTGACGGCCAATGACTCGTCATCTGCGGCGTGCGCTTCGCCGGCGATGTAGCGGCATAAGAACGTGTGGTCGAGGTATTGGGCCTGATCGCCATTCGGGTAATACACGCGCGGGGTCACGTGAACCCAAGCGAGGTGTTCGATGGCGATCTGGACGCCTGTCTCCTCCAATGCTTCGCGGACGGCTGCGTCAGCCGGATGTTCACCTGGATCGACGATGCCGGTCACCGGTGCCCACCGGCCATTGTCGGCGCGCTGCACCAGCAGTACCTCACCCCCGCGCACGATGACTGCGGTCACGCCCGGCAGCCAGAGCAGGTCTGTGCCGATCCGCCGACGCAGGTCAAGCACGAACTCCGGTATCGGCATGCTCGGATCGTATGAGTCGGCCGCCTCGGCAGGATCCCGTTGCCGCGGCGTCGAACTCATTGCGGGTGCGTCTTCGCCTGCTCTCGGTCCTCGCTTTCGGGGCGCTTGCCGTCCCGGCTCACGCCGCCACAACAGCGCCATACGCGCCGTTGAACCGACCCGGTCCCGCGTTGTCGGTCCCAGCCGCAGACCTCAAGGCGGCGCTGCATTGCGAGGGTGACTTTCGTCGGGGCAACCTGGAGCCAGTACTGCTGTCTCCAGGGACCAGCGCGACCCCGGAGCAGAACTTCTCGTGGAACTACGAGCGCGCATTCACGGCGCAGAAGCGGCCGTGGTGCGACCTGACGATGCCGTACCACACGCTCGGCGACATCCAGGTCGCCGGCGAATACCTCGTCTACGGCATCCGCACGATGCACCGGATGGCAGGTCGGCGCATCGCGGTGCTCGGTCACAGTCAGGGCGGCATGTCGATGCGCTGGGCGCTGCGTTTCTGGCCGGACACCCGTCCGATGGTCGACGACATCATCGGTATGGCGCCAACCAACCACGGCACGACAGCCGGCGGCTCCTGCATCGAGGGCCAGACCAGTTGTGTGCCGGCGGCGTGGCAGCAGGCAGCGGCGGCAAAGTTCATCGCGGCGTTGAACAGCTACGCCGAAACGTTCCGAGGCATCTCCTACACCAACGTGTTCACGCACACGGATGAAGAGGTCAAGCCCAGCGACAACGCGGCCACCGCCTCGTCGTCGCTGCACACGGGTGACGGCCTCATCACGAATGTCGCGACCCAAGACATCTGTCCTAACGATACGTATGAGCACAACTTCCTTGGCACCGTCGACCCGGTCACTTATGCGCTAGTGATGGACGCGTTGTCTCATCCGGGACCGGCCGTGTCGGCGCATGTGCCCGCGTCGGTGTGCTCCGAGGTCTACCAGCCGGGAATCGACCCGGCGAACGCGCAGAACTATCTGCAGCCCGCCATGCTTGCGCCCGCGATCGTCAGCATTGTCGTGCCCGATGCGAACCTCGTCGGCGCGCCAGAAACGTCGAGCGAGCCTCCACTCAAGTGCTACGTGTTCGCGAATGGCTGCTGAGGACACGGCTGCTTATCCCGGCGCGAGCGCTCCGTAGAGAGGGCGCAGCTCCTGCAGCAGCCCGTGATCGTTGAGAACGTCGACGCTCGTCAGCGAGCGTCTTCATTTTCGGCGACGAGGGCGAGACGTTCGAGTGAGGCGTCGAGTCGCTCGACTGTCGTCGCCCGTGCACGGGGGAAGCGACTCCGGTCGGTCAGCTCAGACCAGTCGTAGGTATGCGTCACCCGCGTACTCCCCTGATCGATCGCCTCGAGCTCCCATCGCCAGAGATGGCCTGGCGGATTGCGGCCTGGCACGTTCGGGCGCCACGCAATGAGACGACCTTCGTGGAACTCGACCACAGTGTTCTCGCGGATGCCACCGCGAAGCAACCTCATGGTGAAGACATCGCCGACGGCGCGGACTCGCTGCCCGGCCTCCGCTTCCCTGAGGTTGTCGTTCCCGTCCCAGCGAGGCTGCTCCGCCGGGTCAGCGATCAGCTCGAAGATCGTCTCCGCCCCTGCCGAGATCACTCGGCTCGCGCTCACGACCCGAGGCACCTGCTGGGAGTCGCTCATCCACCCATCGTCGCAGCCGGCACCGACAGAACGACCGCCCTCGAGTGGATAGCCAGGGGGACGTACGATCGCTCGATGGCGGGATCGACGGAACTCCCCGTCGGCGCCCACGCGTGTTGCCGGTTCGGCAGTCCGCAACAGCGTCAGCGAGTCGTGGCTGAGTACGTCGCGGCAGGACTGGCGCGTCGGGAACGCGTTGCGGTGTTCTCTCAGCGCGCCAAGCCCCCCGCCATCGATGTCACCGACGAGGGCTTTGCCGAGGCTCTGGCTACCGGACAGCTCCTGCTCGGCAACGCCGAGGAGGCTTACTTCCCGGACGGTGACTTCGACGGCTCGGCTCGGGTGGCCGAGTTCGTCGAGCTCGCCCGCGAGGCAGTGTCGGCGGGTTACTCCTCTCTGCGGGTCTACGCCGACAACGGCGGGATGCCTGCCACCCTGTCGAGCCCGGACGAGTGGCTGTTGTACGAGATGCGGGTCGCAGCCACGATCCCCCGGTTCCGGCTGACAGGCCTGTGCGGCTTCAGCATCGACGATCCGCCGGCATTGCCCGCGGACCTGATCGATGCCGTGCACGAGTTCAACGTGACCGCTGCGAAGCGGCCCAGCCCCTTCCACTTTCGTGGCAAGAGCGATGGGTCGTTCGAGCTCGCCGGCGGCGTGCAGCAGTTCGCGCTCGACAACTTCAGACGGCTGATCACCGCCGCCGCCCCAGTACTGTCCGGCAACCTTCTGTCCCTGCGCGAGCTCCACGTCGTGGACACCGCCGCCGCCGAAGAATTACACCGAGTCATGCGGGGTACGGACGTCACCATCTGGGGTGTCCCAGCGGTAGTCCGCCACATCTGGGAGAGCCTCGGGCTCGCGCCCGCGAACTGATGTCGTAGCGGCTGCGCGCTGATCACGCGGCTCTCAGGTTGCGCGCAATGAAGGTGGGCCACACTGGGGGCGTGACAGTCGAATCCGGGCGCACCTCGTGATCGAGACCCAAGGACTGACAAAGCGGTATGGCGGCACGACAGCCGTCGATGACATGACGCTCACGATCCGACCGGGGGTGGTGACGGGGTTCCTCGGGCCGAACGGTGCCGGCAAGTCGACAACGATGCGGCTGATCCTGGGTTTGGATCAACCGACGGCCGGGTCGGTGACCGTCAACGGAAGAGACTTCCGTGACTCCCCTGCGCCGCTGCATGAAGTGGGCGCGTTGTTGGAAGCGAAGGCCGTGCATACGTCGCGGTCGGCGTACAGCCACCTCCGCGTATTGGCCGCGACCCACGGAATCTCCCGGCGTCGCGTCGATACGGTGCTGGAGCTGGTGGGCCTGACCGACGTGGCCCGCAAGCGCGTCGGGGCGTTCTCGCTGGGGATGGGGCAGCGGCTGGGCATCGCCGCGGCGCTGTTGGGTGATCCTGGTGTGCTGCTCCTCGACGAGCCGGTGAACGGCCTGGACCCGGAGGGCATCCGCTGGGTTCGCGACCTGCTCAAGGCCCTGGCCAATGAGGGCCGCACCGTTTTCGTCTCCAGCCATCTGATGAGCGAGATGGCGCTGACCGCCGAGCATGTCGTGGTGGTCGGCCGCGGGCGGGTGATCGCCAATGTGCCGGTCCAGCAGCTCATCTCGGGTGCCTCGCGAGGCGTGGTGTTGGTCCGCACGCCATACGCCTCGCAGCTTGCCGAGGTGCTGTCTTCGGATGGGGTGACGATCAACCACCCCGAAGGTGACGTGCTGGAGGTAACCGGGTTGTCAGCCGCCCAGATCGGTCAGATTGCGCTGGAAGCACGGGTCGTTCTGCACGGGCTCGCGCCTCAGGAGGCTTCCTTGGAAGAAGCGTTCATGACGATGACGCGCGACGCGGTGGACTTCCACGCGGGTTCGGTGACGGCGCCGTGACCACCGCCGCCCGTGACACCGCGGAGCACACGCCTGTCTCCCGTTCCGACCCCGTCGACGTACGTCTGTCTTTCGTCCGGATCCTCCGCTCGGAATGGCTGAAGCTGCGGACCTTGCGCTCCACCTGGATCGCCCTTGGTGCCGCCATCGTCGTGCTCGTCCTCGCCGCAGGCTTGATCGGGCATCACGTGCATACCCGACTCGTCCACCCGGGTTTCTTCGAAGACCCGGAGGACAAGGACGTGCTCACCACCCCGCTCCGAGGGTTCGGGCTCACCCAGCTCATCATCGGCGTGCTTGGCGTCCTTGCGGTCACTGGCGAATACGCAACGGGGATGATCCGCGCGACGTTCAGCGCCGTACCCAAGCGGTTGCCGGTGTTATGGGCCAAGCTTCTCGTCTTCTCCGCCCTCGGCTTCGCAGCGATGCTCGTCGCGACGTTTGCTGCGTTCTTCACCGCGCAGGCCTTCCTCGGCAGCTACAGCATCAGCATCACCGGGCCGAACGCACTGCGGGTGGTGATCGCGCTGGCCGGCTACCTCACCATGGTCGGGCTGCTTGGTCTAGGTCTCGGCTTCGTCGTGCGCAGCACTGCCGGCGGCATCGCGGCTCTCGTGGGCATCGTGCTCGTCCTCCCCGGTATTCTGGCCGCACTCAACACGTCCTGGGCGAACACCACGTCCCACTACCTTCCACTCAGCGCCGGGCTGGCGATGTTCTCCGACACCCCCGCCATGGGTGGCGATCTCGGCCCTGGCGCCGGCACCGTGGTGATGAGCGCCTGGGTCGTGGCATCCGTTATTGCGGCCGCCGTGCTGCTCACGAAACGCGACGCTTGATCGGCGGCGCGTTCCGGGCAGCTCATTCGCAGTTGAAGTCATGCTCGCCGGTGCAGGAATCGCTCCCGTCGCCACCGTCGATGATGTCGATCCCGTCACCACCGTCGAGCACGTCGTCGCCGCCGTATCCGTAGATGGTGTCTTCGCCGGCGCCGCCTTGGATGACGTTTGCGTTGTCGTCGCCCCGCAGGAGGTCGCTGTAGGGCGACCCGATGAGGTTCTCGATCGACACGAGTCGATCACCGCCCTCGCGGTCAGCGAAACCGTTGCGTAGGTCGACGGAGACATTTCGGTATGCCGCGGCGAACGTCATCGTGTCCGAACCGTCACCGCCGTCAATCGAATCGCTGTCCCGACCACCGGCGATCGTGTCATCACCAGCGCCGCCGCGGATGATGTCGCGGCCACTGAGACCCGACAGGAAGTTGTCACCGGCGTCACCGGTGATCTGGTCGCCGAAAATGCTCCCGATCATGTTCTCGACGTTCGTGAACGTGTCGCTGTCGCCACCAGTGCCCGACCCGGTCGGGAAGTCGGCGGTGATGCCGGCCAAGGCGGCGGAGTAGTCGAGGGTGTCGATGCCGGTCCCGCCGTCGAAGGAGTCTGCGCCTTGGGAGCCAACGAGGTGATCGTCGCCGGCGCCTCCGTCGACAGTGTCCTTGTCGCTGCCGGGCTGAAGATTGTCGTTCCCGTCGCCGCCGCTGAGGGTGTCGCTGCCACCCATGCCGGCCAGCGTGTCGTTCCCCCCGGCGCCGTCGATGACGTCGTTGCCGTTGTCACCACTGATGTAGTTGGAGCCGTCGCTGCCTACGATGTGGTCGTCGTAGACCGAGCCCCGCACGTTCTCGATGCCAGCAATCGTGTCGTTGCCGAGGCCCGTCCCGACGCCAGTGCTCAAGTTGACGTTGGCCGGGCCGGACGCATTGCGGTAGGTGAGGAGGTCGACGCCGTCTCCCCCATCGATGCTGTCGTCGCCAAGGCCCGCGGCGATGCGGTCGTCCCCGCCGAACCCGTCCACAACGTCGTTCCCAGGTCGGCCGCTCAGCCCGTTGGGCCCGTCGGTGCCGCGGATCACGTCGTCGTACGCCGAACCGTCAACGTTCTCGATTCGTACAAGCGTGTCGTTGCCTTCGCCAGTCGCCACTCCGGTGGCCAGGTCCACCGTCACGCCTTGCGAGGCGCTCGCGAAGACCACAGTGTCGTTCTGGTCGATGACCGTACCGTCCTTCTGCGTGTCGACCGCGGGGTCGGCACCGTCGAGCAGGTCGTCGCCTGGGCCGCCGTCGAGATGGTCGACGTCTTGGCTAGGGCCGTAGTTGGTCCCTCCGTAGAGGAAGTCATTGCCCGCGCCTCCTCGCAACTGGTCCCGACCGCCGAGCCCCCGCAAGATGTTGGAGCCGTCGTCGCCGTCAATGACGTCGTCGCCGTTTGAGCCGGTGACGTTTTCGATGCCGGACAGCGAGTCCGTGCGACAGCACTAAGCCCGGCCGCTTCCGCCGCGTGCGCCAGACCGCCGACGAGACTCACGACGACACCGCCCGGAACGTAAGTGTGTTCGTAAGTGAGCGTGTCCGAGCCAGCGTCGCCCTCGATGTTGTCGTCGCCGCTGTCGGCATTGAACGTGTCATCACCGGCGCCGCCGACTTCGGTGTCGTTGCCGGCACCGGCCGTGAAGGTGTTGTCGGCGCTGTTCCCGCGAAGAGTGTCGTCGTGAACGCTGTCGGCAATCACGGATTCCACGTCCTGGACCTTGTCGGATCCGTCCCCTTGCGACGTGCCGGCCACGAGGTCGACGGTCAAGCCGCCGTCTGCGTCGGGGTGGCGCCATACCGCGATCGTGTCGCTGCCGGAGCCGCCATCGAGAAGGTCATTGCCACGCGTAGGCACCTTGCTGAGCGGCCCGAAGAAGGCATCGTCCCCGCGCAGACTGTCGTCGCCCGCATCGCCATGCAGTTCGTCGTCGCCGAGGCCACCCGACAGCCGGTCGTCGCCCGGGCCGCCGAACATCTTGTCGGAGCCCCCGTCGCCGCTGAGCTGGTCGGCACCCGGACCACCCTGGATGATGTCGACGCCGTCGCCGCCGCTCACATAGTCGTCACCGTCGCCACCGTTCAGCCGGTCGCGTCCGGATCCGCCCGAGATCGAGTCACGCTCCGGGCCTCCCGTGATGACGTCGTTGCCGTCGGAACCGCTCAGATAGTTCGGGCCGTCACCGCCATCGATCCGGTCGTCGCCGGGTCCGCCCTCGATCCGGTCCGCACCGCCACTGCCGGCCAAGTTGTCATCGCCGCTCCCACCGTCGAGACTGTCGCCGCCAGCGCCGCCCTGCAGCGTGTCATCGTCACGCCCGCCGCGAAGGACGTCCCGCCCGGCGCCGCCGTCGAGCTGGTCGGCCCCATCGCCGCCAGCGAGCGTGTCGACACCGTTTCCGCCACAGATGACGTCGTTGCCGCCGAGGCCGTTGATGTCGTCGTTTCCGCCGAGACCCACGATGACATCGCGACCGGGCGTACCGGTGATGTCATCGTCGCCTGACGTCCCGACGATCGTCGCCCGCTGACCGAAGCAGGTCGGCGTTGGCGCGGCGCTCGCGACCGGCGCGGTCGGAAGCGCCATCGCGAGGCTGAACGTAAACGCGGATGCGGCGGAAATGGTCAGTCGACTCTTCACGTTGCGCTCCGCCAAATGGTCTGAGGAAGTTGCCTTTCACGACCAACGTGGCGAGTGGCCAACAGGTTGACAGACACAGTGTGAGATTCGAGTTCGGTATCACTCGCTAGGCAACCTTCTCTGTCTTTCGGGGGCGTATGTCGCCCGCCTCTCGAAACGACGGCACCGCGAAGGGACCTAGATCATGAGCGGACCGCGGGCGGCCTCACGCCCTGCGCTGCAAGGAATTGTCTTGTTATTGCTCGGCGGGGCGGTTATGCCAGTCGTTGGCGCAGCACCCGCCGAGGCCGCCACAGGATTGGCGTGCCCCGGAGGCGCTTACAACCTCTGTATCCCGGCGCAGGGAGCCAACGAGGGGGTGGTGGGCAACCCCGGCAGCACCGTGGTGGCCGGATACGACTTCAAAGTCCCGGGCTCGGATACCACCATGGTCCAGATCACCGGCGCTTACGAACAGCTGACCATCAGCTGCGCGAACCACGCGACTCCGACCGTGTCGTCGATCATGGTGCCGATGCCGGACGTGACCTACACCGCTCCGTTCCCGCAGTCACAGGGCTGGGTACCGACCGGAAACCAATCGAACCACGCCTCTTATGAAGGAAGCTTTGTTCTGGGCGACTACTGCAACGGCGGGACGATCCGCGTCGGCCAGCCGGGACAGATGCTCTTCGCCGCCCAGGTGCAGTGGAACGGTACGTCGTCGTTGAGCTTCCGTAGCCACTACAACGACGGCTCATATTCCAAGTCGGGCAGCTGGAGCGCGACGATCGGCATCAAGCCACCACCGCCCCCTACCGCGAGCATCAAGCTCACAAAGACCGTGTGCGCCCTCGTCAATGGGAACGACTGCACGTCTCCTGGAGGAGGTCCCTTCTCTTCGAGTGTCACCGTTCCGTCCGGGACCAGCGTCGTGTTCCAGTTCGCGATCACCAATACAGGTGGAGTGACGCTGACGAACCTCACCACAAATGACGCCACCCTGCCGCAATGTGGAGGGCCGGTGCCTACTTCCACATTGGCCGCTGGCGCAAGTACGTCGTACTTCTGCAGTGACAGCGTGCCGCCGGTTACCCAGAGCTTTACGAACACGGCAAGTGCTACTGGCACCCCGCCATCCGGCCCAGCCGTTACCTCGCCCACATCCAGTGCGACCGTCACCGTCAGTGGTTAGCGATAGGTATAAGCAGCAAGAGGTAGAGGTCCCGGATCGTGATCGTGGAGTTGTCAGCGCTTGATGAGCGTGAGATCGGTGTTGTCAGCCTGACAACTCCCCTCTCACGCCGACGTCAGCGCGCGCAGACATTGCGGGAGCTCGTCGAGCAGTTCTCGGGCGAGAAAGCCGACGCGTCCCAGGCGTGCAGCGAGCCGGTCACCGGCCGCCCCATGCAGTGCGAGGCCCCACAGGCCCGCGGCGAGTGGGTCGGCCGTTCGCGCGGCGATGCCGGCGACCGCTCCGGCCAGGACATCGCCCGAGCCCGATGTAGCCAGGCCCGGGTTCCCTTTCGGCACTGAGAGGGTGCCGGCGTCGGGAGTGGCGACCACGTTGTTGTACACCGCCGTAACGCCGTACCGTGCTGCCAGCTGACATGCGAGCTCATGGTCGTCGCCACGAGTGTCGTCGAGGAGGTACTCAACCTCGGCCGCGTTGGGCGTGATCACGCATCTTCCGCCAAGCGCCTCAGCGCCGAGATCGAGAACGCCGCTGGTGGCGGCCATCGCATCAAGCACGATGACCGGCAGTTCATCGAGTGATGTCAGGACGTCCTCGACAAGAGTTCTCGTGTTCGTCGGTTCGGTCATGCCCGGACCGAACAGAACCGCGTCGGCCTCTTTGGCGAGCTCGGTCATGTTGTTCGCCGCGCGTGGGTCCAGCCCACCCCCTTCCGTAGTAGGCAGGCCGACGACACCCGCTTCGGGCATGGCAACCCCGAGCGACCCGGCGTAGTCCTCACATGTTGCGACGATCAGTTTGCCGGCGCCGACACGCAGGGCAGCGATTCCGGCCAACAGCACGGCACCCGGTGTGCTTCGGGACCCGCCGACCACAAGGACAGTGCCGCGTTCGTTCTTCGTCACCTCCCGATCCGGAGGTTCGAGCGGCCATCGGTCCGACAACATGGCATCGGTGACGACCGTCGGCTCATTCATGCGCGGTGACGGGCGCATCGTCGGTCACGACCGCAGTGGTGTCGTTGAAGGCCTCGAGCTGCATGCCCGTCGCATCTGGACGCGCACGAAAAGACGTCAAGGAACAGTTGCGCAACTGACCGGAGTACGACGTCGACTCCTCCGGCGTGAGGTTTTCCAGGATGTAGCGCGCCAGCAGGATGGGGACGTCATGCGTGACGACCAGGACGCGTTCGTCCGTCATGGCCAGCCGCATCTCCAGCAGCCACGCGCGCATCCGCGTCGCGACGTCGGCCCACGACTCGCCACCACTGGGGCGGTACCAGAACTTGCCGACATAGTCGCGTCGCGCGGCTTCGTCAGGAAATTGCGACCGCAAGCCCGCGCCGGTCAGCCGGTCGAGGACGCCTTGTTCGCGGTCACGAATCCGCTCGTCGACGGTGAGCGGCAGGTTTTCCAGGCCCGAAGTCTGCACGATGAGTCGAGCGGTCTCGCGTGTTCGTACATAAGGCGAGACGGCGACCTGGGTCGGCAACCGGTCGAGCGGCTGATCGCCAAGCCATTTGCCGAAGGCGACTGCCTGCTCGGCACCGATCTCGGTCAGTTCGACGTTCGCATCGTTGACCTCGATATCGAGCCGCAGTGCCTGCGCTCTGCGAGCAGCCTCGTTCGCGACGTTCCCAAAGCTCTCGCCATGCCGCACGAACCACAGCGACTGCGGCCAACCCACTTGCGCCACGGAGCCGGACCTACCCGGCTGTCAGCCCGTCGCAAACGGACAAGATCCGCCCCGCTGGCGTCAGCGAAGTGGATGTCGCAACGAACAGCTGGCTAACCTCAGTTCGCGTACACCTCTTGGAGCGCGGCAGCGTCGCACGCGGATTTCGGTAAATGTCGTTGAGTCCCCAGAAGTCTTCTTCGTTGGCGGGGCGGTAGCCGGAGCCTTCGGGGTATTCGACGGCACCAAGCGTTTGTTCATAAAGCGGGACAGGAAGCGGGAATCCTGTCTTGAGTGCGTCCGACCATTGGAAGTAGTAGCCGCCGGCGGCGCCCTCGCCTCGAAGGGTCTGCCACTTCTGCTTGATGGCGAGCGCAGCGGGGATCTGGGCTGGTGCGACATCGCTTCCGGTGACTAGGGCGGCTTGTCCGGTTGGTGTCGCGTTCACCCCCCACTCCGTGACCAGAAGTGGCCGGTCGGAGCCAGCGATCGTTCGTGCGATTTTCAAACTGGCGTCGAAGCCGGCTGAGTCGTACGCGAACGGATAGGTCGCTCCGTAGGTGTTGTAGCCATAGACATCGAGGAAGGGAAGCGCGCCCAGGAGCCACGGCTCCTCTTCGGCGGCAGCATAAGTAATGGGATGGCGACGGGCGTCTGTGGCTTTGATGGCGTCGTCGAGTGTCTGCAGTTGTGCAGCCACCAAGCTGGGGTCGCCGGGACCACTGTTCTGCGTTTCGTTGCCGAGAGAGTAAATGAGCAGGTTCGGGAACATGGCGTCACGGGCTCCGATGAACCGGGCCCATGGGACGGTTGCCTTCACCGATGCATCGGTCAGCGCTCCGAGTGGCAGTGCGTCCATGACGAACAGGCCAGCGCGTGCTGCGGCATTTGCCTCCCAGTCGGAGAGGTAGCCGTAGGAGCGCACGGCGTCGATGCCGGTCGAGCGCATGCGTTGATAGTCCTGACGTTTCGTCGCCGCCTGCTCCAATGGGGGCGTCTTCGGCGGGAAAGAGCCGCCCTGTGCCGCGCCTTTGACCACGAACGGTTGGCCGTTGACCAGGATCTGCTCACCTGACGTGCTAACGACGGCCGGATTGGCTGGGACGCTGCGGAGATCGACCAGCCGACCGGCACGGAACAGCCGCACTGTGACCACCTGGACGGTGGGCTGGTCGGGTGACCACGGTGATGGTGCGGCGAACGTGCCGACACCGGTCAACTTGCCGTCGCCAAGTGCCGACACCTGAAGCTGGTCGCCGACGGTCCGCGTAGTCAAGGACGTGATCCCACCGGCTTGCTCAGCTGCTACGCGAACCATCTGCGCGATCAGAGGCGCGGCTTCAGGCCGGGCTGGGTTCAACGGCGAGGCTTCTCCCAGGTAACCCGCCGCGACGACGCGATACGGATGCAGGATCAGCGTGATCGCCGGTCCACCGTCAATGCCGGCTGCGTCGATGTAGTCCGCGAGCGGCCGCTCATCCGCGGGTGTAGCGGCGTGCACGGTCCAGCCGTCGTGGTCATCCCAGCGCGGCGAAAGCGCAGGGAGCAAGGCGTTACCCAACTCGGTGGTCACCGTCCCGGTGAACCATGACGAGGGAGTCGGCGGAGCGAATACGCCGAATGTCGCGGGAGCCGAGGCGTCAACTGTTCCGGCAGGGCGCAGGAACGGGACGCCGGCCAGGTTGACCCACGCGGCGCCGTTGTCCAGCGCCGACTTCACTTCGGGGCCAGCCGGAACCGCCTCCCCATACGGATTGACGATTACCTGGGCATCGCTGAGATCCGACAGAGAAGCGAGGTGGGCGTCCACGCCTTGCGCATGCAGCTCGGAAGCCACGACCGACGGAGTGAGGCCGGCGGGCACGCCGACGGCGGCGAGCCCCGGAACCGAAAGCACGGCAACGGCAGCATTGGAGTGCCTCGGCTGCGCCAGCGCAGCCGGCGCCCCCACGCCCACCCCAGTCAGCGCAAGAGCGACCATCATCCGCGTGGTCCTGAGCCCGCACAGTCGCATCGTTCATCCCCTGTCAACAGCAGTGCGCGCCATCGCTCCCCGAGGCGGGGGCCACCGAGGTGAGGATTCGCTGGTCCCCACGGCGACTCCTGCTGAGCGGCCCGCCGAGTGATGCATATCTGCTGCACTCAAGCAGGGATTGGCCGCACCGCCGAGAACATCGACGGCATCATCGGCACGCCTTGGAGGCTCCCTGTGCGCGTTCGTCTCGCTGTGATTTCGGCCGGTCTCATCGTCGCCGCCGGAGCCGGTGCCGTGGGCGCCTCCGCCGCCCCGCCGCCGGTACCGGTGCACGTATGGCGCGGGACCGACGGCAGCGTCTGCTTCGCCATCAGCCAGCAGGTGCCGCACTGCGTGCCGGGCCCGATCGTCGGGCCCTAGCCCTGGGCCTCGACTCTCGCCCGGGCTAGCACGGGTTGTTGATGACGCCCCGGAAGTCGTTGAAGCGGGTGATCGTGCTCCCACCGCCGCCAAAGCGCAGATACGTCAACGGCAGGAGCGAGCCGTATTGGTCGTTGCGGCCGAAGTCGCGGGTGGTCCCCGGCGTTGTGTTGCCGAACTGCCAGTTGCATGTTCCTTGGACATTGGCGTTGGTAAAGAACGGGTAGAACTGTGCGGGTTGGCCGCTGTCGGTCGTTGGTATTAGCGTGCAGCCGTTCCCGCTTGTCCGGTTACAAGTCGGCTCGACGGCCGGCAGGTCCGCTTCGAATGCGACCCGGCTATACGTCTGGTCGAAGTTGGCCCCAGTGAGCGCGCTGGTGAACTGGAATGGCGTCGGATGCAAGCTCGTGTTTCCGTCCGGCCAGACCGGCGTGTATGAGACTCCGTCGAAGCCGATGTTCGTCTCGCTACATCCCTGCACCTTGTAGAGCAGCGACTCGGACGCGGGGAAGCAGAAGTCGTTGTCTCCGTCGGTTGGCCGCTGGTTGTCCCCGCTGCCCTCGGTGTTCCCTGCCGGGCATGCGACCGGATTGCCCGAGCTGTCGAAGCCGAATGGCGACTCGGGCACCTTCGCGCCGTTGCAGAACTGGAAGTGCCCGATCTCGTCTGAGAAGCCAACGTTGTAACTGTGCGCCGCCCACGGCACGCGGGTCTGTTCGGAGGCGGTGCTGTACATCGGGTGGAACGCATACGGGATCGCATCGCAGCTCGTGCCGGTCGGATCGAACTGGATCTGCCGGAAACCGTTGGCCGGGCTGGCCGTCATAGAACCGGACTTGTTGTTCGTCTGGTCGTCGATCTGTGCCTGTACGCCGTCCGCGGTGTCGTGGATGCTCACTCGCAACTGGTCGCCCGAGTTCATGAACAGGTCCTGTTGCGGATTCGGGGTGTACGTCGACAGCGTCGCGTCGAGCTGGTTTGCCGGCGCCTGCGCGGCCCCGCTCTTGGTCACGAACGCAAATTGGAAGGTCTCGATGCCCACCCTCGCTGCGCAGGTGGGGTTTTGCAGTGTCCCAGCAACCGGGTCCTCGAGCAGGCTGAACACGTTCATCGCGGCGCACCACTGAGTGGGGCTGCACGTGTCCGCTCCGATGGCCTGTGACCAGACCGGCCACGGTACCCAGCCGGGTGGGTAGAACTGCAGCTCCAGGAATGCGGTCCCCGGGTGATTCGGCGAGACCGCAGGATCGACGATGTTGGTGTCGCTGTCCGGCGTGCATGTCGACACCTGCTCCGGGTACGACTGCGAGTCGCACAGCGCCATACCGAACCAGAGCGCGCCATTCAGCTCGAAGTTGTAGCCCTTGCCGGGCTGCGTCGGCTGCGCAGGTGAAGGGTCGCGCGGCAAGGTCACGGAATACTGCGTGCGGTTCCCCGCGCCCGGCTGGTCCGAGTAGAAGACGAGCGATGGCTCGTCGTGGCCGACATACTCGTCATCGCCGTAAACGTTCGAGGAATCAGCGATGTCCGGGCACAGCGTGCTGTATTCGCACGAGATGCTGACACGATCGTTCGGCGCAGATGTCGTGGCCGACGCCGATCCCGCCACTGCGGCCAGAGACGCCGCAACTATCACGGCGGCACCACTCAGACGAGTCACACGAAGCTGCAGCATCTTGAGGACCCCCCTCGGCCGAGGCATCACGCGAATAGCAAGTGGGAGCTACTCGCGTCCGGTCGGCCCTGGCCCGCTCCTAGACACCCCGCTGCTTCGGTGTCGGGACAATGCCGCGTGAACTAGAGGGGCAACGCGTCGGCACTGATACACGCGAAGTGTCCGGCGCACAGCGCGCTATGGCGGCCTGTGAGCGAGACAGATGATGAGTTGCGCTGGCCGACAGGCGGCGGACGAGTCGGCCTGTAAGCCGGGTTCTGTGCACTCGGTCCGAGGACCGAGCCGACGACCATCCATCTCGAGTTGCCGTTGCCGACAACCTCTTGCGGTCTACCCGGAAGCTCGGGCGGGCCGCCCTCGAACGCTTCCTGTCTGACCTTGCTCCGAGTGGGGTTTGCCGAGCCGCTCGAGTCACCCCGAGCGCTGGTGGGCTCTTACTCCACCGTTTCACCCTTGCCTCCCCGCGAGCGGTGAGGCGGTTTGCTTTCTGTGGCACTTTCCCGCGGGTCACCCCGGGTCGGTGTTACCGACCACCCTGCCCTGTGGAGCCCGGACTTTCCTCGGCGAGACGTTGCCTCCGAAAAGACAACGCTCGACGCGGCCGTCCGGCCGGCTCGTCCGCCGTACACAAAGGGTACGGCGTCAGCGCCCGATAGGAGCAAGACGCTTAGGGTCCGTTGCATGCCCGGGCGAGCGTTGACCGCACTCGACCGGCGCATCATCGGGCTCGCGGTCCCGGCGCTCGCGACCCTCGTCGTCCTCCCGCTCTACAACATCACCGACACCGCGATCGTCGGGCACTTGGGCCGGGCGCAGCTCGGCGGTCTGGCGCTCGCCTCCACGGTGCTCAACCTCATCGGCTGGACCTCGGCGTTCTTGCAGATGGCGACGACCTCGGAGGTCGCGTTCCGCCGCGGTCGCGGTGCCGACGCACTTGCGACGACCGCGGCGGTGACGGCCTACTCAGTCGCGCTTGCCCTCGGGGTGCTGGTCGCGTTGCTCGTCGGCTTCGCCGGTCCACCTATCGCCCATGCACTCGGCGGGCGCGGCGCGATCCAGCACAACGCGACGACATACCTGCACATCGCCGCGGTCGGCATGCCGTTCCTTCTCCTCAGCCTCGCCGGCACCGGACATCTCCAAGGCCACGAGGACACCAGGACGCCACTGCGCATCGTCCTCATCGCCAACATCGTCAACGTCGTCCTAGAGATCGTGCTCGTGTATGGCGCCCACACCGGAGTCGCCGGGTCCGCCTGGGGAACGGTCGCGGCCCAGGTGGTGTCCGCTGCACTGTTCGTCATGGCGAGCAGGCGGCGGATCGTCGGGCTCCGTCGACCCGAAGCGCAGGAGTTCGTGCGACTGCTCCGCAACGGATGGGCGCTCGTCATACGCACCATCGCCCTCGGCGCCGCCCTCGTCACCGCGACAGCCGTCGCCGCGCGGGTCGGCTCGGCGACCCTCGCCGCGCACCAGATCACGCTGCAGGTCTGGCTTCTCCTGGCTCTCACCCTCGACGCGCTCGCCGTGCCGGCCCAGGTCTATGTCGGGGCCGCACTTGGTGCTGACCAACCCGAGGACGCGGTCACGATCGGCGCGCGCTGTCTGCGGCTCGGGCTCATCGCCAGTGTCGTCGTGGCGCTGGCGACCATCGCGCTATCGCCGGTCCTGCCGTACGTCTTCACCAACGACGCGACGGTCCGGCACACCGCCACCACCGGCCTGATCATCTGCGGGGCCCAGCAGCCACTCGCGGCGCTGGCGTTCGTGTACGACGGGCTGCTTCTGGGTGCCAGTGACTTCGCAACCCTGCGCCGGGCGATGCTGCTCGCGCTGCTCGGGTTCATCCCGTTCGCGGCGCTGACACTCGCGCACCACAGCCTTGGCATCACCGGGATCTGGCTGGGGCTCACCGGCTGGCTGGCGGCCCGCACGCTCCTGCTCAGCCGGCGCTGGTCCTCTCGCAGCTGGGCCTCGCCCGGCTGAGGTGCTGCCGCCAACCTCCGTTGACCGGCGTGGTTGTACCGCGGTACACATCCCCGGTGCGCAGACTCTTGACGTCCCTGACCTGCGCCGCGTTGCTGACCGGCTGCGCCTCCACGGTGCAGAGCACGGGCGTCGCCTCCCAGAACCCGGTGGACATGCCCGCCGGGACCTCCAGCGAGTTCGCGGTGCCGAGCCAGCCCGGTGCCACAGGGTCAGCCGCCAGCACGACGGCACGAGCAGGCACCTCCGGCGTCGTGGCCGGCGGCCCCGTAGCCACCGCCGCGCCCACGGCGCCTGGCTCGGTTCCCATCGCGACCGCTGGGCTTTCCCTCGGACCTGGTGTCGACGCCAAGACGATCACCGTCGGCTTCACCATTCAGGACAACAACGCCACCGTGTCCTCGATCGCGTCGACCTACAACGTGCAGCTCGCGGACAACCGGGGCGCCTACGAAGCGCTGGTCCACTACTACAACGCTCACGGCGGCATCGACGGCAAGACACTGCGGCCGATCTATTACACCTACGACCCGACCAGCGGGACCGCCGACCAGATCGGCCAAGCCGCGTGTGCGACCTTCACCGAGGATCACCAGATCTTCGCCGCGCTGGACACCTTCGGGAGCAACGCGTTCAACACATGCCTGCAGCAACGCGGACGCGTGATGGTGCAGTACGGCCTTTACTTCGGCAGCCGGTCGACCTGGACGAAGTACTCGAACGAGGTCGCGGCCGACGGGCTCCCCCTCGACGACGGCGGGCTCATCCTGGCCGAGCACCTCGCGACGAGCGGCTTCCTCTCGAAGTCGACACATCTCGGCGCCATCGTCCGCAGCAGCCCCGACCTCACGACGGCATACAAAGACGGCTTCGTTCCTGCACTTGCGAAGTACGGTCTGAAGGTCGACCAGACGCAATACATCCGGGACGCGCAAGCCGCTTCCGACATCAGCGGCTACACCGCCGACATCTCTTCCGCAGTCTTGAAATTCCGCAGCAGCGGCATCGACCGCGTGGTGTTCCTCGACTCCGGCTCATACGCCGCAACGGTTTTCAGCCAGACTGCGGAGCAGCAGCACTACCGACCCCGCTACGGATTCTCGAGTCTCAACAGCATCGTCGGGCTCCAAGGCAGCAACAGCACCGCGCCGCAGCAACAACTGGCGGGCGCCCAAGGGGTCAGCTGGGAGACCCAGGCTGACGGTCTCGCCAAGACGCCCACGAGCAGCGCCAAGCAGTGTCTCGCCATCTTGAAGAAGGGCGGCGTCGTCCCGACGGATGCAGGGACGGAGGCCAGCTATCTCAAGACGTGCCAGACCTTCTTCCTGTTCAAGGCCGCCGCGGACGTCGCCGGGACCGACCTCAACCGCGACACCTTCATCAACGCGATCGAGCGGCTCGGCTCGACGTATGTCGCGACGAACACCTGGGACGGTATGACGCACTTCGGCGCCGGTGATCGCAGCGGCGTATCGGTCTACCGGCCCTTCGACTACCACTCGAACTGCTCGTGCTTCCGCGTCAGCGGCGCCATACAGTCCGTGGGTTCGTCATGAGCGTCACCGAAATCCGGAACGTTCCGGCGCCGTGGACGGCCGAGGGTTCCCCCGGTCGCGAGTTCCTCGACCGGATCACTCAACACATCATCGACAACGGGCTCTCCGAAGCGGCACTTCGCCAACTCGCGCGGATCGCCGGCACCAGCCATCGGATGCTCGTCTACTACTTCGGTTCGCGCGACGGCCTGCTCGGCGCCGTCCTGCATGAACTGCGCGGCGCGGAAAGCCGCGAGATCATCGGCCTGGCCACTTCGCGCCGCGACGCTCTGCAACGTGTCTGGACCTACTACACCGCTGCCGAACGTCAGCTCGAGATGCGGATCTTCTTCTACCTCGCCGGTCGCGCGGCGCATGACAACAACGGACACGATGAGTTCACCGACGCCGTCGTGGCGACGTGGACCGACCAGCTCCGGCAAGTGTGTGAACGCGACGGACTGGAGCGCGAGTCGGCGCAGGCTGAGGCTCGGCTGCTCATCGCGTCCTTGCGTGGCCTGTTGCTGGATCGGCTGCTCACCGGCGATGCGGCCGGCACCGACCTGGCCTTCGAACGACTGCTGACCTCGACCCCCTCAGGAAGGGTTTGACCATGCCCGACACTCTTCTGCCGCGACGATCCGTCGACGTCGGCGGCGTCCCGTTCGACACCGCGGTGCTCGGCGAGGGATCACCAACAGTGGTCTTCGTCAACGGCATGGGATCGCCACTCGAGGAGTGGACGCTGGTGGCGCCGGCGATCGCCGAACGCTGCCGAGTGGTCTGCTACGACCGGCGGCAAGCGCCGCGACAAGGGCCGGTTCCCGCGCACAGCGCCGCAGAGATCGCCGCCGACCTTCATCAGCTGCTCGACGCCCTCGACGTGACCGGGCCCCTCGTGATGGTCGGTCACAGCTGGGGCGGTGCCGTGATTCGTCGCTACGCCTTCGACTACCCCGAGGACATCACCGGGATGGTCTACGTCGACGCGACGCACGAAGGCCTCAAGGCGATGACGTCGCCACCCCCAGGGACGCGTGTGCTCCACACGGGCAGCACATTCCTACTGCGATCCGGGCCGATCCGTCGTGGCGTCACCCGCAGCTTGGGGTTCGAGCGACTGCCCGCGGCCGAACAGGCCTTGGTCGACGGGTTGCCGTGGCTGGCCGACGGCAGGACCGGCCGCGCTGAGTTCGCCGGCATCGCGACGTCTTTGCTCGAGCTCGGCCGGGTCGCGCCCGCGCTGCCCAGCGTCCCGACTCGGGTGCTCCTGGCTGCCGGGCGGCCAACGCTGACGACGAAGCTCAGCGGCAGGCAGCTCGCCACGATCCGCAAGTGCTGGGAGCAGGCCGTGGCCGACCGCAACGACATCACGCTGCAGATCGTGGCTGACTCCGGTCACTACATCTCACTGGATCAGCCGCAGGCCGTCATCGATGCAATTGACGACGTCCTGACGCTCGTTGCTCAGGGCCGAACGGCGCCGATCAGCCCCGGCACGAAGACATCGTCGTAACGCACCTGCGCACCCGTGTGCGGTGCGTCGATCATCCGGCCATGACCGACGTAGATGCCGACATGGTGAATCGTCATCGGGTTGGCCGTGTTGTGCGCGAAGAAGACAAGGTCACCAGGCCGCAGATGTTCTAGCGCGATGTGGTGGCCTTCGAGCCACTGATAACCCGTGTAGTGGTCAAGGCTGAAGCCGGCATGCGCCCACGCGAACAACGTCAGACCGGAGCAGTCGAAGCCGACCGTATGAAGACCGGCTGGGTTGCCTTCCTCGTTCACCGTTCCCAGCGTCGGTCCGCGCACATCGCCACCGGCCCATGAATACGGAAGGCCGAGCTGCCGCTTCGCCCACTTGACCACTTGACGTCCCTGCGCCGGTGTAGCCAGCGGCATCGCCTCGCCGATCGCCTCCAGCCGCGCCCACGACGCCATGAGTGCGGCCTGCGTCGCGGCGATCTCTGCCCGCATCCGGGCCATTGCCTGCGCCTCCGCAGCAAGGTCCGCAACCTTGGACTCGTGCGCGGACAGGGTCTTCGCCAGGCCGTCCTGCTTGTTCGTGAGTGTCGCGACGAGCGCATGTTGATTAGCCATTGCCATGAGCGCCGTACGCCGCGCGCTGTCCGCCCGGGCCGCGCCACGCTGCACCTTCGCAGCGGCGTCGGCGGCGACGGCAGCGGCGGAGCTCTGCACCCGTCGCGCGCGTACCAGTTGTGCGAGCTGGTCGGACTGCGAGTGCGAGACCGCTCCCAGGAGCGAGGCTCGATCCAGCACGGCGGCCGGACCGGCCGCACTGAGCACGGACGCAACCGTCGTCAGTGGACCGCCGGACATATATGCCGCCCGCACGAATCCGTTCACCTGCTGCTGCTGCGTGTTCACCAAGGCGGTTGCGGCCGCGAGCGCTGCGTGCGCCACAGCGGCTGCCGCCTGAGCTTGGCGCAACTCCTTCATGGCGGCGGTGTATCGGTCGACGGCCTGCTGCGCGGTCGCGGCGAGCGCGGTCAGCCGGTCCTGCGCGGCGGCGACCTGGTGCTGCGCCTGTGCGAGCCGCTTCTTGTCAGCGGCAGCGGTCGCTTGGGCAGCATGCAAACGGTGCGCCGGGTCCGGATGTTGCGCAGCGGCCGCGGCGATCGGTAGGCAAGACACGACAGTCGCTGCTGCGGTAGCGACTGCGAGTCGACGGGGAAGTGTCGACATGACAGAAACGATGCCCACAAAGCGACCACGATCACAAATGGAACGATTGATACCGGCTGAACGGTGGATCTGTGGCGGCCCGTTCGGTCCCCTCAAGCCCGGACAAACTCGACATGTCGGGCGGTCACGTCCACCGCGGCCAGCCTGACGTCCACCTCCTCGCCGAGCGGCAGATTGTTGCCCGCCAGCCGGGCACGGACCGCAGGATCGCGCAGCTGCACCTCACCACGCCCGTCACGCTCGACCTCGACAACCACGCCGCGAAACCGCTCCCCGACCCGGTCGGCGAGAAGCAACGCTTCAGCAAGATCGACCACGGCCCGGTCGAGTGCATGTGCGCGCCGGTCGGCTGTCGCCATCGCTTCCGGCAAGGCGGGTAGCGCCGCTCGCGCCCATTCCGGCGGGGCAACTCCGGCGCAAGCAGCGAGGCAGCACTCCGACACATAGCGGTCGACTAGCCGTCGCAGCGGCGCGGTGGCATGCGCATACGGCGCGGCGACCGCCGACTGCGTCTGCTCGCGCGGAGGCGTCCCGTCGAACGCGACGTAGGCCGCACCGCGGAACAACACCGACGCGAGCCGCAGCACCGCCGCCTGCGCCGGCACGTTGGGATTGAGCGAACGAACGACATCGGCGTATGACGCCGAGTCCGGCCACGTCCCACCGAGGGCAAGAGCGCTGCGGCGCAGCGAGGTCACCGTGTGCGGATCGGGTGGCGGCATCGTGCGCAGCACGCCGACACCCGCGTCGAGCATGAGGCGCGCCGCGGCCATGCCGGTGAGCAGCGACAGCTGCGCGTTCCAGTCCTCGACGGGCAGCGGCGCGCGATAGCTCAGCTGCCACCGGTCTCCGGTGCGTGTCAGCTGCTGCTCCGGCTCATTCAAGGAGACGCCGCCGCGGGCGAGCTCGCGGTCCTTACGCAGCTCGCCGACGCGCTGGAGCAACGGAACCAGCTCGCCGCCGGTTTCGGTGAAGGTCGGATAGTCCAGTTGCGCCTGGCTGCGCACGACAGCGCGCCGTACCTGCACTGATTTCTGCTCGCCGGTCGCATCCAACTGGATGCGCCACAACACCGCGGGCCGGCGCTGTCCGGGCAACAAGCTCGTAGCGTCCTCACACATCACCACTGGATGCAGGGGCACGTTGCCGTCGGGTAGATAGAGCGTCTCGCCACGCGCATGCGCCTCGACGTCGATGGCACCGCCAGGTCGCACAAAGGCACCCACGTCGGCGATGGCATACGCGACCTCGAAGCCACCGCCGGGTAACGCGGTGATCCCGAATGCTTGGTCGAGGTCCCGCGATCCCGGTGGATCCAGCGTGACGAGGTGCAGGTCGGTCGCATCGTCATACTCCTCGAGGGACAGATCGGCGACCGCGCGTTTCGCCTCGTCCTCGACCGCCGGCGGGAACGCGCCCGGGACATCGAGCTCGGCGCGCAAGTCAGCGAGGCGGGCGGTGAGGTCGGCGCCGCGGATGACAGTTCGACGCGGCGACACCGGCCAAGGCTATGGGGACGCGTCAGCGAACGCAGAAGTGCGTCACCGAACGCAGCAGCCCCGGTGCGGCGTTGACGACGAGGCGATAGCTGCCGGGTCGGACGTTGTGGAACACCATCAGGCTCGCTGCTGTCGCCTGTCGCACGGTCCGCCAGCCAAGCGGCGTGTGGCGTCGCAACAGCACTTGCTGTGCCTGTGCCGGCGTGATCGCCGCGACGATCGTGCGCAACGTCGAGCTGACCGGCCAGGCATGCAGGTCGACGGCAGGACGCACCAAGACCGGCGTTGCGACGGGTGTCGGAGTCGGTGACGGACTCGTCGACGGTGCGGGGGTGGGTGGTGCCGTCGTACCGACGACGTCAGCCCACGAGTACGTGAAGTCGGGGTAGGTGCCGGAGCCGCCGACGAAGATCTGTGCGACCGAGAGCCAGCGCGACTGGTCGTCGCTGCCGACGCCGGTGATGAGGTTGTCGCCGGACCGCAAGATCGCGTGCCGGTGGCCCCAGCAGCCGTCGGCTGTTGCCGAGGTGCAGTCGAGGTTGTAGCTCCCGCTCGGGCTCCACCCGTCGTTGTACATCCAGTCGTAGTCGGCCGCGAGCGGGTTGAGGTCACCGGCCCAGATGCTGCTCCAGGAGTTCGCGTGGAACGTCCCGACCGTCCACGTCGACAGCATCGGATCGGCGTCCGCGACCGCGGCGCTCGTCGCCAGTGTGTTGAGCGAGTCGACCATCCCGGCGACGGGTGTGAGACCGCGGTCGACCCGCTCGAGGTTGGAGACGACGAAGGTCTGCTTCGCCGGCGAGAGTGAGGCAAACCCAGTCGGCAGCGCCATCGGGCCGACACCCTCGAGCGATCGGGCGTGGTTGATCGCGGCGACGACTGCGTCGATGCAGGTCGCTGAGTTAGCCCCCGCTTGCGAGCACGAGCGCCAGTAGTCCGGCGACGGGGCGACGTTCTGGGTCGGGTCAGCCGTCTCGATTGCCGGCGCGGCCTGCGCAATGCCGCTGCCGCCAACGACGCCGACGACGCCGGCCGCGACGCATACGGACACGGCGACGCCCAACCAGCGACGGCCCATACAGGGACTCTCGGAGCCGATCGGCCCAACCTCGTTCGCCCGTTAGACGGAAAAAAGCCGGTCGAGTGCGACCTTCACGTCGATTTCGGGGTCCCCAAACGAGCGCGAAGGTCGCACTCAACGGGTCTGGAGGCCGGCCAGGTGGTTGGTGTCGTTGAGACCTCGTATGACGCCGATGCCGTCGGCATACCAGTCGATGGTGGTGAGCGACGCGGGATCCAGGTGTACGCGATAGAGGACGTGTGCGGGCGCGTCGAGTGCCTCGCGAACGAGCGCCTTGATCGGCGTCACGTGCGACACCACCACGATGGTCTTGCCGGCATATTCCTCGACGACGCGAGCCCGCGCGGCTTCGACGCGGGCAAACGTCGCCGTGAACGACTCGCCACCAGGAGGCGCAACGTCGGGATCAGCCAGCCACGCCGACATCTCGTCCGGCCACTGCTCGCAGATCTCGGCGAACGTCTGCCCTTCCCACTTGCCGAAGTCGGTCTCGGCCACGCCCGGCTCGATGACGGGCTCCACACCGACCACGGCGGCAACGGCCGCAGCGGTCTGCTGCGCACGACGCCGTGGTGAACACACAACTGCCGAGATGTCCCAGCCGGTCAGCCGCTCCGCCGCGGCCGCTGCCTGCGCTCGCCCACGGTCGGTGAGCTCCGGGTCGCCGGTCCCGCTGAAGCGACGCTCGATAGACAGCGGGGTCTCACCGTGGCGCAGCAACAGCATCGACGTCGCCACACCCGAGGGCGCGCCCCAGCCGGGCGGCCGCGCCCGCAGACCTCGCTTCGCGGGCGCGGCGGATGCCTCGGGTTCGGGCTCGGGCACCTCGGTGCGTGCTGTCCACTCGAGGCCGGCCGCGGCGTCATCCATCGCCTGGTTGGCCAACCGATCTGCGTGCGAGTTTCGCTCGCGCGGGATGTGCCCGAAGTTGACGTTGGCGAACTGACGCACCAACGCCGCGGCCTGTGAGGCCAGCGGCTTCATCGCCTCGTGCTTGACCTTCCAGATGCCGGACATCTGGTTGACGACGAGCAACGAGTCCATCCGTACGTCGACCTCGGCGGCGTCGAGGTCACGCGCCGCTTCGAGCCCCGCGATCAACCCGCGGTATTCGGCGACGTTGTTGCTGGCGACGCCGATGCCTGCGGCCACCTCACGAAGCACTGCTCCGGAGTCCGCATCGCGGACGACGGCGCCATACCCGGCGGGGCCGGGGTTCCCGCGCGAGCCGCCATCGGCCTCGACGATGACGTGCAGGTGGCTCACAAGCCGGATTCGGCGGTGCGGACGAGGACGCGCCGGCACTCTTCGCAGCGCAGTACCTCGTCCGGGTCCGCGTCACGGAGGCGGTTCAGGTCTGTGGTGTTGAGCTGCAGGTGGCAACCTTCGCAACGACCGCGATGCAGCGCCGCGGCACCGACGCCCGCCGAGGACCCACGAATCTTTTCGTAGAGATTGACAAGGTCACTCGGCAACATCGCCGCAAGCTCCGCGCGTTGCGTGGTGGTCTTCTCGCTCTCGGCGTCGATCTCGGCCCAGGTGAGGTCACGGCGCTGTTCGGTTTCGCTCAGGGTCAAAGCGGCCTGCTCGCGATCGCGGCGCAGCTCATCCATCCGGTTTTGGACGACCTCGCGCTTCTCCATCACTTCGAGCTCGACGTCCTCGAGGTCACTCTGGCGGCGATGCAGCGACTCGATCTCCGACTGCAAGTTCTCGAGCTCGCGAGGTGAGCCGACCTGGCCGGCGTCGAGCCGCTGCTGGTCGCGCTGCATGCGGGTACGGACCTGGTCGACGTCGGCATCGATCTTCGACTGCTCCCGGCCGAGGTCGCTGTCTTCGGTCTCGAGCAGGACGATGTCGTCGGCGAGCCGCGCGATGCGATTCTGCAGCTCGTCGATCTCGGCGAGCTCGGGCAGTGTCTTGCGGCGGTGCACCAACCGGTCGAGCGTCGAGTCGAACGCCTGCAGATCGAGCAGGCGGAGCTGGTCGTCGGGAGCTGCCTTCACGCCGGTTGCCGATCGCCTTTCGGTTACTGATGCTCGTGGACCGTCCATGGGTCGGTGACGGTCGTCGAGATGGTCGCCTCCACCGTATCCGTCGCCCCCGCCGCACCGCTGCCGATAAGCCGCGCGACCTGTCCCAGCCACGGCCATTCGGTCGCCCAGTGCGCCGCGTCCATGAGCGCGATGACGTCGTCCTCGATCGCTTCTGACGTCGCGTGGTGCTTCAGGTCAGCGGTGAGCAGCACGTCCGCACCCGCCCGCGCGGCAGTCCCTGCCAGTGACCCACCCGATCCGCCACAGACAGCGACCGTGCGCACCGGCCGGCGCGGGTCGCCCGCTGCGCGCACCCCCCACGCGGTGACCGGGAGCGCGCGAGCGACCGCAGCGGTGAACTCCGCGAGCGTCGTGGACTCGGCCAGCTCCCCCACCCGGCCGAGGCCGTGGGTCGACGGCGGCGCGGCCAGGGGCACGAGGTCCCAGGCCGGTTCCTCATAGGGATGCGCCGCGACCAGGGCACGTATGACGGAGGTACGGCGTGCCCGCGGCACGACGATCTCGAGTCGCATCTCCTCCACGCGCTCGATCTCTCCACGTGTGCCGATCGTGGGGTTCGCGGCGTCGCCCGGCCGGAACGTGCCGGTGCCGGGCGTGGCAAACGCGCACCGGTCGTAGTCACCGATCACGCCCGCACCGGCTCCCGCCAGTGCATCGAGGACCCGGTCGACGTCAGCCGGCGGAACGAACGTCACGAGCTTGTCCTGCGCCTGACCCTCCAGCGGTTGCAGCGGGCGTAGGTCACGCAACCCGACGGTTTCCGCCAACGCGTCGCTGACGCCAGGGTCGGCGACGTCGGCGTTGGTGTGCGCGACATACAAGGCGCAGCCGGTGCTGATCAGGCGATGGATGACCCGGCCCTTGGCGTTCGTCGCTGCGACCGACGTGGTGCCGCCCAGGAACAGCGGGTGGTGGGTGACGAGAAGCTGCGCGCCCGCAGCGATCGCTTCGTCGACCACTGCGGCGACTGGATCGACGGCGAGATGCACGCGGCTGACGTCAGCGGTCGGGTCCCCGCACACCAAGCCGACCGCGTCCCACGACTCGGCCCCCCGCGGATCGTAGGCGGTCTCCAGCGCATCGATGACGTCGTCGAGAGTTGCCATCGCTCTATTGCGCGACCGTCTCGCGGCCGCCCACTTGAACCGGCGTGCGGTCGTCGGGGTCGTCGACTCCAGCCGCTTCGAGATGCCGGCGGATCGACAGTGCGACCGCGGCACCTTCACCGGCCGCCGAGGCCGCCTGCTTCGTCGACCCGGCGCGCGCGTCGCCTGCCGCGAAAACCCCCGGCATCGAGGTCTGCAAACCGATGTCGGTCTGGATGAAGCCGAACTCGTCGAGCTGAACGCAGTCCTTGACGAATGCGGTGTTCGGCGACAGCCCGATGAACACGAACACCCCGTCCGGATCGAGCTCACGCGTCTCGCCGGTTTTCACGTCCTTGACGATGACCGACTGCAAGCGGCGTTCGCCCTTGAACTCTTCGGGTGTCGCGTTGGTGATCACGTCGATCTGGTCGTTTTCCGCGACCTTTTCTTGCACGACTTTGCTTGCGGTCAGGTGGTCGTCGCGCGTGAGGATCGTCACGTGGTCAGCGAAGCGGGTGAGAAACACGCCCTCCTCTCCCGCGCTGTTGCCACCACCGATGACGAGCACCTTCTTGCCGCGGTAGAACGCACCGTCACAGGTCGCGCAGAAGTGCACCCCCGCGCCGATGAAGTCCTCCTCACCGGGGATGCCCAGCCGGCGGTATGTCGATCCAAGCGCGAGCAGCACCGCGCCCGCTTGATACTCCTCGCCGTCACCGGTCTTGACGCACTTGAACCGGCCGTCGACATGTATGTCGGTGACTTCCTGCGCGCTCAGGATCTCGACACCGAATCGTTCGGCTTGCGCCTTCAGCCGCTCGGCGAACTCCGCGCCACTGATGCCTTCGGGGAAGCCCGGGAAGTTGTCGAGCAGCTCGGTGATGCCGGCTTGCCCACCGACACCGGCGCGTTCGATGACGAGCGTGTCGATGCCTTCCCGTGCGGCATAAAGAGCAGCGGTCAGCCCGGCCGGCCCCGAACCGACGACGATGAGGTCGTAGTAGTGCCGCTTGGCCACTGTTTGCAGGCCGAGCTTCTCCGCAAGCTCTGCGTTGCTCGGCTCGACGAGTGTCGAACCGTCGTCAAAGACGATGACGGGGATGACCTGCTTGCCGTCGTTGACCTGCTCGACATAAGCCATGCCGTCGGCGTCCGCATCGACGTCGATGAAGTCATAGTGCACGCGCTGCTCACCGAAGAACTGCTTCGCGCGTTTGCAGTCATCGCACCACGCGGTTCCATACAGCTTGATGTTGGTGTGGCTCATGACGCCGACCCGGTGAGGCGTTCGAGGGCACGACGGACCGAGCCGGGAGCGTCATACCAGGGGAAGTGGCCGGCGCTGTCGAGCACCTCGACCCACGCGCCGGGGATACGAGCCGCGGATTCCGCGACGGAGCCGGTGATGTCCGGCATCGGCGCGGCGCTCTCCCAGGAAGGAAAGTACGCCGGCCACACCAGGCGCAGACTCTGCTCGAGCTGATTGACGGTTCCCTCGCCGCGTAACGCTTGCTCATCGAGCTCTTGAGCACGCAGGCGGATCTCCTCCGGCGTCCGCTCATAGATCGCGGCCTCGAACTCCTGCTCCCCTCCATCTCCGACGGCTCCGAGAGGGTCGACGGAGAGAACCGCGACGACACGGTCGGCCAACCGGGCCGCCAGGTAGAGCGCCAGGTGGCCGCCCCAGGAGTGGCCGACCACCGTCGCGCGATCCCAGCGAAGCGCGTCGAGAACATGGGCGACGTCAGCGATGTATGTCGGTACGTCGTAGGGGCTACCTGCGGTGGACGGTTGGACGCCGCGCTGCTGGTAGGACGCGACCTCGTAGCCCTCACCGAGTTCGTCCGCAAGCGGGTCGAGATAGGAGAAAGACAGGCCCGGACCGCCATGCAGGAGCAGGACGCGCGGTCCGGATCCCTGCACCCAGCCGACCAGTTCGCCGCCGGGAACGGTGGCGCGGAATTCGCGACGGGTCATGTCGGGCATCGTATTGGCCGTGAGTCCTCCCGAAGTCTGGTTGATGCGGCATGGCGAGACCGAGTGGAGCGCGTCGGGCCGGCATACCGGCAGCACCGACATCCCGCTGACCGACGCGGGCCGGGCTGCCGCCCGGCGCATGGGGGCGCTCGTCGGCTCGCAGTCATTCGCGGCTGTGCTGACCAGTGGCTTGCAACGCGCGCGGGAGACATGTGCGCTCGCCGGGCTCGCCGAGCACGCAGTCGTCGACGATGACCTGCGCGAGTGGGACTACGGCGACTACGAGGGCCGGACGACGGCGGAGATCCGCGAAACTCGACCGGACTGGACGGTATGGCGGGACGGCTGTCCCGAAGGCGAAACCGCGACGGATGTCGGAGTTCGTGTCGATGGCGTCATTGCTCGGTTGCGCCGGACCGAGGGATCCGTCGCCGTCTTCGGCCACGGCCATTGCCTGCGGGTCCTGGCCGCGCGCTGGGTTGGCTTGCCGCCGCAGGATGGCGCGTTGCTTGCGCTCGACACGGCAACCGTTTCGCGACTGGGCTGGGAGCGCGAGCAGTCCGTCATACGAGCCTGGAACGTGCAACCGTGAACGCCGGGACAGCGGCGCGCAACGCCGTCGCGCGGATACGTCAGCGGGCGCTACCAATCGCCGAAATGGCGGTCGCCGCCACGCTGGCGTGGGTCATCGACACGAATCTTGTCGGGCATCCGGCGCCGTTCTTCGCGCCGGCGACCGCACTCATCGTGCTGGGCCAGACGCGCGGACACCGATGGCGCCGCGCGGCCGAGGTGGTGCTCGGCGTCGCCGGTGGGGTGCTCGTCGCTGACCTGGTCGCCAAGGCGCTCGGCACGCACAACTGGTGGACGATCTTGGTGATCGTTGTGCTGCCGTTGCTGGTGGCCGCCGCAGTCGGGGCGAGCACGGTGTTCACCATCCAGGCGGCGGTGTCTGCCCTGTATGTCGCGGTGATCGCGCCCTCGAGCACCTCTATCGTCCCGTTCCGTTTCGTCGACGCGCTCGTCGGCGGTGGTGTGGCGCTGGTCATCAGCCAGCTGACCGTCGTCCACGATCCGACGGCGCGGCTCACCCGTGACTTGCACGCCGTGCTGAGCGCACTGCGCGACGTCATGCTGAAGACAGCCGACGCGCTGGAGCAGGGTGACCAGCAGCTCGCGATGGACACGTTGCGCCGCGCGCGCACGTTGGACGCATCCGTGGCGAAGCTGCGCGAGGCCCTGATGGCGACGGAAGAGGCGCTGCTGTTCCATCCGCGACAGCGGCAGACCCGAGAAGGGGTACGTGACCTGGAGCACGCGACGACCCAGCTCGACTACATCGTTCGTAGCGGCCGAGTTCTTGCGCGGGCGGGTCTCACGATGGCACGAAATCCTGCACCGCCGCCCCGGGAAGCTATCGAGGCACTGCGGGCACTTGCCGATGTTCTCGGCGGTGTCGACGACGCGCTGACCGCGCAGATCAACGGTTCGGAGGAGAACCGGGGAGAAATCGCGCGCTCCGTTGAAGCGGACGCGCTCCAGGCGTTGCGCATGGCGGGCCGGGTCGTGCCGAGCTCGGTGCCGGTACAGCTGGTGATGCTGATCGGCCAGCTGCGGACGATGACGGTGGACATGCTGCGCGCGGTTGGCGCGGACGATCCCTACATGATGCGTCGCGTGGACGACGCTCTCGCCGGTACGTGACAGAGGCCCCGAGGCCGGAGCCTCGGAGCCTCTGCGGGGTGTGTGGGAAGTGCATCGAGTTCTCATTGACGTGGCACCGCCGTACCAAGTTGTTGTCGCTGCTCAGACGTGGTGCGACCAGGTTGTGATGCGGTGTTGACAGAACGTCGGGATTCCTGAAGGGTTGCC
>Ga0207652_10000171_pt1 | contig 69902 bp, 67 predicted proteins | sample KBSC63BmetaG_FD_184334 | JGI IMG/M metagenome (GOLD analysis project Ga0207652, IMG submission 184334) | Corn rhizosphere microbial communities from Kellogg Biological Station, Michigan, USA - KBS C6-3B metaG (SPAdes) (version 2) | ecosystem: Host-associated > Plants > Roots > Rhizosphere ... | reverse complement strand
CTGTCGATCGTAAATGGATTGGTATTGCTCGCGCCGCCATGTGTACGGAAAAGTTTGTTCGATTTTTCTAAAAGTTTTAAATCCTTTCGAATGGTAACAGCAGAAACTTTCAGCGCTTTGCATAAACTCGTTACACTTTCATATCCTTTGGAGTGAACAATATCAATGATTTGCTGATGGCGTTCTAAGCTTGACATGGCATTACGTTTTTTCAAAAATAGGTAAAGAAACTAATATTAAATAAAGAAAGCGAAATTGTTTTAATTGAAAGCCACTTTCCTTCATTGCTCCAGCGTCCGGAATTTTTAATTACAAAATTTTGCTTCTAACCATTTGATCATCAAGCTACTTAACTATTTCTTAAGCTTTTCTTATATTTTTCTTTGTATTTCAGTTTATTGTTTTTAATTTCGTTTTTATTCTAAATGAAACAAAGTGAAAAGAAATAATAGCGAATGAAAGAATTTGATCGGAAAATATTGCTTAAAGAATTGAAAGCTGAAATTGCCTGGGATGTGGTTATAATCGGCGGCGGGGCAACGGGTCTGGGTATTGCGGTAGATGCTGCTTCAAGGGGTTTTAAAACACTTTTAATAGAACAGGCGGATTTTGCAAAAGGTACTTCCAGCCGTAGCACGAAGCTGGTTCATGGTGGTGTACGTTATCTCGCGCAGGGAAACATCAGTTTGGTAAAAGAGGCTTTAAAAGAACGAGGCTTGCTGCTGCAAAATGCACCGCATCTTACTAAAAACGAATCCATCATTATTCCCTGTTATTCATGGCTGAAAACCATTTTTTATGCAACCGGCCTTACTTTTTACGATTGGCTTTCGGGAAGTTTAAGTCTGGGTAAATCGAAAATAATTTCCCGAAAACAACTGATCCACAGGCTGCCTACGCTAAACAGGAAGTCTTTAAAGTCCGGCGTATTGTATCATGACGGAACTTTTGACGATTCGCGCCTGGCAATAAACCTTGCGGAAACATGCGTGGAGCACGGTGGCGTGGCATTGAATTATTGCAAAGTAGTATCATTGAGTAAATCAGGTAATAAGATTTCAGGTGCCAGGGTGTTGGATAAAGAAACCGGAAATACGTATGAAATAAAAGCGAAAACAGTGGTGAATGCAACCGGTGTTTTTGTAGATGAAATCATCAAAATGGACAATGCCGGTTCTAAATCATTGATCCGGCCAAGCCAGGGAATTCACCTGGTTTTAGATAAATCCTTCCTCAGGAGTACCGATTCGATCATGATTCCGCATACCGATGACGGACGGGTGCTTTTTGCGATTCCGTGGTACGATAAAGTGCTTGTTGGCACCACAGATACTCCATTAAATAATCATTCACTTGAGCCGAGGGCGCTGGAAAGCGAAATTGATTTTATATTACAAACTGCGGGTAAATATTTATCAAAACAACCGGTGAAAGACGATGTTCTGAGCGTATTCGCAGGATTGCGCCCATTGGCGGCAACGGACGATGGAAATGACAAAACAAAAGAAATTTCAAGAAGCCATAAAGTCATCATTTCAGATAGTGGCCTCGTATCGGTGATTGGCGGAAAATGGACAACGTATCGTAAGATGGCGGAAGATACTTTGTCCAAAATGATTAAAAGAAATATGCTTCCGAACAAAAAATGTATTACCAGTGATTTAAAAATACATGCCTATTCTCTACAAAATTCAAACGCAGCGCTGGGTTATTACGGCGCCGACAGTTACAAAATAGATGAACTGATCGCATCTGACCCAACGCTTGCCGCGACATTATCAGATGAAACTGATATTATTTCTGCACAAGTCGTTTGGGCAGTGAGAAAGGAAATGGCAAGAACCGTGGAAGACTTTCTTGCCCGTAGAACAAGAGTATTGTTTACCGATGCAAAGCTTGCGGAAAAACTCGTACCGAAAGTTGCCGAAATGATGATGAAAGAATTAGGTAAGGATGAGACATGGAAACAGGATCAGATCACTGCATTTATGAAATTGGCGAACGGTTATTTATTAAAAAATGACCTCCATTCAGCGGAATTTCAGACAAAAGATAATGCAGTAAACTGATGTGAAACAACAACGCGAATATTTGAGAAAACAAGCAGCAAACGAACAAATAATGCCATAACCTTAATTCAAAAAATCGTCACTATAAACTTTTCAATAATTCTATTAAACTGTAATTTATGGAACCAAAAACCATGCAAATCATGCTAAGACGCACGACCCAATTTTCTGTGTGCCTTATGCTTTTACTTTGTGCGCACTTTTCGATTTATGCACAGCAAAATGTCAGCGGCAGGGTCGTATCTGCAAAAGATCAAAATCCGCTCGTTGGAGTTACTGTTCAGGTGGAGGGCACTTCGAGAGCAGTAATGACTCACAGGGATGGCAGCTTTACTGTTAAAGCAAATAATGGCGCTACACTTGTATTTTCATTCGTAGGTTATTCAACAAAAGAACTGAAAGTGTCCGGTAACCAGGCCGGAACGATCACTCTTGATGAGGACGCAAAATCTCTGAGTTCTGTTGTAGTAGTCGGATATGGAACACAAAAGAAAGTAAACCTCACCGGTTCCATTGCGACCATTGATATGACCGAAAAGGAGGGACAACCGATCACCAATGTCAGTAACGCGTTGCATGGTGCTCCCGGATTGTTCGTTAACCTTGGCAACAGCCAGCCCGGTGTGGACAGATCCACGATCCGCATTCGCGGCATGGGAACGCTGAATGATAATGATCCGCTCGTGCTCGTTGATGGAATTGAATATTCCATGGATGAGCTAAACCCGGCTGATATTGCAACAATATCCGTACTTAAAGATGCGTCTGCTGCAATCTACGGTTCCAAAGCCGCGAACGGAGTTATTTTGGTAACCACGAAAACCGGAAAGGGAACACCAAAAGTTAATTACAGTTATTACTATGGAATTCAAAAACCAACCGCGATGCCTGATGCGATCTGGGATCCGATTGAATATATGAAACTGAAGAACCAGGCGCTGGAAAATGTTGGCAAAGTGCACGACTATTCTGATGCCGAGATTGAAGAATATCAGCAGGGAATGAAAACAGATCCCTTCACTTACCCGGCCAGCGACTGGTTTGATATTGCCCTTGACAACGGACAAATACAGAAACATGATGTGAGTTTTTCAGGAAGTGCAGATAAATATCAATACAGGCTTTCATTGGGATACCTCGATCGCAGCGGAATTATCATTGGTCCAAATGACCAGGAAAAGAAATACTCCCTCGGCTTTAACGGCAGTATGAACATCAGCAAAAGACTAAAAGTAGGTTTGACATTAGATGGTTACTACCGCCATTACAACGAGCCTTATTACAATAGCTTTTGGCAATATTTAAGCCGCACGCTACCTATTCTGACTGACACCTTAAAAGACGGACGTTATGGAAATTCCTGGTTGCGCACACCCGGAAGAAACAACTGGGAAAATCCACGAATGATTGCCCAAACGGGTTTTGCTAAAAAAGTAGTAAGTCGTTTTTTAGGAACTGTATTTGCCGATTATCAACTTCCTTTTGACATTACTTATCATGCAAAATTTGGCGCGGATAAGTATGATGGACTTTTGGAAAACTTTACGCCCCAGGTAAAAACTTATAACCCCAAAACTGAGGCGGCGACAAACTGGAACAGCCCCTCAACTGCACCACGTTCGAGGGGAATCGATTACAACACATTGAACATCCATTTTTATCAAACATTGGATTGGGATAAAACCTTCGCCGCGGATCACCATCTAAATCTGATGATCGGAAGCAGTTATGACAACTATGATGACAGGTCATTTTCAAGCGGATCGATGGGATATCTTGACGGAACACTTACAGCGATTGATGCGGGTGCACTTCCCTATGAGGGTTATATCGGAGGCAGTTCTTCACAAGATGTGTTGATCTCTTATTTTGGCAGATTGAATTACGATTATAAAGGAAAATATTTGCTGGAAGGAACGCTGCGCGATGACGGTTCATCGCGCTTTGCAAATGGCCACCGCTGGGGCGTTTTCCCTGCTGTATCTGCGGGCTGGCGGATTGATAAGGAATCATTCTTCCATGGCTCAAACCTGTTTAACCTTTTAAAACTACGTGCTTCTTACGGCCAATTGGGAAACCAGGCCGTAGCCTTATATAGTTATCAAAATTCTATCAATCTCGGTCAGGATTACAGCTTTGGAGGCGCTCTCTCTTCAGGCGCTGCTGCCACCGCTTACAGCGATCCGAATACTTCATGGGAAACAACAAATACTTATGATGCAGGTCTTGATGCAAACCTCTGGAATAACCGGGTTAATTTCACCGTTGATCTTTATAAAAAATACACGGTAAATATTTTGCGTGCTGTAAACATTCCTGATCAGATCGGTGGACTCACTGGGCCCAGCAAAAATGTGGGCACGATGCAGAATACGGGGATAGAATTTACTTTGGGTTATCACAATAACATCGGGGCTTTTAATTATGCATTTAATGGCAATATTTCTTATAACAAGAACAAAGTTGTTGATTTAAACGGTGAAATTTTATATAACTATAACACCAACCTGGCGACGATTACAGAAGCCGGTTACCCAGTTAATTCCTATTACATTTATAATGCAATTGGAATTTTCCAAAGTGATGATGAAGTAGCAAAAAGTCCTTTTCAAAGCGCTACCACCACTGCAGGAGATCTGAAATACCGCGATGTGAATGGTGACGGCAAAATTACCAGTGATGACCGTGTTATTATATCAACTTCTACACAGATTCCTAAATATACTTTCGGTTTTGGCCTTGACTTCTCATACAAAGGTTTCTCATTGAATGCATTCTTCCAGGGAGTTGCGGGATTGAAAATTTATCCTACTGCCAACCTTGCGTTTCCATTCAACAATGGCGCAGATGCTACCTGGGAATGGGTAACGGATTCATGGACACCGGATCGACCAAATGCGCGCCTTCCAAAGGTTACGCCAAGTGATGTGGATGATGACAATTACGTCGCCTCTGATTTTTGGCTTCGGGACGGTTCTTATCTCAGGATGAAAAATATTCAGTTAAGTTATAGTCTTCCTTCTAAATGGTTATCAAAAGCCAAAATTAAGAGAGCATCCATTTATGTAAATGCTGAGAATTATCTCACATTTTCAAAATACAAAGATTTCGATCCTGAATCAATTCTTAATGCAAGCTCATTATATCATTATCCGATGCTGAAGACGATCAGTGCCGGTGTTAATGTTACATTTTAATCAATTTAAAAAAGACAAAAATGAAAAATATATCCATATTAGTCGGGGTGATCTTCAGCCTTATTATGACAGCCGGTTGTAAAAAAGAACTGCTCGATACCCAACCAACTGATAAATATAATGAAGGAAACTTCTGGGAATCGGAAGCGGCCGTCGGAGCGGCTTTATCCGGTTGTTACAATCCACTTACTACTGACGGTTTATTCGGTGGGGAAGCCACTCCTTTGTGGGAAGAAACCGCGACACCAAACGCTTACAATTACAGCAATGCTATGGGCTTCAACCTGATTGCAGAAGGTCGCCAACAATCAAATAACAGCGGTATCATTGCGCAGCGATGGCATGACAGTTATGTTGGGGTAGGACGTTGCAATACCTTTCTTGCAAATGTAGACAGGGTAGAAATGAGCGAGGATACGAAAACAAAGATGAAAGGTGAGGCTCATTTTTTACGTGCATTGTATTATTTCATGCTGGAGAATTATTATGGTGGAGTTCCTTTGATTTTAGATCCGCCAGATCTTTCAACCCAGGCCGACCTTCCACGTAATACCCGTGAAGAAGTAGTGACGCAGATATTAAAAGATTTAGACAGCGCCGCACTTGTACTTTCGCTGAAATATTCCAAAGCGGATCTCGGCCGGGCGACGAAAGGAGCTGCTATCGCTTTGAAAGCAAGGGTTTTGTTGTATGAGGCAAGTCCCTTATTCAATTCTTCCAATGATGTACAAAAATGGAAAGCTGCTGCGGACGCGGCAAAAGCTGTAATTGATTTACCAGGGACCGGATACGGATTGTATCCGGATTACAGGGGATTGTTTCTGCCTCAAAACGAAAATAATAAAGAAGTAATTTTCGACGTACAATACATTTTCCCCGGCCTTGGAACTTCTTTTGATCTTATTGGAAAGCAATATAATACCAATGCACCTTTGCTCGACCTGGCACACGCATATGACATGAAGAATGGATTGCCAATTAGCGATCCCGCATCAGGATATGATCCGGCAAATCCTTATGCAAACCGAGATCCCCGGTTATACGGCACTATATTTTTTCCCGGAGATACTTTGATGCAAGTGAAAGTTACCAATACACGTTTTGCGGTAACAGGGTATGGAATGAAAAAATATACGATTTATGATAAGGGACCGGCGCCTGCAGGACAATCAGATTTAAAAGGTGGACAGTCTGAAACCAATTTTATCATACTCCGGTATGCTGATATTTTATTAATGTATGCCGAAGCATTAAATGAAGCTTCAGGTCCGTCGCCGGAAGTGTATGATGCGTTGAATGCAGTGAGGCAGCGTGTAAAAATGCCAGGCATCGACCCATCCGCAACGCCTTTGACCCAGGCAGAATTAAGACAAATCATTCATCATGAACGGCGGATGGAATTTGCCGGTGAGGGCCTGTATTATAACGATATCCGCCGGTGGAAAACAGCTGAAACTTTATTAAACGCATCGATAAAAAAATATGACGGCAGCCAGATTGAAGTAAGAACCTTTGATCCGTCGCGCGATTATTTCTGGCCGATTCCATTAACAGAAACAGATCTGAATCCGAATTTGGAGCAGAATCCGGGATATTAAGAAATAGACGTCGAATCCGATCTAAATGAAATAAAACCAATAAAACAGAAGATAGTGAGACTTAAAAAACTATCTTCTGTTATTTTTAGTACTTGAAAAAACCTCTGATTCCAATGAAATCAAAACTTTTTTCCCTTCTGTTTTTTATTTGCTCCTTTACTGTTGCAAAAGCACAAAACAATCATTGGGACAGCACCTACCGTCCGGGTCTTTATGACTTTAAGGTCCAGTTGTATCAAAGCTATCCGCATTCGAAAAATGTAATTATTTTTCTTGGAAACAGCATCACTGAGCGTGTTGATTGGAATGAGTTGCTCGAAGTTTGTAACGTGCAGAATCGTGGTATTTCCGGCGACATTACTTTTGGCGTGTTGCAAAGATTGAATGAAGTAACTGATGAACATCCTAAAAAGGTTTTTATTTTGATCGGCATAAATGATATTTCAAGGAATATTCCGGATAGTGTTATCCTCGCAAATTATTACAAAATGGTTGAGCGCATAAAAAGAGAATCACCAGAAACAAAAATCTATTTCCAGACCTTATTGCCCGTGAATAATGAGTTCACGCAATTCAAAAGCCATTACAATAAAGATGAACATATTCTCTGGCTGAATGAGCAAATCAAAAAATTAGGCAGGGAAGAAAAAATAACGGTGATCGATTTATATCCACATTTTTTAGATCGTCAAAACAAGCTGGATAAAAAATATACAATGGATGGTTTGCATCCAAACGGAGAAGGCTATAAAGTGTGGGCCGCCATTTTAAAGAAATACATTGATTGATGAGCAAAAGAAGAATGAAAATATATTTGGACAACTCTGTTTTTCCCAAACCTATTGAAGCGGCTTTAAGAGGAATTGTATGAATTTGAAAATCAAAATCTGTGTTTTTTATTTGTTTATTGTACGATAAATTAAATCTGAAAAAGTTACTCATGAGATTATATCGCTGCCTTTCGCTGTTCTTAATCATATTTATAGCTTCCTGTTCGACAAGTAATCATTATATGGTGCGCACTTTCGACAAACAAGCTCATCGTGGCGGCCGTGGACTAATGCCGGAGAATACGATTGCTTCGGAGAAAAATGCAATCAATTATGATTGTACTCTGGAAATGGATTTACAAATGTCAAAGGACAAGAAGATCGTCGTTTCGCATGATGCTTATTTCAACAGTGATTTTTGTCTGACACCGGAAGCAGATTCGATGACGAAAAAAGATGGATTGAGCAGATTGATTTACAACATGCCTTATGACAGCGTTGCAAAATATGACGTTGGTCTTAAACCATATCCTGCATTTCCCAAACAAAAGAAAATTCATGCGATCAAGCCACTGTTAAGTGTTTTGATAGATTCGGTGGAAGCTTATGCAAAAGAAAAACATCGCGTGAATCATTATAACATTGAAATAAAATCGAATCCAAAATATGACAGCAAATATTATTCAACATTGGAAGAATACATTGATTCAGCAATGAAAATTATTTTGGATAAAGGCATTGCTTCAAGAACGATGATGCAGTCTTTTGACGTACGAGCGTTAAGAATGATCCATCAAAAATATCCAAAAATTCAAACGTCATATCTCGTAGGAGCCAATGATAAAAAAACAGCGCAGGGATATATTGATGAACTCGGTTTTAAGCCAGATATTTTCAGTCCGGAATTTTCTTTGGTTACCCCGGAATTGGTAAAAGCATTTCACAAAAAACACATTCTTGTTATTCCATGGACTCCCGACAGTTTGGAAGAAATACAACGTTTAAAAGATACCGGAGTTGATGGAGAAATCACCGATTACCCTGAATTATTTCAGCAATTGAAATAAACTTTTTATTTTCAAACGGATGGCATCATAAAAAGCATTTGAATGAAATGTTCAATTCACATTTAAAAAGAAAATCTTACTACATGAAACGTTGTGCATCTAACTTCCTTGTAACAAACCGCTTCATAATAATCGTTTTTTTTGTTACCGTTATTGCAGGCTGTGCGTCATCTCATATGCGGCATAATTCAACGCCTTTCAACTTCTTTCTAATGTCTGATCCGCAATTTGGCATGTTTACAAACAATCATGGTTTTGAAAAGGAAACACAAAACTTTGAAAAAGCAATTGAAGCCGCTAACCGGTTGCACCCGGCATTTGTAATCGTATGTGGCGATTTGGTTAACCGCACTGGCGATGCAGCTCAAATTGCTGAATATAAGCGGATCGCAGCGAAGTTAGATCCTGCAATTCCTCTTTATAATGTTGCCGGCAATCACGATGTTGCAAATGCACCAACGGCTGCGTCACTTGCTGATTATCGTAAAAATTTTGGCCCTGACTATTATACTTTTCAACAAGGCAATCTTTATGGAATCGTGCTCAACTCATCGCTGTTTTTTGATTCTTCCAAAGCGCCAAAGGAAGCCGCCAAACAAGATGCATGGCTTCATTCAACCCTTGAAGGAACGAAGAAGCTGAAAGATAAAAATATCGTAGTGTTTGAACACATCCCGTGGTTTATTAATGAGCCGGATGAAAAAAACGGCTATTTCAATATTCCCATAGAAACCAGAAAAGCATACATCAGTTTGTTGAAAAAATATGGGGTGAAGTATGTATTTGCCGGACATTTGCACAAGAATGCCATTGGCTCTGACGGTGATCTGACCATCATTACTACCGGCCCTGTCGGCAAACCATTGGGAAAAGATTCATCAGGTTTTCGAATAGTGACAGTAAATGGTCGTCAACTCAACTATCCATATTACAGTTTAGACTCAATTCCTGATCGTATCAAATAAGTATCTAAAAAAATGCTTCCTGTTTTTGAGAAAGAAATATTGAAAGTTCATTTTCGAGTTGTGCCTTGAAAACATTTTGAATCTGCAGATTCGCTTGTAAAAAAAATATTTTACTCATATTCCATTCTGCTTTTTACCCTTTAAATAATCATTCCTGTTTTAACAGCAAACGAAGAAATACGTTGGATTTCTGTTGTCAATTCTATATTCACTAAACCGAATAATCACATTTCTATTTTTCGCTGTTTAGAATTCTCTACTTTTCAATTTCAACAACCGGCAACCTTTCCAATAATTAATTCGATTTATGGATAATGGAAAGGAAAACTAAAAGAAATATTTTCTCAATTTTTATTGCCATGATTGTAATCGCAGCAGTCATTGGCTTTATGATGTGGAATGAGCCGCACCGGGATATCAAAGATTCAACTGCACTGAAAACCACTGCAGTAGTTCTTTACAGCAATCTCACCAAAGACAGCGCGCGCATGAAGTCAACGCTTGTTAACCAGGTTGTGGAAGTTTCAGGTGAAATAAAAAACGTTTTAAAAAACCAAAAAGGCGATCAGATCATTCTTTTAAAAACAAATACTTCCGGCGGCTCTATCAATTGCACGATGGAAGGAAAAATAAGTAATGTAAAACCAGGCGATACGATTTCAATCAAAGGACTTTGCAGCGGCTATATCGGCGGCGATCCTGATATTGATTTGCCAGGCGATGTTTTTCTAATCAGATGTTACCCTTCAACTTAAAATTATAATTCGATGACGACGCACAAAATGATTCTTTTATTAATGCTCCTTGCCTTTAAAAATATAAATGCAGATGCCCAGGTTTATTATACCAAAAATGGAAACGTTTCTTTTTTCTCGAAAACAGTTCTCGAAAATATCGATGCAGAAAATAACCAGGTGATCAGTGTTTTAAATGCTGGAACCGGCGCACTGCAAATCAGTCTTTTGAATAATGCCTTTCACTTCCCCAAAGCAAAGATGGAATCGGATTTTAATGAAGATTATATCGAAAGCGATAAATATCCCAGGTCAACTTTCAAGGGAACGATTACCAATCTTAGCGATGTGAATTTTAATAAAGATGGAAGTTATCCAGTGAAGGTAAATGGTGATCTGACGGTTCATGGTGTCACAAAAAGTATTTCCGCTCCGGGAACAATAGTTATAAAAGACGGAAATGTTTCTGCCACTTCTTCCTTCAAAGTATTGGTAAGTGACTATAAAATAAAGATTCCCTCAATTGTTTCGAATAAAATAGGTGAAAGTATTGAAGTAAAAGTAGCCTGCAATTATCAAAAAAAATAAATCATCTAATTCTCTTTTTATGCCCATTAAATTTTTATTGCTACCCATTTTATTTTTTGTTTTTTCTGAACAAGCTTTTTGCCAGGATTCAACCGACATAATGAATCAGTTGATCAACCAGAGCGAAAATAATAAAATTCATTATGCTGAAAATACCTTTAAATATACGCGTGTTGTCGATGGACATTCAGTTGAAAATTTGCACAAGAAAGTGTTGGACGTGAGAATTTCACATCGCTTTGATCCAATAAACAGCGGGATTTACAACTTCTTCGGATTGGATGTAGCCGTGATGAGACTTGGCTTTGATTATGGCATCAGCAATAATTTTATGATCGGTGTTGGCCATAGTGTCTACCAAAAAACTTACGATGGATTTTTCAAGTGGCGCATATTGAGACAATCAACCGGAGCGGTAAACATGCCAATCACTTTATCGTTTGTTCCGACGATCGCAGTCAATACGTTAATGCAATTTGATTCGGTAAAAACCAGTTTTCAAGATCGTGTTTCATCAGTATTTCAATTGCTGATTGCAAGAAAATTTTCAGAAACTTTTTCATTGCAGCTCATGCCGACATTTATTCATGCAGATAGAATTTCTTTTAACCATATTAAGCAAAACATCGTTGCTATTGGTATTGCAGGCACTCAGAAAGTTTCAAAACGAATGAATGTAAATGTCGAATACTATTATCAATTGCCGGAAGACCAGGCGCCCGGAGCACACAATGTATTATCGTTGGGAATTGATCTTGGCACGGGTGGCCATGTTTTCCAATTGCATTTTACAAACTCATTGGGCATGACAGAAAAGTCTTTCATCTCTGAAACTCCCGGGCAATGGAGTAAAGGCGACATCATGTTTGGGTTCAATATTTCAAGAGTTTTTCAATTAGGGGAACATAAGAAAAAGGATTGGAAAGCGAAAGAATAGTACACAATTCAGGACAACCATTTTCCGGAATTAATAACTGAGAAATTGAAAGAAATAATTAAAAATATTTTCATTATTCTTGATCAAAAAGAAAAGAAAAATATAGTTGAGCTTATTTTTCTCGATATCGTTATTAGTCTTTTAGACATTGGATTCCTGGTAATTCTGTTGTATGTAATCCAGTTTTATACTCAACAAAATGTTACGCGGTTATCCTTTTTCTCAAAGTTTTTAAATCACAATTCTCTTCTTTTGATCGTCGTTTTTTTTATTTTGTTTACTGCAAAAAATATTTTCGGCTTTCATGTTTTACAACGACAACTGAAATTCGTTTATTCAGTTGCCTCAAGACTTTCAGGACAAAATCTGATGAATTATTTAGATGATTCTTTTAGCAATTATGTCTCCATTGACTCATCAGTTCAAATCAGGAAAATCAGTCAACAGCCAATTGAATTTTGTCATTACGTGTTAACCGGATTTCAACAAGTCGTTGGTCAGTCGTTTTTAATTCTACTTACTGTTATTGCATTACTCATTTATAATCCGGTTTTATTTCTTTTTCTTTTTTTAATTCTTGCCCCCGCAATTATTCTTGCGGGTTTTGTGATGAAAAGGAAATTAAACGCGGTTCGTAAAAATGCAAAATCATTAAGCGAGAAAACACTGCAACATTTGAAAGAAGCGTTATCAGGTTTTATTGAAAGCAATATATATCAGAGTAAAACATTTTTCTCAAACCGGTATCGCAAGTCACAGTCACAATTTAATAAAGTCCTGGCTGATCAATTGGTGATCCAGAATATGCCATCAAGGATTATTGAAATTTTCGCCGTCATGGGTTTATTGCTTTTGATCATTATTCATTCGTTTACTGGCATCAGTTCAATTTCAGTAATTACGATAGGAGCGTTTATGGCAGCGGCTTACAAGATCATTCCGGGAATTGTGAAAATTTTAAATAGCAGTGGACAAATAAAAGCGTATGAATTTACTGTTGATGATTTATTGAAAAATAAACTGTTTACTTCTGAAAATGTTTCTGAAAAAGAATCGTCTTTTGATTCAGTGGAATTTAAGAATGTGTCTTTTCAATTTAAAGAAGAACCGGTCTTGAAACATGTTTCTTTTTTTATTTCAAAAGGAGATTTCGTTGGCTTATCAGGGATTTCAGGAAAAGGGAAAACAACAATGATGAATTTGTTATTGGGATTTTTAGAACCGGACGAGGGAAGAATCGTGGTAAATGGAATTTCCGTTGAAATGCAGCAAAGACAGACTCTTTGGCAAAAAGTTTCTTATGTAAAACAACAGCCGTTGCTAATCTATGATTCTATTTTAACAAACATCACCTTAAATGAAAGCGTTTTCGATTTTCAAAAATTAGAAGAAGTGTTGCGGGTAACAGGATTGAAAGAAATTGTATCGAATTTTCCGGAAGGATACAACAAGATCATCACAGAAGATGGAAAAAATTTGAGTGGCGGACAGCGCCAGCGAATCGCCATTGCAAGAGCTTTATACAAAGATGCTGATCTAATCATTCTTGATGAACCTTTTAGCGAACTTGACAGATATTCGGAAGATTGTTTGATGAAATATTTCAGTGAATCAGCCAGCCACGGAAAGATGATCATCCTGATCACCCACAACAAAGAAAGCCTCTTATCCTGCAACAAAATTATTTCGTTAGATGAAAAAAGATCAGCGCTCATTGGTGATATTGACTCCTGGCTTTCCTGAAGACGAACTGGATACTTCGTGCCTTCCGTTTCTTCAAAGCCTGATCCGAACGATCAACAAAGATTTTCCTCTTGTTCGGATCATTGTTGTAAGTTTTCAATATCCCTATACATCTGGAGAATATTTTTGGAATGGAAACATCATTTTTTCTTTTGGAGGAAGGAACAAAGGAAAATTATCCAGACGCTTTTTATGGTTCAGAGTTTGGCGAAAATTAAAAAGAATCAAAAAGGAAAGTAATGTTATCGGTGTATTTTCATTATGGCTTGGTGAATGCGCTTTCATTGGCCATCGTTTTGGAAAAAGATTTGGAATACGGCATTACTGCTGGATTGCAGGCCAGGATGCAAAAGAAGGAAATAAATTTGTTGCTAAAATAAAACCATCTTCTAAGGAGCTGATTGCCATATCTGATTTTATCGCTGATGAGTTTTTTAAAAATTATTTAATTCGTCCTCTTCATGTTATTCCAAATGGAATTGAGCGTGAATTATTTGAAAACGTTCCTTATCAAAGAACAATCGATGTGTTGGGTGCAGGTTCTTTAATTCCTTTGAAGCGGTATGATTTTTTTGTCGATTGTATTATTCAAATCAAAAAAAGATTTCCAGTCATTTGTTCTATCATTGCAGGCAAAGGCCCACAACAATCTGCTTTACAAAGAAAAATTCACAAACACGATCTTGCGAATAATCTTTTTTTAAACGAAGAAATGGTACATCAAAATCTTTTGCTACTGATGCAACAATCAAAAATATTTCTTCATCCGTCTTCATATGAAGGTTTCAGTATGGTTTGCCTGGAAGCTCTAAATGCCGGTTGTCATGTAATTAGTTTTTGCAAACCAATGAATAAAGATTTTGAGCATTGGCATATTGTAAAAACGGAAGAAGAGATGATTGAAAAAACGTTTCAAATCCTTTCTTGTAGCGCTGTTGATTACAAATCGGTGATGCCGTATTCGATAAATGGAACTGTGAAGGCGGTAATGAGTTTATTTTTCAATTAGTCTTTCACAATGTGAAAAAAGATTATCAGCAATTGATTGAAATGAAAGAGAATTATTGAAATGGCCGATGATTGAATTAGAAAACGCTCCCTTCTCAATACTGTTCAATTTCAATAAAATATTGAACAGACTTTCCGAATTTCCTGGTTCAAATAAAAATCCGAATTTTCCATCAGCCGTTATTTTTTTGAAAGAAGGAATTTCCGTAACAACAGGAATACAACCACATGACATCGCTTCTATCAGCGCGTATCCACTTCCTTCTTTATGGCTTGCAGAAATAAAAAAATCAGCGGCATTATACCACCTTACTAACTCACCGTGACTTACCCTTCCTTTCAATATCACCGCTTTTTTTAAATGTCCATTTTCTTCTAATTTTTCTTTTATAACCGGTAATAATTCTTCAGTTTGAAAGATCATGAACAAACGTGCTTTCGGATAAATAGCAACGTATTTTTCAAAAGCATTAATGACAGTTATTGGATCTTTGCCCTTGTTTAATCTTCCCACCCATAAGAAATTTTGATTTCCTTTAAAAGATAGTAAATGCCTGCATTCCAGCTTATCTTTTAATGTAAAAAATGTGGAAGCCTCCAACAATTCAGAACACTTTTTTTTATTCTGAATTATTTTTTTATCAATCCATTCGTTGCTATTTTCGATACTTGTAAAAAGGTACGTGTCAATGAAATGATCTGCTATTTTCTGAAAAAACTTCTTAATGCTCGAAAACGGTCTTTCGCCATGATGCTGTACAATTATTTTTGTTTTTTTTGGCAGTATCAATTTCAAAGCAATTAATTGTAACGGAAAAATTAATCCCTGAATTAAGATAATATCCGGGTTTTGTTTTTGAATATAGCGATGTGTTTTGAAAGGAATATGCAGGAATTTATATCTGCTTTTGAAGAAAACATACTTCACACCATTGATGCACTTTTCGCCTTCATAGTTGGAGTGTTTGATCAGTTGAATTGACAATTTTTCCTTTATGAAATCTACAAAACCGATTGATGCTTTTTGCAATTCCAATACTTCTTCCGGATTGGATATGTTAGAATGAGTGTGATAATTCACGTCAATCAGTTTGATCATAAATTAATTTTAAACACTAACGGGAAAATTAACCTCGGGATAATAACTTTTTACTTCTCTTATTAATTGGGGCACATCTCCATAAACATATTTCCCGTTTCCGTCGATATTTATTTTGCTGAATTGTGAAATGGGAAAGTCATAAACGGCTAACTGATCTTTTATTTCTTCATCAAACAAGCGAATTTTGCCACCATGCAAAACCAATTGTATGTTTTTAGGATTCAACGAATAAAATGCATCAAAGCCTTTGCTATCAATAGGTTTGGCAATGACGATGTCAGCACTTTTATTGACGGAAATCATTCCGGTATAATCTTGATCCCAGACAACAGAAGGAGTTTTTGTAAGTGAATTAAATAATTCGCTATCATTCATCATTCCTGTTTTTCTTGCCAATCGCAGATGATTCCATAAATTCCAATCTGCAGTTAATGTAGAATCAGTTCCAAAAAGAATCCTGGTTTTTGTCTTTAATCTTTTGATATCAGCAGTTGCGTTCAGCAAAAAAAAGTTGGAAGCCGGACACCAAATCAATGCTTTAAAATTTTTTGCCTGCTCTTCATCCATTGCCACGCCATGTACAGTAAACAAACTTTTATTTAGGAAATTTGTTTTTACCAAAGTAGTAATTTCTTTATGAGCCAGCTCATCAGTTCCTTCACCAACATGAATTACATACGGCTGTTTTTTTGCAAAAAAATTATTGAGTTTTATATGCCAGTGTTTTTCAAACTGAATGGAATGCAAAGAATAGTTATTCTGGAGAACGCTTATGAAAGAAGCGTTAATTTTTAATTTTGCCCCATGATTTACAACAGTTGTAATTCCATTCAACAGATTTTTATAAAGCCCCCACTGAATTCTGAGATGCTGCGGAATTTTTAAAACATTATTGATGGCTTCTTTATTTTGACAATGAATATCTTTTCCCCATTCAGCGTAGTTATTGTAAATGCGATTGCCGGTTTGAGCAAATAAATTAAAATCGAGATGATCATGAGAGTTGATCAAGCCAGGAAAAGCAATTGCATGTTCGAATGCAATTTTAATCTCTTCTGAATTTCCCTGAACATTCTTTTTAGCAACCGATTTTATTTTTCCATCTGCAACCTGAATATGGTGCAGTCCTTCGCTTCCAATAATGTTCACATTATTTAGCCACATCTAATTTCTTTAAATGAATTCCATAAATGATTGGTGTTCCTTTCCATCTCTCATATACGTGAAGTGCGCTTTGTTTTTCATAAAAAGGTCTCGCCGATTCGTCAATTGACTTTTCAATAGAATTAATTACTGCTAAATCAAGCTGCCTCGCAATGTCTTTTAGTTTTTCAATTGAATGAACATAATTTTTCACAGCAATTGTTTTACCATGATAGTTAAATGTTCTTCTACCGCCTTTTGCGAGAGCATACGGGTGATAATCTGTAATGATTATTTCTCCGCCTGGTTTTAAAATCCGCTCCCATTCGTGTAATGCCTTTTCTGCATTTTTAATATGTGCGATGGTAAGCGTAGAAAAAATAATGTCACACGATTGATTCTCTAATTCTTTCAACTCATCATTTATTAAATGGTAAATTTCTGACGCCGGAAATTTCTCTTTTAACATGCACAACATTCTTTCAGACACATCAAAACCAATTAATTTTTTGGGTTCCCGCTCATAGATTTTTTTCCAGTGCCTACCTGTTCCGCAGCCAATGTCAGCGATTATTTTATTGTGTAAATCCATGGTATTTATCATCCTGGAAAATATATCCTCATCCCACGCCAGCATCATGTTATCCGGCTGCGAATCATAATCAGCAGCCCATAAATTGTAGGCCGTTTCAGGCTCTGAAACTAAATTCCTTTTTAAGGAAAGAGAATTGAATCTTTCAGCTATATTCATTTGGATCTAATTATATTTTCATGACCGCAGTTACAAATACAATATAAGAAACGAAAAAAACTGTCAAAGGTTGCCAACCATTCAAAGGTTGGCAACCTTCCGTTCAAATATTTCGTTTGGAACAAAGTATGAACGAGATACTTTTATTCAACCCACGCAGCGCCATAGCCAAACATCGCATTCCGAATTCCATTATGAATATTGCCGCTTCTGTTCATGGAACTTATGAGTGGACAATCGTTGACGGAAACCGCGAGGAACATCCTTATGAAAAAATAAAAAGTTACCTGTCTACAGGAAAATATAAATATATTGGCTTTACCGTAATGCCGGGCCCCCAGACTAAGCAAGCCATTCCTTTTGCAAAAAAAATTAAAGAAGAATTTCCGGATACTGTAATGATCTGGGGCGGATATTTTCCTACAAGTCATTACAAAGTTGTATTGAATTCCGGCTATGTTGATTTTGTGATCAATGGCCCTGGCGATGCGGCTTTTCCCCAATTAATCGACGCATTGGAAAACAATAAACCGTACGAATTGATCAAAAATCTTGTTTACAAATATGATGGCGCAATCGTTAAAAACAAGAAGCTGGATTTATTAGACCAGGATACACTTCCGCCTTTGCCCTATGACAAATTGCACCAGATTTATTCCATTGAAAAGTATCTTGGTAAAACTTATTTGGGAAATAAAACATTGGCTTATCATTCCAGCATTGGCTGCCCTTTCACGTGTTCATTTTGTGCGGTTGTGCCTACCTACCAAGCAAGATGGAAGGCAAAATCTGCAGAACATGTTTATCGTGATATAAAATATATCAAGGATAACTGGGGTGCTGATGCTATTGAATTTCACGACAACAATTTTTTTGTTTCTGAAAAAAGAGCGGTTGCATTTGCAAAACTGATAAAGCCTGAAAAGATGAACTGGTGGGGAATGGCTCGGATTGACACCATGGATAAATTTAAAGATGAATCATTAGCGCTTATTCGGGAAGCAGGCTGTAAAATAATTTTCTTTGGCGCTGAAAGCGGCAACGACAAAGTGTTACATCAATTAGATAAGGGCGGTACACAATCCGGTGCGCAAATAGTTCGCTTCGCAGAACGCTTAAAAAAGTTTGATATTATTCCTGAATATTCTTTTGTGCTCGGAACTCCTGCTCCAACTACAGGGGAAGTAATGGAGCAAATTGAATTTGATATCAACTTCATTAAAAAAGTAAAATCTGTAAATCCAAAAACTGAAATTGTTTTATACACTTATAGTCCTGTACCCACCGAAGGTTCTGATTTGTACAACGAAGTTCTTGCTTCCGGGTTTGCTTATCCTCAAAAGCTGGAAGATTGGATAAGCCCGCAATGGGAAAAATTTGACTTGCGAAAAAATCCTTTGACCCCTTGGCTGCGGCCGGAAATGGTTGATAAGATCAGAAATTTTGAAACAGTTTTGAATGGCTGTTACCCAACGGTTTCTGATATTCGCCTCAATAATCTGAAACGGAGTACGATGAAACTGATTGCCGGTTTGAGATATAGAATGAATTTTTATCAATATCCTTACGAGATAAAACTATTGCAACGTGTCTGGAAATACCGCCAACCGGAAATACAGGGCTTTTAAATTTTAATACAATTTGCGTTGAATCATTTACGGATCATAAACAACAATCTTTTTCAGGTTGATTCATTAAGTCAAAATGAATTTGAGAGGCTTTATATTTCCCTCAGAAAAAAGGAGGGGAGGTATTTTACTGTAAATGAAATTGCAAAGCTTCCAAACGTTGCTCATTCTCATCAGCTTTTTAAGGAATGGAAAATCAGGAAAAAAAGTTGCTATCATCTTTTGAATTATATAAAAAAGAAGGGGCGCATTTGCAATATTCTTGAAGTTGGTTGCGGCAACGGATGGCTTACCGCGCAGCTCGTGTCGATAACAAAAGGAACGGTTACAGGAATTGATATCAACCGGGCAGAGTTAAAAAAAGCAAATAAAGTTTTTCAAAAAAGAGGGCGGCTCAATTTTGTATACGGTGATATTCGTTCCGGAATTCTTGGTGATCAAAAGTTTGACCTGATCGTGTTTGCTGCTTCTATTCAGTATTTCAAATCGTTGAAAGAGATTGTTAATAGTGCATTACAGCATTTAACGTTGCAGGGAGAAATATACATTCTTGATAGTCCTTTTTATGCTATCGAAGAAGTTTTTCCTGCCAGGCTAAGAACGCAGAAATATTTTTCAGCGCTTGGATTTCCGCAGATGTCCAGATATTATTTTCATCATCGCTTGCGTGAGTTAAAATCCTACAACTGTAAAATTTTATACAATCCACGGTCCTGGATTAACAAATTACTATTTCGCAAAAATCCTTTTTACCGGATAGTGATCAGAAATAATTATGAGTGATGTTTACTGAAACTTTATATCAAACTTATCAACGGCACAGAACGTTACAAACCAGCAGGATCACTGCTTTGCCTATTGTTATCCTGATGCCTCACAGCGCATGCAATTGTCGCTGTGTGATGTGTGATATCTGGAAAGGCAACCACAATCTCAAACAATTGAACGAGAAGGATATACAGGGATTGTTGACTTCACTTAAAAAGTTTGGAACAAGACAAGTATTGATGTCTGGCGGAGAAGCATTATTGAATCCCAAATTCTTCAGGTTTTGTGAAATGTTGAATAAAGAAAAAATTAAAGTTAGTTTGTTATCAACTGGACTGACGCTTAAAAAAAATGCCACCTTGCTGGTAGGTTATGTCAACGATATTATTGTCTCTCTTGATGGTGATGAAGAAACACACGACAGGATCAGGAATATTCCTGGCGCCTTCAAAAAAATGAGAGAAGGAATTGAAGCAATAAAAAGATTAAATCCTGATTTTAAACTTAGCGGGCGGACTGTTATTCATCAATTAAATTTTCGCAAGTGGCCATCGATTATTGAAGCTGCAAAAGAAATTGGCCTGCAACAAATCAGCTTTTTGCCTGCCGATGTAAGCAGCCAGGCATTTAACCGTGAACTGGTTTGGGACGAAAAACGTCAGCATGAAATTCTTTTATCGAAGGATGATTTACCTCATCTTGAAAAAACCATTGAGAACTTATTGATCACGAACTCAATTGATTTTGAAAACAAATTTATTGCGGAGTCATCAGAAAAAATCAGGAAGATTTACCGTTATTATGCAGCCTTTTATGGCTTGAATGATTTTCCTTTTAAACGCTGTAATGCTCCGTGGGTATCTACTGTGATCGAAGCAGATGGAAATGTGAGGCCTTGTTTTTTTCATCAATCCTATGGAAATATCAGGCAGCAATCTTTAGACAAAATATTAAATAGTGACAAAGCTATTGCGTTCAGAAAAAACCTGGATATGGATAAAAATGAGGTCTGTAAAAAATGCGTTTGTTATCTCAATCTTGCTCCGCGCACAAGGTTGTAAAAATCTTTTTTGTAAATGAATCATATACTTTTTTCTCATTCCTATTTTCTTCGCTTCGATCCTAAACAATGGTCCATTGGACAACCATATGCGCCACTGGGTACTTTATATGCAGCTTCGTTTATGCGACAAAATGGTTATCCTGTTTCATTTTTCGATACCATGTTTTCTCATTCGGCGGAAGAGATCGTTCCGGTAATTGACGAAATAAAGCCGGCATTTTTTGTTATCTATGATGATGGATTTAATTATCTCACCAAGATGTGTTTGACCAACATGAGAGAAGCTGCGTTCCGGATGATTCATCTTGCGAAAGAAAGAGGCTGTACTGTTATTGTATCAAGTTCTGATTCGAGCGATCGATATGCCATGTTCCTCAATGAAGGTGCAGATTTTGTTTTAATTGGAGAAGCGGAAATTACTTTATTAAAACTGATCAATTCGATCCAGCGAAATGAAACTGATTTTTCAAATGTGCCGGGACTTGCATTTAAAAAAAACGATTCCATTATCACAACAGCAAAAAGAAGCGTAATCAAGGATCTGGATGAACTTCCATGTCCTGCATGGGATTTGATTGACATGGACCCGTACCGCAAATCGTGGATGAAATATGCCGGCTATTTTTCAATGAATATGGCAACTACCAGGGGGTGCCCTTTTAAATGTAACTGGTGTGCAAAGCCGATTTATGGAAATCGCTATAATTCCCGTTCGCCAAAAAATGTAGTAAACGAACTGATAATGCTAAAAGCTAAATTTCGTTTTGATCACATTTGGTTTTGTGATGACATCTTTGGCCTGAAGCCCGGATGGATTAAGGAGTTTGCTGATTTTATTGAAAAAGAAAACCTGTCATTTAAATTTAAAATGCAGGGAAGAGTTGACCTGTTATTAAAAGAGAATACGATCAAAGACCTGGCGCGGGCAGGATGCGAAAACATCTGGATGGGAGCAGAAAGCGGCTCACAAAAAATTCTGGATGCCATGGATAAAGGAACCAATGTTCAACAGATCTATGAGGCAACGCGTTTATTAAAAAAGAACGGAATTAAACCGTCATTTTTTATTCAATTTGGTTATCCCGGAGAAACGTATGATGATATCAAAAAAACTATTGCAATGATCAATAAGTTATTGCCTTTTGAAATTGGCATTTCTGTTTCTTACCCATTACCCGGAACAGTTTTTTTTGAAAAAGTAAAATCGGAATTGAAGCAAAAAACCAACTGGACAGATTCCAATGAAATGGCTTTACTATTTCATAATAATTATCAACCGGCTTTTTATAAACAACTTCATGCTTATGTTCATAAAAGTTACCGGAAGCATTTATCCTTTGAAAATGTAAAACAAGTTTTTTCTAATCCTTTGGCATTTAATTTTTTAACATTCAGGAAAGCCATATCGGCCGTCTATTATGTTCCAGCTGCGTTTTTCGAAAAGATAAAATTATTGCAGTTGCAGAAATAATTATGAACACAGTCGCTAAAAATATAAATGAAACACTTGCTGCCGCTGCATTCACACAGCAGGCAAAGAAATTTGATGAATTATATTCTCATAATGCGATCATCAAATACAAACGAAAAAGAGTTAGAGACCATCTTTCAAAAATTATTGTTCCGGGCCAATATATTTTAGAATTGAACAGCGGCACAGGAGAAGATGCGATCTGGCTGGCGCAGCATAATTGTAAAGTTCGTGCAACAGACATTTCTGTCGGCATGCAAGAAGTGCTGAAACAAAAAGTAAGAGATGCACGTTTACACCAATTAATAAACAGCGAAATTTGTTCGTTTACTGCGTTAGAAAATCTGCGCGAACGTGGACCTTATGATGTCATTTTTTCAAACTTTGCCGGGTTGAATTGTACCGAGGATTTAGACAAAGTTCTTGCCTCTTTCGCTGATTTATTAAAACCGAAAGGCGCAGTAACATTGGTGCTTCTTCCAAAATTTTGTTTATGGGAGTTTTTGTTGATCTTTAAAGGAAAACTTAAAACCGCTACACGCCGGCTTTTCAGTAAAAATGGAGTAAATGCAAGAGTAGAGAAAACAAGTTTTAAATGCTGGTATTATAATCCATCTTTTGTGATCAAACATTTGAAACTTGATTTCGATCTTTTAAGTATTGAAGGACTTTGCACGATTGTCCCGCCTTCGTATATCGAAAATTTTGCGGAAAAATTTCCAAAATTATTTTCATTGCTTTGTAAAAAGGAGAATGACTGGAAGAATAAATGGCCTTGGAAGTACATTGGCGATTATTATATTATCTCTTTTCGAAAGAAATGAAAAATCATTTTTCAAATTCGAAAAGCTGGGGAGATGCCAACAGTTTTTGTATCCTCATTTCATATTCCTTTATAATTTTCGTTTGAAAAATCTCTGGATCGGGCTTTGAAAAATGCGGACTTACAATCATCGCAATTTTATCCCCGTGATCGTTCAACTTATTTTTTTGCGTTTTCTTTTTCCATCGTTTATCCGTCAAAATCATTAACCATTTTTCAATTCTGTCTCCAAATTTGAAGCGCAAGATTTTCTCAATCATTCCTCTGATAAAAACTTTTTTCAATCCGCTTTTTGAGGTAAAGAAAGTCTTCTGCTGGGGAAAATAATCTATTGTCCAGGAATTTGCCATCATAAATTTTTCGTAACAATCTAATCCGGCCATCGGTTTCAGTGTTACAATTTCCATGGCTGTAAAAATATTTTTCTCCGTTATCTCTAATCCTTTTTCATCAATATAATAATTCATGCAAAACCAATGTTGCTTTCCCGCGAGATAACTCAGTTTTTTTAAAAAATGCATAAAGGTTCGGGCAATCCATAAACGGTTGGCTTCTGTGATAATAAAAAAATCAATATCAGATTTTCGATCCGCAAAGTTCTTTGACAAAGAACCGGATACACAAACTGTTTCAACAAAGGGAAAATAATTTAAAAGCCTTGCAATTCGTTTTGCAGTTTTTAATTGATGTGTTGCCCTCAAATTTCCTTCAATCCTTTTGTCGGCAAGGATTCGGCGATTTTTGAGCGAATAAAATCCACCGATTTCAAAAATTATTTTCTCTTCTAATAAAGTTTTAAGCGATTCATTAAACAATTCTTCATCTCCTGAATGAAGAAACTGCAGGATTTCTGTACCCGTCAATGGATAACTAAAAATATCAAAGTAAGCGAGGGTTTTTAATATTTCCTGCCACATGAGGTTTAATGAATTGAATTAAGAGCGGTTACTATTGATCTTTTATTTTCTCTTTTTAATGCTTGAAGCTTTTGATATTTCAAAAAGGATAAGCGGGCATTTTGCATGGCGATAATAAAACCAAAATAGCCATCTAAAAATCCCAGTCTAAAAAAATAGCCATTTACAAACGACCATAACGGACTTAGAATAATTTTAGACCAATGTCTTTTTTTGCCCAAATCAAAAAGCGATTGTGCAGCAATTGAACTCATTCTTTCATTTCTTTCCAAGTGTTCTCCAACAGAATTAAAAGTATAATGAAGAATGTCTCCTTTTAGAAATTGGGCCTTATAATTTTCCCGGAGTACAATTTTATCATGAGGATTTATTCCTCCCCAATAAGCAATGCGTTTATCAAAAAGCCTGATTTTTTTATCAGGATACCACAGGCCATGTCTTATAAAACGTCCGCAATAATGATTGTAGCGGTTCATAGAATAAGCTTTAAACTGAAAATCTTTTTTTGCGTTTAAAATTGCTTCAATCAATTCAGGGCTTAGTGCTTCATCGGCATCAAGGCTGAGGACATAATCGTAGTTCGTTAATTTCAGGGCCCGGTTTTTTTGTTCTTTATATCCTGTGAATATTTCCTGTTTTACAATCGCTCCTCTTTCTTTTGCAACGGCAACGGTGTTATCTGAGGAGAACGAATCCAATACAATTATTTCATCAGCCACATACCAAAGAGAATCAATGCAGCGACCGATATTATGTTCTTCATTTAAGGTAATAATTACTGCTGATAAGGGTTTCATGCGATGAAAAGAAAATGATTTATAATCAAATCGCAATAAAATCTGTTGTGGTTGCTTCTTAAGTAAAATCTGTTTTCACCTTTATTTCTTCTTTTGAATTAGTAAGCAGGAATAAAGAAAGAAAGAAACTGTAAAAAAAAATTCCTTTGTTGACATCAAGAATATTTTCTGAAATTGAAACAACAGAAATTAAAATCAGAAAGGAGAAAAATATAAAGTCTTTCCTTTTTATTGCATTTGAGAATGAAAAATAAAGGATGTACAAATAGATAAGGAACCCGAAGATGCCGGCTTTGATTAAGAAACTTAGATACTGATTATGGGCATTTAATTCAACTAAATAAGACCTGTAAAATTTCTTCTCGAAATATTTCTTTTTCAAAACATATTTTTCAGAACCACCACCATAACCAACGATAGGAGATTGCGAGATCAACTGCAATTCAAGTCCCCATCTTTTCATTCGTGTTTCAGTAAGATCAGGCGTTACAGCGTTTTTATTCAAATCATCTTTGAGATCGCTGACGTATCTTTTTTTTAGCGCATTGATGTTTGTAATTGCGAAAAAAAGAAAGAACAAACCCAGGAATGAAGCGATTGAAAACTGCCATCTTTGTTTGCCATGTAATAAAAGGGCGGGAACTGCAATCACAATTATTATCGATGTGGCAATAACAACCGAGCGCGAAGAAAGTTGTATCAATCCTGCAAAAAGGATCAACGTAAATAAAATGTATGTTGTGTTTTGAAATTGGGGTTTTAGAAAAAATAGATAAAGAAAAATGCTCATTGAAAGGGCTACATACATTGATAAATAAGTGGCGTGCAAATCAATTGGTGCTGAAAAGTTCTGATTCAGAAATGCTTTGCTGAAAATTGCTGATGCCGGATAATGATAATAATGAATCACCCGGAACGCATCGAAATATAAGTAAACAATGGTGATTGTGCAGGTGAAAGCAAAAATTTTCAGGAATGAAACTTTGCATGTTTCAAAATTTAAATTGCTTAGAGAAAGACAAAGCGGAAACAACAAAATAGCCAGCTGATGATCCGTTTCTTTGAAACCTTCAGCAACATAATTGCTGTAACTGATGGTAAATAAGCTTAAAAAAAAGATGGATGCGATAATCCAAACCGTTTTATTTTTTAGGGCCTCCAGATTTTTTTTTCTGATGTGAATGAATGTGTGAATTGTAAAGCAACTGAGCAATATTTCACTAAAAAAATGTTGGAATGGCAACGCAATGAGGAAGCAGCTGATCAGAAAGTAGCTAATCTTATTTTCCAATGTATCATTTATAAAAAATAATTGTTTCATTTCTGATGTTTATAAAAACATTCAATAATAAAATCGTTGTATTGCTCAATGATGCTTGGCCAGTTGTATTTCCTTTCTATTTTCAATAAATTATTCTGAACCATTTGTTCTTCTTTTTTATCTCGTTTCACTGATTCAATTAATTGCTCTACATCTTTTGAAGATTGGAAGTAGTACGCATCCTTTTGTAAAACAGAAAGATTGAACTCGTTTTGATGCGCTGCAATTAATGAACTGCTTCCCATCGCTTCGAGCAAAGAAGGATTGGTGCCGCCAACGCTGTGTCCATGAAAATAAAGGCTTGAAAAATATTTTAAAGTATGTGTGACCGAGCTATCATAAATGGCTCCCGCAAAAAGAATTCGTTTGTCAGATTGAAATTTCTTTTGAATTTTTTGTCCAAAGGAATTATCGGTGTTTCCAATAACGAGAAATTTTTTATCAGACGAGCTTTTATTAAAACCATCGAGGATTGTTTCGATATTATTTTCGGGTTCCATTCGCGCCATTAACAAAAAATATTCCTTCTTACAAAGATGATAATACGAAAGCAATGAATTATTGTCCAGGTAAGTGATCTCGCTGCCGTAAGGAATGTATTTGCATTGAATGTTGTATTTCTTTTGCAAATAATTTTGAATCACAATTGAATCAGCAATGTAGAAATCACTATTTTTTACTGCCCACTTTTCGGCGTGCTTTAAAAACTGGCGTGTCATATAATTGTACTTGCTTCTTTTCCATTCAAGGCCGTCCATGTTAGAAATGATCACCGGCTTTTTTGGAAAAAATCTTCCCCAGACAGAACTACTGGTGTAACCTAAAAACAGCAACGCATCAAACTTTTGTTTTCGTGCATGTTGGATACAATTCCAGTCATAAACAAATTGGCCGGCAGTACCTAACCTGAATTCGGGGTCATAACAATGCTTTATTTGTACACCATGAAAATCCTTTTCCTGGTATGGATGATTGTGCGAATTATATACAATTACCTCGTGTCCTTTGTTTAGCAATCCGACTGAAATACACTCCGCCATTTTTTCAAAACCCCCATAATAATTTGGGATGCCCCGGCAACCAATAATTCCGATTTTGAGTTTCATTTTAAAAGGATTTTGTTATAAGCTTCAAAAGTTTTTTGTGCTGCATTTTCCCAGGTATAGCATTCGAATATTTTCTTCGCCAGATTTTTGTCGTACTCCTTTTTACCTGCTTGTTCAATTGCCCTCCGAATGGAGACAGGAGAAGAAGGATCGCAATAAAATGCATATCCGTTGCAATATTCTGAAGCATAACCACGATCGGTAATTACAACATTGCAGCCCATTGCCGCCGCTTCTAACGTAGACAAGCCGCATGTTTCAAACCAACTGGGCAAAACATGGACTTTTGCTTTTTGATAATATGCCACCAATTCCTGTTGCGGAAGATGATCTACGAAATGGATATTTGCTGAAGCAATTCTTTTGCATTTTTTAAAATAATCAGTTTGATTTACTGCTGCATTCCCAATAATAAACAGTTGAAAGCTTGAATCATTTAGCGCTTTAATCAGGTTCAATTGATTCTTTAATCCTTCAATTCTTGCTACAGACAAAATAAGATTCGGATCTTTTTCTTTGTTTACTGCAAATGGAAATAAATTGGTATCAATTCCATTTGGAATAATAGAAAATGAAGGGGAAAGAGAATATAACCGGGAAAGATTTTGATACTCCATTTCAGAATTAGGCAACACCATCTTGGCTTTCAAAAGAATATATTTTATACTTTTATCGTGCCCTTTCATTAAGTAGGAAAACGATTTTATTTTTTCCTGTCCTTTTATCCATCGTGCAATTGATTTGAAATATTCAATTTGTGCTGACGATAAATACTGAAATATTTTTCCGGAAATTCCGTTTCGGTAATGCTGATCAAATTCTGAATAATCAATCAACAGAGGTGTTACAACAAAAGGGACTTTTGTCTTGCTGATGTGTGGCAAAATGTCGGCCGGCCTTGTTAAATTGAAAAAATGTAACAGGTCGTATTGCTCATAATTTATTTTTTCATTGGTTAATCTTATCTGCACGTCCACATTCATATTTCGCAGATAACGCGCTGTTTCCTGCATCTGTATTGTATCTCCGCCCTTCGCAGTAAATAACGATGACCGCGTTATGAATGCTACTTTCATCTGGATAATCTTTTTGATTTGAACTGGTAAAGCCAGCTAATTAGAACCGGCGGAAAGAAACTGAGTAAATAGAACAGGTAACTGTCGCAGCGAAAAGGATAACGGCTAATTGCTTTTGAAAAAAGCGGCCTTGCTTTTTTGGGTTGATAATTATCTAACAAATATTTCTTTCCGCACAAAGCATAATAGGAGCCTTCTTTGATATTTCGAAGGTCCTGGCTCTTAATAATATTAAATAAATGCGATCCTTCCTGCTCAGTGATCCTTCCTTTAGTGATTATATCACGTTTCATTTTTCTAAAAATCCGGCCGCGCCATTTTTCGTCAATGGTCACAGACGCCGGATTGAAGCGCACCCTAATTAATTGCTCAGGAAGATTATAAAACTTTCCCTTACTTAATAATTGTATCCACAAAAAATAATCTTCAAAATTGTGGGCATGTTCACAATAGCCGCCAGCAAGGATCACAGCATCTTTCCTGTACATTACTGATGAATGAATGAATGGGCAGTATGAATAAATTTTTTGGATGATCTCTTCATGCGTGTGCCCTACAGATTTAAAATCAAAAAGATGTTCTCCATCTTCCGAGATATATTCTGCTTCGCAGCCAATGGTGATATAATCAGGATGATCATCTAAAAATGAAACCTGCTTTTGGAGTCGTTGAGGAAAACAAATATCATCTGCATCAAATCTTGCGATGTAAATTGAATCAGCCTTTGATAAACCTTTATTTAATGCAGGAGCAATTCCTTTATGACATTGATTGATCAACACAATTCTTTCATCCTCAAATGAACGAATCACTTCTTCTGTGTCATCAGTTGAACCGTCATTGATAATCAGTAATTGAAAGTCAGTGAAAGTTTGTTGCAACACGGATTTGATTGCTTCAGCAATGTATTTTCCTGCATTATATGCCGGCATCAAAACGGTTACTTTTGATGTTGTTTTCTTTATCATTTTCCGGCCTCCTCTTTAAGATTTAAAAACAACAGCAATTCAAGAAACACCACAATTGATAATTGTTCAAACCAGTAATCCACGAAAAAAATTCCTGATAAAAAGACAACCAATGGAATTCCATAAGTCAGCTTTCTGAAATTCTTCAAAAAAAATCCGACATAGAAAATAAAAAAAGCAAGCAATCCCAGCAGACCATATTCGCTTAAAAGCTGGTCGTACACTGAATTAGGATTGTTAGCAACTGAATGAAAACCATCTGGCTTTGTAAAATAGCTCAGGTACAGATCCAGGTGATTTTTGAGAAAAGGTTCATTAATGTAAATAAATTTTTGAGGATAACCGCCTGATATATTTAGTCCCGTTGTTTTGAAAGCAAGTTTTGAAGAAAAATTTCCGGTTCCGCTTCCGGTAATAATTTTAAGAGGATGTTGCTTAAAAAAATCAAAGGTTTGTTTGTAAGCAATCACCTTGCCTGGAAGTTTTGGATGATAATTTTCATTGGTAGATAATATTAATTCGTTTGAATGCAACTGAATAAATTGCTTCATTTTCTTTTCAACCGGCGTAACAACTGATTTGTGTTGATAAGGAGCAGAATTAATATCTGCAGTTGGAATTTCAGTTTTTTCAATGAAGGAAGCAGAGTGTACATTTTGTACATTTATTTTAATTTCCTCCTTATTCCGCAAACGATAAAGACTGTCAAGATAGAGCGTTGCTATTTTTTCATTTCGTTCCTGCGGGCTCAAAGTACTATCAGGCCTGAGTCTTATTGGCAAAATATTTTCAACGGCAGGTTTTTTCTCTTTTGGATTAAAAATGCTTCCGAGATAATTGCTTACATAACTATTATTCTGCGGCGAAACTTTTGCAAGAAAAATAACCAGCAACAGTAAACAAACAAATACCAGGCTTTTCTGATCCCGGTCAGTTCTGAAAATAAACATGAGCAATAAAACTGCGGCGAGAAGAAAATTAGTAATGTTACTCCCAGTCATTAATAAAATGATCATGCAAAGCATCATCATTTTTACGTTCTTTTTTGAAAGAAAATAAATCACTCCAAAGCCGTTCAATACCGCATTTGTAGTGGATGTGTCGAAAGAAATTCCGCGGATATAATCGCCGGTTCCAATAAAATATTTTTGATATTCACCCTGGTAGAGATAGGGATTGATTGCGCCGGTCTTAATCATTATCATAATCAAGACAGCAACAGAAAAAATTGCATTAAGCACAAAAAAAACAGTAATAGTTTTATCAATAACAACAGCAGAATTATGTTCAACAAATAATTTTATCTGATGAACAGCAAGAATACAAAGCGTCCAGAAAAAAAGGCCGGTGAGAAATGCAATAGTGTAATTAATTTCTCGAAAGCCTGCTAACAGAAACCAGTTAAAAATTCCGATCGCGATGAGAATTAGATAGAATAATGGCAGTCTTGATATGCGCCAGCGAAAGCCGAATTTAAAATCGAACTGGAATAAATATATCAATGCGATTGCCGCAACTTTTATAATCAGCTTTACATTTAAGAATAGTATCATGAAAAGCAGAAGCTTCCAATCAATATTTTTTAATGCGTCTTGGATTTTAGAAAAATATATTCTCTGTCGCAACCTGTGAATGATTTTATTTTGAATCAGAAAATTTCTGCACACCGATATCCTTGAGTTTCTAAACGAAGAATTTTCTCTGATGGTTGCTATTTAAAAGCTGGAATTCTTTTTAGTAATGTCCTGGCGTCTTATACTGAAATGACAAAAGCAGATCTAAAAGGAATTAAAAGAAGCAATAAGCTATAATTGGTATTATTTCAACAAGTTAAATCCGGTAATTTAAAGAAATAAAAATTTGAATTACTTGTTGCTTTACTGTAAATAAAATCCTTCGAAAAGCTTGCTGAAAAGCTCTTTCAGTGCTGGCTAACAAGTTGTGAATAACCTCCATGCAGCGAATAGCTGTGTAAAATTGCCTTTATATTGTTAATAAAAACTTAACCTCGAATAGAGTATTTTTTACTTTCTTTGCGGCTCAAAAAAAAACACTAAAACCAGAATTTATGAATGTAAAGAGAATTCTACCATTATTAATTGCTGCTTTTTTGTTCCCTTTTGCAATGAATGCGCAGGTAACAACAAGTAGTATAACGGGTTTTGTCAAATCCGACAGTGGCGAGCCGCTCGAAGGCGCGACCGTTACTGCCGTGCATGTTCCTTCGGGTACCAAATATGCAACGTTAACCAAAAAGGACGGCAACTTTACTTTACCCAATACAAGGATTGGCGGTCCATATACCGTTACAGTCGAGTACGTAGGATACCAACCATCAAAATTAGAAGGTATTACATTAAACCTTGGGGAACCTTATGTTGCCGACGTGACATTATCTCAAAAAGCAAATGTATTAACAGAGGTTACTATTGCAGCTTCGAGAAGGCCAACGGTGGCTAAAACAGGTGCAAGCACGATTTTAAATGCAAGACAAATTGCCGATCTGCCATCATTAAGCAGAAGCGTGACCGATTTTACCCGTCTTACTCCGCAGGCTAATGGAAATAATTTTGCCGGAAGAGATGGAAGATTTAATAATCTGCAGGTAGACGGTGCAAACCTGAATAATAACTTCGGATTAAGTACTGATCTGCTTCCCGGAGGCGGCGCCAGTCCTATTTCAATAGAAGCTTTTGATGAAATTTCTGTAAATATTGCTCCTTACGATGTACGGCAATCTGGTTTTACAGGTGCCGGTTTAAATATTCTTACCAAAAGTGGTACAAACACTTTCCATGGTTCTGCTTACGGATATTACCGCGACCAGAGCTTCAATGGAACACGTGCAGGAAAAGTGGATGTAACAGCACCTACACAAAAAAATAAAGTATATGGAGCAACCCTTGGAGGACCGATTATCAAAAACAAGTTGTTCTTCTTTTTAAATGCGGAATGGGAAAATTCAGCTGTTCCCAACTCGAACGTTTTCGTCCCAAAAGGTTCCAGCGCTTCAGGAACAGCTTCCGCAGCACCAAAAGATTCTTTGGATAAATTCAGAGATGTGTTGAAATCAAAGTACGGATATGATGCAGGTGTCTATGATAACCGTCCTAATTTCGTTACTAAAAACCGTAAACTTTTAGGAAAAATAAACTGGAACATTAGTGAAAAGCATAAACTGGTGTTGAAATACTCTGATTTTAAAGGATCGGATAATTCACCGTTAAATGGAAGCAGCGTGCCAAACAGTGGAGTAGGAGGATTTATCATAACTGATCCAACAACAGGTGTTGCTTCAAGTTCTCAGTCAAGGCTTCCAAATAATCGTAACAGTGACCAGTCTATTGGATTTTCTAACTCAGATTATGGAACTAATCACGTGGTTCAATCAGGAACTTTAGAATTGAACAGTAATTTCAGCAGCAGAATTTCAAACCAATTGTTACTTGCCTATACCCATGTTAATGATACCAGATTTAGTCCTGGTGGAATCTTTCCAACAATTGAGATCTTCAATGCGGATGGAACAGTGAGCGGAGTAACGAAAGGAAGAAATTACATGAGCGCGGGTACAGATCCATTTACCAGAAACAATGAAGTGATTAACAACATCGCTACACTGACTGACAACTTTACCTATTTTGCAGGTAAACATACACTTACTTTTGGTGGAACGTATGAATATCAAAAAGTAGGTAATGCATTTATGGGTGGCTCTGAAAGCTATTATATTTATAATACTTTAAATGATTTTGTTACCGATGCACCTCCTGCATTTTTCTCCTACACTTATTCTTTGGTTCCCGGCCAACCAAAAGTATTCTCTGCCGACTTAAAATTGGGCCAATTAGGAATTTATGCACAGGATGAATTGAATCTTAATCCTAATTTTAAATTGACTTTCGGTATCAGGGGCGATGTTCCTACTTATCTTCAACAACCGATAGAAAATCCAGCAATTACTGCTTTGGCATTTCCTGATGAAGATGGGAATATGCAGCATTACTCTACTGGCAAATGGCCTAAAGCAACAGTTCTTTTATCTCCACGTGTAGGTTTCAGATGGAAAGTTCCCAACGAGAAAGGCCTTGTTTTACGCGGTGGAACTGGTGTGTTCACAGGTAAAATTCCGTTTGTATTCTTAACGAATATGCCAAGTAACAGTGGTGTTTATCAAAACGGGGCAGTACTAAGAACACCCGATCAACTTGCCGGAATTACTTTTAACCCTAATCCTGATGCATATCTTTCTAAATTCCCAACAACCGTTACAACAAAAGCACCCGGAAGTTTTGTATTGATTGATCCTAATTTTAAATTCCCCCAGGTTTTCAGAACCAACTTAGGGATTGATAAACAATTGGGAAATGGTTTTGCAGCAACTGTTGACATCCTTTATACCAAAGATATGAATGCAGTGAAAATGCGGAATGCGAATCTGATTGCACCTACAGCAACTTTAAAAGGTGAGGATAACAGGCCGTATTATCCATCCACACAAACTGGCGCTGCCAAATTCGTTAATCCTTCTGTTGGTAGCGTGATTGTTTTGGAAAATACCAAAAAAGGGTATTCATTCGCTTCAACAGCACAGATTTCCAAATCTTTTTCTAACGGATTCTTTGGATCATTAGCTTATACTTACACATTGGCAACTGAAGTAAGTTCAAATCCCGGTTCACAAGCAACTTCCGCATGGCAGTCAATCATCAACAGGGGAACTCCTAATGATATAGAACTTTATAATTCCGCTTATTCTATTCCCCACAGGATTATCGGAAATGTTTCATACAGATTTGAATATGCAAGCCATTTGGCCACAACCGTCTCATTATATTATGAAGGCGCGAACCAAACAAGGTACAGTTATATCGTTGGTGGTGACCTTAATAATGATGGTAATAATGCATCTGACCTGATGTTCATTTATGCAAAAGGCTCCGATGTACCTTTCGTTCCGTTCTTAAATAAAGATGGTTCCGTTAAATACACTGTTGCGCAGCAGCAAGCTGCTTATGACGAATTCGTGAGCAATTCTCCGTATCTAAGCAAACATAAAGGACAATATGCCGAAAGAAATTCTGCATTAACTCCGTGGTACAATCGTATAGATGCACGGATAATGGAGGATTTTTATATAAAATCAGGAAATACAAAACACACCTTACAATTTATTGTTGATATTGTGAATCTTCCAAATCTGCTTAGCAGAAACTGGGGTATTCGTGATCTTTACACAATCAATAATCCTCTTACATTCAAGGGAGTAACTTCAGGAGCACCAACATATACGCTTGCAGAATATAATGGCACCTTAGCTACAGATCCTTTTGTAAAAGTGAAATCTTCAAGTACTACCTGGGGAATGCAACTTGGTTTAAGGTACAATTTCTAATTCATTTTATTCTTTGATAAAACCAAGCGCCCCGGTATTCGGGGCGTTTTGGTTTAAAATACGAATTCAGCTTATTTCCTGGTTTACTGTAAATGTTTAAAAGTATTCAGAACCCTCGCAATGTAGTTTTGCTAAAAATCAGAACCTTGACGTTTTTTGTTGATTATGAAAGAGAACCATCTTATGAAGATAATGGAGAAAATGAAAAATAGGTTTTTCTCTCGTATAATTTTTTTAGGGTTGCTTTTTTTCTATCGCCTTATTTTTTTCAATCACACTAATCTTTCCGGTTCTTTCCATGAAAATTTCAGAAATATTATCCAGCGAATTCTGATTGAGAAGCAATCTTACTTCTTCCATTACATCTCCGTAGCTTAACGTGCATTTTTTCATATTCCGGCTATTAAGAATTCCATCTTTATAAAGCAACAACGGTTTCCCTTTTACCAGGTGACTGATGGTATGATTGGACACGCTCAGCAACGCAATAATCTTATACACTACCGACAACGCCGCCGACCCAACTACAGTCGGGATAAATGGCGAAGCGCCAACAACAGCGCGGCTTAGAACCGCACCAAGCATGATGATGATGCAGGTATCAAAGGCTGATTTAATACCGAAAACACGCATTCCCGTGAAGCGGATCAGGATTAATGCAATAAAAAAAACACTTATAGCGCGGACACTCATTTGCAAAGAATTCAAATCTTTTCCGTGTCCGAAGAACTCATTGATCAGATCCATTTATTATTTGCTTTTTTATCAAATTCAGGGCAACGTTCGGCCCTTTTTTTGAAATGATTTTAAACTCTTTTTTTTCAAGATTATTATAAGTGTTGAAGAAATTTTCAATTTCCTTCTCAAGATAATCATCCATAGAAGAAAGATCTTTGATTTTATTGTATTTTTCTGATGCATTCGCGGTTGCTATTAACCGGTCATTCCTGTTTGTTTTATTATTTTCCGTTTCTGTCGCTTCCATGACTCCGATTATTTTGCATTCAATCACACAGCCAGGCCACGATAATTCATCCAACAAAACGAGCACATCTAACGGGTCGCCATCTTCCGCTTTTGTGTGAGGAATAAATCCAAAATGAAACGGGAATGACATTCCTTTTGGCAACAGCTTCTTCAATTGAAACATTTGCGTTTCTTCGTCAAAATCATATTTCGCCGCGCATCCTTTTGGCGTTTCAATCACCGCGTGTATGCACATTTCATCTTTAGTAAAAGTGGATGGGAGTTTCATAAAATTCCATCAGCAATATTTATACCCGAAAAGACTTTACAAAAATATTGAATGAGAATGTTTACAGTCAGTTGCACACTTCTCTGTGTAACAAAAACGTGAAATAGTTTGATTCTTTTATATCCGATGAATTAAATTCGCAGGAATTATGAAATCCGGATTTGTAAATATTTTTGGAAAACCAAATGCAGGAAAAAGTACCTTGCTCAATGCATTGATAGGAGAGAAGCTTGCGATCGTTTCGCCAAAAGTTCAAACAACGCGCCATCGGATAAAGGGCATTTTAAATAATAAAGATTATCAAATAATTTTTTCTGATACTCCCGGAATCATTGAACCGAAATACAAGCTGCATGAAAAAATGATGGCAGCGGTAAAAAGCAGTTTGGAAGATGCTGATGTGGCTTTGCTGATTGTGGATATAAAAGATAACCTGGAAGAAGCCAACGAAATATTTTCTTCACTTTCGCTGAAAGCTCCGGCAATAGTCGTTTTGAATAAAACCGATCTGGTAAATAAAGAAACGGTTGATAAAGCAGTAGCTTTTTTTTCTGAAAAGAAATACTGTAAGAAAGTTGTAGAAATTTCCGCGTTAAAAAATAAAGGAATACAGCAATTGCTGGATGCAATTATTTCTTTGCTGCCGGAAGGAGAGCCATTTTATAATGATGATAATTTGAGCGATCTTCCGATGAAATTTTTTGTAAGTGAATTGATCAGGGAAAAAATATTTTATTTATACCAGGAAGAAATTCCTTATCATACCACCGTTCTTGTTCAGGAATTTAAAGAGAAGAGCACCCTTACCAAAATCACCGCTGATATTATTGTGCAAAGAGAGACACAAAAAGGAATCATTTTGGGGGAAGGTGGAAAAATGATCAAACAACTGGGAACCCTGGCGCGGAAAGACATTGAAGAATTTATAGGTGGCAAAGTATTCCTGGAGTTGTTTGTAAAGGTGCGCCCGAAGTGGCGGGATAATGAAATTCATTTGAGAGAATATGGGTATTGATTATCGAACGGTGTAAGGTCTAAATTGTAGTTTTTAGTTTTAATGTTTTAATTATGAATTCTTTTGGAAAAAATTTTAGAGTACAGATTCTCGGGCAATCACATGGTGAGTATGTAGGCATTGTGATTGACGGTTGTCCGCCGGGAATTTCAATAACAGTTGAGGATTTTAAAATCGATATTGAAAGAAGAAAAGCAGGTGCAAAAGGCACCACCCCGCGCAAAGAAGATGATATTCCTGAAATAATTAGTGGTGTTTTTAATGACAAAAGTACCGGAGCGCCGATCACGATCTTATTTAAAAATAACAATACCCGGAGTGGCGATTATGAAAAACAAAGAGCCGTTCCACGACCGGGCCATGCCGATTTTGTAGCCCATAAGAAATTCAAAGGATTCGAAGATTATCGGGGTGGCGGCCATTTTAGTGGCAGGCTTACGGTTGCATTGGTTGCTGCCGGAGTTGTTGCAAAAAAAGTGCTGACAACTTTTCCGGGTGATAACAAAATTGAAATTAATTCTACGATTCTGGAAATTGGCGGCGAAAAAGATTTGGAAAAAGGATTGCAAAAAGCGATTGATGCAAAAGATTCGATCGGCGGAATTGTAGAATGCAAAGTTTCTAATTTACCCATCGGCCTTGGCGAACCATTCTTCGATTCTGTAGAATCATTGATCAGTCATGCTGTTTTTTCTATCCCTGCGGTAAAAGGGATTGAATTTGGCGCTGGTTTCGCTGCTGCAAAGATGTTTGGAAGCGAACACAACGATTCCCTGATAAATGCTGATGGTACTACTGCTACGAACAATGCAGGCGGCATTGTTGGCGGAATTACCAATGGTAATGAATTGATATTTCGCATTGTGGTAAAGCCAACTTCTTCCACTCCAAAAATACAGGAAACACTGAATGTGGAAACCGGCAACGTTGAACCGTTTTCTGTAAAAGGAAGACACGACCTATGTATTGCTTTGCGCGTTCCGGTTGTGTTAGAAGCTGTAACAGCAATCGTTCTTGCTGATCTTATCCATTAAAAAAACGGAAACCGTTCCATTCAGAATGTACTTGATCTGCACTGCTTTCGGCGTACGTTTTGCTAAAATGTATGAAAACGTAAGTTTTTTTTAAAAGAAGCACGTAAAAGTTGCTTCCATTTTTTTCCGAAGCATGTTTCTGATTTAAAGGCATAATTTTTGGTTTTATCAGGAAATAATTCTTTTAAATAATGTTTAAAAAATCTTTACTCATCATTATTGCTTTTTCCGGCTTTATGCTAAACAGTTGCAGCAAAAAAGTTCATCCTTCGAAAACGGCTACAGTTGTTCCGGCAAAAAGCAATACTTCTTCTGAAGTAAAAAAAACAGTCATTGCTGTTCCACCAGTTGAAACAAAAAAAGCTGATTCTGCAGAAGCTCCGAAACCGGTTGTTAAACCAAAGCCCAAAACCGAATTTCCTAAAGTGATCACTGTGAATGATGAAGCCGCAAGCAAGAGTGTGGATGGCCGGTTATATTATGATGTAATGGGACACCGTTATTGGAAAAATTTTAAAGATGGCAAGTATTATTTATTCGATAAATCTATGTATAGCAATCCGGATTTTAAACCACCGAAGTAAGTTGCACATTCCGTATAAGTATTCTCAGAAGAAGAAAAATATTGATGTACCTTTGATTACTACCGGAAAACATTTTTTCCGGAATATGTACACATCAATCATCATCCGATTCGACAGAATCAATAAAAAAATGAGCAAAATACTATATGGCAGAAACCTGGAATAAAAAGGAAAGAGAAAAGAAAAAAAAACAAAATAAAAAAGAGAAAGCAGAAAAAAAACAGGAAAGGAGAGAAAACAGTAAATTAAATCCTGAAAGCGAATATGCATACCTGGATGAAAATGGAAATCTTTCATCCAAACCGCCTGATCCACGCAAAAAAATAATTGTAAATGTGGAAGATATAGAAATCGGCGTTCCCAAACAGGAGCCGGTAAATCCTGAAGACCTTATCCACACTGGAATCGTTACTTTTTTTAATAATGATAAAGGATACGGATTTATAAAAGACCAGGTGACACATGAAAGTGTTTTCGTTCATGCGAATTCGTTATCTCAGCCAATCAAAGAAAACAATAAGGTTAGTTTTGAAATAGAAATGGGGCCAAAAGGTGCTAATGCAGTGAATGTGAAGCTTGTGAAATAATAAGGCTTGAAAAAATACTGGCTCAATGAATTAATATTTAAAAATTAAATTCTCAGTTATTTCTTCGTTTACCATCTGTGCGATTTTGTTGTAACAATAAACAGACGAAAATGAATAATGAAAAAAAATTAGAAACTGCCACATTTGCAAACGGTTGTTTCTGGTGCACAGAAGCCGTTTTTCAGCAATTAAAAGGAGTAGAAAAAGTTGTTAGCGGATATAGCGGCGGCGATGTAGAAAACCCGACATATGAACAGGTTTGTAATAAAAATACCGGCCATGCTGAATGTTTACAAATCCAATATGATCCATCACAAATATCTTTTGATGAACTTTTAGAAGTATTTTGGGAGACACATGATCCTACTACGTTAAACAGACAGGGAAACGATGTCGGGCCGCAATATAGAAGTGTCATTTTTTATCACAATGAAGAACAAAAAGAAAAAGCCGAAAAATATAAGACAGCTTTGAATGAGAGTCATGTTTTTAATTCGCCTATTGTAACTGCGATCGAACCATTTAAAGTGTTTTATCCTGCGGAGAATTATCATTCAGATTATTATAAAAATCATCCTACGCAATCTTACTGCTATTATATTATAAAACCAAAACTTGATAAATTGAAAAAAGTTTTTGGGGATAAATTAAAAGTGGCTTCCTGATGTAAAATCTTACGGCATATAATAACCATCTACTTCTTTTAACAACAGTTTATTTTAATAAAATATTAAAAAAATGGACGGCTCAACGTTCCGGATTTTTCAATATTTGAAAGATAAAATCAAAGTGCAAAAACATTTCTATTCAAATTATTTAATCAATACTTTTGCGCCAGAAAAATTAATTATTTCAGCAAAAATTTAAAATCAACTTTATGAAAAAAGTATTTGTTTTCCTGTTTGCATTTATATTTTCAGCAGCCCTGGCAGCAAATGCACAAACATATCAGACTGCATTAGGAGCCAAATTCTATACAGGTGATGGCTCTATTGGGGGTGTCAATGTGCGTCATTCTACCGCAGCAAACACGGCGCTGGAAGGATCGTTATTATTTTTTAATGGCGGTATAGGAATTGAAGGATTGTACCAATATCAGGGTCCGGTCTCCGGTGCAGAAGGATTGCAATATTTTGTTGGAGGTGGCGCGATGCTGGGCTTCGGAACCGGGCCAAGAATTGAAGGCAACCGTAATAATAGTACCACATTTGCTTTGCGTTTGACTGGCGGCGTTGATTACAAATTTGCTGACGCACCGATTGATGTAAGCCTGGGCCTTGACCCGTTTTTCTACCTCGCGCCTTATACCGGTTCTAACTTATCATTAGGCATTGGCCTTCGTTACGTGATCAAGTAAATGAAGGAGATTTTTATAATAAATTCCCGGCTTATGCCGGGAATTTTAGTATCAAAAATTATCGAGCGAACAAATGCGTAAAAAGATCCTTGCATTTATAGATTTTTTTTATCCACCTTTTAAAAAGGTCATGCCTTTGCAAACCTTTCGATATGCTGTTTGCGGTGGAAGCAATATGCTCCTCGATATCTTTCTTTTTTATATCAGCTTCAATTTTATTCTCGACAAACGAATCCTGAATCTTGGTTTTATTTCACTGAAGCCATACAATGCGGCATTGTGTATGGCATTTTGCGTCACGTTTCCCGTTGGGTTTTTACTAAACAAATACCTGGTTTTTAATACTTCTTACTTGCGTGGGCATGTGCAACTATTCCGTTATCTTTTAATTGTAGTTGTCAATCTTTTGTTGAATTATCTCATTTTAAATTTGCTGATCCAATATCTTCATTTTTTTCCAACCATCGCCAAGATATTTGCGACGGTAATTATTGTTACATTCAGTTTTCTTTCTCAAAAACATTTTACGTTCAAGATCAAAAAAGAAAATCGCGTGATATAAAGAACAATCCCTTCTCGCAATTGAAAGATGAAAAACGGTTATTTATTCGTTTACTGTAAAAAATATTTGTAACAGTGAATATACATACCAGTTGTTTAAATAATATATTACAATTAATAAAACAATAATCTTTTACTCAAAGGTATAAGTCACGATGTGTTTTTTGCTTGAAAAAAATGCATAGTTCGACCCGCATCAATGAGGCAGGCAACAATAGAGGAAAGTCTGTATTTACAACGTTGATTATTCTGTTGTAGTGGCAGAAGTGGAAGTAGTAATTTGTGCTGCTGTTACAGGAGCTTTTGGTGGTTCAGGAACGATATCTTTTTCCTTCATTCCGGCCTCGATCTCACTTTTTACATGTTCCTTTGCATCATTAAATTCTCTGACACCCTTGCCAATACCACGCATTAGATCAGGGATTTTTTTGCCTCCGAAAAATAAAAGGATTACCAAAAGAATCAGCAACCATTCAGATTCTCCTGGCATTGAAAGAAGTAACACAGGTTTTAGAATAATACTTAACATAGGGATGAGTTTGTTTTTATTTAAAACTCCGTTGCAAAGGTAGCAGAACATGTGTCAGCACACTGTAATTTTTCTAAAAGAAAAAACAAAAATACCCTGGAAAAAATTTACAGGGTACGAAAATTTTAAATCAAGATGGGCTTTGAGGGAGAGCAATATTAATCTGCTTTCTTCTCGTTCATTCCGGCTTCCAGTTCACTTTTTACATGCTCTTTAGCGTCATTGAATTCTCTGACGCCTTTACCGATGCCTCGCATCAGATCAGGAATTTTCTTGCCGCCGAAGAATAATAAAACAACCAAAAGGATTAAGATCCATTCGCTGCCTCCGGGCATTGAAAGCAATAAAACAGGTTTTAAAAAGATGCTTAACATGGTATTCTTTTTTGTGATGAATTAATTGTTATTTAAAAAATATTTTTTCAAAGTTAATGGAATAGTAAATAGCTCCTGAATAATTATTTCTTATAATTACGTAAAAATAAAATGGGTGGTTTTTTAAAACATACCTTTTAAAAAATAATTTTCCAAGGCTCATGAAAAAATCTTTCATTTTCACAATTTAGAATGATTCGAAACTTCAACAGCGATAGGACGTTTTTATTCTATTGCACATGCACGCTGGCAACCATTTGTGGATGGATCGTGCATTGGTAATTGAAATCACCGGCAGTATTAAAAGTAAATGAAAAAGTGCCGCCTCCGGGTGCAATAGATCCGCTGCTGAACGTATTGCCATTATCAGTAGCTGTAACAGTATGTGTTGCCGCGTCATTATTCATCCATGTCACTTTTGTTCCTTTTTTAACAGTAAGCGACGCTGGCGAAAAAGCAAAGTTTTTTATGACGACTGTGCTGGCCGTAGTTGGAGTGGAATTTGTGTTACTTGAACCAGAACTTTTACCACATGAGTAGAAAGCGATACCGGCAATAATACACAGCACGAATGTGCTGATAACTGATTTGATTTTGTTTTTTGTTTTCATAAAAAAAGTTTTGTAATAAAAACTCCTTTTAAAAGAAAATGGTTGCCTCCGTTCAATTATTTTACGACCGGCCTACAAAGGCAAAAAAAATCGGAATAAGTGTTAACAGTTAAAGGGGTAGAAAAGTTAAAGACAGTTTAACTCAAAAGAAAGCAGTAAGTGATACGGTCTACAAAAAACATTCGCTTTTACTTAAAGTAAACTTGCAGCCATGGAAAATCGATAACCGCAATTTTATCAACTTATTGCCTGCTTCTTTTCGGCCATTGTTTTTAAAGTGTTAATGCTGAGGTTTATCTCAAATCCGATAAGCACCACCATTGAGTTTAAAAAGATCATGATCATGACTACCATGATGGTTCCGATAGAACCGTAGAGTATGTTGTATCTACCAAAATTATTGACAAATGCAGTAAATCCAATGGTGACCAAAATGCTTAAAAACGTTGCTACTACTGCTCCTGGTGACACCAGGTTCCATCTCCTTTTGGTGGAAGGGGCATAACGATAAATAAACGCGTATGAATAAAAAATCAATGTGAGGATGAAAAGCCAGCGTCCGTAAAAAATGAGATTTCTCAAATTAATATCCTGAACCCCAAGCCATTTTAAAATGTTCCATTGAAGCAATAATAAAATCAGGCACAGGAGCAACAAACCAAAAAGCATCATCGTTAGTTTGATGGCTTCCCATCTCGTTTTCAATCCCCTCATTCTTTCAAAACCGACATAATTTTTATTGAATGACCGCATCAAACCCATTACCGCGCCTGATGCAAAAAATAGTGATAAAATAAACGTAAAAGAAATCAATCCGATTTTTGATCCATCAATAAAACTATCGACAAAATCTATTAAACCAGTGTTGTATGTTTTAGATGGAATAATGTCGTGAATTAATCCATGCAACTGAAACTTCATTCCTCTTTTCGAAACGAAAGGAAGATTTGGAATTAATGTAAAAAGAAACAGGCAGGAAGTTGGGACCGACATGATGAAATTGTAAGAAATGGCTGATGCCTTTTCGGTAAAATCAGGCATATTAAACCCCTTAAAAAAATACCTCAGCACAGAATACAATTTAATTCCCTGGAAACCAGGTGGCGACCATTTCTTGCTTTTTCTTATCAGATATTTTATCGGATAAACAAAGAAATATTTTTTTTGGCTCAAAACTTTCTTCTGATTTTTAAAACATTTTTTTATACAAAATCGTCTCCTATTGCCCGGTATTTGATTGCCTTGATTTGATCAAACTATCTAACGCTTGCTGGTAAGACTTTGCATACAATTGATGTTGTTGATAATTAGAAGCAAAATCAGAGTATCCTGAAAAATCGGATCGGGCTACAAAAAATAAATAATCGGTTTCAGGAGAATCTAAAACAGCATCAATGGTTTTTATGGAAGGCGTACAAATGGGACCTGGCGGCAATCCTAAATTCAAATACGTATTATATGGAGAAACAAATTCGAGGTGTTTGTGATAAATTCTTTTCAATCCAAAATCTTTCAATGCAAATTTCACAGTCGGGTCTGCGGCAAGTTTCATTCCTTTTTTTAAACGGTTGATATACACACTGGCAATTTTTCCTTTATCCTCCTGCTTGTTCGTTTCTTCCTCCACGATGGAGGCTAAAGTATAAACCTGCTTGGGCGAAAGGTGCAACCGCTCTGCTTTTTGAAGCCTTTGCTGGTTCCAGAATTTTTGTTCTTCCTCATACAATTTTTTAAAAATGTTTTTCATTGAAGTGTTCCATTTGTACGTATAAGTATTCGGAATCACATCGGTCATTACCGTATTGCTATCCACATCAAACTGTCGTAATGAATCTTCATTATTTAAAAAATTAATTGCACTTAAAGAATCAGTTTCAAAATTTAAAGAGATCTTTTTGGCGAGGTCTTCTTTAGTTCTCAGTTTGGTGATGACCAGATTCACCGGAACCTGCCGCCCGGAACGCAACATTTTTACGAGATGATACAAACTCATCCTGTTTTCAATTTTATACTTACCTGCTTTTACATTTTGAGGATAATCGGCGTAGCTCGCAATTTTATCAAACCAGAAAGTACTTTTTATAAAATTGTCTTTAAGCAGGCTGTCTTTTACCTGTTGGTAACTGCTGCCGGTCTTAATGTATAAAAATTTCTTATTTGGATTTTGAATGGTTGGGCCAAAAATGCTCCAGGCACAATAAAGCAACGCTATAACAACAATTAACAGAATGAATAAAAACGTTTTCCTCATGGTGAGATTGAAAATTCTGATTGAAAGTAAATCTTTATTTTTTCACGAAAATAAATAATCATAAAAAAACCCTGTCTTTTTTTGAGACAGGGCAATCACTTTTTTAATGATTTATTTTGCTGGTGTAGTAGTGGCAGGAGCCGATTGTGTTGATGGCATTGGCACCGTATTATTTTGCTGAGGCGCCAAAGGAGTTCCAACAGGAGCTTCATTTATCAGATTATCCTTTGAATTAGTTCCGCCAGATCTTGGAATAAATAAGGTAGAAGTAATGCAAAGAAGGCCTATAATTCCTGCAAAAAGCCACGTTCCTTTTTCAAGTACATCAGTTGTTTGTTTTACGCCCATCAATTGATTGCTGAATCCACCGAGCGAAGAAGAAAGGCCACCACCTTTTGGATTTTGAATGAGCACAATCACTCCTAATATTATCGATGCTAAAACAATAAGAATAATAAAAACAACTAACATATTTAAATACTTTTTAAATTTTCAATTTTGGCTGCAAAGTACGCGCTTTTTGAAGGATTTATCAAACTTAATTTTTGATACATTTCCAAAGCTTTTTCACGTTTTCCCTGTTTTACCAAAACCTCTGCCATGGCTTCTGTCAGCACGTTTGCATCCTTATTTGAGGACTCAGAAGATGCCTGGATAATTTTTTCAATCACTTCATTTTGTTCCGGTAACTGCCCTGGATGTAATTTCTTCATGCTTTTTAGCCAGGCGGTAAAACTTTTTACCTGTTTGACAAGATGGTCATTTGCAAGGGCTTCTTCATTTATTTTTATTCCCTGTGATGCAAAATAATCAACAGTGTGAAGTGGTTCAAATGTAACAGCTTCATTTTCCTCTTCATCCTGATTCGAATTTTCATTAAAAGAATTGCGTGATTCTTCAGGAACTTTTATCTCCAAAACGGACTTGTCTTCATCATGCTTTTCTTCTTCAGATATATTCTGATTTTCTGAATGAATGTTTTTTTCTTCTTCTGATGAAGGTTCGATTTCTACTTCTTTTAATGTTTCATCATTTTCCACATCAGTATCTTTATTTTCTACATCACTGGCTGCTAATTCAGAAGAAGGAATTTCAATTATTTCTTCTTTTACTGATGGCAGTATCCCTTCTTCTTCAACTTCTTCCAAAGAATACTCTTCATTATCCACAATAACCGGCGTAGATTCCACGGAAGGAATTTCAATTATTTCTTCTTTTACTGATGCTGGTAGCTCTTCTTCGGTATTTGTTTTTTCTATATCACTTTCTTCATCTTCCTGATGAGCAGGGGTAGTTTCTGCAAAAGAAATTTCCGTTATTTCTTCGTTTACTGAAGTTGGTAATTGTTCTTCATCATTTATTTTTTCTGCAAAAACTTCCTTATTTTCTTCTTCTAAGCACGGAGTAGTTTCGTTTGCTGAAGTTTCAAACTGTTGTTTGTCTTTAATTTCTGCTAACAAATTTCCGCCATTATCTGTCTCGATTTCATCAGAAGGAACTTCGATTATTTCTTCCTTCACTGACATCGGTAATGGTTCTTCGTCATTTATTTTTCCGGAAAAAGTTTCTTTATTTTCTTCAATGAAAGGAGCATTTTCTGAAGAAGGAATTTCGATTATTTCTTCTTTTACTGAAGCGACTGATTCATCTTCAATGTTTTTTTGCTCAGAATTAATTTCTGATAGATTATCTATTTGCCACAATTGATATTCGCTCCAGCTGGGATTGTTTAAAAATAAAGCCGTTTGTTTTGCCAACTTTTGAAAAGCCGGATCGTTATTTTTTTTTAGATGATACAAAAGCAAAAAGCGCGCTACTGAACTTGCCGGAAAATCGTTTACATTTTTTTGAAGAATTTCAAAATCGTTATGAGTGTTTGAATAAAATATCGCTGCGTAATTTGTGGATGTATTCATCAAATTTTGTTATTACCAGTTTGAAAATATTTTATTAAAGATAGCATCTGTAAGGGTTTTTAAAATATTATCCATTTTATTTGTTTCTGCCTGTTGCAAAGTCAGGTTTGCAGGGAAATCATAATTGCTGGTAAGATCTGTTTCAAAACTTTTTGCCGGATCCGGATCGACGGTATTTTTAAAGATTAAATGAAAGGTAACATTCAAGCGGTTTGTACCTGCAGACTGATTAGCAACGCCGCTTGTAGTAACGCTCCAGTCAGAAACGTAGCCGCTAATATCATAATTCGCATCATCGTTTTTGGTTTCGCGCAAGCGTGTCTGGCTGATTATTTTTTGCCTTAATTTTTCTGTTAACGCCGGTGCTACTGTTGGGTTTACATAACGCGCCTTATTCTGAAACAGATTCACCCTGAATGTTTTTATGTCAGCTGGAATGGGAGAGGTGTCTTTAAAGGAATACTTGCATGTTGCAAAACTGAAAATCAGCATCAGAAAAGTGAGTAAGGCAACAAGCCTTATGGTGGAATTAGGTTTCATTTTTTTACACAAATTTTTAGACATTAGTTATGGATTACATTGAGCATTGAACCTTGAATCCTGAACCAACAGTAAACTACTCATTAATATTATACTCTTTCAATTTTCTATAAAGCGTTCTCTCGCTGATCCCAAGGTCGCCGGAAGCATCCCTTCTTTTTCCGCGATGTTTTTTTAATGCTTTTATGATAAGGTCTTTTTCTGCATCCATAATACTCAATGATTCCTCCACTTCCTGGTGTTCATCAATGTTATTATTTAACACCATTGGTTGTCCGGATGTGATAGCCGGCGGTCTTTGTTCTTCTCGAAAATCATTCAACATCGGCTCGTTTCTGAAATGATGATCATTCATAGCAGAAGGATTTTGTAATACCTCAAAAAACATCCTTTTCAGTTCTGTGACGTCTTTTTTTACATCGAAAAATAATTTGTACAAAATTTCCCTTTCGTTCGCAAATTCTTTTTGATTGCTTCCCTGTTGATGCTGGGCAAGAACCGGCAACCGATTGAAATTGGTAAGTGGCAAAAACTTTCTCAACTGATCAGCATTCACACTTTTGTCTTTAGAAAGAACCGATACCTGTTCAGCGATATTTTTCAACTCACGTACATTTCCAGGCCACGGATAATTAACCAAAACTTCTCTTGCATCATCCGTTAATTGTACCGGTGGAGCTTTATATCTTTCTGCAAAATCAACTGCAAATTTTCTAAACAATAATGGGATATCTTCTTTTCGGTCGCGGAGTGCCGGAACTCTAATAGGTACAGTGTTTAAACGGTAATATAAATCTTCCCTAAATCTTCCTGTATGGGTGTATTCGAGCAAGTCCTTATTCGTAGCAGCGATCACTCTTACATCTGTTTTTTGCACTTTTGATGAACCGACACGGATGTATTCGCCAGCTTCCAGAACACGCAATAAACGCGCTTGAGTTCCCAGAGGAAGTTCTCCGATTTCATCCAGGAAAATAGTACCGCTATTCACCGTTTCAAAATATCCTTTACGGCTTTCAACTGCGCCTGTAAAAGAACCTTTTTCATGTCCGAATAATTCTGAATCTATCGTGCCCTCAGGAATAGCACCGCAGTTTACGGCGATAAAAGGATTGTGTTTCCGTGCAGAGAGCGAATGTATGATATGCGAGAAAACTTCCTTTCCCACACCGCTTTCTCCATTGATCAAAACACTCAAATCGGTATTCGCAACCTGTATTGCGACATCAAGTGCATAAATCAATCCCGGAGAATTACCGATAATTCCAAACCTGTTTTTTATTGCTTGCTGATCCATTTAATCTTTTAAGTATTTTGAGTTCTTTTTTTAATGTATTCAGATGCTGTTGGCAATTTTCCAAATTGTACCATCATCTATTAAATTCTAATCATGCACAAGTATGTGTCGTAGTATAAATCTTTATCTTTTCTTTGTTTACTGATGAAAGGAAAGTTTTATCTTCAGCAACAAGATCAAACATTTTTTCCGGTGATTTCTTTAATGATCTGATTGTTTATCTATTGCTATCATATCAATTCATTTTATTCTTCCCATCAACGTTCCGGCGGTACAACTTTCTATAAATACGTCGACATAATCTCCTTTTTGAAGACTTCCCTCTTTTGGAAATACAACCATTTTATTATGATCGGTTCTTCCTGCCCAATGCTGTTCGCTTTTTTTAGAATCTCCTTCTATCAATACTTTAAATGTTTTTCCTAAATCTCTTTGCATACTTTTCAATGAATGCATGCGATGCAAATCCACTATTTCCTGCAATCTTCTCTTCTTCGTTTCCAATGGAACATCATCGGCAAACCTTCTCTGAGCCAGAGTTCCGGGTCTTTCAGAATAAAAATACATATAAGCCAAATCGTATTCGCAATATTCATAAAGGCTTAAAGTTTCTTTATGATCTTCTTCAGTTTCAGAACAAAAACCTGTAATAGAGTCGGTAGAAAGACCGCAGCCGGGAAGAATTTCTCTGATCCTGTTTACTTTTGAAATATACCATTCACGCGTATAGGTGCGGTTCATCATTTGTAAAATCCTTGTGCTGCCGCTTTGCACAGGCAGATGAATGTACTTACAAATGTTTTCATACTTTTTTATCGTTAATAAAACTTCATCTGTAATATCTTTGGGATGTGAAGTAGAAAACCTGACTCTAAGCAAAGGGGAAATCTGCGCTACTTTTTCTAACAAATTTGCAAAAGAAACTACCGAATTGTCAGCGGTATTTACCCATTGATAACTGTCCACATTTTGTCCCAATAAAGTTACTTCGCGATATCCGTTATTAAACAAATCAGTACATTCTTTTATCACAGAAGCAGCGTCCCTACTGCGTTCGCGTCCACGTGTAAAAGGAACGACGCAAAAGGAACACATGTTATTACAGCCCCGCATAATGCTGACAAAAGCGGTTACGCCGTTGCTGTTCAACCTGATTGGTGAAATGTCTCCGTAAGTTTCTTCGCGGCTCAATAATACATTCACTCCTTTTTGCCCGCTTTCTGCTTCCTGAATCAATGCGGGCAAAGAACGATACGCATCCGGACCAATTACGATATCAACTAATTTTTCTTCCTCCAGAAATTTTGATTTCAATCTTTCAGCCATACATCCCAAAACGCCTACTAGCAATTCCGGCTTGTACTTTTTCATTTTTCTGAATTCTGTAAGCCTTCTTCTTACTGTTGCTTCCGCCTTTTCACGGATAGAACACGTATTGATGAAAATCATATCCGCGTTTTCAAATTGCATCGTAATTCCAAAACCTTCTTTTTGCAAAATCGATGCTACCACTTCACTATCAGCAAAGTTCATTGCGCAGCCATAACTTTCGATATAAAATTTTTTGGTAAATGGGTTTGAGGTAATTTCTTTTGGTGCGAAGGCTTCTCCCTGCCTGCTTTCATCATGTTTTTTCTCAAGAATTAATTCCTGCATCTCAATTTTATTTCTTAGCGGGCAAAGATAATAAATTAAAAAATTGCGTCAGTATGGCAGAAAGTTAATAATCGAGAGTAATTATCCAATGATTAAATTATCACATTAGTTGTAGTAACACCGTTGTTTATTTACAGCAGCCAAAGAAATAAATCGAATTTTTTATTTTTAGCACCTTCGCGAGTACGGACTACTGTTTAGCTATAAATTTTGCGACTCTCATAATTTTTCCCCTAGTTAATGAAAGCGTATCATTTTTTAAATAATAATGGTTTGCGGTAGAGAGCGCTTTAAAAAAATCGTTTTCATATTGCAGGGCCGGACAAAATACTTTTGTGCTTACCAGCGGACCAAAGGAAATTTCGTTGTTTTTTAAAACGTAAGTACCAGAAAACGCATTACAACCGCCGTTACCTTCTACACGATTTTGGTCTTTATGCAAGACCAGATACATTTCCTTTCGCTCCGGCGTATCACTAATCGGTTTTCCCATTAATTCCACTAAACTCCAGTGTGTTTCCTCAAGGGGTGCCTTTACCAATGTTTCAGAATTTTGGCCAGTCATTTTATTTGTTGGGTTGCAATTCATATAAATGGCGCCAAAACCGATTATAGCAGCAATGATTATGTCAAATATGAATTTCATGGCTTTTCATTTTTATTTTCGGGGAAATAATTCCATATTTTTTGTGAATATGTTACTTTCACTTTTAATTTCTACTGATGGCCAAAAAAAGAAAACTGTTTTCGCCCATTACCATGTTGATGATTGTGATTGTAATTGCTGCGATAGCTACGTGGTTTGTACCGGCAGGAAAATACAACACACTTTCTTATAGTGATCATAATTTCAAATATAGTACCGATTCCTCAGAAGTTATTTTGCCGTTTACCAAACACACGCTGGATAGTCTCGGTATTTTTATTTCTCCCGAGAAATTTTCTTCCGGTTCTATCAGAAAGCCTGTTTCAGTTCCGAATACTTTCCACTTAATTCACAAAAATTCACAGGACGCAATCGATATTCTTGAAGCGCCTTTAAAAGGTATTACTGATGCGATAGAGATCATTTTATTCCTGCTTATCATCGGCGGATTTATGAACGTTTTTCATGAGACAGGAGCGATGGTAAAAGGGCTAACCTCTCTTTCTTACAAAATGAAAGGAAAAGAATCATGGCTGATCATAATCCTCACTTTTTTATTTTCATTTGCAGGTGCTTCTTACGGAATGGCTGAAGAAGCATTGGTTTTTTACCCGGTAATGGTGCCATTATTTCTTGCAGCCGGCTATGATCTTTTAGTGCCGGTTGCAGTAATTTTTGGTGGTACAAATCTTGGAACACTTTCATCTTTTACAAATCCATTTTCAACTATTATTGCTTCAAACGCCGCAGGTGTAAACTGGGCTGATGGCCTCACAGAGCGCGTTTTAATGTTTTTGATTTCTACAGCTATCATGATTTGGTATTTGGTTCGTTATGCGCAGAAAGTAAAAAAAGATCCATCGAAATCTCTTGTTTATAAAACAGATGGCAACGTGATATCTCCTTATGAAAATATAAAAAGTACAGCCATTGCAGAGCCGTTATCTGTCAGAACCAAACTTTTATTGATACTTTTTTTAGCTACATTTTTAACCATGATTACAGGCGTCGTTTGGTTTGATTGGTGGCTTTTGGAAATGTCTGCATTATTTCTTGCAGTTTCCATTTTAATTGCAGTTATAACAAAAACAAACGAAAGGCAATTTCTTGAGCAATTTATAAAGGGCGCCGAAAGCTTATTGGCAGTTGCATTTATTGTAGGTGTGGCACGAGGCGTTACCATTGTATTAAATGATGGGCACATCAGCGATTCAATCTTATTTTATTCTGCAAAACTAGTAAGCGGAATGCCACCATCACTTTTCATAATTGTGTTGCTTCTTTTGTTTCTCATTTTTACATTATTTATTTCGTCTTCATCAGGAATGGCGGTGCTTACAATGCCGATCATTGGCGGACTTGCCGTCATTGTAAATGTGCCGGGAAGAGAAATTGTAAATGCGTATTTATTTGGAATGGGCATTATGGGATTTCTTACGCCAACCGGTTTAATTCTCCCTTCTCTTGCTTTAGTAAATGTGAGTCTCAAAGCCTGGTGGAAATTTATTTATCCATTCCTCATCATAATTTTTGTTGTTTGTTCATTGTTTTTAATGATCGGAATTTATATCAAATAGCCACTACTAAAATTTCACATTTTTAATTAAAATTGGGGTTCAGTATTTGCTGTTTTTTGATTTAAAAAGACATAATTATGAAAAGAAAAAATATTGTAAAGCTGGTAGCCCTTTCAGTTTTCGCTTTATTGATTTCAATGGTATTGTATAGTTGTTCATCTTCAAAAAGTACAGTAAAATTAAATTCGGATGAGGTGAGAGATATCGTTGATTCTTCCCGTTTTGTTTTTGTGGCAGAAAGAGTAAACCCTTTGCGTGGAGCTTCCCGTTATCTTACTTCCAGGTACGATGTAGTTGTTAAGAAAGATACCGTTAATTGTTATCTTCCGTATTTTGGCCGTGCTTACCAGGCGCCTATGGATCCTTCAAAAGGAGGAATTCAATTTACATCTACAAACTTTTCTTATAACCTTACAGCAAAAAGTAATAACCAATGGGAAGTGACTATTAGGCCGAATGATTATATGGATGTACAGCAATTGTATTTTAATATTTTTGAAAATGGAACAGCAAGTTTAAATGTAGTGAGTGCACACAGAGATGCAATTTCATTCACGGGACACATTGAAAGAATAAAATAATAACAAAAGGATTAATCAATAAAAATGGATCAGCAGACCGGAAAATATCTTTTAATTGCAGGGGTAATAATTGTTGCTGCCGGTATAGTTATTTATTTTTTTCACGATTATTTTAAATGGATTGGAAAGCTTCCCGGTGATTTCAGAATTGAAAAAGAAAATTTTCGTATTTATTTTCCGTTAGCGACCATGATCATTCTTAGCCTGGTAATTACGCTCCTTATTAATATTTTTAAACGATTTTTTTAACGTTTTTTGAATGGACTATTTTGTTGAAAAGAATTCTGTTGTTCGTGAGATCTGGGGTAAAAGTGATACTGTGCTTTTTATTTTTGCCGGTGCTGCTGCAGAGTTCGCGTTGAACAAAGCAGTAGATTGGCTTTACTTTACCGGAAGGTTACCAACAGATCCTTTGGGGAGATTATTTTCAACAGTGAGCTACGCGCGAAAAATCATTTTCGATGAAAATGTAAAGGCATTAAAAACAATAGATTCAATTTTTACGATTCACAAAGTTGTTGAAATAAATCGTGGAAAAGCAATACCAGATTGGGCTTACAGAGATGTGCTCTATATGCTGATCCATTATTCTATTGCTTCATTTGAATTATTGGAACGCAAATTATCTGCTGAGGAGAAAGAAGAGGTGTATAATGTTTTTTTTCGTTTCGGAACGAGGATGAAACTTAAAGACCTGGCGCAAAATCACATTGAATGGATGCAGCAAAGAGAAACAGATATGCAAAATGATCTTGCGAAAAGTCAATACACGATCGATCTTTTTAAACAGTACAAAGAACATCTTGGGCCTGTTCGTTATTTTATTTTAATAGAAGGACAGAAATTAATTATTCCGGAAAGAGTCAGAAAATTATTGGGATTTAAAAAGGTTTCATTTCTCACATTCATTTTGCCTTTTTACAAACTCACCCGTGTTTTGCATTTAGATGACAACATTAAAAAGTCGTTGCTTCCGAAAAAATATGTGAAGGAAATTTATGAGCTTGATATTGAACAAGCGGTACATTAAAAAAAAGTGGCATAAAAATTTCTATTGCTTTGTTATTACTAATCCTTTAAATTAAATCATCATGGCAAAGTATGGAAAAAAATCAGAAAAAAAAGTTGAAGAAGCAATGCATGAAATGCATGAGGGCAAATTAAAAAGCGGAGGCAGTGGCAAGAAAGTGACGAATCCAAAACAAGCGATAGCAATTGGATTATCAGAAGCAAGAAAAGAAGGCGATAAAGTGCCACCGGAAAAATCAAAGTCCAAATCATCTTCGAAAAAAGCGGCGCCTAAAAAATCTGAATCGAAGAAATCTAACGACAAAAAATCAGCACCAAAAAAGTCAGCGGCAAAAAAAACGGACAATAAAAAATCTGCTGCAAAGAAATCAGCCCCAAAGAAATCCGCACCTAAAAAATCATCTTCTAAAAAATCGGATGATAAGAAAGCAGCCCCTAAAAAATCAGCCGCTAAAAAATCGTCAGCTAAAAAGAAATAACACGTACAAACAGGATATATAAGCCGTCTGAAAACAGGCGGTTTTTTTTATTTTCACATTTTCAAAGTGCTCATTTGAAATCCATTCCCAGGTTATACATCACAAATGTCCACATATCGGCAGCTTCATCAATTTGCTTGCTGGTCGGCTTTCCTGCACCATGCCCGGCTTTGGTTTCTATTCGGATCAGCGTAGGATTTGTGCCGTCGTTGTCTGCTTGTAAAGTCGCAGCAAATTTGAAACTATGGGCAGGGACCACACGGTCGTCATGATCGCCGGTGGTGATTAAAGTCGCCGGATATTTTATACCTGCTTTCAAATTTTGTAAAGGAGAATACTTAATTAAATTTTGAAAGTCGACTTTATTATCACTCCTTCCATATTCTGTTGCCCAGGCCCATCCGATTGTAAATTTGTGATAGCGCAACATATCCAATACTCCCACCTGAGGTATCGCCACTTTAAAAAGCTCCGGCCGTTGTGTCATCACAGCGCCAATCAAAAGGCCGCCATTACTTCCTCCGCGGATCGCTATTTTATTTGGATTGGTATATTTTTTATCAATTAGAAATTCTGTTGCAGCAATAAAATCATCAAAAACATTTTGTTTGTTTTGAAGCATTCCTGCTTTGTGCCAATCTTCCCCATATTCACTTCCTCCACGAAGATTTACCTGAACATATACTCCTCCTTGTTCAAGAAAAAAAGCATTTGAAATTGAAAATGCAGGTGTCAGCGCAATGTTAAATCCACCATAACCATAAAGCAATACCGGGTTATTTCCATCTAATTTTAATCCTTTCTTATAAGTGATAAACATCGGAAGTTTTGTGCCGTCTTTGCTGGTGCAAAATGATTGTAATGTTTCATAATTATCCATGTTTACCTTCACGTCACTTTTGCGAAAAAGAGTTGATTTCCCTGTTACGAGATCATACCTGAAAATCGTATTCGGAGAATTGAATGAAGTGTATGAATAAAAAATTTCTTTGTCCTTTTTGTAGCCGTTGAATCCACCTGCAGTACCAATTCCCGGCAATTTTATTTCATACGCATTATGTCCTTTATAATCAGTTTGATAAACCCTGGAAGAAGCATCTTGCAAATAAGTCAAAAATAATTTTCCACCTGCAGTTCCTACAGATTCCAGTAATTCTTTTCTTTCAGGAATGATCGTTAGCCAATTCTCTTTTGCGGGATTTTTTGGATCAATTGAAACCACTTTATAATTTGGAGCATCGTCATTGGTTCTGACCAATAGCCTGTCGCCATCATTATCAATAAAATTTGATTCGGTATCAAAACCTTTAACCAATAAAATAAAATGATTTTTTGAAGACGCGTTTTTCACATCTTTTACCCACAATTCAGAACCGCTCGTTCCCTCACTTGTGGTGATCATTAAAAAATGCTCATCTTCAGACAGGCCAGCGTTTATTGTTCTTAACGGATGTTCTTTGTCTTCATAAATTAATACATCATCGCTTTGCGGAGTTCCTATTTTATGGTAATAAACTTTATGAAACTGGTTTTGTGTAGTCAGTTTATTTTTCTCATCAGGAGCCGGATACCGGCTGTAATAAAAACCATCATCGTCTTTCCACGATAACCCGCTAAATTTGATAGAATGCAATTCATCCTTCAGTAAACTCTTATCATTTACGTTCATTACAGACGCATCTTCCCAATCGCTTCCCGCCTGTGATTCCAGGTAAACCGCGTACTTATTATTTTTACTAAACGACAAAGTTCCTATAGCGGAAGTTCCGTCTTTGCTTAGTTTATTTGGGTCAATAAATACCTCCGATTCAGCATCAAGTCCTTTTTGCCGATACAAAACCGCCTGATTTTGCAATCCGTCATTTTTATAGAAATAATAATAATGGCCTTGTTTAAAAGGTGCACCATATTTTGTGTAATTCCACAGTTCTTGGAGACGGTTTCTCACTTTTCCACGAAAAGGAATCTTAGACAGATAATCTTCTGTTATTTTATTTTCTTCCTTTACCCACGCTTTTGTTTCGGCACTGTTATCATCTTCAAGCCATCGGTATGGATCTTTAATGATCGTTCCAAAATAGTTATCTTCCTGATCTGCCTTTTTGGTATCAGGATATTTTATCTGCGAAAAAATTTGTGTAGTAATTGCCATTAAAATAGTAAAAACAATAATCTTCATAAGAATTTATTTATCAATGAAGATAAAGAATTAGAAAAACTAAATTTTAAAAAACCTTGCTTGCAAAACGATGTTAGTAATTGAATGAAAACGAACAGCAAACTGACAAATACGCTCAATTCTTATATCCTTTTTTATTAAAAATGAGTCTGAAAAGTGATTGTTATCCAATTCCGTTGGTAGTTACTTCCTTGTTTATTTTTGCAACTAAACCTTGCAAAACTTTTCCAGGCCCACATTCGGTAAATTCTGTTGCACCATCAGCAATCATTTGTTCTATTGTTTGTGTCCATTTTACAGGGCCGGTTAATTGCGCAATCATATTTAATTTTATTTCATCAGGATCTGTTACGGCTTTGGCAACAACATTTTGATAAACAGGACACAAAGGAATGTCAAATCTGGTATTTTCTATCGCTTCTGATAATTCCTCTTTTGCCGGTTGCATTAATGGAGAATGAAAAGCGCCGCCAACAGGAAGTATCAACGCGCGTTTTGCTCCGGCTTCTTTCAATAAAGCACAAGCTTCTTCTATCCCTTTTATTGAGCCGGAAATAACAATTTGTCCGGGGCAATTATAATTTGCAGGAACTACAATTTCGTTGGTTATCGAAGAACAAATTTCTTCTACTTTTTTATCATCAAGTCCGAGAATGGCTGCCATCGCAGAAGGATTTATTTCACACGCTTTTTGCATCGCCTTCGCCCTGATGGAAACCAATTTTAAGGCATCGTGAAAACTTAAACATCCGTTTGCAACCAGCGCTGAAAATTCACCAAGAGAATGACCGGCGACCATATCGGGCTGCGTATCAACAATAGTTTTAAAAGCAATTACAGAATGCAAAAAGAGTGCAGGTTGGGTTACATTTGTTTGCTTTAATTCTTCAGCAGTGCCGAAAAACATCACGTCTGAAATTGGAAAACCAAGAATCTCATTTGCTTCATCAAAAAGCAATTTCGCCTGTTCATCTTCTTCATATAAATTCTTTCCCATTCCAATAAATTGCGATCCTTGTCCCGGAAAAATAAATGCATGTGCCATAAACTGTTTTTTATTTTATCTTCTTTTAACTAAATCTGCCTGTATCAAATTTATAAATTCATTGCGGGTGCTTTGCTTTTCGAATTCTCCATGAAAGGCAGAAGTAGTGGTCACAGAGTTTTGTTTGGATATACCGCGCATCATCATGCACAAATGCTCTGCCTCAATAACCACAGCAACTCCAAGCGGATTCAATGTTTCCTGAATTGCATTTAAAATTTCAGTTGTCAGCCTTTCCTGAACTTGTAATCTTCGCGCAAAAACATCAACGACGCGTGCAATTTTACTCAACCCTGTTATCCATCCATTCGGAATATAAGCAACATGTGCTTTGCCAAAAAAAGGCAACATGTGATGTTCACACATACTGTACAATTCTATATTTTTTACAATGACCATTTCGCTGATGTCTTCATGAAATTTTGCTGAATTTAAAATCGCATGAGCATCCATTCCATAGCCTTGTGTGCAATACTGCATTGCTTTTGCTACACGTTCGGGAGTTTTTAAAAGTCCCTCTCTGTCCGGATTTTCGCCAATTAATTTTATCGTACTGCGATAGTTCTGCATTAATTCTTTGGTAACATCTTCGTCGTAATGTTCAATTTTTTTATAAGCCATAAATCATTTTTAAGTCAATAAAATCAAGATGCAGGATACTCTGCAAAGTTTTTGGGTGTTTCATACAAGCGGATTTGCAAATCCAGTTTTTTATCAATTTTACTTCGCAAAATTTCATAAATAACCATTGCGATATTTTCTACTGTAGGATTGAGATGGGCAAATTCAGGAACATCAAGATTCAGGTTTTTATGATCTAACTTTTCTAATACATTTTCCTTTATCAGTTCACTTAAAAACTTCAGATCGATTACATAACCTGTGTCAGCACCAGGCTCACCTGTAATTTTTACATCCATCTCATAATTATGGCCATGGTAATTCGGATTGCTGCATTTACCAAAAACAGCATAGTTTTTTTCTTCATTCCAAGCCGGATTGTGAAGCCGATGCGCCGCATTAAAATGTTCTTTTCTATAAACCGATACTTTCTTATTCATCTGATAAATTTAATCATGCTGCTAATCACCAAAATATTCAACAAAAATTCTGGGAGTTTCATACAATTTTATGCGATGCATTTGTACGCCTTCCGGTAAATGAGGAAGTAATTGTTTCCAGATTTCGATCGCAAGATTTTCTGTAGAACACATTTTTCCTTTCAAAAAAACAACATCCATATTCAGGTTTTTGTGATCTAATTTTTCCAAAACAAAATCATTTATTAAGCTGCTTAAAATTTTTGCATTTATTACAAAACCTGTATCAGCAGCCACTTCCCCTTTGATCGTTACATGCAATTCATAATTATGACCATGCCAGTTTCCGTTGGCGCATTTGCCAAAGACTAATTCATTTTTTTCTTTGCTCCACTCCGGATTATACAACTTATGTGCGGCATTAAAATGTTCTATACGAGTTAAAAATAACATTGAGTAGCAAAAATTTTCGCAAAGGTAAACCCATAATTTTTAATACGATTCTAAATGCGAAATTTGCGGGATGAATTTATTAATTGTTGCTGCTACAGAATTTGAGATTGAACCTTTTTTAAAACAAAAAAATAGTGCAGATATATTGATAACCGGTGTAGGAATTCCAGCAATACTTTATCATCTGGTAAAAAAAATATCTGGAAAAAACTATGACTTTGTAATTCAAGCGGGTATAGCGGGAGCGTTTAATGACGACGTGGGTTTAACGGAAGTTGTACAGGTAAGTGAAGACACTTTTGCTGATTTGGGAATACAGGAAAATGGCAAGTTTAAAACGCTTTTTGATATGGGATTTTCCGATAAAAATCATTTTCCGTTTACAAATGGATGGCTGAAAAATCCTCATGCCTTGTTGCAAAAAAATCACTTGCTTTCGGCAAAAGGAATTACGATAAATAAAATCAGTGATGATGCTTTTCAGAATAAAATGATCAAAGAAAAATTTTCACCTGATGTGGAAAGTATGGAAGGGGCTGCGTTTCATTATGTTTGTCTTTTGGAAAAAATTAATTTTCTTCAGTTAAGAGCTATTTCAAACAGGGTAGGAGAGCGCAATAAATCAAAATGGGAATTGAAAACATCTATTGAAAACCTGAACAAAGAATTATTGAATATAATTGAAAACTTAAAATGAATATGAATTTTACACTTGGATTTTCACCTTGCCCGAATGATACGTTTATTTTTGACGCTTTGGTAAATAAAAAAATTGATACCGGGGATTTTAATTTTAACGTAAGGCTGGAAGACGTGGAAACCTTGAATAATCTTGCGAGAGAGGAGGTTTTGGATTTTACTAAAATCAGTTACGGTGTGTTGCCTTTGGTCATTAAAAACTACATAGTAATGAACAGCGGTAGCGCATTAGGGAAAGGTGTTGGGCCGCTTTTGATTTCTAAAAAACCGGTTGATTTTACTGAAGTAGAAAAATACGCCATTGCTATTCCAGGCGAAAATACGACTGCGCATCTTTTATTTTCTCTTGCCTTTCCTAATGCAAAAAACAAAGTGTTTAAAAGATATGACGAAATAGAAAAATCAGTTCTTGAATCGGAAAAGGTATTGGGGGTGATCATTCATGAAAACCGTTTTACCTACATGGAAAGAGGATTACATAAAATTGTTGATTTGGGAAATTTCTGGGAAGAAAAAACATCACTTCCGATTCCTCTTGGTGGCATTGTTGGAAGAAGAAATATCGACGAAAATATTTTAATGAAAGTCGATGCACTCATAAAAGAAAGCATGGAATATGCTTTTGAAAATTATCCCCTGATTACGGATTATGTAAAACAACATTCACAGGAAATGGATCCTTCGGTAATGAAGAAACACATTGATCTTTATGTGAACCCATATTCGATCAATCTCGGAAAAGAAGGAAGGAATGCTATTCGAAAGTTCATTAATATTTATGAAAGTACATATAAAAATCCCATCAGTCCCGGTTTTGCGGAAGACGATATTTTCGTAAAAGAAGAATATTTCCCAATTAAATATTCTGAATAACACTTTTAAAAATTTCCTTTACTTTTTCGTTGCTATACGTTTTGCCGTTAAATTTTTGTACCCATCTTACAGCATGAATTGAGTTTGTAAGAAAAACTTCATCAGCATCTAATATACTATCAACAGAAAGTTCTTTTTCAACAACTGAATATTTCTTTAAAGAAAATTTTTCCAACATCCAACGCCGCATCGTTCCTGCCACACAACCTTCAGATAATGGCGGCGTATAGATTTTATTGTTTTTGATGATAAAAACATTCGCAATCGCCGATTCACAAATTCTTCCAAAAGCATTTAATAAAATCACATCATTCAATTTATTTTTTTTCGCAAAGCGCGCACCCATGACTGGCAGGAGGTAATTATTTGATTTTAAGTTCGAATAAATATCACAGCTTTTTTTTGCAGTTGGAAAAATATCAACCAGCAATCCAGTTTCATTCAACTCAAGCTGCTGTGGAAGTGCCGATGCTTCAATAATATAATTTGGAAAATTCTTTTCCGTGTCAAAAATATTTCCATCACTTCGAAAAACCATCAGCCTGATCCTTGCATTTTCTTCAATAGAATTTGTCTGCAAAAGATCTTTAATTGCGTGGTGAAAAAAAACGGGTGAAAAATTTTCAGGTATATCAAATTCCAGCACTTTCATTCCATTAAAAAATCGTTCAAAATGAAAATCTTCATTCAGAATTTTTCCCTGATGCAGGCGCATTGTTTCAAATAATCCATCTCCATAACGCAGCCCGCGGTTATCAACCGTTGTCACCGTTTGGTGTTGATGAAAAAACTGGTTATTGTAGATAAAAAAAAGCTCATTCATAACAAAAAAAATGAATGAGCAAAAGTAGATGGATGATTTGAGTAAAACCAGTTAAATTTCCTGATCGAGCAGGTTATTTTTTACAGCGAACATTATCAGGCCTGCTGTGCTTTTTGTACCAGTTTTAGTTTTCAGTTTATCACGAATAGCTTCAATCGTACGTGGGCTCAGATCTACGGCTTCAGCAATTTCGCGAGTGCTTTTTTCTTCACACATTAACCGCAAAATGGTAATTTCTTTTTCAGTCAGCACCGCGTCATCGTGGTTCGTTTTAAATGGAGATGACATGTTTTTTTGACGAAGGTTGTTTAAAAGCGCCTTGTTTGTGAGAGAATTAAAATAAAACTCCTGGTGGTGACAGGTCTTGATCGCTTCATAAATTACTTCTGCATCTGATGTTTTTACGAGGTAACTGTTAGCGCCGAGTTCCATTAATTTCGTAATTACACTTTGGTCATCAAGTAAAGTAAGCATGACGATTTTTATGCCGGGGTATAATTTTTTTACTTCAGGTAAAGTAGTAATACCATCCATAATGGGCATTTGTATATCCAGTAAAATCACATCAGGCTGAATGCCTTTTAGCATGTTCAATAGGTGTGCGCCATTATCCGCTTCAGCTATTACTTTAATATCTTTTTTCGAAGAAAGTGCAGTTTTAACACCGGCTCTGTACAGTACATGATCATCCACAATCATCACATTAATAACACCCTCTGTTTCTGGTTTCATAGTCTAATAATGAATTTTTAATAATAAAACATTGCAAAAATCTACATTAATTATGGGATATCATACAGAATAATTACCAAATTTAAGGAATCGTAATAATACGCATAAATCAAGTAATTAAACTTACAATATTCGGAAAGCTGCATTTAAAATAAGGATTAAATCTGCATTTCATTAAAGCATTTACCAACTATTTGGTAAATTTTCACGAACCAACCTTTGCATTTATATGCCAAATCGGACGTAAATTTTTTAGCTAATGTGTAGTGAATTTTTTAATTTTTGAACCAAATAAAAAGTTATTTGCTACCAGCAAATGAACAAATGTGTAAGATTCCTATTTAATAATCGATTCAAATTATCTTATTTTTTCTTCTGGCTTTTTGGTGCAAAAATTGCAAACATCCTTTTCCCTTCTAATTTCGGCATGCTCTCTAAAGTGCCTACCTCTACAAGCCTTTCAGCAAATTTTAATAGTAATAACTCGCCTCGTTCTTTAAACATAATTGCCCGTCCTTTAAACTGAACATAAGCTTTTACCTTATTGCCGTCTTTCAAAAAGTTTTCTGCATGTTTTGATTTAAAATCAAAATCATGATCGTCAGTATTTGGGGTAAAGCGGATTTCTTTTACTTCAGAAACCTTGCTCTTAGCCTTCATATCCTTTTCACGCTTCTTTTTTTCGTAAAGAAACTTGTTGTAATCTATCACTTTACAAACCGGTGGATCTGCTTGCGGTGAGATCTCTACCAGGTCAAGTCCCTGATCATTTGCAATTCGCTGTGCTTCTGCTGTCGAATAAATTCCAACTTCTACGTTATCGCCAACTAATCGTACCTGCGGTACTCTTATCATTTGGTTGGTACGGTGTTCCTGTTGTTGTTCTTTTTTAAAACGTGGATTAAATGCGCCTCTCGGCGGTCTTGGTGGAAATGCCATTAATTGATTTTAGGTTAAAATTTGTTTTATTTGATTATGAAAAATTCGTAAATAAGTAGCTGAAAAATCATTGGTAGGCCGCTCTTCTTAAATTTATAATTTAAATTATTAAATGTGCGTCTTATTCTTTACCTCTTCTTTAATATTTTCAATTACTTCGTTTAATGTTTTTGTTCCTTCGTCACCCTTGCCCTGCCTGCGTACCGACACTTTTTCTTCATTCACTTCTTTCTCTCCAATAATAAACATTATCGGAATTTTTGCCAATTCTGTATCTCTTATTTTCTTCCCAATTTTTTCACTTCTGTCGTCAATTTCAGCACGAATATCATTATTTTTTAATTGACTTAAAACATTTTCTGCATACGCAAGAAATTTATCACTTATAGGTAAGATTTTCACCTGAACCGGCACAAGCCACATTGGGAATTTTCCTGCACAATGTTCAATTAAAACTGCAACAAACCTTTCCAAACTTCCAAATGGAGCGCGATGAATCATCACTGGCCGGTGCTTGGCATTGTCTTCGCCGATGTAAGTAAGATCAAATCTTTCGGGCAAATTATAATCGACCTGGATTGTGCCCAACTGCCATTTTCTGCCAATGGCATCGCGAACCATAAAGTCTAATTTCGGTCCATAAAAAGCAGCTTCACCATATTCAATTACCACATTTTCCAAACCCTTTTCATTCACCGCTTCCATGATCGATTTTTCTGCCAGGTTCCAGTTCTCTTCGCTTCCGATGTATCTTGTCTTATCCTCCTGGTCACGCAAAGAAATCTGAGCGGTATAATCTTTAAAACCAAGGGAATTAAAAACATGCAAAACAAGGTCTATTACTTTTTTAAATTCTTCTTTCACCTGCTCGGGCATTACAAACAAATGCGCATCGTCCTGTGTAAATCCGCGAACCCTTGTGAGTCCATGCAATTCGCCGGACTGTTCATAGCGATACACAGTTCCGAACTCTGCCAGCCTTAGCGGCAGGTCTTTGTAGCTACGCGGTACTGCTTTATAAATTTCACAATGATGCGGACAGTTCATTGGTTTCAGAAAAAATTCTTCACCTTCTACAGGAGTTTTTATGGGTTGAAAACTATCGGCTCCATATTTTTCATAATGGCCACTGGTAACATATAAATTTTTGGAACCAATATGCGGAGTAACGACTGGCAGGTAGCCAGCTTCAAGCTGAGCTTTTTGCATAAAATCCTGCAGTCGTCCACGAAGCATGGCACCTTTTGGTAACCATAATGGTAAGCCTTGTCCTACTTTTTCCGAGAATGTAAACAGCTCTAATTCCTTTCCGATTTTACGATGATCCCGTTTCTTTGCTTCTTCTAAAAAAACAAGATACTCATCCAGCTCTTTTTGATTCGGAAATGTAACGCCATAAATGCGGGTAAGCATTTTATTTTTTTCATCGCCTTTCCAATAGGCACCGGCGATGCTCGTTAATTTTATTCCTTTAATAAATCCGGTTGAGGGAATATGAGGGCCACGGCACAAGTCTGTAAATTTTCCCTGTGTATAGAAAGTGATATTTCCGTCTTCTAAATTTGAAAGCAAATCTAGTTTGTATTCGTCACCTTTTTCTTCAAAATATTGAATCGCATCTGCTTTTGAAATTTCTTTTCGTATGTATGGATTATTCTGTTTAGAAAGCTCCGCCATTTTCTTTTCCAATTTTAGCAAATCGGTTTCTGTAATCACATTATCGCCTAAATCGATATCGTAATAAAAACCTTTTTCTACGGGTGGACCAACCCAAAATTTTACGCCAGGAAAAGTATCTTCAACAGCCTCCGCCATCAGGTGAGCCGAAGAATGCCAGAAAGTCGATTTACCCTTGGCATCTTCCCATGTTAAAAATTTAATAGAAGCATCGTTTTTGATCGGTCTTGAAAGATCCCAAATTTCTCCGTTTACCTCTGCTGCTAAAATCCTCCGTGCAAGGCCTTCGCTAATTGATTTTGCAATATCCATCGCCGAAGACCCTTGCTCATACTGCCTTACAGCTCCATCAGGAAAAGTTATATTCATCATTCTACAAGTTAAAATTATTCTCTTTTTTATTTTTTGAACAGCAAATTTAACGAAGTATTAGACAAAGATGATATTCCTTTGGGAGGATATGCTTTTAATAACAATTAATTTTGAAAGAACAAATATTTGGGCACGATGAAAAGAATTTTTACTCTACTTTTTCTATTTTTTTTGGGCGTTGGTTTGTTTGCAAAAAAATCACTTGCACAAAATTACTCTGCTGAAAAAAGTGCTTCCCATTATAAATCACATAATAAAAATGAAATCAATTTTGATGGACAATGGAAAGGCGGATTTGATGAAGGAGGATTCGGAATTCCGGGCTTTGACAGCGATATAAAATATGTATTGGAACTGACGACCAACGGTTCACATGTTTCCGGCTATTCCTACACTTATTTCCAGGAAGGAATAAAAAGATATTATACAATTTGCCGGCTTATTGGTACCCTCAATCGCGAAACAAATGATATTGTAGTAACCGAAATTGAAAGAACAAAATTTAATACACCACCGGATTTTCAAAATTGTTTTCAAACCCACCGGCTGCATTACGAAAAAGATACCGGAAATATTGAGGTACTGAAAGGTACCTGGATTCCTGCTCCAAACCAGGGCAGAGGCTGTGGAAGCGGAACAACAGTGCTTTCACGCAGAATAGTAAGCAATTTGCCAATTGGATTTATGCCGCATAAAAAAAGTCCGGCAATAAAAAATCCGGTAGCAAAGTCACCGGAGAAAAAACCGATTCATAAAAATTCAATTGCTGCTGCTCCTAAAAAGCCAAATACAAATCCGACTGCAAAAGCAACGGAACCGGTTAGAAAATCACAGCCAAAAATGAAAATGGAGGAAACAGAAACTGTAAAAAGTTCGGTTCCTAAAAATGAAAATTCTTCTATTGCAGATTCAGAAATAAAAACACATCACTACATCACGCCGACATTAAAAGGTTTTGAAAAGCGCAGAACGGATATAGTAAAAACTATCGATATCGAACAGCCAACTTTTCATCTCGATTTTTATGATAATGGGGAAATAGATGGAGATTCCATTACCGTTTTTTACAATGGAAAAGTTGTTTTATCGCATCAAAGATTATCAGAAAAACCAGTTTCCCTGACATTGACGCTTGATAAAAATGCAGCTGAAAATATTGTTACCATGTACGCGGATAATCTCGGCACTATTCCTCCAAACACAGCACTGATGATCGTTACAGATGGTGGCAAAAGGTATGAAGTAAGAATGGAATCGGATTATGGAAAGAGTGGCAGTGTAATCTTCAAAGCAAAATAGTTACAATTTCATCCGGGAACGCAATTGCATTTTTGCTTTGCAAAAGCGTTTTTTATCCAGTTTTTTTTTAGGGAAACCATTATTATCTGGTTCATTTGTTCCTTTTCTTCTTCTCGTTTATAAAATAACAATCTGTGTTATTTATTGTTTTGCTGCAAGTGTGATTGTTTTATGTAAACGAACAAATGAGTAAGATTTCTATTTGGAGTTAGAGCCAGTGCGAAGCATTCTATAACACATACTCTACTTGCTTGCATCAATAATTGAAGCATTTTCTAACAATGAAATTTTAATCGGTTGAATTAAAAATCAGTTTCTGTAATTTTGAAACTCATTTTAATTTTCAATCTAATGAGCCGCAAAATCAATTACTGCATCAACCTGCTGATTTCACTTTTTCTTTCTTCGCAACTTATTGCACAATCTACATTTATTCCAAAAGCCGTTGAATTACCGAATGGATGGTCACTATCACCGGCGGGCCTTGCATTGAACCTGAGCAGCGATCTGCCTTTAAACATTGCTGTTTCACCTTCTAAAAAATTTGCTGCAATTACTGATAATGGGAATGGAGTTGAGGGAATTGAATTAATAAATATTTCCAATAAAAAATTATTATCCTTTACAAAAATTCGTTCCGGATGGCTGGGCTTGGAGTTTAGTAATGACAATAAATATTTGTATGCTTCAACAGGAAATCGAAATATGATTTTACGGTTTCAGGTAAAAAATGACGGCCTTACTTTAAAAGATTCTATTGTTTTGGGAAAGCCGTGGCCCAATAAAATATGTGTAACCGGAATTGCTTTAGACGATGCTAATTCGCAGTTGTTTGCTGTTACAAAAGAAGATAACTCACTGTATGTTTGCGATACAAAAAATAATAAAATTTTGCGGCAAATTCCATTAAGTGCCGAAGCTTATACCTGTTTATTAAATCCTGCAAAAACACAACTATATATTTCTTTGTGGGGTGGCGATAAAGTGATCATCTATGATGTAAAAAAAGGAGTTATCTCTGATTCGATTGCGACAGAAAGCCATCCGAATGATATGACTTTTACCAAAAATGGAAATTTTCTGTTTGTGGCAAATGCAAACAGTAACAGCGTTTCTGTTATTGATACCAAAAAACAAAAAGTGATTGAAACGCTTTCTGCGAGCCTCTTTCCTGATGCCCCAGCAGGAAGTACAACCAATAGTGTTGCTTTATCAGCTGATGACAAAACGTTGTACATCGCTAATGCGGATAACAATTGCCTCGCAGTTTTTAATGTTTTAAAACCGGGTTCATCCAGGTCGTACGGATTTGTACCTACCGGCTGGTATCCTACCTGTGTTCGTGTTGTAGGCAATACACTTTTAGTTACTAACGGAAAAGGATTTCAATCAATGGCTAATCCTTACGGTCCACAGCCTGATAATAAAAAAATAAAAACTCCTTATCAAAAAGCAATCACTTCCGAAGGCAAACAGCCGGTTCAATATATCGGCAGTTTGTTTAAAGGGTCGCTTTCATTTATTCCGATTCCAAAAATGAATGAACTTGAAAAATATTCTATCCAGGTTTATAAAAATACTCCTTACAATAAAAATAAAGAAGCATTGGCAGCAGGTGAATTCGGAAATCCTGTTCCGCAGAAAGTGGGAGCCGCTTCACCGATAAAATATGTTTTTTATGTTATCAAAGAAAACCGTACATACGATCAGGTTCTCGGTGATATGAAAGAAGGGAATGGCGATAGTTCTTTATGTCTTTTTGGTGAAAAGATTACGCCGAATCTACATTCTATAGCAAGAAATTTTGTACTCCTTGACAATTTTTATGATGATGCAGAAGTAAGCGCAGATGGGCACAATTGGAGTACAGCCGCTTATGCAACCGATTATGTTGAAAAAACATGGCCGACCAATTACAGTGGCCGCGGCGGTACTTATGATTATGAAGGAACACGGAAAATTGCTTACCCGGCGAAAGGATTTATCTGGGATTATTGTCAGCGGGCAGGAATCAGCTATCGCAATTACGGCGAATTTGTACATGATGGCAAAGAGCCAATTTTACCTTCGATTGTGGGACATTTTTGTGCCGGCTTCCCTGATTTTGATTTAAGTATCCAGGATGTGTATCGTGAAAAAATATGGGAACATGATTTTGATTCTTTAGTTGCAAACAATGATTTGCCAAAATTTTCGACCCTGCGTTTTCCGGACGATCACACGAGCGGAATGAGGAAAGGAGCTTACACACCTTATGCAGCTGCAGCAGATAATGATCTGGCTGTTGGGCGATTTATCGAGCATATTTCGAATAGCCCTATTTGGAAAGAGTGCGCTATTTTTATTGTGGAAGATGACGCGCAAAATGGTCCGGATCATGTGGATGCCCATCGCTCTACTGCATATGTTATCGGCCCTTATGTAAAACGCAATTTTGTAGATCACACGATGTATTCTACCTCAGGATTGTTGAGAACGATGGAACTGATTCTTGGCTTGCCACCAATGAGCCAGTATGATGCGGCAGCAATGCCACTATTCAGATCTTTTTCTGCTTCACCTGATTTTACAGCGTATAAAGCGTTGCCGTCTAATATAAATATTGATGAAAGAAATACTGCCTGGAATAAATTGGCAAAAGAATCGGCAACATTTAATCTGGCTGTTGAAGACGCTGTGCCGGATGTGCCCTTTAATGAAGTAATCTGGAAAGCAATAAAAGGAGAAAACAGCGTGATGCCAACACCGCGGCACAGTGCATTTTTGAAATTGCAGGAAAAGGTGGATGATGATGATTAGGTTTTTTATTATGGAAATTAAAATTCAGTAAACAAATAAATAAGACAGAATTTTAATTTTAAATTAGCAGGGATCTGTTAATAAATTA
>Ga0207652_10000168_pt1 | contig 71181 bp, 85 predicted proteins | sample KBSC63BmetaG_FD_184334 | JGI IMG/M metagenome (GOLD analysis project Ga0207652, IMG submission 184334) | Corn rhizosphere microbial communities from Kellogg Biological Station, Michigan, USA - KBS C6-3B metaG (SPAdes) (version 2) | ecosystem: Host-associated > Plants > Roots > Rhizosphere ... | reverse complement strand
TGCTGCAATCGGCGCTTATCATTTCATGCCTAAAAAACCCTCTTTAGCTAGTCACTTTGAAACAGATGATTCCCATTCTTTACAACTTTGTCTGTAATTTTGGCATCGTTAAATCGAGCTCACGTTACTTTAAGACTGTTGCCTGCAGATAATATTGCGCCGCTACGATATCCGGCCGTGCTTGATTCACCGACCATTATGTGCTGCCCCAGGATGATATCCGGCTTGGATGTCTTTATAGATTTCTTCCAATTCGAAAAGCAGCTTAGGTATGAAGCAGTTCATGTAATTATTGAATGCTTTGATCCGGCTGACTTCCATAGCTTTTATATTAAGGGGTACTAGATGGGGGCCTATTAATTTACATGCCGTTTTTAGTGCTGCTTTGAAGTGTCTATATGGTTTCGGTAGAAAAGATATTTTGTCTCCCAAAAAACCGTTTGCCAAATTTATATTAAAAACGTGATTGCTTATTCTAAAGCTTAATAAATACTTTTTTACTTTTTCTTTAATTTTAGAAATATCTCAGGCATTGTTTCCTCATCTATCGCCTCCATATCTATAAGTTTTAATGATTTGACCATTTTTAAAGTGGTGGTTTTATAAGTTTGAAAATGCGGGGTTTTTAAATGCAGCTCATATGCTTCCCTGCTGGCATATATTTCCAGGATTCTCACCTGCGTTGGATATTCTTTTTGATACATTGGGTAAATAGCAATAACACCAGCTTCCAGTTTCACTGATGCACGCGATTCCTCTTTAAGGATTGATTTATATTCTTTAAGATAACTAGAATCAATTTCTATTTCTGATATACGAATCATCATGTTATTTTTTTGAGCGGAAATAATACCAGATGGTAACATCATCAGCATTATAATTAAAAAGCTTTTCATAAAAGTATGGTTTACCACTGCTGCGTTTATGCAAAAGTATATTTTGTATTTCGCTTGTTAGTTTAAATCAACAACAACCACCGCCTGGTGTACAGCAGCTTTGATTGGCTGTTTGTAACTCGGTTAATTGGATTTTTTGTTTTACAGGCGAAATCCCGCAAGCGTCATTTGCCAAACAGGCAGTTTGCTTTGGAACAAGTACAAAATCTTTTCCATTGAAATCCAAACCATATTTACCAATGGTATCCGATTGGTATTCAACTTCTATTTCCAAATCGCCAATTCCTAATTTATTCTCTGAAAGGGAAATGATGTTAGCTAATTTTTGAGGCTTTAATCGGTGATCAACATCATTGGCATCAAAAAGCTGGAAGTTTACAACTTTTTCAAGCCGCGTGGTGCCGCCACAGTCAATAAAATGTTTGGTAACGATCCCAACTTCTGTAACATGGAAGTTTTCAGGAACATAAGCCCCTGACGGCAATTTAAAATTGACACTTTGTGCTGTAGTAAGATATTTCTTAATTTCTGATAATTTCATTTTGATTTGTATTGATTTGTTAACAACAATCTGTTCTTTTATTTTTTATTTTAGTTGAAACGTTTTCAAAATATGCTTGCAGTTTTTGAATAGCTTTTTCGTCAATACAGTAGCAAACAGAATTCCCTTCAATATCGCCTTTGATAAGTCCTGCATTTTTTAATTCTTTGAGATGTTGTGAAACGGTTGCCTGTGCCAAAGGCAATTCATTTACAATATCGCCACAAATGCAGGTATTCACTTTTAGCAGATATTCAACGATTGCAATTCTTGCAGGATGCCCTAATGCTTTGGCAAGTGTTGCTATAGCATTTTGTTTTCTGGAGAAGTGATCTGTCCTGGTTGCTCCCATAGTCTTAATTTAATATTGCAATATTACGATAAAGATGGAATATACAAAAACTTTTTATACAGGGAATTGCAGGAAAAAAGAGAAGAGAGAGAGTTATATAAAACCGCTGTTTTGCGACCGGGCAGTCATTATTAGTTTATCCGTTTAAGATACTTTATCCAGTTTGCATAGTTAATTATCCGTGTTGTATCGTCATTTTCAAAGAAAGGAGCTAGCTCCAGGTCTAACCAATCTTCAACTTGCTCATAAGTTGTTTGGTTTTTCTCAACCGCTGCAATAATGTTGCTCTGCGTTGTAAAATATAGGACAAGTTGCTTTTTGGTGAAAGTGATTGAGTTTTTGAATCTTTCCTCAGTGATAAAATTGAAATTCTTTGAAATCAGATTTTCATTTGTCCAGGAATAGGAATTGTTACGAGGGGGAGAAGGAAATTTTTTCAGATAAATATCCGGAAACCAATTGGTGAAGTTGTCATTGCCAACCATTTCGGAAATAAAGTAATTCTCGTAGAGCACAAGCCACGATTTACTTTTTAAAAGCCGGCTCGCTTCTTTTAGAAACTGATCAATATCAAACCAATGAACACCCGAACTAACTGTAATTAACTCGAAGTGGTTATCTGCAAACGGTTGTTGCTCTGCGGCAGCAATTGAATAATGAATTTTGTCTGCCTGCGGAGCAAAGTTCAACATCTCTTGCGAAGCGTCAGTCCCGTAAACATTTGTTGCGATTTCTAAGAGTGCTTTCGTGGAAAGTCCTGTTCCACAGGCAATGTCCAACGCGTTATTTAATTTTTTGTCGAGATGCAAATAATCTTTGATGTGCTTTATCGTATTGCTGTGGAAATAAGGCCGCCCTTTTGAATAACGTTCTGCTACTGTCTTTGGTTTAAAGTAGTTCATATGCTGGTATCGTGTATTGCTTTGACGCTGACCTGAAGGCTGGAAAAACACAAGCCGAAGATAAATACAAAAGGCCAAAATTTGTTCGTCTGCTGTTCCCATTGCTTTAGGTTTAATTTGAAATAACGACATTCAATATAAATTCCTAACTTACAAACTATATATTCTATATAACACTGTTTATAGTATGAAACTGACAAAGCTTCTTCTATTCTTTTTGTTTACTCCATTTATTACTCATGCGCAAAACAACGTCCCGTCAAATATTGATTCTCTCGTCAAATATTTTTTAAGACGGGTAGGCTCTTTTGATAAAGAGAAAATATTGCTTCAAACCGACAGGCATATTTACGCGAGTGGTGAAACAATTTATTTTAAAGCTTTTCCTGTTGATTCTATAACAAACCAGTTAAGAAGCAAGCCAAAGAAATTATATGTTGATCTTGTAGATAATAAAGATCGGGTTTTCGGCCAATTGCTTTTAAATGCATCCAACTTAAAAACAAATGGTGAGTTCGTTTTAAATGATTCATTAAAAGAGGGATTTTACTGGATCAGGGCTTATACTGAGAAAATGATTTCAAAAAACTTAGGTGATATTACTGCTGAGCCGGTATATGTTTTTAATCCTCGAAGCAAAAGTTTCAGTTCTGAAATACCGAAAAAAAAAGAAAGCATTGATTCGGCTATAACTCAGGTAGTACAGGTTTTTCCTGAAGGCGGCAATATCATTTCAGGCATTAATACAACTGTAGCTCTGAAAGTTACTGATCAACATGGGAACCCCGAAGTAATACAGGGAATACTTAAAGATAATGCTGATGAAGTGTATGCAAAATTTAGCACGAATTCCGACGGTCTCGCGAAATTTTCTTTTTATCCCATTTGGTATCATCGTTATGCCATTTATCTTTTGAATAAAAACAAGTATGATTCGGTTATTGCATTGCCTCCAATCAATTTTTTTGCTGCCCAACTTGCCGTCGTTGAACAAACCGACAGCCAGGTGAAAGTGAGAATTGCTCTTGAAGATTCTATATATTCTAAAAATTATACCACATACCTGCTTGCGATTAGTGGCGATAGTATTTGTTATAGTGCTATTGGAAAAGGAATGTATGAGATGGAAATACCGCTCAATAATTTTTCTCATGGTATGAGTAGATTGCTTCTGTTCAATTCGAAAAACCAATTGCTAAGTGAAAGGGATATTTTTATTAAAAAAGAAAATTACCATATCACGGTTAATGCGGATAAAGACAATTATGGAGCGAGAGAAAATGTGAAGGTTGATGTGATCTTAACCGATAAGAACAATAAACCATTGTTAGCCGCCCTGTCGTTTGCAGTGACAGACATCCGTGTAAGTGATACGATAACAGATAATTGGAATAATTACACATTGCAAGATTTTTCAGCGGAAGATGCCGATCTTGTAATGCTTACACAAAAAAATAAATATGCAAACTGGAATTCGACGGATACCTTTGGGGGACTGAAAACAATCAACGCGATTAATAAATTGCCCGCGGAAATTTCTTCAGGAGAAGAAAATAACGATTCATCTTTCGCCATTAGCGGCACCGTTGTTGACAGTAAGAATGAACCGGTTGCAAAAAAACTGGTTACCATTTTTTCCAATAAGAGTTATGTTTTGGTGAATACAGATACCACTGATATAAACGGAAGATTTGAATTTTATGTTTCTGACTATAGCGACAGTACCAAGTTTGTTGTACAAGTAGGTAATTTAAAAGGGAAAAAGCAAGACGAATACAAAATCGTTTATGATACGAGCTATATGCCCCATTTTACTACACCTGCTTATCTGAAAAAAGAATTTACGTTTGATGAAAAATTAAGAACAATCCTGGATGAATTATATCATTTTGATTCTGTTCACTTAGGCACAGGTAAAGAATGGCTGAACCCTGTAATAATTAACCGTCACAAAAAAAAGGAAGTAACCTATGATGAAACAAAAAGAGTCAGCCCCTTTTCTCATATAATTACTGCTGAAATGATTGGACAGGGAGCAAATATGGCGGGTAATGCCTTGATGATGGTTCCCGGAGTTCATCCAATTGGAAATAATATTTTCATAGGTGGAGCAGTTGCCATGCATGGCAAATTTCAGCAGCCGCTGGTAGTTCTTAATGGAGTTGTTGCGGACACTACCGGACAAACGGTTTTGGATATTGTAAATTCAATCCCTGTAAGCACGATTGATTTTATTGAAGTATTAACTGGGCCAGAAGAGGCAATATATGGGATGCAAGGTGCATACGGCGTAATCCTGATCAATACAAGATCCCGCCCACGAAAAAGTGAGACAAACATGACTGGCCTATCATCTTTCTATCCACGCGGATTTTATACAGATCGGCCGTTCAGTATGCCTGATTATAAGAACGAAGCAACGAAAACTTCGAAAGTGCCCGATATACGAACAACTATTTATTGGAAGGGCAACATCATTACCAATCCGGAAGGGAAAGCTTCCGTAAACTTTTTTACAGCCGATATGCCTGCTACTTATTTAATAACTATAACAGGAATCAGTGCAAATGGTGATAAAATTTATAAAACAGTTACTTTAAACAGAAACTGAGATGACTTTAATTTGGTGGATTAACCAATAGAAGTTGGAAAAGTTTCTTCCGGAACCTGGCACAAATCTGCAGGAACCTTTAATTTACCGGCTAATAAAGCTGTGCCAAAACCGAGCAAAGCTATAAAAGCAAATGACCAGCGCAAACTGATCAACTGCGCAATAAACCCGATAACAGGAGGGCCGATTAAAAATCCAAGAAAACCAATGGTAGAAACAGATGCCAGCGCGGCTCCTGCAGACATCGTTTCTGATTTTCCTGCAAGCCCGTAAACAATCGGAACCACGGAAGAGACTCCAAAACCAACGAGTAAAAAACCTGCAGTGGCGGAAATCAAATAAGGGAAAATAACTGAAATCAACAATCCGCTGCTAATCATTGTTCCACTTATCTGCAACATTCGTTTCACGCCGAATTTTGTAACCAGCCAGTCTCCTAAAAATCTTCCTAAAGCCATTGTTCCCGTGAAGGCTACGTAACCAAGTGTAATCAAGGCTGCAGGAGCGACGACAATTGTTTTAAAATAAACGCCGCTCCAGTCTGCCATCGCTCCTTCACATAACAAACAACAAAAGGCAATAAGGCCAAGCATCAAAAGTTTTTTATCGGGCTTCACAAATATTTTCTGGGATTGATGCCTATTTGCGTCATGAGGCAAAGTGAATTTATAGGAAAGAAGAACGAGCAAAATGACAAGGCTGCAAACGGTAGAAAAATGGAAGAAAGGAGAGAAGCCTCTTGAAATAAAAAATGTGCCGATGACCGCGCCGCTAAAACCTGCAAGACTCCAAAATCCATGAAAAGAAGCCATCACCGATCTTCCATATAAGCTTTCTACTCCAACGGCTTGTGTATTCATGGCGATATTGATGAGATTGCCCATGATGCCAAAAAAAAACAGGCTTAAGATTATTTGCGCCACGGATGTTGAAGAGGCGAGCAGTAACAAGATGAAAGGATAAATGACGGAGCCCGAAATCATCATTGGTCTGCTTCCATATTTTGAAACCAGCCAGCCTGAAAGGGGAAGGCTCACCATCAAACCCGCGGGCAGCGCAAAAAGTACGCCTCCAAGAGCACCATCGCTTAAATGTAATTTTGCCTGGATAGCAGGAATGCGGCTCGCCCAGGTTGAAAAAATCAGTCCCTCAATAAAGAAAAAAACACAGGCGGCGATCCTGTATTTTCGAAAAACGAGGGCTTTGTTGAAATTGATTTCCTGCAAAACATTATTTAGAGCAAATGTAGGATTATTCCGATTTGCAGGGATGAATATCATGGCCAGAAAAACCTTCCACAACCAGATAGCCGATAGCAGATAATTGTACCCGAAGGGGGACATCCTGGAAATTATGCAAGCTTTCAGTGAAATTAAGATCTGAGAGTAGAGTTATTCTTTTTTGTTGGTTTACTGCTTAATAATGAAAAGCTGATATTTTCAACAGATGTTATCGACTCTAACTTTTTCTATGATCTAGTTTTGCGTAGATATCAAGACTAATGAATTTTCCATTCTTTATTTCGCAATCTGCCATGGTTCCTTCGTGTATGAAGGCCAGTTTAGCCATGGCTCTTTTGCAATTAGTGTTTCCGGTTTCTACAAGTCCTTCAATGCGATGAAGCCCAAGTTTTTGGAAGCCATAATTATAAATTAGTTGCATTGCTTCTTTCATTATTCCTTTGCCCCAGAAGTCAGGCAACAGCCAAAAGCCGATTTCAGCCTTTCTGTGTTCTTTCGACAGGTTGTTCAGCCCCCCTGCTCCATAAAATGTTTTATTGTCCACTGAAGAAATCGCCCACCAAATTCCTGTTCCGCTATTCCCAAGGTCTGCGAAAAATTTCATTTGTTTTTTTGTTGCTTCTAACGTGTCATAGTTAACGCCATAATATTTAATAATGTCCGGGTGTGAAAGTCCCTTGAACACTATTTCAAGATCGCTATCAACAAATTGCCGAAGTAAAAGTCTTTTCGTTTTTATAACTGGAAATTCTGATGTCATTTTTTATCATAGTTCAGAAGTTTATTTAAAAGCGATTGCTGCGCTTGATGGTCCGGCTAATTGAATTATTTTGGTAGATGTAAAGCCTGCTTCTTTGGCCCATTTATTAAAATCGGCAAAGGTGAAGTCAAACCCTTTTCCGGTTTCAATTAGCATATTTATACTCATCATCATTCCAAAAACATTTTTGGTTCTTTCGTCATCAATTATCCCTTCAATGGCGACAAATGCACCTCCTGGCGGCAAGGCATCGTATGCTTTTTTCATCAGCATCAGTTTTGTTTCTTCATCCCAGTCATGCAAAATATTTCCCATCACAATAACGTCAGCTTTTGGAAACTGGTCTTTAAAGAAATCACCTTCGGCTGTTTTAACGCGGCCTTGCAATTGAAAGTTGTTTATTGTTTCATTTGCAATTGGTGCAACAGCCGGTAAATCCCATGAAACACAAGTCATGTGTGGCTGATGTTTTGCAACCATCAACGAAAGTAAAGCACCAGAACCTCCTACATCTACCAAAGTTTTGTATTTAGAAAAATCAAAGGATTGCGCAAATGCTATGAAGTTCCCCATTTGAATTCCGCTCATCGCGTGAATGAATTCTTTCAATCTGCCAGCATCTGAATAAAGTGATTCAAATAAACCGCCCCCGCTCTTTGCTTCGTTTTGTGGAAGCCCGGTAAGTAACCCGCCTTCCAAAGTCCCCCAAAAATTATAGAGGCGATTATTGAACATTTCCAGTATTCCCCCAATGTAGGAAGGTTTGTTTTTATCCAGGAAAAAATCGCTGTCCGTATTGTTAGAATATTTTGCTGTTTCCAACAGCCCCTCACGTTTAAGGAAACCAAAAGCAGTTAGTGCGTCCAAATAATCATATACATTTCGGTCGGTACATTTAAACCCCAAATGCGTTTTAATTTCTATCCCCGACATTGATTTATTTTCCGCAAGCAGAGTAAAGATTTGAAATTTTACGGCTGATAAAAGAATTTTAGATGCCCAAAATCCCGTGCCTATTTTCATTATATTTTCCGGTGTAGGGTGATTTACGTTTTGTTCCATTTTTAAATTATTTAATTATTGATTACTCCGGTTGATTTTGGCGTATTCATTAACGGTTGATTTTGGCGTATCCATTAATTAGAACAAATATTAAAAATGCTCCAAACGTTTTTGGGCTTTGCGCAGACGGAAAAATAGTATTTCCTGCTTGCCCAAACCGTTACCAAATATATAATTATAAGTTCATTGTTTATTCAATCTTAAAAATTATTCTTCCACCTCATTAAAGTAAATGTAATCTCTTTTTAATAATAGCACAAGCAGGGACGTTGCGCCAACCAAAACACAATCTTACGCTAAGATAGGCGTTCGGCATATACGTTAGTACGCCATTTTTTGTTCAATTTCTTCATTAAAATTCTAATACTTTTAAAATGGTTTCAAAACGTTCATTTTTTAGCTGTTTTCAATCTTAGAAATTTGAGCTTTTTGTACGCCAACAAGAGCACCCAATTATTCCTGTGTCAAGTTGCGTTCTTATCTTGCTTGTTCAATGGCTTGTCCTTACAAGTCAATTTTTAACTCAGTTTTCAAAAGCTTCACGTCTTTGGGTTCCACGCCGATATGTTTATCAATCATTGTGTCGATTGAAACGGTTTTAAATGTATTTGTAATAATTATTGTCCTAAAGTATATGTCAAAGAAACAAGACCTGTTGAAAAAGTTTTGGTGTCAACAAGTGTAAGATTAATTCTGGCTTTAATGTTACTGAATAACGGCTTGCCACTTCCAAGTAAAATGGGATGAACAGCTAATGATAATTCATCAACCAATCCTAAATTCATCAGTGATGTCGTAAGCCCTGCACCACCAAAAAGCCAAATATCTTTTCCTTTTTCGTTCTTGATTTTTTCAACTTCAGTTTTTATGTCGCCTTTTATTAATCTCGCTCCTTCTTTTACTTCGTTAAGTGTGGTAGAGAAAATATACTTTTTCAACTTTGAAAAACCGCTACCGCCATTGTCCCCCATAGTCAAAGTGAGTTCATAAGTTTTTCTCCCAAGAAACGTGGTGTCAACTCTTTTTAAAAAATGGGAAAGCCCGTAATCCTGATCAGTAAAGCACCAATCATACTCACCCGCCGGTCCTTCAATAAAACCGTCTAAACTGACTGCAACTCCTAATATTACTTTCCGCATAGCAAGGTGCTTTTTAAAATTCTTCGTAACGTTTCAAGGACTTGTTTTTAATGAAGCATTAGCAAATCCAGGATCTTCAGGTTCTAATTCAAATTTAGTGATTCATTTTTTAATGCGGGCGATAAGTTTAGGCTTCTTTTTCTGATCAAGAAACAGGAATGGATGGTTTACATCATATTCCATAATATGAGGTAAGCTTTCTGCAGTCGCAGACACTATTCCCCGTGTTGGCTGGAAAACATTTTGAAAAACGCCTGCAGCAGGCTAAACAAAGATAATAAAACCGAAGTTACAACTATAGCCAGGCAATCAACGTTGGTGGAACTACTCATGTTGCGTTATCAGTGGCCCGACTGTCATCAAGCCTTTTATACGTTTAATACTAAACAACATCTCCTTTTTAGAGATAATTTTTAGATATAACTAAAACTTTGCCCAATAATCCGTCTAAGATGTATATATATTTGTCCTCAGGGTTAGTAAATGTTTCCATTTCTCCATTTTTAAATGAAGTTATTTTTGAAATGTAGTCAAGGACAATATCCTGATTCGATGTATTGGGTCTGGAAGGGATGATATTTATTTCCTTGTTAAATCCTGCCAGTTCTTTCCTTGTTCCATCTGTTGCAAAAAGATAATCATTATCCACACAAAAATCTCCTAACTCTGCTCCACCACCATTCGCCTGGATAGTATAGAATAATGATACAACACCATTTCCTTCATCTAATTTTAATACTTTATTTTGAACCTGAAAATATACACCTGTATTTGAGGATCTGAATTTGTTTTTGTAATTGTATACAGCAAGATTTGGATCATAATAATTGCCCAAATTATAAGTTTTTACTTCGTTGTTAGTTTTAATTACAAAGAGCTTTTTATCTGTAGGAGAAAGTGCATATAGATTTTCATTTACTCCTTTCGAATACAGCATTTCCCCATTTGCCTTAATATTACATACAAACTCCGGAGTTAAATTACCATAACGCTTCTTGATAACATGTAAATCATTATCACTGACAGTTTCTCCCTGGAAACATACCCAATCTGCACCTCCGGATGAATTTCTAAAAATCTGATTTGCAAAACTATTATAGGAACCACCGGTTGCATAAGTAAATTTATGGGTTGGAGCCGCAGTTTCCTTTATCATATTGCCGCTTATCATACTTGCTGTTCTGTAAACAGGTGTTTCAAATGCGTGATAAAGCGGTCTGATAAAAACTTCTTTTTGTCCGAACTTTTCTGATTGCATATACATAGGAGTATAGTCTGAAAAATAATCTTCTTCAGCAGTAAGATTAAATCTGTAATTACTCCAGCTTCCTTCCAAAACGCTGCCATTTATGGGCAACTCATACCTGTAGATAAAATCGTCTGTTGCCTTTTGGGTATTGCTAACAACCATATACAGCCCATTGTCTGTAGCTTTAAAGTCATGCGCAAAGTCACCCTCAGATGCATTGAAATTGCCATCTATATATTCGCCGAAATGGCTGCTTATTGGATTGGAGTCCTTCACTTTGTCTTTCGTACAACTGCTAAGTAATAGGCCTGCAACAGTCAAATGCCATAGTGTTTTCTTCATGTTGAGTTTAGTTCTCATTGTTTTCTTTTTTGTTTTGTATATGGGTTAAAGTGTATGGGAAATAAAGAACGATTGCTGGCAGTTAATTTTGCAATCGTTGGGTGCCTGTTAATGGCAGGCAATAGTTGGTGTTTATTATTAAACGCAATCTATTGAAAGAAATTGTGTTAACAATCAATTATTTAGCGTTATTTTTTAAGTAATTTTAGAAAAAGTGGATTTAAAATTATCTTTAATGCATGCTGATTCTTCTCTGTTCGCGTTCAAAGTATAAAATGCGAAGCCGGGATATTGCAAGCGTCCACTTGAGCCATTGTGATCACGAAGTAAAATTTACAACTTATCCCGATCTTGAAATTACACCCCCGATGTAACTTGTCAAAACAACCTGGGTAAAATATTCCATATTAAAGTGGGTAATAACAACAAAGCTTTTGAAACTATTCTGGAACATACAGGTACGTTCCTGTCATTTTGTGATGGAAGCAACGGGGGTATATAATGTTCGCCTTGCTTTTTTTTTCATGGCAAAAACTGCACTATAAGTGTAGTAAATGCTTTAAAGATAAAACGCTACGTACAAATGCAGCTGGGAAAAAATAAGAGCGATAAAAAAGATGCGCAATGGATCTGCAGGTATGCTATTGATCAAAATCCTCAGCTCTGGGAAATGCCTGACAGCACTTACTTTGAGAGCAAACAGTTGTATGATACTATTCACTGCGTTCCCACTTAAGTAAATTTTACGTAAGTGGGAACGCAGTGTAATCCTATCAGTAACGTAGCAGGTATAGATTTTATATGGAAGGTGGCCATTATTTTAAAATCATAAATTAAGCAGGATATTAAAAAGACTTTTTTACCTTCGGCGCCTTAAAAAAAACACAGAATTCTACCTTATATGTTGACCTATTCATCCTCAGTTGCAGGAAAATTATCTATTCCTGAAAAACAAGTGATTGCCGTTTTAGAATTATTGGCCCAAGGCGCTACCATTCCCTTTATTGCCCGCTACCGCAAAGATAAAACGGGCGCTTTGGACGAAGTGCAGATCCAGCACATCCAGGAAGAGGCAAAATTCCAACAGGAACTTGCAGACCGGAAAGCATTCATAGAAAAGACAATCAGTGAACAAGGAAAAATGACCGATTCTTTGCAAGATAATATCAACGCTGCCATCACCTTGAATGCCTTAGAGGATATTTATTTGCCTTATAAGCCCAAACGTAAAACCAAAGCGCAAACGGCCCGGGAAAACGGCATCGAGCCTTTGGCTTTATTGCTTATGGAGCAGGGAAATATGGTTCCTCAAGAAGAGGCAAAGAAATTTATCAATGAGAAGGTTGCAAATGCCGATGCGGCTTTGCAGGGAGCAAGAGATATTATTTCGGAAACGGTGAATGAAGATGCTGACGTTCGTGCAAAAATGAGAAAGCTGTTTGAACAAGGCGCGATGGTTCAAAGCAAGATATTAACCGGAAAAGAAGAGGCCGGAATTAAGTACAAAGATTATTTTAATTTTGCCGAATCGGTGTCTAAAATTCCTTCTCACAGGATGCTTGCCATCATGCGCGGCTTTATGGAAGGATTTTTAAGAATGACTATTGCGCCTGAAGAAGAAACGGCTTTATTGAAAATAGAAGATCAGTTTGTTAAAGCAAATAACGAAGCGGCAGAACACGTAAAAAAAGCGATCAAAGATGCGTACCGCCGCTTGTTGCAGCCAAGCCTGGAAAGCGAATTCAGGTTGGCTTTAAAAACAAAGGCAGATGAGGAAGCGATTAGTGTTTTTGCTGAAAACCTTCGTCAGTTGCTGCTTTCATCACCGTTGGGAAGCAAAAAGATCTTAGCTATCGATCCGGGCTATCGCACCGGTTGTAAAGTGGTTGTTTTGGATGAAAAAGGAGAGTTGCAAAAAACAGATTTGATTTTCGTGCATGAGAAAAATTTTAAGCTGAACGAAGCGGAGCATAAGATAAGGGAGCACATTTCCAAATATAATATTGAAGCATTTGCCATTGGTGATGGCACTGCCGGAAGAGAAACGGAGCAATTTATCAAAGGATTGAACACGGGTTTGCCGGTGTTTTTGGTGAATGAAGATGGCGCTTCCATTTATTCCGCTTCTGAAATTGCAAGGGAAGAATTTCCAGACCAGGATATAACCGTTCGTGGCGCTGTGAGCATTGGTCGCAGGCTGATGGATCCGTTGGCAGAGCTGGTAAAAATTGATCCGAAAAGTATTGGCGTAGGCCAATATCAGCATGATGTGAACCAGGTAAGACTGAAAGAAAAACTGGATCAGACCGTGGTGAGTTGTGTGAATGCGGTTGGCGTAAATCTGAATACCGCCGGAAAATATTTATTGAGTTATATAAGTGGCATTGGTCCTTCCATTGCAGAAAATATTGTCAGCTACCGCAAAGAAAAGGGCAGGTTTACGAATCGCAAACAATTGAAGGAAGTGCCGCGCCTGGGTGACAAAGCGTATGAACAATGCGCAGGTTTTTTAAGAATCAAAAATGGCGACAATCCTTTGGATGAAAGTGGGGTGCATCCTGAATCTTATAAGCTGGTTGAGCAAATGGCAAAAGATGCAGGAGTGGCGGTGAAAGGAATGATGGGAAATGAAACGGTAGTAAATAAAATACCGGCACAAGCTTATGTGAGTGAAAGCGCCGGGCTTCATACTTTGCAGGATATTTTGAAAGAATTAAAAAAGCCTGGCCTTGATCCTAGGAACGAAGTGCAGGCATTTGAGTTTGCCAATATTTATGCGATTGAAGATGTTCATGTTGGGATGATCGTTCCGGGGCAGGTTACCAATCTTACGCGTTTTGGCGCTTTTGTGGATATTGGCGTAAAACAGGATGGATTGGTTCATGTTTCTGAAATTGCTCATAAATACATTACCGATCCTGGCGAAGTATTGAAACTGAATGATAAGGTGATGGTGAAAGTGCTGGAAGTAGATCTGGCGAGAAAACGAATTGCTTTATCCATCAAGCAGACCCAGGAAGCGCCGGTTAGAAATCAGAAATCTGCAAGGAATAACCGGCCAAAAAACCATCAGCAAAGTCATTCAAAGCGTCCTGAAAGAGAAAGTGCGAATATGGATGATGCAATGAGTTTATTGAGAAAGAAATTTGGAAAGTAGGGGACAGGCATGAGTAAAAACTACTCTTAATCTTCATCGAATAATTGAGTAGGATTCAAATCTGAAATCTCAATTGGTTCATCCGCTTCTTTCAATGTTTCCACACCTTTGAGCTGCCTTTGAATCGCGCGGGTTCGGGTGCCAACCACATCGTCTAACTGGTTTAATCCCGTCTGGATATTTTTCTGCGCTTTATCAAGTAGCCCACCAAACTGATTAAATTCTTTCTTGACCCCACTTAAAATTTTCCATACTTCGCTGCTTCTTTTTTGAATAGCTAGTGTTCTAAAACCCATTTGTAAACTATTCAAAATGACCGCTAAAGTAGTAGGCCCGGTGATTACCACATTGCAGTCGCGCTGAATTTCTTCCAACAAACTTGACTTACGGACAACCTCTGCAAACAAACCCTCAAAAGGCAGGAACATGATTCCGAAATTGGTCGTGTTGGGGGCGTCAAGATATTTATCACAAATATCTTTCGCCATTTTCTTTATAGTGCTTTCGAGATTTTTTTGTGCATTCTCTATCAGTTGCAGATCTCCGGAATCGTATGCCGTTTGCAAATGCTCATAAGCATCTTTTGGAAATTTTGCATCTATCGGAAGCCAGACAAAATTGCGATCGCCATCTTTATTTGGAAACTTTACCGCATATTCAACGCGGTCATTGCTGCCTTGTTTTGTAGCCACATTTGCCTGGTATTGTTCAGGCGCCAGAATGCTTTCAAGCATCATGTGCAACTGAACTTCACCAAAACCTCCGCGGATTTTTACATTGCTTAAAACCTTTTTTAACCCGCCAACATCCTGGGCAAGGGTCTGCATTTCGCCCAATCCCTGTTGCACTGCATTTAGTTGTTTTCCGACAAGTTCAAAGCTTTGGCCAAGCCGTTCGCTCAAGGTCTTTTCTAATTTTTCTTCAACAGTCAACCTGATACTTTCCAGTTTGGTTTCTGTGTTTTTTACAAGCTGATTTTGTTTGTCCTCCAATTGCGCAAATTTTTCACGCTGCAGGTCATTGAAAGACCGGATGTTGGTGTCAAACCCATTTTGAAAATCTTTAAAAGCCGCTACCATCGCTTCACGCATTTGACGACTGTCTTCTTTGGCCTGGGTATTGATCTTTTCAAGTTGGAGAATATTAGCTGCGGAAAAATCTGAAATATTTTTGGTAAGCTCACGGCGGTTTACCTGGTTGTTCTCTTCAATTTTTGCAATTAATGCGCTCACTTTTTCTTCAAACGTTTTATTGATTTCCTTTAAGGCATTTTGACTTTGATCGGTAATATTTCTCAGTGAATCATTTATTTCTGATCGGTCATTCTTTGCGTTGGTAGAATTCTCTTCACGACTAAGCCTGAAATCTTCTTTAAAGCCTGATTCAATTTTTGAAAGACTTGTTTGAAGCTCAATTAATTTTGTTTGAGAGGCAGAATCATTGTCGGATTTATTTCTGAAAACAATGATCAGAATGATGGCAAGAAGTAATAAGACGCAGATCGTTATTGATAAAGCCAGTTCCATTTTTTTTCACGCAACTTAATAAATTTTCAGGAATCATTTCTCACAAGGCAATGATTTTTCTGAATATAAATCATTGTTATTTGTTGGTTTACTATCATTTAATTTCCTTGCTTCTTTTTTCAGAATTACTTTTGAAGGTTGGAATGAAATATGCAGATGGTATCTTTAAAAAATCTGATAAATAATCAATATCCAAAAAATTAGAATGACGGCAGAACAACAAAGGCTTGCAGAAAATTCACATAAGAAAATACCTCTTGAACAATGGGGACCCTATTTAAGTGAGAGACAATGGGGAACCGTGCGTGAAGACTATAGTTATAACAGTGAGCCCTGGAATTATTTTCCTTTTGAACAATCGCATTATCGGGCTTATTTGTGGGGCGAAGATGGCATTGCAGGCATTTCAGATTATTTTCAAAATCTTTGCTTCGCCATCGCTTTATGGAACCGTAAGGATCCCATTTTAAAAGAACGCCTTTTTGGCCTCGCGAATAAGCAGGGAAATCACGGTGAAGATGTGAAGGAATTGTACTATTATTCAGACAATGTTCCAACGCATTATTACATGGAATATTTATACAAATATCCGCAACAGGAATTTCCTTATGAAAAGATCAGAGCTGAAAATAAAGCACGTTCAAAAAACGAACCTGAATATGAAATCCTTGACACCGGTATTTTTGATAATGACGAATACTTTGATGTGCGCGTAATGTATGCCAAGCAAGACTCACAGGATATTTTTATCAAGATTAATATTCACAACCGTTATACAGAAAGTGCCGGCATTACAGTGTTGCCAACACTATGGTTTTACAACCGGTCGAGTAATGAAAATTTATCTGAGAAACCCGTCATTACTTCCATTAATAAAACCTCTGTAAAAGCCTCGCATCAAAGACTAGGAACTTATTTTTTATATTTCCAGCCACCAAGAATTAGTGTGTTTACTGATAATGTAACTAATACAAAAAAGGTTACCGGAAAAACGAATGCAAATCCTTTTGTAAAGGATGCTTTTCATAATGCGATCATCAACAAGAAAAATATTGGTGCCCTCCGTAAAAGGAATCAAGGGACAAAATTTGCTGCGGTTTATGATTGCCAAATCGAGCCTGGACAATCAAAAACGATCTATTTGCGTTTGTCAAACAAAGAAACCGGCAATCCTTTTGAACCGGGATTTGAAAGGATATTTTCATCGCGCAAAATGGAAGCGGATGATTTTTACAATGCAATCCTTTCTGCAAATATTTCTGAGGATCAGAAAAAAATTCAACGCCAGGCGCTTTCGGGAATGCTTTGGAACAAACAATATTATCATTATGATGTGGAAAAATGGCTGACCACCAGCGATGGAATTACTCCGGTAAATGACCGTAAACTTTTAGGCCGTAATCACGATTGGAAGCATTTGAAAAATCAGAACATTATTTCAATGCCTGATAAATGGGAATTCCCCTGGTATGCCGCATGGGACCTGGCTTTCCATTGTATTCCAATGGCCGTCATGGACCCTTCTTTTGCGAAACATCAGTTGTTGTTAATCATGCGCGAATGGTACATGAAACCTGATGGACAGTTGCCTGCGTATGAATGGCATTTTAGTGATGTAAATCCGCCTGTTCAGGCATGGGCATCCTTGCAGGTTTACCGGATTGAAAAATCGCAGACAGGCGAAGGAGATATTTCTTTTTTAAAAAAGATCTTTCATAAACTCATTATTAATTTTACCTGGTGGATAAACCGGAAAGACGCCAGTGGGAATAATATTTTCCAGGGCGGATTTCTTGGGCTTGATAATATCGGGCTTTTTAACCGGAGTATTGAAATGCCAGGAAACCGCCGCCTGGAGCAGGCTGATGGTACAAGCTGGATGGCGATGTACGCATTAAATATGATGGACATCGCATTGGAAATTGCCATGGTTGATGATGCTTTTGAAGATACGGCAACCAAATTTTTTGAGCATTTTGTATTAATAGCCGAAGCGTTAAATCAATATGGTTTGTGGAATGATGAGGATAAATTTTTCTATGATATTTTTGGGCTTTCGGATGCGAATCCTATTCATTTGCGCATTCAGTCCATTGTTGGCCTCACCACATTATTTGCGGTTTCAACCATTCAGAAAAAAGTGCGTGACCAATTGCCTGATTTCAAAAAAAGATTCAAGTGGTTTGAAAGCTACCGCCGCAAGAACAATCGCTTCTGGCCAAATGAAGAACGCGCGGAAGGAAATACAATTTTGCTGTCGCTTGTTCAGCAGGAAAGGCTTAAAAGTATTTTGGAACATCTGCTGAATGAAGAAGAATTTCTTTCGCCTGGCGGCATCAGGGCTTTATCAAAGTATCATGAAAAAAATCATTATGCCATTACGCTTGAAAATATTGAGTATTCTATTCAATATGATCCGGGCGATTCTGTATCAGATCTTTTTGGAGGAAACTCCAACTGGCGAGGCCCCGTGTGGCTTCCGATCAATTACCTCATTATTCAATCAATCAGAAAGTATGGTGAGTTTTATGGCGATGAATTATTGGTTGAATGTCCCGCCGGCTCGGGCAACAAAATGAATTTAAAAAAAGTAGCTGATGAATTGGCGCGAAAAGTGATCAGTTTGTTTCAAAAAGATGCAGAAGGAAAACGAAGATTGAATGGGAAATACAATTGGTTTTATCAGCGACCCGAAAATCAAGATCTTATTTTATTCTACGAATATTTTCATGGTGATGATGGAAACGGCCTTGGAGCAAGCCACCAGACCGGCTGGACATCACTTGTGGCTTGTTTAATAAATGAGCTGGCTCAGGGGAAAAACGAATTATGAAAATAGAATTGGGTTTATTTGTTGGCTTACTGACTTACCTTCCCCTTGATTTATGAACCGTTATTTTATCCTCAATAAACCTGCAAACATGGTTTCCCAATTTGTAAGCAGTCACCAGGTTCCGCTGCTTGGCAATCTTTCTTTTCAATTTCCCGAAGGAACACATGCCATTGGAAGATTGGATAAAGATTCAGAAGGATTATTGTTGCTCACAACTGATAAAGCTGTTACGCGATTAATATTTTCAGGAAAGAAGCCTCATGAAAGAAAGTATCTCGTGATGTTGCAAAATGAAATGTCTGAAGCAACTTTTAAACATTTATCAGAAGGTGTAAAAATTAAAATAAAAAACGGCGAAACCTATCTTGCAAAGCCGGAATCTGTTTTTCGTGTACACATGCCTGTTAGTTTGTATCCATGGGCGAAAGACACACGTGAAGTTTATCCACATACATGGCTGATGATTACTCTTACAGAAGGAAAATACCGACAGGTTCGTAAAATGACGTTGGCTGTCAAACACAGATGTTTAAGATTGATCCGTTTGCAAATAGAAAATATTTCGATTGAAGAAATTGCTCCCGGAGAAGTTAAAGAATTGGACAAGGAAAATTTTTACCGGTTGGCAGGTTTAAATAATTCTTAGTAATTTAACCAAAGAAATTGTTGATTGTGATAATGGAAAAAATAACTATAAATGGGTTAATAATCCTTGCATCATTTATTGGAATGGAAGCCGTAGCGTGGCTTGCTCATAAATATATTATGCATGGAATTTTATGGCGCCTTCATAAAGATCATCATAAAAAAGAATCAAAGGGATTTTTGGAACATAACGATTTTTTCTTTTTAATTTTTGCAACGCCCGGAATCGCTTGCTTAATTTTTGGGCGTAGAGACAATTATGATTTTTTGTTCTGGATCGGCGCTGGTATTACTTTATACGGCATAGCGTATTTTTTAGTTCATGATATTTTTATTCATCAGCGTATCAAAGTTTTCCCTAATTCAAAGAATGTATATTTCACCGCGATTCGAAAAGCGCATAAAATTCATCACAAGCATTTAGGCAAACAAGATGGCGAATGTTTTGGAATGCTGTGGGTTCCGTTTAAATATTTTAAAAGGAAAATTAAAAGCTGATCATGAAATCCCTTTATCTTCTTGTTGATTTTTTTACTGTGTTTATTCCATTGGTTTTTTCCTTTCATCCAAAGATTAAGTTTTATAAAAAATGGAAAGAATTTATGACTGCTGCATTTGTAGTTGCCGTTATTTTTATAACATGGGACTCAATTTTTACAAGCCTGAAAGTTTGGAATTTCAATGAAAGTTATATTACCGGAATTTATTTCTTAAATCTCCCCATAGAAGAAATACTTTTTTTTATTTGCATTCCTTATTCATGCGTATTTACTTTTTATTGCCTTAATAAATTTTATAACCTCAGTTGGAATTCAAAAGTTGAAAATATTTTCTGCCTGATTCTATCTGGTTTTTTATTGATAACTGGACTAATTTTTCTGAATAAAATTTATACGGCTGTTACTTTTATAAGCACCGCAATTATTTGTATTCTTTTGAACTTTGTTTTTAAGATTGATTGGTTTGGAAAATCAATAAGCGTTTATGCAATACTGTTATTCCCATTTATGGTTGTAAATGGAATCCTTACTGGCTATGGTTTACAAGCGCCGGTTGTTCAGTATAATAAAATAGAAATTCTCAATATTTGTTTGTTTACTATACCTGTTGAAGATGTTTTTTATGGGTTGGAATTGTTTCTCTTAAACCTATTTATTTTCCAGTGGTTGATTTCTAAAAATGATCAACGAAAAATAAATGAAATGAATAATGGAAAAGCGCTCATGGAAATAAATGAAAGGTTACCTGTTTAAAATAATTCTGAAAGTAGTTCCTTTTCCTGTTTCAGAAGATTTTACAAACAACTGCCCACGGTGATATTTTTCAATAATTCTTTTTGCCAGCGAAAGTCCAAGTCCCCAACCTCTTTTCTTTGTGGTGAAACCCGGCTTGAAAACTTTTCGGATATTTTGTTTGCTGATTCCTTTGCCGCTATCCGTTACGTCCACGATTACCCGTGCCGGAAAATCTCTTATTTTAATGAGGATTGTTCCTTTCCCATTGATTGCATCCAGGGCATTTTTTAAAAGGTTTTCGATCACCCAATCGAACAATGGTCCGGAGATTTTTGTAATAACTTCTTCGTCTGGTTTTTCAAAAATAAAACTCACTTTTTCTGTTGATCTTCTTTTAATATAGGCCACCATTTTTTCTACCTGGTCGGTAATATTGTGTTCTTCTAATTTTGGCGTACTTCCTATTTTCCCAAATCGGTCGCTGATCAGTTTTAAACGATTTACATCCTTTTCCATTTCCACAGAGATAATGGTGTTCGCATCCTGTTCTTTCAGCATTTCGACCCAGCCTTGTAATGATGAAATGGGCGTTCCTAATTGATGCGCAGTTTCCTTTGCCATGCCAGCCCATACCTGGTTTTGAGTAGATTTATTTCTTACAGATATTGTATAAAAAATGATGAAAATAAACAAAGCGACAATCATCAATTGAATGATGGGGAAATATCTGATTTGCTTCAATAGTTTTGAATCTCCATAATAATATCTATCGGCAACGTATGGCTCTTTACTCAACTCAAGAATGATAGGAGGGTGCGCGGATTTAAATTCTTTTAATTTTTTGAAAAGAAAGTTCTTTGAAGATTTTATTTCTGAAGAATCAATATTTCTTGAGTCAATAATACTGTCTTTTTCATTCGTCCAGATGATGGGAATATCGGTATTTTTTTGTTGAATCTGGCTGGCCAAAGTAAGGTCAACATTTTGCGGTGCAGAAGCAATAAATTTATTTGCTTCTACCCATTGGCTGATTTTTTCTCTTTCCTCAACTTCTATTTTTTTTGATAAAAAGTTTGAATAAAAAATAGTGCCTGTAACAATAGCAACAGCAATTAAGGCTAGCGCCGATCGTAAATTAAATAGTTGACGCAACATTGCTCAAATCTAAATCTTATCGTGAATATTTGTCACTAAAGCGTTAAAATCTTTTATGTTTGTACCTGATTAAAAAAAAATAATTGGCATCATCTTCATCAGTAGCGGTCGTAATTCTTAACTGGAATGGAAGACATTTTCTCGAAAAATTTCTTCCCTCCGTAACAGGATCTTCTTTTGAAAATCTTTCAATAATTGTTGCGGATAATGCTTCTACAGATGATTCAGTTTCTTTTTTAGAAAATAATTATCCTGAAATAAAAATTCTTTTGAACGCTTCTAATGAAGGTTTTGCCAAAGGCTATAATACAGCATTGAAGCAAGTCGCAACAGATTATTACATTTTGTTGAATAGTGATGTCGAAGTTTCTAAAGGATGGATAGAACCCATCATTTCATTGATGGAAAGCGACCAAAAAATCGCGGTATGCCAGCCAAAGGTTTTATCTTTTGAAAACAAAAACAAATTTGAATATGCCGGAGCAAGTGGAGGATGGATTGATAAATTCGGTTATCCATTTAGTCGTGGGAGAGTATTTGATTTTTGTGAAAACGATAAAGGACAATACGATGATATAGCAGAAATATTTTGGGCGAGTGGGGCAGCTTTTTTTGTAAGATCATCTATTTATCATGAACTAAGTGGCTTTGATGAATCTTTTTTTGCCCACCAGGAAGAAATAGATTTATGTTGGCGAATTCAAAGAGCAGGCTATAAAATATTTGTTGTTCCCACTTCAGTTGTATATCATGTTGGCGGCGGCACTTTGCCAATGGGCAACAAGAGAAAAGTATATTTGAATTTTAGAAATAACCTTAAGATGTTGGCTAAAAATTTAACGGCATCAGAAAAATTGTGGAAGATTCCTTTTAGAATTCTGCTGGATAACATGGCTGCATTACGAGGTTTGGTGAAAAAGGACGCGGCTACTTTTAAGGCTGTGCAAAAAGCCCATTTTGATTTTATCAAATCGGTTTTTTTGAGACAAAAAGATGAAGATCATCTTCGAAAAATAAAATTAAAAAAACTGGTTGGAGTGTATAATGGAAGCATTGCTCGTAAATATTTTCTTGAAAAGAAGAAAACATTTTTTGAAATTCTTGGCTTCAAAAAATGATATTTGGACTCAATCTGTTATTTTTGCCCTGCAAATTATAAAATATGGAACACGAAGAAGTAATTGATAATACCGGAAAAGACCTTGGCCACAGTTGGGTTTCTACTTCCCGGTTTCTTTTTTATTGCCAGGTGGCAATATTTGTTGCGCTAATAATTGGTGGTTGTTATACCATGTATGTGCATCGTTACAAAGGCAAACCAAACGTTGAAGTGCCTGCTAACACTCAATATAATCCGCAGTATAAATAAATTTTGCCTCAAAGGTTACAAACCTTATTTTTGCAAACCTTTTTTAGTTCTTATATACCATTGCGGAAATAGCTCATTTGGTAGAGCGCGACCTTGCCAAGGTCGAGGTGGCCGGTTCGAGCCCGGTTTTCCGCTCAAAAATAAAAAAAGCAGTTCGGCTGCTTTTTTTATTTACGTGTTTACCCGGGTGGTGGAACTGGTAGACACGCAGGACTTAAAATCCTGTGATCAGCAATGGTCGTGTGGGTTCAACTCCCATCCCGGGTACTTAGCAATTTTTCTCCAAATTTTGCCTCTGGCTGCTCCACTTCGAGCAGCCTTTTTTCCTTTAACGACGCAGTGTTCAGCGAAAAGAGCGGTAGGATAAAAGGTGTTCGATAGGCACCATCTACATATCGTAATTGTGAGTTGAACACCAGGTTTATAAAGGATTGTTTTTGTGGAACTGTAGCCCAGCTATACAATAATTTGATATCTCCAAGCTTTGGCAGTTCCTGATTAAATAGTTTCCATGTTGCGTTCGTATTGTCGCTGAGCATGTCAATGCGATGGCGCAAATGGCTTTCTGTGGCTGAATATTTTGAATGCCACCTTTTATATGTTTCCGATTGAATATCACCGGTAATAAATTTTTCTTCCAAAGAAAGCATATTAGTGATGGTGGTGTGCAATTCTTTTTTCAAATCCTTCAATTCAATGTCTCTGTTTTGGAGTTGTAATTCCATTTCTTTTTTGGCATCTTCACGTAAGTAATCAATATGAATTTTTGACAAAGAAAGATTCGTTAATAATTCATCAAATTGATTGTGTAACATGGTAGCGCTGTAACTGGTTTCCGGGTGTTTGTTGCACTTGTAATACCAATAATATTTCGTTTTCCCTTTGCTGTTGCCGGCTGTTAATGGATGGCCGCAATGGCAATGCAACACTGATCTTAAAGGAACTTCATCATTTACAATCGTACGCACTTTGCTTTTGTTCATCAGCTGCTGCACGGCCCACCAGGTATGCTCTGCCACGATCCCCTGATGCAATCCTTTCACATATTTTTCAGTTTCCTTTTTGTATGCAGGAACAAAGATTAATCCGCCATAAACCGGGTTAGTAAGAATGCGTTGAATGGCCGACCTGCCTGAATTTGTCAACCCTTCTGATCTTGCTGCGATACTCAATTCTTTGAATGATACGCCGCGAAGAAAGCCGGCATAAATATTTTTAATGATGTTCGCTTTTGCTTCATTCAATAACAGTATCGGTTTATTTTGTTCATCCCGAGCGTTCGTATATCCAAAAGGTGCAAGCGTGATAAATCTTCCGGCACTTAATGCATTGTGGATTCCAAATTTCGTGCGGTCACGGATCACATGCCATTCAAATTCGGCGCTGATCAGCATGTCGGCACGTTGTTTAAAGAAAAACGGTGAATCGTAATCAATGAACATTTGCTCAAACACAGATACAATAATGATCTTGTATTTTCTTTCCAGCAGTTCTATTTTAGAAAGGCCCTGTGCTGCGTTCCTGGAAAAACGATCATACTTGGCGACGATGAGATAATCAATATCGCGGAAATGTTTTTCAATAAATTTTTCCAGTAATTTCCAATCCGGGCGGTCAAAATTTTTTGCCGATTTTCCATCATCGGTAAAAAGCGAATGCAGTTCAATGTCGTGCTGGTTGCAGTATTCACGGATGTATTTCTCCTGTCCCGGCAGTGAGAAGTTGCTCTGATCCTTGGTGCTGATCCTGATGTAACCGATGGCTTTTTTCATAAACAATTATTTTTTGTACAAAAATTTGAGACAATAAATGTAGGCAATCTTTTTCCTCTTCGGAAAGAAGCGGCTTCACTTGTGCAGAAATATTTATTATAGGCGATGGCATTAATTTATGATCTTATTTTTTTTCAGGAGCGTTTAACAAGAAGCGAATCGACATTGCACCGGTTTGGATAGCTTCATTATGCATTTCATAATACTTTCCCTTTTCGAGTTGGTATTGAATAGCGGCTCTTATGAGTTCGCCGGATTCTTCGCCTACAATTGCTGCTGCATGAATTTTATCGGTTGGCCAGTTCGGATGCATTTCAGTAGCTTTTTGAAGTTCCATTGCAATGCAAATAATCCATCTTTTTGTTTCAATTGCGAGTTCTTTAAAGTGCTCGTCACACATTTCATGATTTAGTTTCATACTATTTTTATTTTAAAATTTTATATGTGCTTAGCCTTCCACTTAGGGAAGATTTCATCCCTATCAACTAATTTCATTCCATAGCCAGCTACTTCCTGTAATAAACTTTCACTGATTTTTGCTAATGGCGGAATACTCATATACCCGCAACTTGCTTTCGTGTCTGCATAAATGGCTCTTACATCGCTTAAGGGTTTAGATTGATTGCTGGTACAATCAACCAACACGGTTATGCATTGAATATTATTGCCCTTAAATTCAATCCTTGCTTCTAAAATGTTGTACATTATCTTAAAGTTTTATTTTAAAAAATTGCATGAAATCCAAACGTTACCTGAAAACTTTTTTCAACATAATTCCCTTCTGCATACACGCCGCCGCGATCATTGAGATCTAAAACATATTTTAATGAAAAGCCCGGTGTCGCATGGTTTTGCGTCTTATCATCGGCCGTGCGATAGTTGTAATAATATCCAACGCCTGGAATAAAATTGTGGATGTTATAACCGGTTTTTAATCCAAAATAATTATTGCTATTGGTTGCCCGGGTGATCGTTACCTGCTCAACCGCTTCCACAGAAACTTTATTCAATTCGTAACCGGCTGAGATCTTCATCAGTGGACGATGATGAACCGTTTCGATGCCGCTGCCCATTTCTGCATAAGGCTGGGCCATGCTGATCAGCGGCGATAGTAAAAGAACAAATAAAAGGTTTTTCATTTTATTGAAATTTTATTTTTGACACACCGGCACTTTATCATTTTTGATCAGAGAATCTAATTTTTCAATGGTCAAACGCCTGGAAACTTCTTCCACCGCTTCTTTTATCATCGTTGATTTCCGGGCCGCTGAAAAAAGGCTTTTGTTCAAAAATTGTTTTAAAAGATTTTTCATGATATGTGCTTAAAAAAATTGTTTCAAAAAGTACCGGTCGAATAGAAATAAGACCGGGTATTCCAAATTCTGAGTACAATAATGAACCGCGAACGGTACAGGATTCGAACCTGCTCAACCGTTCATTTAGAAAAAGCGACACTGAGTTTGATCGCTATTTCTGATTTTTTCGCTACTGGTTTTTCTTCCTTCAAAAGTTGCAAACAAGATTTCTTTTCTGTTCCTTTTTTTTAAAATCTTATTTGCAGCTTCAAATGAATTGCAGCGTAAAACTTCTCTTTCGGATCTGGCCGTTTTGCCTTTATAATTATTATCCGAATAAAAATGAAAGACTGTTTTGTGCTCTTCCTTTTTAACACTTCCATGATGAGAAACCATGTGTAAAACATCAGGCTTCCAGGTAATGATCAATTTCTTTTTCATAATTACGGTTGTATTTGGTTTTTCAATTTTTAGAGTTATAAATTTTCATGTAAACTGCTGCCATTATTTCTACAATCGCGAAGGCAGACACCTGGCAAATCAGATAAACAATTTTTGCCGCGATGGTTAAGATTTTATTCATGATGCAGTTGTTTTTGGTAGCGGATTTGGGAAGATTTTCTTTGATTGAATTTTTAAGAGAGAAACAAAAACCGCCTCGGTATATTGATAGTCAATGAAAGGGCTATAGTCGCAAACTATCATTGGATCAATATCTTCCAAAACAAGCCGGATAGTGTTTTCCAAAAACGGAAGCCCTTTAAGACTTTCAATCAGTTTATCCTGATCTTTTATGGGTAATTCTTTAAAATTGATACTTGTCATTTTTATTGATTTATAAATCGACTTTATTTGTTTGTTTACTATCCCACCATTCCTGAATTAAAATATTTTGGGCTTCCATTTTTCTTTCTATCCAACGGAAAATGATTATTTGAAAAATCGTTTCTGCAGAAATCATTTTGCCACCGTTGTAATACCTTGTCAGTAATGATGCCTGGTAAGGTGTCGGTTTGCCACAATTGAGATAAGATGCTGCATCGTTAAGTTTTGAAAAAGGAAAGCTGCGCACCACTTCTATTTTTGCATATCCCATGAATTGGCCGTGGTAACTTATTTCGCATTCTGTACCTGCCTGGAAAGAATTGCTGCGAAGGCGGATATCGCCAAAAATGTCATTAAACAACTTTCCGTTTGGATTGGATGTGAAATCGAATTGAAGCATCACAGTTATTTTTATTTTTGAAGAATTAATTTGTTGCGTTCTGCAATTTGGGCACGGAAGAAAACAAGCATATCGGCGGCTGTGTCGGCGTTCGCAACTTTCCCGTTCAAATAGTTTGAAACTATCGTTGCACCCTTATTAAATTTCTCCATAAATTTTTTCCGGTCTTTTTCCGTAACGTCAGCGGCGATCGCTTTTAATTCGGCAGCAAACAAGGCTGCTTGTGTTAAATCTTTTATTTTTTTTTGCATATTTAAAAATTATAGTGTACGTTTACCGTTTGTTTTTGAAATTTTAATGCACGTCTTTAAAAATCTTGAACAAATGTAAAGTTTATTTTCCGAAACGGAAAAGAAACGGAAAAGAAAGTTTTCCACATTTTGAAAAATAATGTGAACAACCAAAGAAAACATGGAAACCGAAGTACAACTGTTAGACCTTCTTATCAAAGCTGAAAGCGGCAACAAGACTGCATTTGCAAAGAAGTTTGGTATGTCCAGACAGAACATAAACTACCATATTCGCGAAGCGGAAAAAAATGGTGGAAAATTTAGTTCCGATTTTAAGAAGACTTTGAAAGATCTTGGACTCGACTTGTACCGGTTCCGGAGAAACCCAACTGCAGATTTTTATCGAAATGATCTGCCACCAACTATTGCAGCCGAAACAGAAACACCTATTATGAACTCACAACAGAAAATTATTCAGCTGCTCGAGCGCGAGATCGAGCTGATGCAAAAATTAAAGGAAGTGGAAAAGGAACGTGATGAACTAAAGTCACAGATTCCACAAAAAAAAGATGGCCGTCGCCGCTCAGCGTAGAGTGGCTAAACAATGAATTTGACTGTAAATGCGAATGCAGGAAGGTTGGTGCGGCCAAAGTATGTAAACTTAAAAAGAGTAAAAATAATCCTCTGAAAGTAGTTTCATTTTGATGATTGTTTTACCTGTTTTTTAGAACGCATAAAAATTTAAAACGATGAATAAAATATTACTGGTGGCTTTGTTGCTGCCTATGTTGTCTTTTTGCCAGACTGATTCTATTCCACAGAATGCAGATGGAAAATACGAATATTCCGAAGTGGTAAATGTTGATTCCGTTTCGGCAGAAAAGCTTTACAGCAATGCGAAGCTGTTTATTGTGGATGCATTCAAATCTGGCAAGGATGTAACGCAGCTGAATGATGAGATCAGTAAAACCGTTGCCGGCACCGGTGCGATTAAAATAATTTTAAAAGGAACCACCGGCACACAATACGTTTCTTTTAAAATAAATATCCAATGCAAGGATGGCCGCTATAAATACGATTTCAGCAATTTTCAGTATGACCTGGTTTATTATGGCGAGGATCATTTTTTTGATTTGGAAGATGCCAAAAGGATTAAAAGAAACATGGTAGGAAAGCAATATGAGCACGCGATGCAACAGGTTTCTGAATCGATGAAAGCTTTAATAGAAAAGCTAAAAACGCAAATGGCCTCACAAGCGGCGGATTGGTAAATTTTAATTTATAACTATCTTCGTTTCGCGATCAACAGTTTATTATACGAGTGTCAACCACCTTACTGGTGGCTGGCAAGAGATTGAAAGTATCTTCCACGGCACTCGTTGCTGTTGATCGCAAGGACCAGTCATCATTTCTATATGACCATTTTAAAAATCATCGCAGGAATTATTCTTTGGTTCGTTGGACTGCGGCTTTACATCTGGATCGGAGACATCAGGCGCCGAGGCACTAAGAAATAATCATCCCAAATCCGCTATTCATATTATGCGGCACCAGGTTCAGATCCAGCGTTCCATAAATTACCATATCAAATACATCGCTGAAATGGGTTGATTTTACTGCCGGTTTGCTCAGGTTTTTTTCATCATCTTTATTCTTTGCTGTTTTGCCGTTGTATTTGCGTGCGGCTGTCATGCGGATCGATGTGAGCATATCAGGATTGCGAAGTTTGTTGATCCGGATCGGCAATGTATTTTCTTCGCCTTTTAGCTGCCGGTTGATGCTTTTAAATTTATCATCGTGGCGCGGCGGTTCGCCCATGTGCTCCGCAACGACATCCCAATCATGCCTGCGCAAACATTCAATAACTGTTTCATAAAATGGCTGCACCGTTGGATTTTTACCAGTGGCGGTTTTGTCAAAAAGATAGTAAACCAACTTTGTCGGATGATTCCGAAAATGGTGGCACCATTTATCAATTGCCTCGGAAATTCCTTCCGGATGCAGCGTGTGACAGCTATACACGAAATTTAGTGATAATTCTTTTTTTCCGGGAAGTTCTGCGATTTGGGCGCACGCAATGGGAGAAATACGCCACTGGTAATCCAGTGCAATAATGAGCGGCCGCGATGGATCCACATCAATATTTTGAGCGTACAAATTTTCATCGGATAATTGAGGGTAGAAAGAATTTTCAGTGCGATCGGGATCTTTGTTCAAAATAGATACATCATATTCAATCGGCGTGCTGTCTGCTTTTTGATTCACAAAAAAATCATCGCCAAGAACGTCTCTATTTTCTTCCGCGCTGGCTTCTGAAACGAACACAAGTTTTTTCCTTATGTTGGTTAACAGCGTTTCATATTGATTTATTTTTTTGTACAGTTCCACACCGCCTTTCATTTTCATTTCATTTACTTCTAATTGCAATCTGATCACCGCATTGATCAGGTTTATATCCATCAAATCCCGCTTTGCCAGCAGCCATTCAATATCGCCATTGTATTTATCTGTAAAATACCATTGAGATTGAAACTCTGGAAGGTGTCCGAATTGTGCCCTTCCACCACGAATGGCGCGGATCACTTCTGATTTTAATTTTTTTTCATTAAAGAATTTTGCTTCATCGCCCACATTCGCCTGCAGGTTAAAACCATTGCCAGTGCCTTCGGCTTCCAGGCTGAGTATCGGCATAGCGCAACCGTTATCAAAACTCAATACATATTTGTGATCAAATATCGGTATGATAGGCTGTGGCCATTCATCCGGCGGTTTTTTCCCGATTACATAATTTTCGCCTTCAAACAGAAACATTTCATTTTGTAAAAAGCCGATCACGTTGGGCAATATTTGCCCAAATGCCATTTTATAAGATGGCGCTGTAAATCCAATTTGGGCGCCAGGCATCTGATTGAATAGATGGACGATTCGCGGCCCTTCACCGCCACTTGTTTTACCGCCAGCACGTGCCCATAGAATATACGTTTTATTCGCGTTCACAATGTGAATGTCGGCCTGTGGTTTGTTGAGAAAAACTTCTTTACTTTCCATCTTCCAACTCCTTTTTTAAGATCTCAACGGCTTCCTGCTCGGTTGGTAATTCATCAATGTTGTATTCGTTCTTGGTGAAATTATAATTGATGATCCGTGGTGATTTATTGTGTTTTGCTTCCGGATAGATGTCGTAATATTTTTGCAAGGTGTTTTCCAGTTTGGCAGCCAGTTCATGCCTTGCCTGGATGTCTTCAAGATGTAACTGAATCGCATCTCCTTCGCCTTCGCCTTCCTGAAAAGTGTATGTATCATGATTCCACAATTCATTTATTTTTTCTTCTAAAAAATCAATGCGTGCACCAATCCGGAAACGTTTATTTAACGAAGCGGAATAGCCAAAAAGCCTTTCCGCATAACCCATGTCGTTGAAGCAGGTGGCACGCTCTACGCCAAAGGCCTTCATCATTTCTTTTACAATATCGCCGGTTGATTTTTGTCCCTGCAGTTTCAGATTGATATAGAAATTCCAACGATTCAATTGCTTCTGCTGGATCTCATTTAAAGGGATATCGCTTTCGCCGGAAACGTGTTCCCGGATCACATCAAAATTATCTCTGTTTTTGTTTTCCAGTTTTCTCATCGTCGTATAAATCTTTGCTGGTTAAATGCCAGCCATTGCAATCATCGCAATGGTAATATCTTTTTTCGCGGCGGCATTTAAACTTTCTTTTTGAATGAAGAAAATTGAGCGCCGTTTGTGCTTCGCGTTTGTTATATTTTATTTTCGTGCACATTGTTTTTTCAATGTTTCAAATTCATATTCGTATCCCTTTAAAAGCGCCTGGCTTCTCGCATCCGCGGGATTTTTTCGCAGATACATTTTATAGCGACGGATGTAACCCTGCACGTTTTTGTATCGTTCCACCACCTTCATGGGATCCACAACCGGTTCGGTTTTTTCCCGGCCCGGTAACTTTCCAAATCCGATGTAATGATCACGCTGACGCCAGATGGCCATACATTGTTTTTCCAGTGATAAAATTTCCATGGCCAGCTTTGCGCGGCGCCGCATTGCTGCATCTGTTTTTTGATTTAAAAATTTATCCAGTTCATGGCGCTTGTAATTCATTTCGGTATAAAGCGGCATCCATTGCTCGCGCAGGGAGTGAATTACTTTGTTGGAAGACTCAGGGAATGGTTCGTGGTTCATTGTTGATCGTTCAGTCCGCTGCAGCGTCACGACCGGTTCAACAATCTTTTTTAATTCATCCAGCAGCTTCTTTTCTGTGTAATCCGTTTTGCCTTTTTCGAATAGAATTTTCAATGCTTCATCATCGCCATATCTTTTGTAAAGAACAGTGCCGACCGTGAAATTTCGCTTTCCGGCAATCCAGTTTTTTATTAAATCATAATTCATAGGCTCTTCTTTCTTTCATCAATAATTTTTTGCCAGTCTTTATACTCAGAAATCAAGTCTGAGACAATTAAATAAGGTGCTAAAATGAATTCAATTAGCAGAAATAATCCGGTAGAAGAATAGGGCGATGCTTTTTCTTTTGCAACATGAAGAATAGACATTGTTAGCCAGGCAGTGACAATAATTGTAAGCATAATGTTTGTTTGTTTTTGATTAATAAATCCTTTTCATTTTCATTTCAATCAAATCTTTATACGGCAGCATTTCTTTAACGGATTGCGCGACGAAAAAAACGTTGTTGATGAAAATAATATCACTGAAAGAAAATTTTTTCAATTCCGTAACCGGCAGGGCCAGTGTGAATGTTCTGCTGTCCTGGATGCTCAATAATCTTAACCAATCTTTCCACCAGTAATCATACGTGCCGTCGTTTACAACACCAAACTCATGTCGATAGGGAAGTACCCATGCGCCTGTTGGATCCGTGCCAGATATAGCTGTATTATCGCAGCTGGCGAATGGATATAATTGCCCATTTGTCGAAGGGTACATTCCGTGGTAAAAAAGAAACCGAACGGCCCATGGGCTAACATTCGATCTGAAATTGCCTGGCTGACTACAAACCGGCACCTTAGCACTGTTGCCGGTGCCGTAAAGCATCAATAGCGTTGGCATCGTGCTGATGTCAGATTCTATTGTAGTATCAAAATCCGGCTGCTGTTGATAATCGCCAATATTGTGCGCATAAAATACCCATTCGAAAGTGGGAGGATCGGAATCGGGTGTTAACTGGCATTGATAGTAAGAGTTATCTAAAAAAACATAACCGATTAGATCTTCATTGGCCGCTGTTGGTGAAGGTAGATCACCAACCGAATTCACCCTTACAATGGCGGACTCGTCAATTTCTTTTAATACAGGAAATTCATCGCTCGAATCTATATTATTGACTAATGAATAAATTTTCGCCGGATCTGTATAATCGCTGGTATAGTTTGACTGTACATATTTTGTCCAATCTTTTACCGAAGCATCGATTATTTTTTGATAGCCGTGCAGATAGGCGGTTTTTGTGCCGGAATCAAATTCAAAATACCATCCCATTCTATTTTTCAGCGATACCAAAAAAGAACCGATGGTAACATCTGGCGGTACATGATCGGCAAGGTCGAACGTAATTACAGGTCGCGGATTTACGGAAACTATCTGTTGCGCCATTCTCGTAAAAGTGCACCAATTAATTGCCTGGAAAGATGGGATTGTTATTTTTTTAAATCCGGTGTCATTCAATATTTCGCCGCTTAACTTCCAACCGAAATTTTCGAAGATTTTATTTAAAACAAACGACAGATAAAGCGCCGGGCAAAGTGTTACAGCGTTGAAGATCGAATCGAATTCCTGCGTATCGGCAAGAAAAGGATTCATCCATTTAAGAGAGATATAATCGGGCGCCCAGCCTTCGTTATTAATCGGATAAAAACAATAAGGAAAAGCATCGGGCACAACTGCCGCATGAATGTGTTGCCAAAAGCCACCGGATCCATCATCAGGGTCTGATGTAGTATAATTAAAAGTTCGCTCACCGCCAAAATCCACATCCTGCAAAAGAACATCCTGGATGCTTTGTAAAAATGAAGAAGATCCGATGGTAAAAAATCCCGTCCAAACCGTTTGTTCAATATTGTTCATATTGGATTGATGCTGCGTGATCACGAGTTTGCCGGCATAACGAAAAATGCCAGCGTCGTAAATTGCTGCATCAACGGTATATTTTGAATTTGTCTTATAAAAATTGCCGATGTACTGCAGCAACCGGTAATTTTTTTCCGTGTAGCGAATAGTTAAGCCCAAACTAAACTGTCCCTGGATATCATCATCAGAAAGGAAAGGATTATTCCTTTCCAGTTCCAGTGAAATCTGCGCCGGAAGATCTATAAATTCGTTATTTACCTGGATTGCTAACATTCAATTTTTCTTTTTAAAAACAATAACCCAACTTGGTTAAGAATCCGCCGTTTGTAACTGTTTTGCCACAAATAGAGGCGCCATTGGGAACATCGACAGTGACTTGTGTATCGCTGCCGCACGGATAATACTGCACGCTGAATTGTGTGTCTCCTGAATTGTTATACCATTCCTCACAAGAATCCTGTACGCTCATCGTACTGGAATAATCCAGGCTGGTGCAGCTGCTGATCGTGAATGAAATTGGAACGGAAGGATCGACGGTGTCGGGCGTGCCAGTGAAATCAATATGATCATCAACTACCTCAGCGGCCATCCAAGATGGGCCATCAAAGGCCGTAAGTGTAAATGGTGCGATACCACTGAGCGGAATGCTGAAAGCGTAATCAACATCCAAATGAGCGATTGGGAAAATGGTAGATCCTGCGAAGGCGACACACGAAACTTTGATTGTATCTGTAAAAATTTTTGTTGCTGCTGAGCAGTTTAATAATTCAATAGAAACAAGAATTTCTGTTCCAACATCGCCGGCGGCTGGTGTGCCGGTAACATTTACCGTATGGCCGGTAACAGAAGCTGAAAGCCATGCAGGCGAAACATCGCCAACAGTAATTGGGCTATCGCCACTGAGCGTGAACGAAGCGCTGTAAGCCACGCCGGCTACTGCATCAGGAAGAGACGGTGAACCAACTACATCAACGGGAATACAATAATCGGTACCATCCGCGCCGGCACCCAAATCAATGAGAGGCGCATAAACACTGTTTGTAAATGAATAACGCCACTCGAGCGGAATGTTGAAAGTTTTATCAGAGGTTTTGCGAAGCGATGTTGACTTATTGGTCACATAGATGCGCCAGTTTTTGCCAATGATCCTTTCCCAGGCAAAACGGCTCAATAAAATTTCCTGAAAAACATCCTGCTCTTTTGCGGTGAAAATAAAACCGGAATCGCCTTTGAAAGAATCTGTTTTGCTTTTGGCGGTTTGAATGTATTCTTCAGAATTTGGTGCGCCAATGATCACATTGCCACCAAACCTTTCTGAATCTGTAAACGTAACATCGGCGGTGGTTTCAATAAATCCATTGATGCGTACAGCTTCAACGCCGCCAAGTGAATTATAATAATGAAGAAATTTTGTGTTGTAAAATTTCCGGTAATCGATGTAATAAGTATAAGGGTTCACAAACACCGTGGCATGATTGGCAGCGCTGACAATTGACAGCGAATATTTGTACAATCTTTTATCAGCGTGCAGTGCATTTAAACCAAGCTGATCAGGGCCGGCCTGGATGTGATATAAAACTTTATTACTGTCAGTGAAATTGGTAATTACCTGATCAGTTGTGCCATCAATATATTCCACATCAACGATCAATGCCAGCGTAACGGTGGCCAGCGAATTGAGGAATGAAATGAAAAAAGAATCGTTCAATCCGATGAACCGGTTATTTGGCTGCCAGGTTAAAAACGGTTTGTTGGCAGCAACGTAATTGATGAAATAATTATTCCAATCCCATTGAGGTTGCGGAATGCCACCTTTTATTGCACAAATAAAATTTGCCGCATCGCTGGTGTAAGTGGCTGTGGGCGCTGCATCCGTGATGGTGGCAAATGATACATAAAATTCTTTGATGTTGCCGCCAGCTTGCAAAAGAGATCCTGCGAAATTGGGCATGGAATATTCCAGGGCAGATTCAACGATGGAAGCCATATCATAAACAACCGTTGCTGAAAGCGGTTTGATTTGCTCTTCATACAGCAACATTTCATTGGCGCCGCCGATATCTCTTTTGTAGATCCGGATCAGCAAATAACAACCGTCATCAGCATAGTTGGTGATTTCTGCAAAAGTGTACTGCACCGGGTTTTTGCTGAAACAAAATTTATATGGCCGCTGTGAAATTTTCATAATTTACGTTAGTTGTTTTGACCTACCAGCCTAGTCTTTTGGCAGTATTTTCAAAAATTGAAACCGTCTGATCTGACAGAGAAAATCTTTCTTTATTGAATTTGATACTTTTATAAATATTTCCATTATCATGCCTTTCACCAGCCGCCTTCCAATCGAAAAACATTTCCAATAAATCAAATAAATCGAACCCATTCACACCATTTTTATAGTGTTCCGGATGATGCGAATTATTTTTATAATGATGATCCAGCCCATTTTTCAACTTTTTTAAAAAATCCTTATACTCATCACTGCCGTAAGTGCTGCCTGCTAATTTTGGGGTAAATTCATCAAAGAACTCTTTCTCAGGACTTTCAAGTTTTGACTGATCATGAACATTTGCCCTGCGAATAAGTTCTGATGCAGCTTCTGTTAATAATTGTGCTACTCTTTTTATATGCAGTAGTGTGTCAGGTTTGCTATCGTATACCATTATTGAAAATTTTTAAATTATTCTGCTCGCTTTTTGCTCGTCATCGAAATAGAGATACCAACCATATTCATTTTCGAACACTGGGCCAACCATCTCATAACTAATTTTATTGAGGTCAAAATTTTGAAAAGCGCCGCAACTGCCGTTTGCTTCAAAATCATCTTTCATCATTTTTATGAAATCTTCCACGATAGAAAATGTTTGATCGTAGCATTCCTGGATGGCATCTGTAAAACCGTCGGTAACTGTGATCATTGAAACGTGCTGGATGAAAAGCCAGGCGTTTGAAAATGAATGCCTGATGTCGAGCAGTTGATTATCTGTATCTTTTAATTTTCCACGAAGCGACACGTAACCCACCGCAGGATAAGAAATATTTGCAACCGTGGCTGCGAGCAATTCTTCATCGGCATTCATCCGGAAAAAACTATTCCTGGTAACGCCATTCACAACAGATCCATACGCCACATCTGGATGATCGATGCAGAGTTGCTTCAGGTAATCTTCTTTTGATTTGAAAGTGCCCATATTTGTTGGTTTACTACAGTTAACTCATTACTTTACCTTTTAAATTATTCAGCTTTCGTAAAGTCTAAATAATATTTTTCGCCTTCATTAAACTTACCCAACAGATCAGGGTTTGTAACACTCATTGAAAGTTCTCCATAAGGCGTATATCTGGCGAAATCGTTATCTTCATTTTCGCCATGTTCGCCGTAATTATCTGCACAAACAGCAGAAAACTTTAGAAGCTCCGAAGTTTCGCCCCTCTGAATGTTTACAATTTTAAATTTTGCTCTCATGGTATTCTTAGTGGATTTTTTAAGGTCGTCCAAACCTGTATAATTTATTTTTTTGAAAGTCTTTCCAATTCCTTTTCCTCGTCCCGAATCAGATTCAATTCCAGCAATGCATTATGCAACAGCATGTCTTCCACTTTTTCTATTTCGCCGAATTTTGGGCCGGCCAGTCCGCGCATCACGGAATACATTCCCAATCCATCGCCTTCGCCGGTTCCTGAAAAAATTTCTTTATTATCATTGGCAATCTGATCGCGGCATGAATCGTAAAAAATAAGAATGGCAAACTTTACAGCCGCCGGCCACTTGGCGATCTGCTTTGCATAAAAATCAACGACATTAGAATTAAATTTTTGGCGGACGTCCCCATCTTTATCCAGCTTTTTATCATACGCTGGCTTTGACTTTCGATAGATCGTCGCAATAAGATGGGGAAGTGCGCCATAATTTTCTCCTTTTATCTGTGAATAATATTTTTCGGCAAAATGGAATTCTGCGAGTGTCATGTTATTCAATTCTTCTGCAGGGCCATAAAAATTTTTATAAACAGGAATTAAATTTTTGGTGATGCTGATTTTGTCAAAAATCCATTGCACATGCTCCAAACTGTTCAATTTAACCTCCCCAGAAAGCCGTAAAAACTTCCAGCGTGACATCCCGGCCAGAATACGCAACGCTGAGAGGCTTGCTTTGAGCGCTGTTGTGTATTCCTGGTGCAACAGTCCGGCAATCAGGATGAATTGTTTACCGGTTAACTCTTCCGGCGTTTCCGGAAGAAGAAAAGATTTGTTTTTATGGTAAATAATTTTTTTCATTTAAAAAGCATAGATGCCGGTAATGCAATCGTTTGGATCCGTGATGGCTGTTGTAGGATCCTGGTAAAAAGATGAAAGAAAATAATCGTGGAAAACTTCTTCACTGGCCAGGCTGTTGAGATAGGTTTTCGCCTTGGATAAATAAGCGTTGCCATCGCGATAGGTTTCCTGGTGCAATTGTTCCAACTGATCAGCGCCGGCATTGTTTTCACTGGCGGGTGAACGATCAGAAGAGGCAAGCTGAACGGTAAAGCCTTCAGGACGAATCTTCACCGCCAGCTTGGTGATTGCTTTGTGAATGGTAAGGTTAGCAACAGCCTTTTTAAAATAACCCAACACGGTTATTTCTTCCGGAGAAAGTGAAACCGTGTCTTTTAAGAACGCGAAGAAAGTATCGCCGATAATTGATTTTACATAAAAGTCTTCCACTTCCTGCATCACCGGTTGCAAGGCAAAAAAAGTGCGATGCGGTTGAAAAAGATAATAGTAAGAAGAAAAATCTTTGCCTGTTTTGATCAGGTTTTTATTGAGCCTGGTGAATGCATCGGAAGTTTTCCATGTAGGAAATGTGTCGGCATTAGCCATCAAATATTCAAACAGTTTTTCCAGCCCGGATAATCCTTCATTTTCCAAATGCTGGCGGGTTGCTTCGTATTGGTAGCGATACGCGCCCTGTACTTTATCATTGGTCACTGTTCGCAATCCCGATTCAGTAATGATGGTATGCATCAGTGGCAATTCTTTGTAATAAATAAGAAATGCCAGGGCCGCACGCACTTTATCTAATAACTCAGCCTGTGTAATTGGCCCGGGTGTAACCTGTGTTTGTAGGGCTGTAAACAAATCATTACCCAAAACGGGTAAGATATAATCTTCTTCAGCGCCGCGCTGCTTTGGCATGATGCCGCTGGATGTGGACGCGTTACTGATGGTAACGTATGAAGCTATTTCCTGTATGGTTTTAAAAAGAGGCATATTTATGGGTTTACTGGCGCCGTGCTGCCGCCTTTGTCAAGTGTTGTAAGGATTAAATTCGGGTAACGGAATTGAAGGTTTTTGCCCTTGTATTTATCCTGCCATCCATTGAATCTTTTGATCAGGTTGAAAACTTTGGTATTCATGCGGCGTTCAGCTTCCATCAGCATGATTTGCACCAGGTAAGCTTCGCGGATATCGCTTCCGGATCCTGCGCCACCTTCGCCGCCGCCAAATGTGTTGGCTCCCATGATGGTCGGGTTCATCATTAAAGAAAAAAGGATCTGTTTATCCCCTGCAGAAGATTCGGGCAAAAGCTTTCCATCTTTTACTTTGTCGTCCAAAACTTCAATGGTGATATCTTTTATTTCCTTTCCGGAAGGATCCATGTAAGACGAAACTGCAATGGATTTATACGCTTTGTCATTCCCGGTTAAATGCTTATTGATTTCGGCAACTTTTTCGGCAAATTTTGCTTGCCTTTCTTCTGCAGTGTATGAATTCCATTTGGTATCGGCCTTTTCAAAATATTTTACATTGATGGTGATCATGTACTTAATGCTCATTTGATTATTGAACATCGCCATTTTCATTTCAGGAACTTTGATCACCAGATCCACCCAGTCAGAAACACTATGCCAGATCGGGTGTGGGTAATAAGAACGTCCATCCAAATCGCCGCGACTAATAATTGAAAACTCAGTCGTTTTACTGCCACCTTTAATTTTATTTTGAAGATCTGTCAGCTCATTATTTTCACTGAGCATTTCGATAGCTTTATACTTATCGCTATCTGCTCCATTCACTTCACGCCAGATCGGCGAGAAGAAAGTTTTTCCTATTTCACCGGATGCGGGATCCATGACACCGAGGCGGCATTTCACTACATCATCTGTTTTGTAACCGGCAATATTCTTATGGCCATTGCCCACTGTAATTCTTGAATGTGTCCAACCATAACCAATGCTGTCACGAATAGAACGAAGAGAATTAAAGTAATCGTTGTTGAGTTCCAACCAATCTTCTATTTCTGCGTCGTATAGCCATTCGATTATTTCCTGTCCTGTCTTTGGATCGCGGCCGGTAACGATGACTGGGCAAATACCTTTACCTATTGCGATACGTGCCTTAGCGCCTATCGCTGCATTCAACACACCACTCTTGCCAATCTTCTCAGCTAATAGTTCAGGCTTCCTGTTGTCATGGCCCCAATTAACCCAGGGCTGGCCATCAATGCTGCCAACAGCGTACACCTTATTAGATGGCACAATACCTGCACGATCAACAGGATCCGGCGTTGCCATTTGATACATGGCAATGTCTGATATGGCTTTACCTTCTGAGAATATTATATCCATTACTTTACTATTGCGCCATTGAAGCGGCGGATTAATTGCACATGAACTTTGCGAACATCAACGCCTGCCTGTCCTGGGATCTTGATGTTCATAGTGCTGTTTGAAAAATGATTTGGATTTCTTTTGATGTCTGATTCCTTTTCAACATCCACCATCTTCTTAGCAGTTGAATTGGAATAATGTTTATATGCCAACTGCACTTCCTTCACAGATCCACCGGCACCCTTCACATGATCCCATGTTACATACACAATGCTGAACGGCTTGCCACTGTTCATGTAAGCAATCATGTCTTTAATGTTGATGTAAGTAGCTGCATTCACGGATATAAAAGTACCGCTGCACGCACCCGGGCACGGGGACAAGCGCACGCGCTCAGGCGCTGTGGGGTGCGCCCTGTCATATTTCTACCACTTCGACTGAACGTACAGCGGCGTTTTAGGATTTGCCGGGGTCAAGCGTCGCGAATTATACTTTTTTTTAAATGATTTTTGCTGAAAAGTAGGCGGGTCAAGGATTTGCGTTTTTAAAAATTAGACTGCAAAAAAAGATGAAAGGCATGTTATATTTGCATCTGGTGTCAACCAATATAAATCAACTAATCAAACCTGAAAGTTTTTCCGGCTTATTCTGCTCAAAATAAAGCCGGGACAAGTCAGAGAGAAATCTTTGGCGGGTTTGATTATTGGTTGCCACCATAGTCTTTACCTGTCCCGGCCTTTTTATCAGATGGGATAATTCGCAGTAAGCATCTCACATTTCCGCTTTAAATATCCGCCTTTAGTGTTTACACTCACGCCACTTTCATAGCACTTAAAATGCCATCCATGAAGCTTTGCATAACGCTGCAGTAATGGTGATGGATAAGACGAAAGCAAAAACTTTCCTTTGATTCCTGAAAGAAGAATTAAAAGGTTTTCAAAATCCTGCGCACTATAACCATTGTAATGCCCGCAATCTGAATTAAAGTACGGTGGATCACAATAAAAGAAAGAATTAACGGTATCGCGGCTCTTTATGATATAAAGCGCATCAGCACACTCCAATTGCACGTTCTGCATTCTTATTGCCATTTCTTCGGAAAACTGGCTTCGCTTGTTACTGATCTTTTTTGTTGTGGTATTTTCGCTTTTGTCATATCCCCAGGATCCATCCAGAATTGCGCAGAAGCTTTGAGTACTCAATACCCATACAGCCCAGGCCCTTTTAACTTCGTCAAACAAGTGCGGGTTCTCATAAACTACACGTGCATCTTTATGAAGTCGCCGGCTATGCAGTGTAACTTTCACCATGCTTTCTAATTCAACAAACTTATTTTGAAGCATCCGGTAAAAATTGATCAGCTCGGTATTCGTGTCGTTAATTACTTCAATTTCACTTTGAGGTTTACTGAAGAAAATTGCACCTCCACCAACAAACGGTTCTGCATACAGTTGATGCGCCGGTATAATTGGCAGAATTTTGGGAATTAGTTTTTGTTTTCCTCCATAATAGGAGATTGGTGTTTTCATGGTTTTTTTATATTTTTTAAAGTGATTGCTTATTCCACTCAAAAAATATTTTTAAACCTACCTCGTTATCGTTGTTTCTTTTTTTATCCGATCATATAATTCCTGTTGCGCATTCGCATCGCTTAAAAGCGTGTAAGCTTTCACCGGTTGATCTGCTTTTTCATTCATTGCCATGATCGCAGGAATTAAACTTGAAAGCACAGCACTATTCGTATCAACGCTGGATTTCAAATCATCCAATGTTTTTTGAATAGAAGAAATATCCTGACTGTCATTGGAAGCACTTGGCATTATTCCACCATTCGCTAAATAATTAACCCGCTCCATGGATCTGTTTATTCCTGAATAATTGATTGGCTTGTAATCGCTTCTTTGTTGCCAGTAAGGAGTGATCCGGGCGCCGTTGCCATACATGCTGGAACGCAATAACTGATCAACCAATTCTTTGTTATTGGCATAAGTTTTTTTACTCAATATCGGTTCGCCGCCTTCCATCTCACCAACCTTTTTCCCGGTGCGCGAATTGATAATAGGCATGCCACCGGCTGAATGGGAAGGCCCGTTAAACAAACCACCCTTTGCATAAGTCGGCGCTTTTTGCGAAGATATTGTGGCAACTTCGGCCGCTGTGGTTGCCACTGCTAATGCAATATTGATGGCCCGGAATGCACCCAAACTGATAATGTCTGTAAAGCCAGGCCGGGCTGCTAATGTTGAAACAATCGCCTGGGCACCGCTCATAATTGCCTGGATGATCTGGGCCTGTTTATTTCTTTCAAATTCCTTTTTCTTGATCGCTGCATCTTCCTTCGCTTTTTTATCCTGCAGGGCTTTCAACTGGCGATCATATTCTTTCTGGCTGATTAAATTCTTTGCCAGCTCACGATCCAGTTTTTTAGTATTATCATCCAGCCGCTTTTGATTATCCGCCAATTCGGCTTCATCCTGAGCATTCTTTGCTGAATTTATAGAAGAAATAATGCTGGCAACCTGCTGTACTGAATCAATAATAAACTGGGCAAATTCCAGTTTATGTTCCATCGTCACCTGGTCATCTTTAACCGTCTTATCATTCGCATCTTTATTGATCTGAACCTTTAAATCAGCGACCTTTTTGTCTATATCAGAATTTTTAACACCATAGAACTGCAAATAACCTTGTATGGTTTCCAATTGCTTTAACTGTTGCTGCAATTCTTTTTGATGGCCGGCCTGTACAATCGCATCACGGCGCTTCTGATAATCTTCCAGGTTCTTTATTTTTCCATCCTGAAAAGCTTTATCCAAAGCCAGCAATTGATTATCGGTATTGATGGAAATATTATTAACCTGATCTTTTGCCAACTGATCAGCAACCTCTTTTTGATGCTGATAATTTTTATCAATGAGATCCGTTTGCTTCTTAAATTCCTGCTCAGCAACCTGGGTATATTTTTGGCCGACTTCGATTTTAAAATTAGAAAGGGATAAAGCATTTTGCTTTTCAATATCAGCCTGCTTTGCAATTCGCAATTGCTCAATGTCTGCCAGCTCTTCCTTTGATTTCGCATTCTTTTTATCGGTCGCGATCTCATTATCCAGCGCATTTTGCTGGCCATCTTTTGTAGATTGAATCAGTTTTAAGCCGGCATCATTATAAGATTGAATCGCGGCGAATCTTTCAGCCAATGATTTGGTTTGATCATCGGCTTCACTTTTATATTTATCTTTTAATAACTGTATTTCTTGGTTGTTGGCCTTGGCAATTTCATCCAGAGCTTGCTTTCTAAATCCATCGGCCCGGGATAAAGACGCCTGCCTTTCCTGCTCCGCTTGCTTTCTTGCCTGCTCTGCTTTTTGCGCCGCTTCCTTCGCATTTTTATCCGCATCCGCCTTGGCCTGGGCATCCTTATTTTTTTTGTCAGTGTCAACCGAATCCTGCACAGTTCGTTGCGTTGCTAAAAATATTTGTCCGTCCGATAAAACCTGCGATTGTAATTGTTTCAGACGTTTTTTATTGTCCTTATCTGAAGAATTTAAGAAATCGGTGAGCTGTTGGCGGCTATTAATATAAATGGCCTTATAAGAATCTGCCAATTTCTTTTGTTCCTCAATAGTTTTAGTGCCAAGACCAGAAGCAACTTTCTCTGCAAATTTTGCCGGATCTGCTGCTGCTAATGCATCATCAAAAGGTTTTCTTAATCCGCCGCCTATGTCGCCCAATCCTTCAAAAAATGCAGACACACCCTGTAAAACTCTTTTTAAAACAGGAAGAAACCCCGTTCCTAATTCCTCTTCCAAATCTTTAATTTCCTGCCGGGTTGCAGCAATATTTCCTTGTGTGCTTTCTCCAAATGCATCACCTGCCCCGTCCACTTTTTTTGCCAGGTCATTCATTACGAGTGACAGCCTTTCGGTTTGTGTTTGCGACTGCGTAATGTTGACGCCATATTCTTTTAATTCCCGTCCGCTGCCTTCCAACGCTTTTATGATTGTAGTCGCCGCTTCATCCAGTGAGGTATGGCTTTTTGCAGCAAAGTTGATGATCACCGGCGTTAATTGTTTTATCTGCGCCTCGGTCAGTTTTCCATACGTGATCAACTTGTCAAATACATTGGTGATATCATCATTATCCAAGAACTTAAATCGTGCCGCCATCGCATTTGCAGAATCAGTCAAACGATCAAAGGCGGTAGATCTTCCGGCTTTTTCGAGCGTATTTTTAAATTGCTCAGTTATCCTATCAGCCTCCAAGGCTTCATCAATAGAATTTTTAAAAAATCCTACAACAGCTGCACCAGCTGCTGCCCATCCGACCACCGGCAACATTTCTTTAAACGCATCTTTCAATCCGCCACCTTCTTTTCTTACCGCACCTATCTGCGTCCCCAGCCGGTTCAACTCGGTGGAATATTTATTTAAGTCTTTTGTTTTTTGAATAAATCCCGGATCGCTTTCACTCATTTTTTTCAACTCTGCCCGGGTTTTTGCCACCAATGTCTGCAACTGGTTGAACGATGGTTTTAATCCTGCATCAATTTGATGCTGCACGGCCGCAATCTGATTTTTAGTATCGTTTAATTTCGATATTTCTTTCACCATGTTCTTGCCGGCGTCCTGTCCTTTTTTGATAGAAGCGGTAAGCGAGTCCGCTTGCTTTTGCAATTTTACCAACGCGTCCGATGCGGCGGCATGATCAATATAAATACTGGCGGTTTTTCTTGCTAAATCGGCCATTGGATTATTTAATTTTAAGATTATTAATTACATAAGTCACATCGTTTTCAGCGACAATTTTTTGCAGATCCGCCATGTTTAATTCGGTAGGAATATCAAACCAGCGTTTGGCGGTTCGCGGATTGCTAATCGGATGGCCACGGCCCACGCCTTTATGCTCAAATACGCCGGATCGCGGCATTCCATAACTGACGCGGATAATCGTTCCATCACGATCCTTTCTGAATTTTAAGGTGATATTGTTCTTTAGTGGTTTCGGATTGGGAGAATTCTTTGAATGCTTGATGCCAAGCGCATCAATGGTTTTCTTGATGTCATTTAAATTCTTGTGGCCCCACTCAATTATTTTTTCATTATCGTAACCGTATTCCATGCGATGTTTCGATTAAAAAAGCCCCGCTGCTTTTCACGGCGGCGAGGCTTTTGCAATTAGAAATGATACCAGGCTATTTCGCAACCTTTGGTTTTTCAATGATTTTTTCCGATGCTTCAGCTTTTGTTTTTGGAGCGATGTGCGCACCATCGGCGAAAAGCTTATCGGCGATGTTCAGCGGCACGCCACTTAATTTGCCGCGGTATTGAATGGCCACGGTAACAACCGGATCTGCATCACCGTTGGTATTCTGATATTTTTTTTCGACGTCCGGATTTAAAAAAAAAGCCATACTGATTTATTTTTTTAAAATGGAAAAATGAATTTTTTGTTTGCTTACTATGGTGCAGGCACTGGTTTTTCAGTGATGGTGCCGCTGTAGAAATATTTAGCTTTTGACACCAGGGTGATGGTATATTCTTTCAAACCTGCTGCAGTGGTTTTGCCATCAAAAGCAATAGATACTTTAACCGGCACACATTCATCGCCCAATTGAACGTAAGGATTTCCTTCCAGGCAGGCACTGTCTTTTAACAACCAAATATTGGTCGCATTCAATTGCTCAGTCACTTCCTCCTGTGTCATCGCTCCATCGCCTAACAGTCCAAAGGTTGATGTCCATTCCATTTCGTTACTGCCGGGATCACCGGTTGTAGCGCCTGTAATGGTAACGCTGTCAATCTTACAAAGCCAACTGATGAACCCTTCATCCGTAGGGAAGGTGTGTGCGGTGGTGATCTTAAACTTATCACCTAATGCTGCCGGGGTTGGGGTTGGAACCTGCACAGCAGTGAAGGTATCCACCGGTGCCCAGAATACCACATTCTTATAACCGCCTTTAGTGCTTTCCTGGGTGCTTTTATCGAATTTTTTATACAGATTTAAACTTGCCATGCTGTTTTTTTATTTTAAATTTTAAATGATTCGAAAACTTTTCAAACCTTCAACCATCAACAATCAACTACGAACCTTTCCGCTTCGTTATACCGGTATTGTTTTTCACCAAATGTTCCAGCAAATCTTTGTTGGTGAGCGCTTCTTCTGCAGTGATTACCGCGTGACCGTCCAACGGGTTGGTAAATTGCGGCACTACAAATACATGATCTTCGCCATCCACTTTAAAAGACTTGGAAGGAATGCTCGCTTTCTTTTTTTCTTTCACAGCAGGCAAACTTTTATCGCCTTTTTTGCTCAATAAAATTTCCTGCTCTTCAATGGTGTTTTGCAACTGAACATTGATTTCATTCAATTCCACGATTGCAGCTTCCTGCTCTTTTATTTTTGCTTCCAACAAAGCAACTTTTTCTTCAGGTGTAGCGCTTCCGGTTTCTTTTGTAGCCTTTGCCATAATTTTTTTTGATTTTATAAAAGGTGGCCGTTTTTACCGGCCACCCGGGTTTTAAATTTTATTTAAAAGTTACTGCCCACCGAGGGTTGTTCACTCTAAGCATTTGAACTTACAACTAATGCATCCAAATCGGCAATCTCTAATCCTACAGGCATTTTCTGACGAACTTCAATTATATCCCTGCGAACTGATGCAGATACATCAACATTATCGCCATCAGTGCCCATGCATAGGTTGTTGTCAATGGTTGCAATCAGCCTTCCGGATGTGCCCATCCAGCTAACCGGTTGCAAAAAGCAATTTTGATTGTCAACACGATACCTATTGGTTGCATCGGGAAGGAACGCGTAAGCGTTGGCTGCTTTGTATCCTTTGGCATACCAGTCAAAAGAGGTATAGGAGCAGAAAATTCTGTATCCTTTTTTACGCATCCACACCGGAGCGGCTGCAGTGATCACACCAACAGCAGCGAGTGCCGATGCACCGTCAGTGATGGCGGTAGTGGTTTTGGCCACCAAATTTGAGGCGGCGATTTCATTCGCGATAATAGTGCCCCATCCTGTAGCAATCGTTGCTGCAGTCGTTCCTGCGGCATTGTAGCTTCCCAAATAAAGCGTATTATCATTAATGTTTGCCAGGTATTCCTCGGCCACAATTTGATTTATATAATCTGCAAACTGCTGAGCGCCGGGTTTCCACTTTGCCAAATAAGTATTGCGCCATTGTTCCGGCTCCACGTCATAATCCCATTTTGATTGACGAACAGTAAGTGTTCGATCTGTAATTGCAGCCGGAGTTGTTACATCATCCTGTGCACGGTAAGGACGAGGCCCGCCGCTCACACTTGCTTTCGGTAGCACAATGGGCGTTTTTACATTTTTAAAAACCAAAATACCCTGATCACTCAGGTCTAATTGGTTAATATTTTTACGGAAAATCTTTCCTCCAAACTCATTAAATGAGCTGGATAAGGCTGATAAATCGGGAGTGGGCATGGTGTTTTATAGGTTTAAAAAGGTTTTTAAAAGGATTGATTTTGATTTTAATAAAAATATTTTTTATTCCCATTCAGCAGCAAGCTTTGCAGCTTCTGCATCTACACTGGTTAAATATTTTGCTTTTGGATCCGGATCTGCATCTTTGGTTGCAATAGGATCAGCAACCACAGGCGCTGGCTTTCCTGTATATTCCGCAACGGTCGCATTCAATGCCGTGATTGCAGTTTCTTTTTCAGCTACTGTTTTTTCCAATTCAGTCACACGGGCTGTGGCGGTTGCCAGGCTGGTTTCTGCTGTATTCAATGCCACGATGCGTGCATTGAGAGTTGTCAGGTTTTCTTCTTTGATAGCAAAGCCTTGTTCAATAGGTTCCAGGGCTTCCACTCCGGCGGCTGCCAATACATCTTTAAAAGGAAATTCTGCGGCGGTCGCAATATTTTTTGTAGCGCTCATGGTATTTTTATTTTGATTTTTTTTAGATAAATAATTTGCACGTTGTACGATTTTTTCAAATGGCATGATGCCATCGATCAACCCGTTTTTCTTTGCGTCCGTTGCGATGAATGTGCCGCCGGTTAATACTTTATCGCCTGCTTTCAACTTATCGCCACGGCCTTCTTTTACCGCATCCTGGAACATCTGCGCAACAGGATTCAGGTACATATCTTTCAGGATCTGCACATCTTTGAATTCTGCATTTTTATCAGGAGAAAGATCACTGACCACATCAATGATATCATTGCTGGCGGTTGCCGGATTTTTCAATTTTGCCATTACACCTATACAACCAATCTGATCGGTTTGTGAGGTTGCATAAATCTCTGTGCTCTGCGAACCTACCCACACACCTGCGCTGGCCATTAAGCCACTCACTGCAGATAATACCGGTTTCTTTTCTGATGCAGCTTTCACGGCATCAGCAAGAATTGCGGTTCCGTCTACCTGGCCACCGGGTACGGATTCCCAATAAAGAATAATAGAAGATTTCGAAGGGTCGGCAGATGCCTGGCTAATAGCTTCGCTAAGAGAACGTGTTCCCATGCCTCCGCATATATCTGCTTTTGTCATGGCTCCATTAATAGGAATGAGCGCGATGTTGTCAGGAACATCCGGAAGCGCGATTTGAGAAAATAAACCGGTGCTGATTACATTGCCTGCTAAATATTCTTTGGCAGCTTCGGCGTAAGCCTGGATAGATGATTCAGTCATCATCCAGTTATCACGAAGAATAGAAAGTACGGTACTTATTTTCACGATACAAACTTAGAGCGGTGCGAAAAAGCGAACGGGGACAAGCTAATAAAGAGGCTAATTAACTTCCAAAATTTTCACAACGAAAGTCTTGGCCGTGTCGTTATTATTTACAATTTCCACGGTTGCGGCCGTGCCGCGGGTTGGCTTTTGCTGCCCCTGGTAATAACTGTCATGCGGCTGAATAGTAACGCTGTCAATCAGGATGATGCCCTGATCGTCAAATTGTAATTCCTGGCTTTTTTGTTTGCAGGAAAATAACACGATTAACATGATGAGCAGTAAGGTGCAAGCTGCGAATAAATTTTTCATGGATTTATTGATTTTAAATTCTTAAATATTGACTGTCTTTTCCAGGCAAATAATCACTGCAATTGTGTTTTTCCAGCAATTGCCGCCACGTATATCCAAAAGTCATTTCGAAATGCGGGTAATCTTTGATTGACCGGAAATCACCGCCCCACGCGAAGCCTTTTTCTTTGAAACACTTTACCACCAACATCCAGTTATAATCTACCGTCCATTTCGGCAAGCCATTAACCTGGATAACAAAATCCAAAGCCAATCCGTAATTATGAAAAGAAGATCCGCCCGGCGCGTTGGTTACTTTTTCATCCGCTTCATCAATTTTTCCATCGCCATCATTATCAATGCCATCGTGTGGCTGATTAAAAAGTGCAGTGGATCTTTCGAAGCTTCGCAAAGTTTCGGTGATGAACGGATGAACATTCGTCGGCGTAACTCTTACTGCTTCGCGGTAAGCTGCGATGGCAAGATCGCGGACTTTGGGATGTAATAATCTCAATCTATTTTCAGAAACGATATCTGTCATAATCAGTGTATTTGAACGTGATGAAAAAGCCAAATGATGGCTTTAATAATTTCATAGATCCCGAAGAATAAACCCACAGCGGCAAGAATAAACAGCAATCGCCAAAACCAATTAGGGCCTAAATTGAAACTATACATACTATTATTTTTTTGCTGTCGTACTGATCACGCCGCCGGTTATTCCCGCAACGGTGATCCATTGACAAGGTGCGTTTAATACTTCAGGCAACACGAATCCGCCAACGCCATTCGCGGCCAGCAATGCAGCGGCTATCGCGGCAACGGTGATGCTTACAGTTCTGATCACTTTGAACCATTGCGGCGTTTCTGCTTTCAGTCGCTCGTAAAGAGTGCTGTTTTTAAGATTCATTTTTTTATGACATATTTTATTGCCGCGGCAGCTACCAAAAAGAGAACCACAGCGCCGACGATTTTGATTAAAATAGGTGTCGGTTTTTCTTCTTTATTTTTCAATGATTCTTTAAACATTAGCTTCAAAGAATCGTATGATCGCTTCCAGGAAGAATCGGAAGTGTTTTTTTGCTTTTCCTGCTGATAATTACCGCGCTCACTAATCACAGCGGCGAGCCGTGAATAATCAAATGCTGACGGTGAAGGTTTAGAGCTGATGCCGGTATCGCGATAATAAATCAGTGTTTGTCTTTCATAACCGCCGGTTGTTTTTTCCGTTGATTGTGATTTTTTTACAGATCCGGAATCAACTTTATTTGTTCGTGTACTGTCAACGGACAAAGTTTTTTTGCCTTTGGTGATATTGCATGAACTGGTGCACATCAGCACAACCAGTCCGATAAACAGTACGACCAGGAAGCTTAAAAAGCTATAATAAAAAGGTTTGCTATTCATTTTTTTTTAATTTTCGCCGAGATAATTTGATGGCATAAAAACCAGCCACAATTGACACCGAAAGGCTTATTATTTTAAGCCAAAACAGCGCGTCATCATAAGTGAAAGAAAAAACGGTTCCCAGTATGGAAATAAAAGTATAAGGCCCGGAAGATGGATACGAGTTATCAGGTGTCATTGTTAGATTGGGTTTCACAAAGGATTAAGGATTAATAGGTAAATTTTATCACTACGGATCCGATCAGGATGCCAGCGTAGGCAATCCATTTGATGCCTTTCATTGTTTTGTCTGTTGTGGATGTAGATCCGTTATAAAACCACGATGTTTTTAAAGCGATTTTATTAATGAGAATATCCCACAGAGGCATACATATAGCGCCAGCCAACAACAGATCATCCAGAGCAAAATTTATATAATTTGCTACCACAAAGGCGCCCGGAACCATCAGCCGCATCAACAATCCGTATTTGTGCCACTGGCCTTTCGACTTTGCCCAGCCTGCTTTTTCATCTTCAAACTGATATTTTGTGTATAGCGCAAAAACGAAGGTGAAAGCAATGTTGTAGATGTAAAAAATAGCGGTTAGCATAGCGGTTTTAATGATTAAAGTTTTAAAATCAGAATTTCTTTTTGCCCTTATGATAATTCAGTGCGAAAATGACGCCTGCGATCACGAAGCTTACCACGCCAATCACAATATGATTTCGTTGAAAAAAATTGTTGTGGAAATAAGCAAGCCTGGTTACACACAATAAAAAGAAAAATGCCAATCCGATGAATAATCCGATATAGGCCAAAGTAGGAATGCGTTTCATGATGAAATTATTTTGAGTAAAAATTTAGAAATGTAAAAGTTGAGATATTTTTTTGTGTAGGGGAGGACAAGATTTTACAGTGTTGTGAGGCTTTGCTTACCCGGTTCGATGGCCCGGATGGTGTGTTGTTTTTGAATCGTATTCAGCAGCCAGTTTAAAAGTTTCCCGATGAAAGAAAGTGTGCCCGATTCATAATTTTTCCCGATCACGCTGCTGATCACTTCATCTTCATTTCCGAATTGATAACCGGTTGATTTGATTAAAGTGGCATTGAAGAGGCGGGCGCAAACAACGTTTCCGAGTTGATCAATGCCTAAGCAGGTTTTGAAGAGGAATTTTGCGCGGGCTGTGTAAAAAAGCGACATAATAAATCCCACTGGCAACAGAATTATTGCCAGCAGGATTGCAAATAACAGTGCGGCTACATACTTCATTTTGCGGCTTTGATTACTTCTAAAATCTGGCCTTTTACGAAGATGTACATATCTTCATTGTCGGTGATCAGTTTTTTCAATTCTTCCAGATCTGCATCGTCCAGAATTAATGGATCTCCGACCTGCAATGTTTTGTGCCAGCCGAATAACTTTAATGTTTGCCCTTTGCTTCTGCTGCCGATATATTCTGATAATACTGATGCAAGGGTTTGTTCTTTAGAATCTTTTCCAGTCAAATCTTTTAAAGGAATGTTGAAATTTAATGTTGTCATATTTTGATTTTGATTTTACTTTTTAAGAATTCCAATCCGCCTGTAAACCATACTGGCGAATCATTGCATGTACATTTACCTGCTGAGTTTCAGCTACATTGTTGAACCAATCATATTGGCCAATATAATCGCCTGGATAATTCCCTTCCGCATCTGCTGTAAGGATTGCTCCGGTATTCACATCTACTATTGTGGTATTATCAGCAATGCTTTCTTTTGAATAAGGAGAAAACCCTTTTACATCAATCAAATCCGGATAGCTGACAATCCAGGAAAGCGTCAGATATTTTGCCAACTGGTTGTAAGTCATGGTAAACAGTTTCGCTTTACGTTTTAGCGATAATTGTTCGTTTACTACAAGATCAGGAATATCAATTTCGATATCTACTGGAGGTATGGAGATGAGTGCCATAGTTTTTTTTATGTTGTTGTCATTAATTTATAAACAGTGCCTCCGATATTTACAGAGATGTAACCATCATTAGTGAAAGGTGCTCCACTGGTTACTTTAGAAGTTCCATCCGCTGCATAAAGAAAATTTTGCCATGCTGTCCCGTTGTATCCTCCCCAGCATTTAACAGTGCTATCATAAACTTGCAAGGCTTCTGCCGGTGTTGCAATAGCGTTTTTTTGAGTTGCCGTCATGTGTGGTTCAAGAAATCCTTGCGTGGTGCTCCTTGCTTCAAGTACTGCTGAAGCTGTTATGTTCGACGATGTTCCAGCTATGATACCCTTTACTACTGATAGACCAAGTGTTGTTAAATTCATCTGTACATTTGCAGAAGTAGTTTGCAAATCTCCTCCATAAGTCCATGACCAACCTGTATCTGCCGTTTTTGCAAAATACTGCACAGAACCCATACCTGATATAAGTTGATAACCTACTCCAGTATTATTAGTGGCTCCAAGAGATCTGTAATAAATTCTTGGTATATTAAAAGCTCCGTCCGCTTTAAATAAATTAGCAGACAGGGTTCCAGAAATATTTAAGTCTGTTACTCCAGAAAGTGTTCCACTAATAGATATATTCCCGGCAACGTTTAATCCTGAACCACCTAAAGACATTAAATCAGTCCCAGAAATTCCTCCGGAAATCCATCTAAAAGGAGCATTATTAGTACCTGTAAAAAATCCCATACCATACCCGGATGTTAAACCAATCCCTACGCTTGAGCTTACAAAACCTATATTTCTAAAATAAATATATTCTTTTGAAGGAGTATTACCGTCACCCATTATTATTGCCTGAGCGGCAGTAGTGACAGTGAAAGCTTTTATATTGTTAGTTTTAACAACAAGGTTTCTTGCGTCTGTAGTACCTATAAAATTTGTTGTGCCACCGTCTGTCCCTGCGTTGCCTGTTATTGCCCATCCTGTTAATACGCCCCAGCTGGCTGTAGTACCATCGTTAGTTAAATATTTTCCTGATTGCCCTGTCATACTTGGTAAAGATGTACCTCCACTTGCCGCTGCCCATATTGGTATGCCGCCCGCCAAGGTTAAAACATATCCATCTGTACCGGCTGCTAATTTTGCCAGCGTGTTTACTGCACTTGCATAAATAATATCTCCTTTTGCATAAGTAGAAAAACCAGTTCCGCCATAGCCGGATGCAATTGCGGTTCCCTGCCAGGTACCGGTTGCAATGGTGCCTAAAGTTGTAATGGTATTTTGGCCAACATAGGCTGCAGCAATATCAATCACTCCGGCGGTAACGGAAATTCGGCCAGTAGTACCTGAGACAGAGCTTCCTGTTGGTGCATCAACCCATGCTGTGTCATAATCTGTATTTGATGCTTTAGCAAGTATTTGATTGGTAGTACCGCCAACAGGAACACCAACGCCGTTAGTTCCGTTAGTTCCGTCGGTTCCATCAGTGCCAGGTACACCTTGAACACCCTGTGGACCTTGTGGCCCTTCTGCGCCCTGCAAGCTTGTCAACCATTCCGCTTCAGTTCCAACAAAACCATTGTCAACAGCGATTTGATAAGCTGATTCGCCATCTGCACCGGCAGGGCCTGGTGTCAATTCAATATCATTAATTAATTGCTCTGTTTTCTCAGAAGAAAAAACTTTATCATTCGCCGGCACAGCATCATCAATAATAGATGCAGCATTTGCTTTATCCGCAATTTTCTGAACAGTGGTTCTTCTATTGGCACCGCCCTGGATAACAGGAACTATTTCAGTTCCATCCAAATCGTCTGCAGCAGTAAAATTTGAAACTTTTGTTGCCATTGTATTTTATTCAAGTTCCCAATAGTCATTATTATTTGAAATCGTTTGTCCACTGAAATCAACATATCCGCTTTCGTTGCCATTAAATGAAGGCAGCACCAATGCTTTATTTACCTGGTCGATTGCAAATGAAATGGTATTCAGCGCGCCATTACTATTCGTATTGCCACTGTCAAAATTCCCGGTGAAATCTGCACCTACTTCATTATTACCAATCACCACAAAAAAGCCTGTAGATCTTAACTGGCCCACAATCATATATTGACTGTAGCCCATGTTATCAATGTTCACACGCGCTGCAGGAATATCGCCGGCATAAGCGCAACCGACTTTTATTTCATAATAAGGCCCGGAATTACTTGTTTTTAGTGTTTCAGTAAATCCGAGTTGCGCATCAGGAACCGGCACCGGGCCTCGCCACGCCTTGCCGGCCTTTAAAACAATTTCAGTTTTCAATACCTGGTTTGCCGGATTAATAACGGGCATAGATTCAACTTCTTCGATGGGAATAAACCAAAATTTGCAAAAGCCGCCGATCACCGGCAATCCTTTTATAAAATTGGTAACTCCATTGTAAGAAGTTTGATTCATGCAGCTAAATTACCGGCAGGAAAAAAGGAAGTAGGGGACAAGCAAAAGATGAGTTTTTGTTTTATTATTGGTTTATTATACGTTTGTTTTATGCGGGGACACTTGCGCCTTATTTTTTTTAAGATTTTCCCGGTACCGGTACTCAGCTTTCTTTAAAGCGCCATGCGTAATATCTTCATCTATGATGATATTATATTCTTCGCAAAAATCTTCAATAGCCTGGTTGCGGCTGAATCCTACACGCGTATAAGTTTTGCAGCGAAAATTAATTTCTTCAATGATTTTATCTTCAAAAAAATCATTGATCAGTATGGATTTTGAAATGGGAATGGAAAAACCGGTTTTGTAAAAAGTATCTTCATTGCTCGGTAGCAAAACAATGATCTGATCAGTAAGCAATTCGTATCTTTTTTGCAGTAAATTCAGTTTCTTTTTATACCACGGCGACGATTGTTTTTCCAGGCATACATAAATATAAGAGCCGAGGGTGCTGCCGTAGCCAATTTTAATCTGGCCCGGATATTTGGCTTCTATGTACTTCCGCACATAGGTTTTTACAGGAATTGGTAATTTGATATAACGCAATTAATTTAACGACGGTTCGCCTAATATAAGGAAAAAAATTGAAATCTGAATTATTTATTTGCTTACTAATGAATAAGGTGTGAATCGAAAATCAGTTGATCGTTTTGGTAGATCTTAAACCATTTCGATTTCTGTTTATGGATTTCTCTTTGATCTATAATTAATTTTCTTCCAGCCTCTAAATTATCAATATTCCATTCCTGAGAATTGGTACCTGCTGTTTCGGAAGAATGTTTCGGTACCGATTCAATTTTTATTATTTCCATATTTACATTTTTACTTTTTTATAATAATACACTGCAATCTTAGTGTCTGCCTGCGTTTGCGGATGCTGTTCCAACCACCAAAGACACCATTCGTGTGCCTCCATTCCGGTGGCGGGCAAAGTAGCAATTGAAGGCATTCGATTAAAATCAAAACGTTCAATATCTACGATCTTCGAATAAAATTCCTGATCACCATTTTTTGTATAATAAATCCTTTCCAGGTCAGCTTCTGTTGGCCGGTTTGCCGGCGCAAACGTGATATAAACAAATGCGTCGCAGCCCAGGCAGTTGTTGAAATTTTTAAGCGGAAGTTCTTTTGCTTCCTGAATGAGACTTTTTTCCATCTTTATTTTTTTATTTTATAAATATTACTGACAAAAAATCATGCGTTACAAACGTTACATTTTACCGAAAACCTTTACCAGCCTTGTAACAAGCGGTTTGTAACAAACTTGTAACGCCATGTTACAAATCCCGTTACGTTTTGTAACAAAATCAATTCCTTTGAGAAGTAGCGTTACAACCTTAAATCCTTTACCATATTGATTTTTATTGAATTTGAAATAAAGATGTAACGTTTGTAACGCTCTAAAACCAGATTCAAAAAATGCTTTCTTAACACTCATATTGCCATTTCTTTCTATTTTAAAGCCTGAAAAACAGAAATTTTTGATTTTTCCACGACTACTGTCGTTGCCACGAAGTAGCGGCGCTTCTTTGAAATGTAGGGTAGTGGCTGTTGTAACGCTAAAATGAAGGCGCTGAGAATCGCGTATTTCAAAACAACCGGACACTTGTGCTGTATATTTAAGGTGTAAAGCCTTCATTTGGTAATTATTTTTAAGTGAATTCAAAATGATCGTTTCTTTTTTCAATTTTTGCTTTAAACGGAAATTCATTTGTCGGCACGCGCTGTATCATATCGATGAGAAATTTAGATCCGGAAAATATCACACGCATCGAATTATCAATTTCTATTTGTAATGTGAGACACTGCGTGTTTTCTTTTTTCTTTGATGGGCCAACGGAAAATTTATGAACAATAACTTCCCTGTTTAAAATCCTGTTGATATCTATACTATTTCCTACAAAGCCTGTCATGGCCGGCTTTATACCAAAGTCTTTAAATTGCTTCATGTAATAATTTTTTTATTAAATGCCGGGAATTGCAATGGCTGGCCCATCCCATATAACTTGCAATGGAAGAGTTATTTTTATGCCTGGCCAACATCCTGGCAAAATTTTTCTTAATGCTTTTTCTAAGCAGAATTTTTTCGTGATAAAACCGGTAACCAACAAAATCAATTCCACGGCTGGCCACCGGAAACACCTGGTAATTTTGTTTTACAGTAAGCTTTAATTGCTCGCTGAAATATCTTTTTATTTCGGTCAGCAATTGATGTAAATGGATCTTATTATCGGATAAGATTACTATGTCATCTGCATATCGGGAATAATATTTTACGCGGAGAACTTCTTTGATGTAATGATCAAAATAAGTAAGATAGAAATTGGCAAAATACTGGCTTAGATAATTCCCGATCGGAAGACCAGGAGCGCTATCAATAATTTCATCCAACAGCCACAGCAGATCCTGATCCTTTATTTTTTTCCGGATCAATTGTTTTAAAATGCAATGATCAATGTTTGGATAAAACTTTTTTACATCCAGCTTCAGGCAATATTTTGTACCTGGTACATCTTTTAATGATTTAGCAACAGCATTGGCGGCAGCATGAATCCCGCGTTTCTTAATGCAGCTGTAGGTATCTGCTGTAAATACAGAAACAAAGATTTCTTCCAGGACATTCATTATCGCATGATGAACGATCCTGTCCGGGAAAAAGGGAAGCCGATAAATTTCTCTTTCTTTAGTCTCAAAAATTTTGAAAACATCGTATTCAGATGTGCAATAAGTTTTGTTGATCAGCATTTTCCGAATGGCCATTATATTGGCTTCCGGATTGCGATTAAACAGTTTAACGCCGTACTGCATGCTTTTGCCTTTGCCAGCTTTTTGTGCAGCCAGTGTGAGGTTTTCAATGCTGCAAATTTGTTGATATAAATTTCCGATCCGTTTCAATGTTTTGCTTTTTTAAAATTCATCTTCGCTACTGCTACCAATGAATTCTATAGGTGAATCTTTTTTTGCCAAGAGGCAGGGCCTGTATCGCTTTTTTAAAAACCAGCATAGGTGAGCGCTGACATTCGAGTTCGAATTCCAGTTATCGTAATCGTTATACGACAGGCTGAACCCTGAAAACACCAGCCCAATGCGATACACAGCCTTAAATTTTTAGGTTAATAAATGATGGTCAATGTGTAAGGCCAAAAAGTGCTTCCCGAAGAAAATCGCCGTGTCCCGGTTTTCGAAGCAAAGGCGAGCGCCGACAACCGAGCACGAATACCAGACAACGTAAGCGCCACACGACAGGCCGAACCCCGAAAGCCTTTGTTCATCAGCTTCCACAAGAAACACTGCGAAATATTTATAGTCGCGGGTGTTGTAATTAACATCTTTATTCTCCCTTAAAGCATCTGCGATGACGCTCAATTTGTAATCAGCAATTAGCCGCTTCTGATGCCTTTCCGGAAGGTGATTAACAATTGGTACGTTTATAGGATCGTTACCAGTTGCCGCACAGGCATCTTCGAACGAAAGGACTTCCGGCACCAGCTTGTAATCAACGCCGTACGTTTTGCATAGCTCTTTAAATTTTGTACTTTTTTTCATTTTGTTTTTATTTTTTGGTTTGATAATAAGTTGCATAGATCTCAATGAATTTTTTACCTGCATCTATCGCCAGACTTGAATTTTTAAAGCAAAGGCGAGCGCCGACATGCGAGCCCGAAATCCAGCCATCGAAATCGCCATACGACAGGCCGAACCCCGAACCTGGTGTAATTTCAAACCAGGGATAATACTTGATTTGCTTGGTGTTGAGTGGATCCAACTGGTCACCTTCGTTATACACTTCCGCGATCAGTTCTATCTGTTTGCGGGCAATATCATCCGGCCGGTCATCCGGATTAATTAAAGAAGCCATAGTGCGACCACTGATAGCCAGGATGTCATCGAAAGTTTTTACTCTTTCAGTAATTTTTTGAGTAAAAAAACCAGCCGGCCATGATTGTTCCAGGATGGTTTTAAATTCAGGAATTGCTTTTGGATAAAGCTTCCTGGCTGTGTTGTCGTCAAGTTTTAATGTTTGCATGATTTTGTTTTTTAATGATTGTATTTATTTAAAGTTTGAAAATATCCGCTGTTAGAATATTCTGACGGTGGCCGCTCAAATTTCTTCTCCTTTCTTTCTGTTGGAATGTACTTTTGTGGCGTCCTTTTTTCTTTTCTTGGCCCACGGCCATATAATTTTGCAGCCTGATCGTACATGTCGATGGCTTCGCGCTTATCGCAGTTATAGTTGGCCATCACATCTTTTAGCGTGGCGCCTTTCTTAACTGAATTCCAAATGATTTTTAAAAATTCTTCTTTATAAATTGGCATAACTTTATTTTTAAAAAGGATCTTCTTCTGTTGATACGACTTCTTCCTGCGTGGCAAACGATGCAACCTTCATCCGGTAATCGTAATAAAAATATTTCTTCACGTTTTCGCCTTTCTTCATCACTTTTATATTGTCAATATGATATCCGATATCATTATGTCTCCGGTCAATCGTATAACTCTCCGATGATCTTCCAGCAAACCCGATGTAAGTAACTTTTGAACACCATTCGCGAAACTGATCCAGTGTGATAGTGAATAAAATATTCCTTCTTTTCGCATTGGATCTAAGACTGGTAAAAGCATATTTCACTGGATCCTGCATTCTTGATTTTTTGCAGCGGCAGGAAGAGCAAAGCTTCCGACCTCCATAGGTTTTGTTTTTGCAAAACTTTGTTGCACAAATGCCAGGTTTAATATTTTTCTTTAGTTCCATTTTTTAAAAAGGTTGATCATCAGCTTTTAAAGTTTGCTGACCATTCATGCTCATAGAATTGAGTAAAATATCTTCCGGGCTTACGATCACATTATCTTCATCCTTCACAAAATCTTTGCGGTGGAAAATGAAAGGACGGCCGTGGCCCGAAACTTCGATGCGCTTTGTATCTTCTTTGCCGTCAGTTATTATTTTTTCCATGCGGGGATAAGTGTACCGGGCCACGGTGTGATATTTTTTTATTTTACCCAAAGCCAGGTAACCGGCTGCATCCGGATATTTTACCTCTGCAGCTGCGATGGCTTCTTCTTCTGTTTTATATTTTTTCGGCAGGCCTTCCACTTCAAAAAGATGGTACGTGTCGCACTTTAAATTTTCTTTAATGATGCGGCTCAGATAATAGCGTTCGTACCTGGTGCTGTTTTTAAAAATTTCTTTATGCACTTCGTCGGTTGTCATCCAGATTTCGCTAACGCCGGTATCCAGGAATAATTCTTTCAGATAATGGCGCATTTCTTTTTCGACTTGTGGCTGGCTGTACGCGATCACTTTGCTCAGCGCATCTGTCTTTAATAATTTCGGATGAAACCACATTCTGTTTTCCAGCTTTGTGGCTAATTTTCTATTTTGAAGAAAAGAAAGAAAGCTGCTCATTTCCTCTTTTATCTGATCCAGGATCGTTGGATTTTCCTGCGTTAGTACCGGCACTTTGATTACCCAATATCTGATGTCATCATCGGTTGCATGAATGAAAGAATCTTCATTGTTGGTGATCAGAACAAACTTTATAAAACAGTCGAGCTCTACCTGGCCACGACCTTTTGCATTCATGAAGATCTTTCTGGCCGTGGATAGGTTTTTTATTTTTTCAACGACCTGTTGTTTATCAATTTTCGTTTCATCGCAGACTACTACTGATTTGGTGGCCCAGTGTGCATTAAAATCAGATTGCAGATCCGCATTGCCAACAATCGCGGTATTAGCTCCAAGCATCATCCGGAGAAAGTTTGCAAATGTTGATTTACCGGTATTGTTTTCCCGACTTACCAGGCACACAATCGGCAGCTTTTGTTGCGGTTGTTGATAAAGCAGCTGCAGGTAATCCAATGCGAGATCGATAGTTCTGTATTCCAGCTTTTCTTTGGTTTCAGAATCGTTATAGGAAACAATCTTTTCACCAAATAAATGCCTGATAAAATTCATGATCGTTGGGCAATCTTCTTCCGTGCATTTTTCTTCATCAGGAATGAAATCCAAAGGCGAATAAACATTAAAGCAGTTATGAATTACCTGTTCAAAATTGAAGTGATCAGGAACGTTGCAAAACGCTTCGTATTTAGGAATGAACTTGGTAAACTTTGCGCCGTGATCATCTGTGATCGTTCCCTTTTTTCTTGAATGAAAAGTTCTTTCAAGCTGCTTATATTGATTCGGCATTTGTACAAACTTGAAATAATCATCGCCACACCGGAAGTACATTTTTGCAGCGCCAGGGATCTTCACGTCACAATCGCCGGTTGTTTCGTTGTACTGGTATCTTGTGCCATTGTAAATAAATTCTTTCCCTTTCAATTCGGGCCGGCGCTCTACATGGAATAAATAAAAATCTTTCACATCGCGCAAATGAAAATGCGTGTATGCTTTTGAAGTGGAATATGTAACGTTGAACTTTTGAAAATAATTCCCTGGCTGCATGCTGTGCAGATCCATCATGATCTCACTTTTTTCGTCAGCAAGCGTGATCAGCAAATCATCAATTCCTTTTACATCTTCGCGAAAAACTTTGCCCGGATGGTTCGAAAGAATATTGTCTGTATCGATGTGAAAGAACCATTTTTCCAGATGCTCAAAATCATCAAAAACAGTTTTGAAAGTTGAAACGGATGCAAAAAATCCTTTCGGCCTTTTTGATAGATCTAAACCATCAGTTAATTCTTTCTGCGTGATATCAATCGCATCGCCATCAGTCAGCCAAACCACCTTTTTGATTTCGCAGGTTTCGATCAGTTTTGCAATATCCGGATGAAGCTTTCCGGTCTCAGCATTCTTCATGTGTGTGATGCTGCTGAGGCCCACAATGTTTGCACCTTGTAAGCTGGCAAACCAGGCTTTGAAATAGCCTTCCACCAGGTAAAGAATATTGAACTTTTCTTTTTTGTCGTACCGATCAACCAGCGCCGGCGGAAAGAATGGATGAGTCCCGGCGCCCTTCGGCAATTTATATTTCATAACCGACCCATCCGCCCGGGTTACCGGATTTTCGAGCCTTATAATTGAAAATTTTTTCTTCGCTTTCGTACCTTCCTTTGAATAGGTTATTGCAAGTCGATCCAATGTATAGACAGCGATTTCAATCCCTTCAGGCACCTCTTTGAAAATGGGCACATCGACCAGTACCTCTTCATGCGAATCTTTATTATTTATATCATTTTGCCACAGCGAGATCTTATTATTCTCATTCGTTACACCTAACGAATCCAAGCGCTTGTGAAAAAATGATTGATTGTTTTTTTCTTCTGACACGCTTTATTTTTTATAATCGATTTGAGATTTGTTTTGGATTGCTTCGCGGTGATTTTGCGGTTTGATCAGCGATCGTTGTGTTAAAAAATATTCATCATATTTATCAGCCAGGGCAAAAAATTCTTCTTCGGATGCTACATCTTTCACCTGGTAATATCTTCGGCTGTCATCAGGATTAAATACTTCACGTCTGATCTCGACCTGCCTGGTAATGAGTCCGGATTCTTTTTTGTCGCGTGAAGAAAAGCGCACTGTTTGTCCTACAAGAGTTTGCATGGTTTGTGGTTTGAGTTAATAAAATAGCGATATCAACTACGCAGATTTTATCTGCGATAGCAGTTCAAAAAATTGATGATGGAGTTCAATTAAGGTACCGGGTGGGGTACGAATGCCTTGTAAATCAATACTTTACAAGGCATTTTTTTTGCTGGGGTACACGTAGGGGTACATTTGGCGTTAATTTCGTTAATAATTCAATAAAAAATTATTTGCTGTATGCCTGTATGAAAGAGGCAAGACTTTTGACATTTTCTTTAGTAAGTAAATACTCTAATATCGTAATCTAACTTTTTAAATTGACTTAGATTAATCTAACTATAGTTTATGTATTTGGGCACATGGGTTAATTACTTAGATTGAAGGGGTGTAAGAAAAAAGGGGAATTCAAAACTGGTTGCCGGTGGGTTAAGATTTTGAGAAATGAATTGAATAGAATATTAAATTAAAATTTACCGCCTCATTATTTTCATTAAATTTTTTGCTGAAATTTCCCATCTTATTTTGTCGTGAAAATTTCTTTTTTCTTCTAATCTTTTTATTCTTTTTTGTGGTCGGGTAAGGTTCCCTTTATAATGTGTTTTGGGGTGTTTTGGGTAAAGGGTTTGCAGTTCCCTTTCTATTCTCCAGTAAATATCATTATTGACGTTTAATCGGCTGCTAAGTTGACAAGGGTAATAAATCCGGTATTGGTATGCCTTTCTACATTTAAAATAATTTGATCCATAACCCATGTAAAGAATTTTACAACGTTTCCCGGAAATAGGACAAATGAAATAATAATTATTTCCCTTCCCTAAATTAGAAAGTACACTTACAATTCTTACTTTATAATTGAAACTTTCCTTTTGCTCTTTAATGGTTTTTGAATAGGTTAACTCTAAAAATAAACCGGCCTCATCTTTTGATAAAAGAAAACTTATTGAGGCTCCAGTATTCCATGAAGTAGTACCGGCAAAAGGAAAAATATTATTCCGAATGTATTTGAGGTAAAAATTTACATTTATAAATAAACATTGGTTTACTGATATTGCGCCGGTGCTATTCCTTCCCATAAACCTAATATAAGGTTACATTAATTAAAAAGTTTAAATTCATGTTCTCCAGGTTCGCCGGTTTCATGGTTTACATTTTCCAGTTTAGGGCATCATTTTAAAAGGTAATCCATTTTATCCTTTGGCTGTAATTGATTAATGTAAACCGGAAATTTGGTTAATTCCTTTTTAAACAATTCTTTTAAACTATTTCTTAAATCGGTTGTTAGTATGGTTTCTGGTTTGTCCTTCATATTTTTTTTAAATTATTAGTTTTGGTTACTTTCCAAATCATCAACTCTACTTTCAAGATCATCGAGCCTATCTTGCAAATCTGAATTTTGACCTTCCAAATCATCTACTTGGTTTTCTAACTGTTTATTTGAATTCTGTTGTCTTATTAGTTCTGTCTTAAACTTTCTAATCTGTAATTCATGCCTAATTGATCCGCAAAGGAAAAACAATAAGAAAATCCCGAAAAGAAACTTAATTAGATTCACTTTGAAATACTGATTTTCTTCAAGCAATTGTTTCATCAGTACGTATTTTTAAGTATTTAATTAAGAAAATCGCAATTAAAAAATAACCAAAATAAATGATTAGTATAGCCGATTGTGGTAAAATGTAGAGGTAGTTTATTTCTGTACTTTTGATATAATCAATCTTAACATTGAAACGGAAAGTTGAACTTAAAATTTCTTGATATTGTGTTTCCGAAATATATTTTAATTTCAATTCAATATCATTAATTGAATAACTTTTTGTTGATATAAAAAGAGTATTTAAAAATAAAAGTACGGCCAATAAATACAGTAGTAATTTGGTTTTTGATTTAGGAAAATAAAGCATTGTTATTAGTTTAAATAGAGAGGAAATTTATGTCTTATGTAATGATCATAATAACTTCCAAATGAAACGGCCTTTTTGAAGCCTCGCCAAACTGAAATTGGCATATTTGCATGAATGTAAGTTTTCCTTTTAAGTTCAATTATAAAGAAGCCGGTTTTCCCATCACAACTATAATAATGAGCACTATTTATCCATGAACTTTTCGAAGTGTTAACACTTTCGCTAACTTTAAAATTACTGTTTTCTACTGTCGTTATTGCCTGAGTATATGATGTAAACTTATTTGAAAGTGTACTGCAATTCTGTGCATTACAGGAAAATGATAAACAAGTAATTAGAATGAAAAAAAAGTACTTCATGTTAGTTTTCTAAAGATTAAACGTAACGTATATTTTTTATTTTACAAACTTTAATATTAGCACGTTTATGTAAATAGCAACTTATATTTTTAATAATTTCCGTAATTTTTTCTAATATTTATTAAAAATTAATAACCTAAATCATTAGGCTTAATGCGAATAATTTATGTTGTTATTCTGTTTACTAATTCAGGTTTAATTAAATTATTTTAAATTTTTTATTGCTGCCTGTCTTTATGGTGTTATACTTTTTCACTTTTATTGAGTGTATAAATACTTACTTTTTTATTTTTAGAAATAGCATCTTTTTTATAACTGCAAAGTTGGTGTTACCAATACAATGCAAGGGGATCAAATGCAATAGGGAAAAGGGTTTTAATAAAGTGGGTGGCATGGTTCTTTAATTATCTGAATGGTTTTTGTTTATAACCTTAAACTACTGACCTGCTGTTAAAATTCATGGAAAACAAAAAACTTATTCTTTTTAAATATTTAGGATTATTCAGGTTATAAAAATTTTCTTTTTCCCGGATCAATAAATGGTCTTATATCAAATAACAATCCCCGGCCTGTTATTTTCTTAATCTTGTTTCTAAAATTGTTCCTGGGGTTGCTGCTATTATTCCGGCATTGGTGCGCTCTCTCATAACCTACATACTTCGCACTACAAAACCTACTATTTATCTTTTGTGCCGGGTGCAATTCATTTCCACAAGAAAGGCAATATCTTTTTTCAGGGATAAAAACTTTTTCCCCATTCTTACCCTTTATCTTAATGGTAAATTCGGGTAAAAAATGGTTTTGGCCAGTTGGTAAATTCAGGGAATTTTTAAATAGGTTTTGCCATTCATTTTTCAATAAATTCATTACGATTGTTCGCCAATTATCGCCAAATTTTGCCACTAACTCTTTAAACTTTTTCGTTTGGTATTTGTATTGATCGCCGGTAAGTGTTTCTTTTAATCCTTCCCAAAACATGGGATTTTTTCCATCATTCAGTAAATCTTTTTCAGGTTTTTTCAATGTCAGATTATTCACTTTTCGGGGAAGATCAAAAATTAAAATATCGTTCCATGCCTTAAATAATATCTCTTTCAGGCTGTCAACTTTGGACAAGTTTTGTAAATCGGATAAATATTTTATTCCCTTTTTATTGAGAGGTTGCATTTTCAAAAATCTTTGTTCAAACCTCATTAAGTTTTCAGGTAAATCAAATTGTAAACCCTTATCATAAATTTTAATAGCATACTGTTTAGGCTGGTTGCAAACTTTTCCTAAACATTTTCCTTGCCGGTCGGGTTTGTAGTAATTGAGTGAATAACCTTTGTAACAAATGATATTGCGCCTTATAAAGGGTGTTACCTCAAAGGGGGTGCAAATATTCAAACCTATTTCCAAAGTGGAAATTTGCGCCTCATTTGCATTAATCCAAAGGTTTTTACAAAGGTGGTTTATTTGTTCCTGTAAATCCAGGAAAGTAAAGGGTAGGTAATTTGATCCTTTGTAATAGTTTTTATGCAAACTACCTTTTACAGTCAGGTAAAACGATTGTTTCCCGGTTGCCTCATTCATTACCTCTTTCACAATTAAATCATAAGTTTCAAATTTCCCCCGGTGGGTGGTGGTGGTGGTATCAATTCTTTTCTTTGTTCTTACTTCGCCGGTGTTACTCCCTACACTTAAAAATAATGAAGGGTTAACGGCCTTTTCCCAGGCCTTAAAATCGTTAATTTCATAGTTTATGGTAATTCCATCAATCATTAATCCTATCTTCGTTTTAAGTGAAGTACAAAAATGTATTTCGGCAAATTTTGAACGCACGAAGGGAAGGGTAAAACCTTCCTTTTGTGTTTCTTTTTATGGCCTCGGAAAATTCCATTTATTTCAAAATACATTTCCATTTTATTTGTTTGTTTACTGTAAAAATTAAATGAAATGTTTCCTCAATAATCCCGGGATAATATCATTTATAAACCGTTCCCTTGCCTCTCTTTTTTCTAAATAATATCTTGAAAAATAGAAAACAGTTAACCGGCTGTTATCCTCTGAAAAATGGAATAGGCAAAGAGTAAGTATCTTTTGGCCTTTTAAAAATTCATAATCGTTCCCGGCATACCATTGTTTAAATTCCGTTTCCTGCAAACCGGTAAAGAATTTAAAACCGCCTTTATTAAATTTCTCTTTTCCTCTGATAATTTCTAAGGCATTACACTTTATTTGGTGAAGCTGTGTGGGTTCCACCTTTAACTCATAGGGCAATCTCATTACCGGTGTTTTATCCGGTTGCTGCGTTGTTTTGGTGTAGTATCCTGTTTGCGGGTGGTTCCTGTAAAATGCGGTCTTGTACTGCGGCAAAGTTTGAATAGCGTAGTTCATAGTTAATTCCGGGTTTTAATTTGTGAAAGGGAATTTTCTATTTCATTACGTTTGTAGCGGATCCGGCTGCCAATACGATAACCTTGTATTTTGCCGGTCTTTGTCCAATCGTTTATCGTTGGTAATGATACCCCTAATATTTGCGCCGTTTGTTTGCGGGTAATAAATTCCGTTTGTGGTGCCGGGGTTTGTACCTTTTCTAACAGGCAGGAAATTTTATTAAAAACGTTCTCTGAAATTTCTGTTTTTAATTGCTCAATAAAAGGAGCTGAAAATAGTTGCATAGTTCATTGTTTTAGCGTGAACTGCAAAGATTTTCTTTATTTTATCCTTTCAAGGGTACTGTAAGGGGTTTTGTAGGGGATTGTTTTATTTGTCGTTATAGTAGTTATCTGAAAAGGGTATTTTTAAATATCCATTTGGGTAAACCTTCATCTTGTCTGTAAAACATCTGTATAAATAATTTTCAGAAATAATCTTGCCTTTTTCATTTCTTATTTCAAAAAAAGAGTGCAATAGATTTACTATTCTTTTTTTATCCTTTATCTGTTCAATAAAACCACTACCAATAAGTAAATCAAAGATTGCCCCAAATTCGCCGGGTGTACCTTTCCATTTTATTCTGTTAATTAATGGCTCTTTGTTTTCTTTCATTTTTCCCAACTGTTTGTTTCTCAAAAGTTCTAAATATTCATCTTCAGTAACATTCATATCAATTTGTTGATTCTGGCAAAGGGTAAAAATAAATTTTCCTAAACCTTCAAGTTTTCTGATCTGGTGTTCGTAGCAGTCTCCTAAAAAATCTTTCTCATTCAGAATAGTAAATTCTTTTTCAGGTAGCTTGACTGATATGGTGTGCTCTTCATAAATGTATCCCTCAATTCCCAATTCCCAGTTTTCTAATTCTCCAGATAATTTGCCTCCCTCTAAAAATAATTCGGCACAACCAAGTAAATAAGTTTCAGTATGTAAACACTTGAAACGTAATCTTTTTAAATAATCCTCCCTCGCCTTATTTTCTTCCATTACTAATAAATTATCTAATATTTCCTTTTGTACTTTTTTATAGTGACTAATTAGGTTAGCCTGAAAATCTGCAACCTCATCAAATCCGTTATAAGTGAGTATTATGTATTTTCCCTCGTCCTCTTTATAACTTATTTGTATTTTGGTTGCCTCTTCAAAAAATAGTTCATTTTCAGTATTTGAGGGTTGAATTATTAAAACTGGTTTTCTCTCTTTGAAGTTTTGATCCTGAAAAAATTTATTTCTTATTTCCTCAATTTCACCTTTTAATCTTTCAATAATGACTAATCTTTTTTTGCTGTTTTCTTGTATTAGATACTTCCTAAATCCAAAATTATAGATTTCCATTAGCTCCTCATTTTCTTGGTTGTCTCTAACTAAAACTTCTCTAAATTCCCAATAATAGTGATCCATTTTTGAAGGTAAATGAGGTCTATATTCCCACTCCTTTTTTGTTTCATACTTTTCAAAGGTTTTGAATATTTCGTGAAAATAAATAGGTACTGATTGTGGTTGAATAATTGAAAGATTTTTATAAACCTCCTCGATGACTTCTTTATGTAATTCCTTGTAATTAATCATTTCCTCTTCTCCAATGACATGCTCAATAGTGCCAATTTTAAATGAGAAACAATCTATTGATAGAAGATTAAGAGTACTATTTAAAAATTTACTTAGTTTGGTAAATTCCATTATTGCAAATTTTGAACGTTTATAAATCTTTTTAAAATGTTAGGTTTTGTAATGTTTTTAAAACCTAAATATTATTTATACCCTATCCGTTTCCTGTTTTTCCAGGCATCTTCTTTTGCCTTTTTTTCGGTCTCGGTATCGAGTAAATTTTCTAAGGCAGTGTAAATAGCTGCTAATTGGCTGTCATGTTCTCCTATCCGGGTTTGCATTTCTTTGCGCAAATCGTTTATTTGTTCAAATAAATCCTTGTGGCTGTTGGCAAAATGCCTCATGGCGGTAAATGCACGTACTATTGCAATGTTCATTGCAATTGCCGTTTTACTTCTTAATACACTTGCCAACATGGTAACGCCGTGTTCGGTAAAGGCATAGGGGGTGTAAACTTTGCCCCGGTGTTTTCGTGAACTCATCGCAATTTGCGACAAGTTGCCATTTTTTGAACTCATCGCAATTTGCGACTGCATCATTTCCCATTCCTTTTCTGTTAGCCTAAACATAAAATCTTCGGGAAACTTATCGGTATTGCGTTTTACCTGTTCGTTTAGCCGCCTTGTTTCTACTTCATACAATTCGGCTAAATCAAAATCCAGCATTATTTTTAACCCTCTTACTTCAAATATTTTGTTGTGTATTACCTGTAAACTCATAAATCAATTTTATACGGCCTTTAATGCAAACCTTTTTTGCCATTGCAGTTTTAATAATTTGGCGTGTTCATTTGATGTAAGTTTTATGTAGCGTAAAAATGCCTTTTCGGTTTTATGGCCTGTTATTGCCATTATCGTAATGGTAGGTGTGCCGGCTAAATATTCGTTTGTTGCAAAACTTCGCCGGGCGGTATGAGTGCAAAGAAGCTCCCATTTTTCAAAGTTTTCTGTAATGGTAAGGCCGCCTTTTGTTATGGTTTTAGGAAAGGCATTTTTTAAACAGTTAACTTTTTTGCCTAATTCCTTTAAATAAACGTTGGTGTTTTGGTTGCTGATTGAGGCCGGTAACACACCATTGTATTTTTCAATTATTCTCTTTACGGTCGGGTGTATGGGTATTACAACCGGTTCGCCTGTTTTTATTTGCGTGGTTTCAATAAACCCATCATTTATTTGATCCGGGCGCAAAATTGAAAAATCAGAATATCTTAAACCGGTGTAGCATCCGATTAAAAATAAATCCCTTACTCTTTCCAGCCTTTTATCATTGGATAAATCCAAATCCTCAATTTCTTTTATCTCATTTTCCTTTAGATAAATGTTATCCGATTTTTCACGAATAGTAATAAATCGTTTGCTCTTATAGGCAAGGTTGGTGTTAATGCCTCTTTCTGTGGCATCATTCATAATCATTTTAATTACCTGAATATCCTTCCCGATTGTATTACTTGAAAGTTTTAATTTCTTAATTAAAAATTCTGTGTAATCCTTGTAAAAATCTAAATCAATGTTTTTAAAATCAATTTTCTTTTTACGTGTTTTTTGAAATTCGCTAAGGTGGTTAAAGGCACTATTGTAATTCTTTATGGTTCCCTTTGAAATAGGTTTACTTGTTTTAGGGTGTCGCCTTGTTCCTGAAATACTTTGCTGTATGAGGTCTTGAAAATATCCAAAGAAAGAATTTAATCTTTCCTTTTCAGAAACCTTTTTCTTTATTTCACTATCCAGTAACTCTTTAAAAATTTCGGTTGTTGGTAGTTCTTTATTATCGTTTAGGTACTTTCTGTAAACGTCCTCAATACCGGCAATAATATTTTGCAAACGTTGGTTAAATTCGGGGTACTGTGGAAACTGTTTTATCTGTTTTCCTCTTTGTGTTTCCTTGCTCCAGTATTTAGGTTTGATTTTTTCAGGAAGGTAATATTTGAAAGAATAACCTTCATAAGTGATTCTTGCAAAAATTACCGTTTCCTGTGAGGCCGTTGGCCTTTTCAGGTAAAGTGAAATTTCCATGATGTGCAAATTTTGAACAAAACAAATATAAACACTTTACCCCAGTTTTCGCTGGGGTACACGTGGGGGTACAAAATAAGTTATTCACACTTTACTTTATTTTACTTGTTTTTCCTTTATAACACTTTGCTGTATTGCCTTTCAGGTAAATTTTAAGTATTAAGAAAATAAAACGAATTATAAGGTGATAGGGTTTGGGTTCAACTCCCATCCCGGGTACTTAGCAATTTTTCTCCAAATTTTGCCTCTGGCTGCTCCACTTCGAGCAGCCTTTTTTCCTTTAACGACGCAGTGTTCAGCGAAAAGAGCGGTAGGATAAAAG